>Ga0134103_1000235_pt1 | contig 69704 bp, 64 predicted proteins | sample 14_taG_2_FD_94445 | JGI IMG/M metagenome (GOLD analysis project Ga0134103, IMG submission 94445) | Switchgrass degrading microbial communities from high solid loading bioreactors in New Hampshire, USA - 14_58_20_212_A1 metaG | ecosystem: Engineered > Bioreactor > Semi-continuous > Anaerobic >...
CAACTGTTGGTGCTGAACTTGGAGCGCAAGCTCCGAATTCTTCTTGCCCATTTTTTAAGTTGGCTGTTTTCCAACCAAAACGGGGCTTTGTGTTGCTGATATCTGTCTGTTCAGCAACCCCTAGATAGGAAACGACACCGCTCAGGGTTGAGGGATTGGGAGAAGCAGCACGGCTGGGGGTAGCTGCTGCTACTCCTCCGGTACGAAGTCGCTGTCCACAAACATCAGGTTTCCCCACAAACTCGGGTTGGTGTTGATCCTCGAATCACCTGTCCAGGCCAGCTGGGGAACAAACTCGGTGCCAGGGCAGGCCATTTCCGTGTCAGTGATGACGAAGTCGAACTTGATAACATCGCCCGCTTTGGGTGCGTAGACCGGTATCCGGTTGTTTGAGAAGTTGATCCAAGGGATGACTGCCTCATAGATAAAGCCACGGGACGTTACCTGAACTGCCTTTTCATAGCCCTGGAGTACGTCTTCGCCGCCGTCCATTCCGACAGAGCTGAACCGCTCCCGATTCTCAACCATGCTGCGGTCGAACGCCGTATCCCACCAATTGTTGTCAGTTATCAAATAGAGCAGAAAGTCACGGGTATCAAAAGCGGTTCTGTTGGGATCGAGTTCTGGATTCGTGGAGATGTATACCATGAAGTTGTCGACACGGTTCAAAGGAAGCCCTTCAATGACTTCGAAGCGGGAGCCTGTCGTAACATCAGCAGCAAGATAGAGGTTATCTTCATCCCACATGACATACACTGTGCAGCTCGTCCCATCTGGGCCAAGCCAGTTGTTTGCATCCCTGATGACTTGAGAGATGTCGTTGATCACAATGGGCGAACGGGTTATCCACTCGGTCAGATCGCCGTCAACGCTGAGAGGAGAAGCTGCCTTGAAGGCATACGCCAGGGGAGTAGTTATTTCTTGGGCATAAACACCCGTGCAGAGGGCCAAAACGACAACTAAAGATGCCACAAAAACAGCTGTGCGTTTCATCTCGCTCACATCCCTGATTTGTGATTAGGGCGGGGCAGGCACAAAGCTAACGCGCTCTTGCCCGCCCCGCTGGAGGTCTCTGTTCTGAGTCGATTATTCTACGGTCACTACTGCGCTGGAGTTTCCAACTGTGAGGACATGTTCGCCAGGTGTGTCGATCGTCACGTCCATGCGGACAACGATGAAGCTGCCGGCAGGAACGCTGATGAACTTGGAGGCGATTACTTCGTCTTCGCAGAATACTTGGGCCACGGTGCTGCCGTCTTTGCCGTCGTTGTAGGCGATGAACAGCACTTCAAACGGTTCACCAGCCTTCTGCGTAGCAACTGTGGCTCTCTTCTGCATCACGATATTGCCAGACCTGTCCGTTGTCTCAACTTCAGCAATGGTTCTCGGTACAGTGAGTGTCTCGAACCGGGTCGCGGCCTTCTCACCATACCTCAGGCCGAAGTGTGCCGGCCACAGTACGTCACCGAGGTTGTTGGGCAGCTTGAAGGTCGGATCCTGTTTTACGGTCGCTGCCATGTACAGCCTCGTGAACTCATCGACGCCGATGTCGAAGGCAAGTTCTTGGTTGGACAACATGTAGTCATCCGCCGACCTGCCGATCTCGAACACGGTCTTGCCGGTGGGCTCACGACGTCCGAAGACCATATCGGCCAAGATTTCGGGGTACACGTAGCGGTAGAAACCGTCGTAGCGCACACCGTGGTCGGGGCTGTTGTCGTAAGTGGTGGCTAGGATTGCATCAAAGGCTTCCACTTCAGGAGTACCAGGTTCGCTGGTGTAGCCAGTGCCCATCTGCAGGATCAAGACCATGGGCTTGCCTGTGTCAAGCGCATCATCCCTGATGTCTTGGTAAGCATCGTTGAGGGAAGCGGCATGGACGATGATGACATCGGCTTCATCCATGTCGTCTACCATCTCAGCAAACACACCCAGGGCAGGTACTATCGCGTCCTGCATGGAAGCGTTGTTGCTTTCGTAGTAGACTTTGATGCCAGCCTTCAGAGGCAGAAGTTCATTGTCGTTCTTCAGGAGGATCGTGGAAGCCGTCATCAGCTGCTCTTCGAGCTGAGTCACGACGTCACGGCGAGCACGGTTGATGTCATAGATATCCTTGAGCTCGAACTGTTCTGCGATATACTCGGGGCTGCCGATCAGCTGCAGAGCGGTCTCCCAATCGCGGTACGGATTGTCGAAGATGCCAACTCTGAACTTCTCACGCATCACTCTGTACACAGAACGATCCAACCGTTCCTGGGTCAGCAGGCCTCTCTCAACTGCCTCAGCAACATATTCTGGGAAGTAGCGCTGGAAGCCTACGCCCTCAACAAGGCTGAGATCCTTGCCGGGGACGGCCAGGTAGCAGCTGAACATGTCGATGCCTGCGTTCAGAATCATGGCATAACGCTCGGCCAGATCCAGCGTGGAGATGTCGATACCATCCTGGGTCACACCGGTGGCGGAGAGGATGCGGCTTGCGTCGAGAGGCCAGTCAAGGCACACGATGCCATCATAGCCCAAATCCTCGCGCAGCAGATCATATGTTACCTTGTCGAAGTAGGTCTGAACACCAGGCGTACGGCCCACGTTGTTGTTGGTCATGACCCACTGGGTACCGGCATCAACAGCTGCTTTCCAACCAACGAGCCAGCTGTCGATGAGGTCAGCGGACGACCTGGCGTTCACATAGGCGTTGCGACCGCCGCGGGCGATGAAGTGCTTCGTGTGTGACTGGAAGTTGTGGTCATCATAGGCAGTATTCGTGGCCACGGTCATTTCAGCGATGTAGTTAACTTCGTCGCCGTACCAGGAGCCGATCTCGTTGCCATAGGTGTGGAATACCTGATGGTACCCGATGGCTACGGCTTCCTTCGCATATTCGGAGTTGAGAGCGTAGGTGAGCTGAGGATCATGTGCTATGCCGTGTGCATAGGTGGCGTTGTCGATCATGCCGCCCCAGGTGTTGTACGCACGGTCGCCACTGAAGGTGAGAGGAATACCAAGGCGATTTCCTTCAGCGATGGCCTGGAGAGCGTTGAACAGATCCAGCTGCACCTTGGGTTCCCCAGACAGAGCCGCGATGTAGGTGAACACGTTCATGTTGTTGATTTGGTACCACATAGAAGTGCGGTTCCTGTCCAGCTGATACCAGATTTCCTCGCCGTACAGAATTTCATCGACGAGCGTGAGGTCAGCAAACGAACCATTCGTACCACCAAGGCAGGCAAAGGCCAGGGCGCCAGTCTTCTCAGCCAGCGTCATCTTGGACACGATATCCTTGGCCCGCTCTTCGATGGGCAGACGCCAGTCTTCGTAGACATCCAGTTCGCCGTCTTTGTCAAGGTCCTTGAAGTAAAGGCCGTCAACGAGGATGAACAGGTCCTTGTCCTTGGCGCTGAGGGCCGCCTGAGTCGCGGTACGTTCGATGTAATAGAAGCCGGATGCGCTTTCCTTGATGACGGGTTGTGCCGCCGCGAAGACTGGTATTACTGTACTGGATAGCAGCATCACCAACGCGAGGGCGAGAGCGATAACCCTTCTCTTCATTGACTTACTCCTTTCCTGAATGGACATACCTGAATTCCAAATGACTGAACGCAACAGCCTCAAACTCCAACACAACAGCACTTAACAGCGTCTCGGGATCCACCACCCCCCGATTATCCGTAATTGCTCACACGGCTGCCATACCACCACTAACGGACGTCCATCTAAGCGATGCGGTCTCCTGTCTTGCCGTCAAACACATGTAGTTTCTCAGGATCGACCTTTACCGCAACGCGTTCGCAGACTCTGTCCTCATCTGCCGCATCGAACTTGCCCACAAGCAAGTGGTTCTCAACCATGAAATGCACAAGGATCTCGTCGCCCATCGGTTCGATGAGTTCAACGGTGCCCTTGATAGCCTCGGGATCGCTCATGTCCGCAAGGGCGAAGTCCGAAGGCCTGATGCCTATGACGCAAGCTTTTCCACTCAATTTGGCTTTCAGGGAAGGACTCCCAGGTAGTGACGAACGGCCGAAGTTGAAGTAGGGTCGGTTCTCCTTGGCAGTCACGCCGCATTCCAAAAAGTTAATCTTAGGAGTGCCCACAAAACCAGCCACAAAGGTGTTGATGGGCCTGTTGTACAGGTCTTTTGGCGAGCCCTGCTGCATAACTTTACCGTCTTTCATAAGAACGATGCGATCGGCCAGGGTCATGGCTTCGGTCTGGTCGTGTGTAACGTAGATGGTGGTTACGCCAAGCTGCCTCTGGATGCGCTTGAGTTCAAATCTCACCTGCTCACGGAGCTTTGCATCGAGGTTTCCAAGCGGTTCATCCAGGAGGAACAGGCTGGGGTCGCGCACCAGAGCCCTCCCCAGGGCAACTCTCTGGCGCTGGCCGCCGCTGAGCTGCGCCGGTTTCCGGTCCAAGAGCTGTTCGATGCCCAGCATGTTGGCGATGCTGTTCACCTTCCGATCGATTTCCTCTCTCGGGTACTTCTTGTTCTCCAGCGCAAAGGCCATGTTGCCCCTCACAGTCATACTGGGGTAAAGCGCGTACTCTTGGAACACCATGGCAATGTTGCGTTCCTGCGGCCGGACGAAGGTCTTCTTGTCGTCGGAGATCACAACCTGGTCACCGATCTTGATGCTGCCAGATGTCGGTACGAGAAGGCCGGCGATGCACAAAAGCGCCGTTGTCTTTCCGCAACCAGAGGGGCCAAGGAAAACACAGAATTCGCCGTCTCGTATATCAAGGTTGAGATTGTCGAGGGCCAAAGTGCGACCTTTGTTGTAGGCAACAGTTAGATTTCGCACGCTAACTGATGGCACAGCTGACACGTCCTTTCCTGCAATGGTTTCAGGTACTGCTGCGGCGTCATTCTTGGTTGAAGCTGTTCACCTGGATCCCGAAGCCGAAATCAAACAGCGGATCGTCTATGTCTTTTGCAAGGTCTTCCCGCTGGTTGTAAACCTGTTCCATGCTTCGGGGCAGCTGTACCGGCAGTCGGCCAGTGATGGGGACCTCGCCAGCCAGGGCATCTGCGATAGCCGCCGCCCCCTGGCTCACGCCTGGCCTGTAGACAACCAAGACAGACTCGGACAGTTCGGTTAGTTCAGCCAGAAGGTATGGCCTGCTCAGTACAACAACGCTGATGGTTGGCACGCCGGCTGCCTCAAGCTTCCTCAAGAGTTCCATATCAGCTTCAGGTATCTCTAGGTTGTCAACGCCCCAAGGCGGCTGATGAGTGGAAGCGGGTTCACCCACGACCACAATGGCGCAGCCCACTGCACGCAGCTGATCTTCACTCATCTCCTCGGCGAAGGCCACGACCTCAGAACTGGCCTTAGCCCTCACTGCCTGCAGGATGCTGGTTTCACCTTCACCAATTACCTTCCAGCCGCTGTTCAGTGCATCAGCGTCATCCGCCAGAGAACCGCCTACTAAGATAGTGCCCTTGGTAAACGGAGACCCCTTGAACTCATGCTTTATCAGGGTGAACGTCTTAACTGCTGCTTCATAGGCCAATGCCTGGTGCTCTTCGTTCCCGACGAGCTCTGCGGCAAAATCGGGGTCAACGTAAGGATTCTCGAACAGCCCCATCCTGAATTTCGCTTCCAGAATTCTCATGAGTTTTTCATCTATTTGCTCGGGCGAAAGACCGCCGGCTAGCCGCTGGGCCTCTCTGACACCGGCACCACCAAGGATATCTGCTCCGGCCAGAGCCGCATCTAGGTGCCTCATACCCCAGTCGGTTTGGATGATCCCGTCATAGCCCAGCTGATGGCGCAGAAGGTCAGTCATAACCACGCTCGACTCATGGGCCGTCCGCTCAACCGCATCTCCCCCAAGGAACGGAACCTTGCTGTAACCATAGGGCATGATCGAACCCGCGCCTGCTTCAATGGCCGCTTGGAAAGTCTTGAGGTGCATGGGCAGAGTGTCTTCATGGAACACCAAGGGGTTGCCGTCCCAACCGTTCTCCTGCGGACCCGAACCGGGGAAATGCTTGACTGAAACCAATATGGACTCGCTGTTCAGCTCGGAGCCTGCCTGGAGCCCTTGGACTGCCGCCACAACGAGTGGAACAGCCAGATCAACATCCTCGGTGAAGCACTCCTGGAAACGGCCCCACCTTGGTTCAGTTGCCAGGTCAGCAATGGGCGACATGCTCATGCGGATACCCATAGCCAGCATTTCCTTACGCTGCATATCATTGAGCCTGCGGACCAAATCCGCATCGCCAGCGGCACCAAGGCCGATCTGGTCTGGATAGAGCGTCGCTCCCTTGATCCAGCTGGCTCCGATGATAGCGTCCATACTTATCACGAGCGGGATGCCCCATTTCGACGACTCGCTCAGCATCTGCAGCCGGTTCGCCCCTTCTGCAGCTTCGCGGGGACCGTCAGAGAGGTAGCTGTATGCTAAGGCAAATCCCACGTTCTGCTCGGCAAACCACTTGTCCTGAGGCGAGTACAGGGTGATGTGGATCATCTGACTGACCTTTTCCTCAGGTGTCATATGGGCGATCAGATCCAGAGCCCTCTCTTCTGGTGATAGACGCCAATCTTCGTAGTTGTCCAGAACTCCGTTCTTGTTCAAGTCTTTGAACATCAGGCCGTCTACCTCTAGGAGAGGAGCCTGCCAGCTGACCAGGGTAGGCTGGTCGCCCGAACCCTTATACACCACAAAGTCTTCAGTGGATGATCCCGCATTCACACCAACACTGGCCAATAACAGGAAGATAACAGCACCAACCATTCCCTTGCGCAGCATATTTGTACCTCCCTCTTTTAGGTAGCCGCGACGGATCCGGCCATATAACCTCTAATCAAGTACTTGCCCATGACAATGTACAGAACCAAAACAGGCATAGCCAGCCAAATCGAACCCGCCATCTGCACATTCCACTCGGCAGCCAGAGTACCCATCATCTGGTTAAGAGACACGGTGGCGGGCATAGCATCGTAACCGGTCAGGACCAGGGCAAACAGCAGCTCGTTCCAGATCGAAGCGAACTGGAAGACGACCCCGGTCACTGTAGCGATCTTGGTGCTGGGCAGGATGACTCTACGGTAAATCGTCCAAGGCCCATATCCGTCAAGCATAGCCTGCTGAACAAGACACTTAGGAACGTCTCCGTAGAAACTCCTGAACATCAAGGTCATCATGGGAATTCCGTAGACCGTGTGCGCCAAGATCAATCCCCAAACCGAGTCATACAGCCCCAAACGGCGGATAGTCTGGAAGAGCGGTACCAAGATCGCCTGGTACGGAAGGAAGATCGCGCTCACGACCAGGACGAAGATGATGTTATCGAATTTGAACCGGTACTGAGCAAACACATAGCCACACATCGATCCCAGCAGGACCGAGAAAAACGTTCCGCCGATGGTAACGACGATGCTGTTGATCAGAGGCTTTTTGAGGTGGTTCAGGGCGGCCACGTAGGCTTCCAACGTGGGCCTATCAGGTAAGGACAGCGGACTTGTTGTAAAGACCTCAGCAGACGATTTCAGCGACGTGGTTATCGCGCCCCAAAACGGGAGCAGGTAGAACGCTGCAAACAACAACAGAACCAGGTAATAGAAGGCATGAAGCAGTTTCTGTTTACTAGTCAGATGGAGCTGGCCCGGCACCGCCATCACCTCCGGTAAGTTTTGTAGGTATAGGGTACAACTAGCAGCAACACGAAAACCAGCAGCGCCGTTGCTATGGCAGCCCCGTAAGCATAACGCGTGGATAGAAATGTCTCACGGTACATCATCACCGACAGGGTGTGGGAAGAATACCCTGGGCCGCCGCCAGTCAGCACCCAGATGAAGTCGAAAGAGCGGAGTGCGTACATGGCAATGACCACGATAGCGGTAGCCAGGGGCGCTTTTAACTGCGGAAGGACCACCCGGCGGAAGACTTTAATGCTGGAGGCACCATCCAAATAGGCCGCATTTACTTGGTTTTCTGGGACTGACTTCAGGCCGCCCAAGAAGATGAGTGCGACATAACCCGAAAACTGCCAAACAAGTGCCAAGATGATGGCTGGCATCACCGTTTCCTGTGACGTGTGCCACTTACCCGCCAAGGATCCCAAACCTATCGCTCGCAAAACCGAGTTGATGATGCCGTTAGCGGGATTGTACATCCACGCCCAGAGGGTACCAGTGACAACAAAGGACAGGGCAAAGGGCAGCAGGAATATGTTCCTGAAAACGTTGGTTCCCCGCAGACCTTTGTCAAGGATGATGGCCAAGAGGAGACCAAGGATGACACAGATTGGGATGATTGCGAACAGAAGAACTGTGTTCTTCAACGAAAGCCAAAAGGTTGGGTCATCAAACATGCGCAGGTAATTGCCGAACCCTTTGAAGCTGTAATCCACTCTCAACCCAGTCCAGCCGGACAAGGAAACCAGGATATTCCAACCCAAGCCGACGTAGACGAAGTAGAACACCAAGCCCAGTGGGATGATGAGTACGATCAAAGGATGCTGCTGAAAAAACTTCTTCACAACGGCGCCTCCTTATCCCAAGCCGGGTGCGGGCGGCCGCTCACCGGCGGCCGCCTTCCCGACCCGTGAGACTAATAGCTCAAGCCGAACCCATAGTCGTACAGGGGGTCTTCGATGTCGAACGGCTGATCCGATTTCTGCTTCTTAACCTGTTCCATGGAGCGCGGAATTTGGATGGGCAGCTTACCTGTTGGGTTGAAATCACCAAACAGAACATCAGCGATGGCGATCGCGCCCTGAGTACCCGGATAATAGGCTACCAGGATGGCATCGGCGTTCTCAGCGCACCAAGTCAGGATGTACGGCCTTCCCATCATCACGACCACGACCATAGGTGTACCAGTCTCAGCGATCGCTTCCAGCATCTCCTGCTGGGACGGGGTGATCTCCAGAGTGTTGGCTCCCCAAGGCGGACTGTGCATGTAGGCGGGCTCGCCGATGACCACAATAGCCAAGTCAGACTGCTTTGCAGCCTCCGCTGCCGCTAAGGAGTCTTCCCCGTGGAAGACTACGCTGCCGCCCTTGCTCTCCACCCGTTTCTTGACTTCGTCCAGAATGGTCACACCGCTCTGCTGGCTGGTCCAACCGCCCGTCAAGCTGTCCATATCAGCCGCTCTCAGACCAGCGACCAGGACTTTGCTCGGCGACTGCAGCGGGAGGATTCCCGTGTTCTTGAGCAGAGTCATCGACTGGCGAGCTGCCTGCAGAGAAAGTGCCTGGTGTTCCGGCGAGCCAACCAACTGGGCTGCATACTCAACGTCGGCGTAAGGATTCTCAAAGACACCCATCTTGAACTTTGCAATCAGGGTACGGCGCACCGAGCGGTCAATGACCTCTTCTTCGATCAAGCCTTCGCCCACTAAACGGGCGATGTCATCGATGAGGCGGATCGATTCGCCGCCGATACCGTCGACCTGGCCTTCCTGCACGCCGATCACGACCGCTTCGTCGTGAGAAATCTCGCCGCTGACAAAGCTGGCGCTTTGCTGAATGCCCCAAATCATACCCCAGTCAGTGGTGATAATACCCTCAAAACCGAGTTCGCCACGGAGCACATCCTGCAGTGTGACTTTGGAGCCCAGAGCTGCCATCATGTCGAGAGCCAGCGGGATGCTGTAGTACGGCATCACAGAACCAGTGCCGGCTTCAATGGCCGCGATAAACGGCTTCAGATGGTACTGATACATGGCCTCCTTTGAGGAGACGATGGGTGCCATGTCTACGCCGTCCATCTGCGGACCTGAACCAGGAAAGTGCTTAACGGTCGTCAGAACCGAATTGCTGTTCAGCTCAGTGCCGTTTTGGAAGGCGATAACCTGCGTTTTCACCATTTCAGCGACCAGATCCGGATCCTCGCCGAAAGTCTCCATGACCCGGCCCCACCTTGGTTCGGTTGCAATGTCCGCCTCGGGCGAAAGGGTCATGCGGACGCCAATTGCAATGTGTTCATCCCTCGTCGCTTCCGTCAGCCGGCGCACAAGATCAACGTCGCGGGTAGCGGCTAAGCCTAGGTTATGGGGATGAACCAAGGCGCCTCCAACGTAACTAGTGCCGTGCACCGAGTCCATGCTCACGATAACAGGCACGCCCAATCTTGAAGCCTCGCACCAAGCCTGAAGCTGGTTCAGGGTCTGGGCGGCGGTCCTTCCGTCGGGGAGATCCCGAACGAGGATATAACCTACATTGAGCTCAGTGGCCCACTTTTCCAAGAAGGCCGGTGCTGAGCCATCTGGTCTTGGCACAAACGTCGGATGCTGCATTTGAGCGATTTTTTCTGTCAGTGTCATCTGCTGAAGAAGGTCGTCGGCCCTGTCTTCAGCCGACAGCCGCCAGTCTTCGTATGGGTCAAGCACGCCGTTGGCATTGAGATCCTTGAACAGATAACCATCAACGTCGAGCAGCGGCTTTACCACAGCCTTCACCTGCACTGGTTGTTCGGCTGCGACCGGCAGAACCAGCGACATAACAAGAACTACTGTGGAAACGAACAACGACCAATTGCGTTTGCTGATCGCCTTACTGAACAATTTTCCACTCTCCTTTGACGCCGGCTTCTTTTAGCGACTGGGTAATCAACCGTGCATAGCGCTCCACATCAGGATTGGAGGTCGTGGCAAAGTCGGAGATCCGGCTGTGCAGATCCGTTGTGGCCATCCAGGGCAGAGCCATGCCGTGGGTGAAGCTGGGGTAGACTATGGTATCTGGTGAGTTCAACTCCTCGCAGAATTTGAGGGTCAGGGCGTCGTAGATATCCCACGGGGTGTCAACGTAAGGAGAAACGCTCCGCTTCGCAGCGCTGAACGCTGTCTGCAGTTCGGGATCACTTACCATGTAAGCCCAACGGATACCATTCTCTACACTCTTGGAACCCTCTGGCACTACGAAGCCGTCGATGGCAACTCCGAAGTAACCGTCTGTGCCCGGAGCAGTGAGCACGCCGTAGTCAACCCCATACTCCCAGCCGGCTGACTGGAAATAAGCCTGCATCCAGGACCCCTGCAGGTACATGGCGTAGTCGCCTGCAACGACCCTACCAGCCGCTTCGTACCACAACCGAGCGGAATGGTCTGGTGCAACGTAGCTCAGGAACTCTTTGAAGCGCTCCAGCACAATCCTAACCTGTTCTTCTGTCGCTTTGCCGTTGATGAAGTCCTCATAGATCTGGGGATCAGTACCCAACATGATGGTTTCGAAGGCATGGGTGGCAGGCCAGCCGCGCCTGTCTCCCAGGTCCAGGGGGTACTTCCCCTCTGGGAGCTTCTCTTTCAGCTCAGCACACAGAGCCATGAAGCTTTCCCAGGTCAGAGGCTCTTCCGGCACTTCCACGCCGTACTCCTCGAACATATGGATGTTGTACCAAATGACGTTGTTCTTGTGGATGCCGATGGGGACGAGCAGGTACCTGCCGTCAAACTGCGCGAACTGGGATATTTGCGGTAGGATCCTGTCCTCAAGCCCCGCATACTCCCACAGAGGAGTAAGATCCAGCAGGATATCAGCATCATAGTACGGCTCTATTTCCAAACCCGGGTGGGCTTGGAACGACTCAGGCGAGTTTCCGGTGACGACCAGCACCTGAACTTTCATAACCATGGCGCCGCCGGCACCGCCGGGAACGGCGTTGGAAACCACTTCGAGGTCCGGATACCTGCGCTCGAACACCTCAATAGCAGAGTCAATGGCTTCGCGTTCACCGCCAGCCGTCCACCAGTGGTACACGTCCAATTTACCACTTGCGCTGGTATTGCCGACCACTGCTGCGACATCGTAGGCCAGAACATTGACCGCGCCAAGAAATACTACGAGTATGGCAGCTAAAAAGGCTCTAGACGCTGTCTTGTAGCACACTACTGCAGTCCCCCATCCCTAAAGATTAGCACTCCCCACTGGCTCGGGTCGCTGCTGCAGCTTGCAGAACCTGTCCAGCAGAGTCCCGGTGTGGCGACTCCTGGGCACGGGAAGTCGAGGTCGCTCATCTCAGCGTTAAACCCGATTTCCACCCCATCCGCTGGGACAAACAGTGGTATCAGCTCACTGGAAAAGTTCGCCCAAGGAATCTTGGCTTCGAAAGTGTAGGTCTTGCCGCTTACCTTGACGGCAGCTTCGTAGCCATCGAAGGCTTGATCGTCTCCGTAGTCACCTATGGTCTCGATACCCATGGGATCAGCTACCATAGTGCGGTCGATGCAGGTGTTGAACAGGTAGTCATCGATAATCAGAACAATGCGGAAATCGGTAGGAAGATATTCGGTACGATTGGGATCTGCCTCGGGATCAAGACCGAAGTAGAGTGCCAAGCTGTCCGCAAGATCGGGTGGGAATCCTTCCCTGTACATCAAGGGTGTGTCATCCGCTACTTCTGCAGCAATATACATGTTGTCTGCATCCCACATGATGTACACATTGGCACTGAGATCGTCCTCGTCAAACCATTGGTTGGCGTCCCTGAAGAGTTGTTCTACACTACCCAACCTGATGAAAGACGTTTTGTTCCACTCATCCAGACTGCCATCAACACTGATCTGTCCCTGAGCTTTCCAAGCGGTAACAGAAAAGTCCTGATAGGCACTTGCTCCAGCGGCGAAAACGAAACATATACCCACCACTAGAGCCGTCAACACCCAACTTCTTCTCAACCTAGCCCACGTCATCTGCATATTCCCCCTTTATGAGTCCGATGTTCCCTGCATACCGCTGCTTCACCGAACAACGAGTCGCCGCCGGATCGTGTCCCGAGAAGACCGCGCACTCGTTGCCCCTGCGAAGCCCTTCGCAACTTTAGCTTAACATGATACCCTGAAATTAACCTGAGGTTTCCACACCCCCTTTCGCAAAACGTAAGAAAAACGAAGGATCCGTTATGCGCGGCGCCCCTGTGGTAGCAGCGAAAAAGTAAATAACTGGTTTCCCCCTAATAAGGAAGGTTTCTTCAACTGGGAAGCATAATTTATAGTTATCAAAGCCAGATCAGCCGTCTCTTGGATGGGAGGTGGTGGACATGAAGGTCCTTATAGTGGACGACGAGGTTCAGCTCTGCGAATCACTGAAAGAACTATTTGCTGCCGAAAAGTGGCCGGTGGACTGCGTCCACGACGGCCTTACCGCCGTAGAATACATCATGACCGACAACTACGACGTAGTCGTCCTGGACATAATGCTGCCAGGCATCGATGGATTGGAAGTTCTCAAACATGTGCGCAGACAGGGAAGCACAGTCCCGATCCTGCTGCTCACGGTCAAACGTGGTCCGACGGAGACCGTTACTGGACTGGACCTAGGAGCAGATGACTACCTGACAAAGCCCTTTGTACCGAGCGAGCTGATCGCCAGGATGCGGGCCCTGTACAGGCGTAAACCAGAAGTGTACAGGACCAATGTGATTTCCTTAGGAAATGTGACTCTGAACACTTCCACTTTCGAGCTGAGCAGCGGGAGAAGGAGCGTTCAGCTCACCAGCAAGGAGTTTGACCTCTTACAGCTCTTCATGAACAACCCCGGCCGTGTCTTCTCCAAGGAGGCACTGATCAACAGAGTCTGGCCTCTGGACAGCGACATCATGCACAATGCGGTCGAGGCCCACATTTCGGCCATCAGGCGCAAGATGAAAACGGTTGGTGCCAAACCAAAAATCGTTACAAAGCGCGGTATAGGTTACTCACTGGAGGCATAACCCTTGTTCAGACCCCTGCGAAAAGAGTTCATGGTTGTAAACAGCCTCCTCATCTTGACTGTCCTCTATGGAGCGCTGATAGCCTTCTACTTCGTTACCTGGTGGCATGGGGAGCAAGCCATCACCCTTACCATGGCCAGGCACATGTCTGCCCCGGCTTATGACAAAAGAGATGCCGAAAACCCCAACCTCTTCGTTTCAACCATTGGCGCTGCCACCTATGAGTATATTAGCGACATACCGGATTCGAACATTTTCAAGTACTTCGATACGATGTACATCAGCGACAGTTTCAGCACGTCGCAGACCAACAGCATTCTCAAGCGGATCGTCGCAGATAACAATGATTCTGGTGTCGTGCTGTTGGACAACCGCTACTTCAAGTATGTTCAGCAAGCGATCAACCGCGATACCATAAAGATCGTGGTGCTGGAGGTAACGCGGTCCATTCTCGGCCTGCGGTCAACAAGAAACATCCTCCTGATCATCGCCGTGTGCAGCCTGCCGTTCGCCATAGCGGGCAGCAAGTTTATCACCGACCGCTCGATAAAGCCTTTGGAAGCCATGGTCGCTCGCCAGAAGGCATTCTTCTCAGACATCTCCCACGAACTTAGGACTCCCTTAACTGTGGCCCTCACCAACCTGGCCGTCATCGAATCCCACAAAGAGGAAACCGTTTCCTCCCAGGAGAGGTGGCTTGGCTTTCTCAAGGATCAGCTGGAAAGACTGGCCAACCTAGTCAATGAGATGCTCTACCTCGAGAGCATGAGCCTGCCGCGCAGCACAGGGTTCGAGGAGACGATCGATCTCAGCACCTTAGTCGATCGCTACATAAAAAGCGTCGGAGCCGTCGTAAGCCAGAAACAGCTCAACCTTCAGGCCGACATCCAAGATGGCATAGACTTCTACGGCGAAAAAGAAGCACTGACCAGGCTGGTCAGTGTCTTGATCGATAACGCTATCAAGTACACACCAGAAGGTGGCACGATAACGGCAACCTTGTCTCAACCCAACAGGAAGATCGTTTTCACGGTGAAAAACACGGGCGAAGGCATTGAGCCGCAGCACATCGACAGAATCTTTGACCGGCTATATCGAGTTTCAAAGTCGAGAAGCACATCTGAAGGCGGAAAAGGATTGGGCCTGGCCATCGCGAAGTCCGTCGCGGAACGCTACGGCGGCACGATCGGCGTAGAAAGCCAGGTCGGAAAGTACACTGTCTTCACGGTGACGCTTCCCAAACCCAACCGAAAGGCTTGAGTCGCTCACCCCACAACCGGTTCCCTGGTTACGTTTTTGATCCACCTATCACCCCGCAGGCGGAAAAAGGCGATGATCCACTTAAAGCACTGGTCGATCCTCGTGCAGAGGAACACCAGAGGCAGGGACCAGTGCCACACAAAAGCCGCCAGATAGGTCAGGGGCAGCACGATCAGCCAACCGCAGATCATGTCCACAAGGGCCACGAAACGGCTGTCTCCCGCACCGCGGTTGATCCCCACAAAACAGCTGGCATGATAGGTAGTACCGAGCGTAGTCACGGCCAGAATGGCGATGATCTGCACGGTGAGCGAAAAGACTTCTGGATCGGTACTAGATCCGTAAAGGGAAGTAAAAGGGACGCGCACCAGGTAGACTGTGCTGGCCATGATCACGCCCACAACGACAAACATAATCTGGATCGTCTTGGAGTACTGCTTCGCTGTGTCGTAGTCACCCCTGCCCACCGCCTTCCCCACAACGACAGCCGCTCCGCCAGCAAGGCCGAAGGTGAAAAGGGTTCCCAGGTTGTGCATTGATGTGGCGATGCTGTTCGCCGCCATGAACACTCCGCCCAAATGCCCGATGATGGCGGATTTCAGCATGCCGATCAAAGCCCACTGGGCATCGGTGACGCCCACAGGCACGCCGTAGAAGAGGTAGTCCCGGAACATGGTCTTGTCAATGCTCAAGAAATCCCTGGGAGTGACCTTTATATGTTTCTGGACCTTGAACGTGTAGAAGAGCACCAGGGCCACTTCACCAAGGCGTGCCAGAAGAGTGGCCAAGGCTGCTCCGCGGATTCCCAAAGCGGGAAAGCCCAGCTTCCCGAAGATGAGAACATAGTTGAGTCCAATATTTGACACAAGAGCGTAAAGGGCGATGTACATGGTGATGCGCACTACTTCGATCGTGCGCAGCATACCCACCAGGGCAGTGGAGACGGCAAAAGGAAGATAAGAAAAGCAGACGATGCCCAGATAAGTTAGGGCTAGAGATGTGATCTGCGCATCTGCCCTGTCGATCACGATCCCGATGATGGCCTCAGGGAACAGCTTCAGAGCCGCCACAACCAAGAGCGCCACGCCGCAGCTGAACCACAACACCACGGAGAAAATCTGCTTGATCCTCACTAAGTCCTTCTTGCCCCAGTACTGAGCGATCAGCACGGCCGAACCGGCCACCAGTCCGGTCAGGGTTGCCGTAACCAAGGCAGTGATGCTGTTCACCTGCGCTGCCGCCGCTTGGGCGAACATGCCATCGGGAGTGAGGGAAACCATAATGTCATCTACCACTACTACCAGGAAGCTCAACAGGGACTGCAGAGCGATGGGAATGGCGATTCTGAACATCGTCCGGTAGAACTCTTTGTCCTTGACCATGGCACATCTCCATTGCTGTGACGTGAATTGAGAGGCTCGCTCTGTGAGATTGAGCCTCTCTTGTTACTTATTCCGTTGGCCGCCCTTCGGCAAAAGCCACTTCTCGACTACCAGCCCAGGATTTTCAGGTATTCCCTGCTGCGGCGGGCTGCCTCAAGGCCCCCCAAACCGTGGTGCTCATCCTGCTCGACGATGATCCACTTGGTGCCTGCTTCGAGAATCGCCTGCAGGATGGGTTCCCAGATGATCTGGCCGAAGCCAACGGGGCGGAACTCGAAGAACCCCTCTCCGCCCTCTTCAACCTTGACTTCTGTACCGATCAGCTGGTACAGGTTCCTGGGGTCGCCTGTCTTGATGTAATCCTTTACATGCACAACAGCGCACCGCTGGCCGTACCCGCGGATGTACGCGGCGGGATCGACGCCCGCCACATGAGCCCAGCAGGTATCAAGCTGCACCAGGAGTCTGTCCGGCGCAAATCTGGAGTACAAATCGTTCAGCCCGTAGGTACCGTCCGGCAGCTTCACAAACTCGAAATCATGGTTGTGGTACATCAGCTTAAGGCCGCTTTTCTGCATGGCCTCGCTGATGCGGCCGATCTCTGTCAGGGCCTCGCCGTACCGCGGGCCCTGCGGTCGGAACTCCTCGGAAAGATAGGGGATGGCCACATATTCCACGCCGATGGTCTGGTAGTCCTCGATCACCTTGTCCACGTCGGCCACCATGTCTGCGAAAGGCACATGGGCGCTGATCGGGGTCAAACCCACATCCTGAAGCACATCATGCACGTAGGCTGGCTGAAGCCCGTAGAGGCCGGCCAGCTCAACTCCATCATAGCCCACAGCTTTGATCTTTTCCATGACGGATCTGAAGTTCCCAGGAGTGTCCTGCAGCAGATCCCTCAAGCCGTAGACCTGGATCCCTATCGGTAGTTTTCTCATGGCGCTCACCCTAGAACCTGATCTCTCTGCCCTGCAGGTGGGACTGGTAGATGGCATCGAGGATCCGGGTCACAACAAAGGCCTGTTCGGGGCTGACCAGGGGTTCAGTGTCGTTCTTCACGGCGTTGATCCACTGCCTGGCTTCGGCAACTCCCTCGCCTGCACTATCTCCTCCGAAGTAGGCGACTCCGCCCACATAAGAGTTGCGCTCTTCGGTGGGGATGCCGTGCAGTACCCTGTTGAAGATCAGCTCAGGCCGGGGATAGCTCATACCCGAGCGGAGTTCCGCACCGGCCTTCGTGCCGCACAGGGTGGTCGATGCTTCCCGCGATTCCACGACGTTGAGCACCCACGATGCCTCCAGGAAGATGGTGGCCCCGTTCTTCATCTTGACGAAACCGAAGGCAGAATCTTCCACTTCATAGGTGGCGGGATCCCATGGCCCCCAAAGGTTGCCCTCAACCTGGTCGGCCATCTTGTAGAAGACTGAACCGCTGACCGATTCCACTTCGTAGTTGTCCATCATCCAGAGGGTCAGATCCAGGGCATGGGTTCCAATATCGATCAGGGGGCCGCCTCCCTGCGCTTCCTTGTTCTGGAACACCCCCCAGGTGGGAACCGCGCGGCGCCTAACTGCATGGGCCTTGGCGAAATAGATGTCTCCCAGTTCTCCGCTCTGGCAGGAACGGTAGAGGGCCTGAACTTCCGGGCGGAACCTGTTCTGATAGCCAATTGTGAACTTCTTCCCCGACCTGCGCCAGGCCTCAAGCATCTTCTCTGCCGCCTCGGTGTTGTGGGCCATTGGCTTCTCACACATGACATGTTTGCCCGCCTCAAAGGCGGCCACCGTAATCGGGCAGTGGCTCACGTTGGGCGTAAGGACATGCACCACATCGATCTCGTCTTCCTTGAGCAGGTCTCTGTAGTCGGTGTAGACCCTTGCTCCCGGCACTCCAAACTCTTCTGCCGCTTTGACGGCGCGGCTCTCGATAATATCGCAGAAAGCTACCATTTCACAGTCGTCAGACAGCGCTTTCAAGGCCGGCATGTGTTTCTGGTTGGCAATTCCCCCACAGCCGATTATCCCAACTTTAAGCTTCTTGCTCATCGGGCAATCCTCCTGACTAGCTAGTATCGTACTGGATGCTTCTCCGCACCCAGCCTCAGATGACAAACTGCTCCAGATACCTCTTGCTCAACTGCAGGCTCTTGAGGATCCTTTCCTGGCTGACTTCAAACGCCCTGTCCTCAACCTCCACGCAGGCACAGCCAGAGAAGCCAACTTCGGAAAGGGCTGAGACAAACCTGCCCCAATCCACTTGGCCGTGACCGGGGATCTTTGCCACCATGTACTCCAGGGGATAGCCCATGATACCAACATCGTTGAGACGATCGTAGTCGATTCTCGTGTCCTTGAGGTGGATGTGGAAGATCTTGTCCTTGAACTCGTAGATGGGCTTGACGTAATCCATCTGCATCCAGACAAAGTGGGACGGGTCGAAGTTCAGGCCGAAGTTAGGGCTGTCGATGATCTCAAACATCTTGCGCCAGTTCGCCGGTGAAGTGGCAATGTTGTGCCCACCGGGCCACTGATCGCGGGAAAACAGCATGGGGCAGTTCTCGATCGCGATCTTCACTCCCCGCTCCTCGGCAAACTTGACAATGGCCGGCCAAACCTTGGCGAACTCTTCGAAGTTCTCTTCGATGCTCTTGGTCTGCATGCGGCCCACAAACGTGGTCACCATGTTGATACCCAGCTTGGCCGAGGCCTCAATCACCTTGCGCAGGTGGTCGTGGAAGTAAGCGCGGTGATCAAGGTCTTCATCCAGGTTGTTGGGATAGTAACCGAGGGACGAGATCTCCACTCCTTTGGCGCGGCAGTACTCCTTTACATGGTTCGCCACAGCATCATCCAGCTCAGCGACGTTGAGGTGTGAGACTCCCGCGTAGCGGCGGGACGCCTTCTCCTGCGGCCAGCAGGCGAGCTCCACACAGCTGTAACCCAGTGTACTTGCCGTGTCGATCACCTGCTCGAAGTTCATAAAACTCAGGATAGCAGACAAAAAACCCAGTTTCATACCATCGACCCTTTCTCTTTTAGTGAGACAGTACCAATCTGGCTGAGCCGTACACTCCTGCCTTGTTCCCGAGCTCAGCCAGGACTATCCTGGCTCCTTTGATGGGCGGGAAAACGTAGTAGTCATAGTACTTCTGGATCCCATCTACAAGAAAGCTGCCGGCCTTGGATACACCGCCACCGATTACGAAGACCTGTGGATCAACCACGCTTGCGATAAAAGCACAGGCCTGGCCGAGCAGCTGCTGCATCTGGTCCACCACAGCTAGCGCCTCAGGTTCGCCTCTCTTCGCCGCGTTAAAGACCTCCTCGCAGCTGAGATGCCTGCCGGTCCTTTCCAGGTAGCTCGCGGCCACCCCGGGCGCTGCCGCCAGGATCTCCAGGCAGTGAGTGTTGCCGCAGCCGCAGGTCCGCCCCACTCCGGGTTGGATGGGGGAATGGCCGATTTCACCCGCACCGCCGTGGAAGCCGGTCACGATCCTATCGTTGATGATGACGCCGCCTCCGACACCCGTTCCAAGGGTGATCATGACCGACGAATGGGTCCCCCGGGAGGCGCCTTTCCAAGCTTCGCCCAAAGCCGCGACGTTAGCATCGTTCCCAACGCGGCATCTGCAGCCCAGCTCCAGCTCTAAAAAGCCGGCCACATCGGTCTCGCCCCAGCCGAGATTCACGCAGCGTACCGCGGTGCGCCCATCAACAACCGGTCCAGGCACACCTACACCGACACCAAGAAGCTCATCAAGTCCTATCCCGAGCCCGCTCAGAAGGGCACGCACTTCCCTGCTGATGTCCGGCAGGATATGCTTTCCACCATCTTCGAGCCTGGTTCTTACCTGGCTGGAACCCAGCATTGTTCCTTCTTCGTCGAAAACGGCGATCTTGGCCGCCGTTCCACCCACATCCACACCCACAACAAATCCCATGACTGCACCTCGCCGGAATTCCATTTCTGCAAACGATTTACCACCTAAATTGTAACACAATCGGATGATTTTGGGCAATCTTGACGGCCTACAAGGCGCTGGAGAGGAAAAGACCTGCTCCCAAGAGGGCAGCAGGTCATGGCTTTTGGTAACTAGTCTCCTCCTCACATCGGTGGCGAAACGTTATCTCCTAATTCCACAAAAGTCGTTTTCGAGATCATGTACTTGTGGATCCCGGCTACTCCTAAGCCGCTGTGCTTCCAGCCCGTGCCGGGAGACTCCACCATACCTTTGCTGAAATAGGTGTTGATATAAACCTGGCCGGCCTTGATCTTCTTTGCCACCCGGTGGGCACGGGCCACGTCTTTTGTGAACACCGCGCCGGCCAGGCCGTAGTCTACAGCATTGGCCAGGGCCACCGCCTCCTCTTCCGTGCGGAACCTGCATACGCAGGCCACCGGGCCGAAGATTTCCTCTTTGAAAATGGTCATCTCTGGGGTCACATCTGCAAAGATGGTAGGATAGACGAAGTTTCCCTCGGCCAAGGCCCCCTCCAAGGCGGCGCCACCGGTGACGAACCGGGCTCCTTCCGCTTTGCCTTTTTCGATGTAGCTCAGCACCGACTGGAAATGCTCCCTGGAGATGAGGGGACCGAAGTTGACACCCTGCTCGAAGTCAAATCCGTCCCCCAGCTTGAACTGCTTGACCAGGGCTGCGAGTTCTGCCAAGAACTCTTCATAGATGGATTCCTGAACAATAATCCTGGTTCCCGCGACGCACACCTGCCCTGAGTTAAGGGTAAAACCAAAGAGGGCCCATTTCGCTGCCTGGGCAATATCCACATCTTCGAAGATGATGTTGGGGCTCTTCCCGCCCAGTTCCAGTGCGAGCTGTTTCACGGTATCCGCTGAGCTGGCGATGATCTTCTTGCCTGTCTCGGTTCCTCCGGTCAGCGAAACCATATCCACATCGGCGCTGCGCACCAAGACATCGCCAACAACCGAACCGGGACCGGTGATCACGTTTACTACACCAGGAGGGAAGCCCGCCTCATGGAAGATTTCGGCCATCTTGAGCATGCTCAAAGCTGCCCAGGAAGACGGTTTGACGATCACCGTGTTTCCCGCCCCCAGAATAGCTGCGATCTTCTGGCAGCCCATCATAAGGGGTCCATTCCAGGGGAGGATTTCCCCCACTACTCCGCAGGGCTCCCAGGTAACGTAATTGAGGTAACGTCCCCCGCCGTCCACTGGCACGACTTTCCCTTCCAAACACCTCGCCTTTCCAGCGTAGTATTCGAGGGCATCAAGGGCCTGCTGCACTTCGTAATATAAAGTGCTCGGGTAGATCTTGCCGCAATCCAGAGTCTCGATACAGGCGAACTCTTCCTGCCTCTGCTGCAAGAGGTCCCTGGCCTTGAGCAGCAGCTTGCTCCGTTGGAGATTGGTCATCCCTCCCCAAGGCCCTTCATCGAAAGCCCTGCGCGCTGCTGTGATCGCCTTTTCTGCATCCTGACGGCCACCAAGGAAAAAGGAGGCGAACGGCCTGTTGTTCACAGGGTTGACAGCCTGCGCAGTCTCTCCGGACTCTGATTCCACAAACTCCCCGTTGATGTACAGCTTGTACGGCTCATCCTGCACATACCGATACGGATTGATCATCGCCCTCTCCTTTCCGGCCATTCGGCCCCTCAATAGGCTTCTGCAAAGAGTTTACTATGCCCGGCTTGATTTCCAGAACAATAGAAATGTGTGGTGTTCTTAAAGGTGATGCTCTCGGCGGCTGGCGGGAAGTAGCCTCCCGCTTCTTTGTTCAAGCGGAGTACTTCACCACCCACGACCCTTTCCACTGCCGGCAGAGTATATGTCTTCTCGATGCTCCCGCCGCTGATCACCGCGTCCGCTTCAGGCACGTGATCCACCAGGAGCACGCCTTCAGTGCCCTCCTCCCCGCCGAACTCGAAAGTGATGGTGGCTGTTTTGATGCCCAGCCTCTCCGCAGCCTGGATGGTTAACATGCCATCCACCGCTGCATTTCCTCCCCCTTCCCAGGCCATGATCAGCCCGTGGGCATCAAGGTATCTAGCGAGCTTGCAGGCGAAGTTGGCCGCCCGCTCTTTATGCCAGGTGGTGGGATTGTGGCTGCGGCCCAGGATGACGCCGCGGAAGTTGAGGGTCTTGCCGTGCTGACTGTAAAGTTCAAGCACGATAGGATGGTTGACATGTAGGTATGTGGGCACCTTGAAGGCCGGCCAGGCATAGTTGCCGCTCACCACACCGCCGTCCAGAAGTTCGTTGGGATGCAGAAGAGTAGGTACCAAATTGTCAATCGGCAGCCCATACAGCAGAGTGTTGGCATAGACCCCCTGGTTCTGGCAGTACCAGGCCAACACGGCATTGGGAAGGTCTGGGTTGACCTCGTCAATGGAAAACTCCTCAGCAGCGTGCGGCTCCTGCCCCTCAGTTAGCTTCGCCAGTTCACGGGCAATGGTCAGGCCGATCAGGCGGATGTCTCGGTCGTACTCCGCCGCGGACTTCCCCTCCCGAAGTACATAGGTAAGGACCAAGTTGATGGTCTCAGAAAAGGGCGTAAACCCAGCTATGGGGCCTGTCATGTCGACTATCGCGTCACGGGGATAAAGAAGGCCGCTGCTCGCACTCTCATCCCAAGGCAGTGGAGCGCTTTCCATGACCGTAAGACCCCTGAACAGGTTGGTCACTCCCTCACCGACGGTGAGGGGCTGGCCGAAGAAGCCAGAATACTCCTGCCCGGCTCCAGACATCTTGCACATGGGTTGGATGGTATCCAGGACATGGACGATCCGGGCCCTTTCTCCAGGCTTCACCACCTCCAGATCGACCCTGGCCACGCTATCCATGAATGGTTCCGCCTTCTGCAGAACCTCTGCTTTGTTGATGGCTAAAACGCCTTCGCTGTACTTTGTTTCACTGCTCCAGATCACATCACGAACGTCAAAGTACTGGCGGATCATCTTCATGTTCAGCCCTCCTTGCGCAGATGGACTTCATAAACCGTGGGGCCTGCAGGCATCTCGGTAACTGCCTTAAGCGCCGTGAGCAGGACTTGGCGCCGGTAATCCCTTTCCCGGTCCGGCGGCAGGTCCAAGTTCCCAATGGGATGGGTAAAATGCCCACCTGAAACGATCCTGTTGGCTCCCACATTCTCCGCGATGGAGGTAAAACCGGTGATCACCGCATTGGGAATACCAGCTCTGTCCAGTTCCTTGGCTATCGTTGACACGCAACGAGTACAGGTGCCTCAGGTGGAGGTCAAGAGGGCGTAATCCACCTCCGCACTCCTCAGGTCGGCGGCAATGCCCTGTCCGATGGCCTTGCTGCTCTCCACATTGGTACCAATTCCGCAGGTGGTGAAAAACTCAGGGTGGATCGACCCGATGTATCCTTCCTGTTCCAACCTGCGCAGCTCATCAAGGGGCACGAGGCGATTCGGATCCGCGTTGACTGCTGTGGTGTCGTAACCGCCGTGAATGGACTCGTAATCCTCTGCCGGGATGGAAGAGAGATGGCCGATGGGGTACCTTCCATAGGTAACCGAGAATGCCTGCTTCAACCCATCGGGATTGCCCTTGGGCACAAGCCCGCCTGTGGTGATCAGCGCGCCTTTGGCCCTGCTGAGGTCAGTAACCGGCGGAGCAGGAGCGATCCTCTCTAAGGCCCGCAGCGGAACTTCCGTCGCGAACGGCTCGTCATTCAGTTTTTTCAGCAGGAGCTCCACGACCCTCTGGGCGCCTGTCTTGTCGTGGAACTCATTGCGCCTGCGCCCAGTAGGAAGGTAGCCCTCCAAGCGAGCTGGGCCGAGAGCTTCCCCTTGGGCAAGCTTCAAGGCAACCCTCGCCAGGACAGGAAGGGCCTGTCGCATACTGGCCGCGGTCTCTCCTGTTTCCACGATGCATACATCACGTACAAACATGGGCACCGCGGGGTTCTCGTGGTACATTGCTGTAACGCTTGGGATGCCCAGTTCCCGGCTGACATACCGGCACAGCTTGGCGCAGGCTACGCCGTAGCGTCCCGCGTTAAAGGCTGGCCCGGCGATGAAGACATCCGGCTGGAGTCTCTCCAGGAGGCTGCGGACTTGAGGCAAGATCTGCCGGAAGTTCTCGTCGTTATTGACGAAGTTGTCCCCGCAAGATATGACCTGAACAACCTCCATGACACCCTGCCAAAAGGCCTCAATTCCCAGAGCCGGCCCTGTTTTCTCGCTGTGGACAGTGAGACCCACATCAGCTTTGTCCTCGCCGCCTATGCCGGCAAAGAACTGGTTAACATAGTAGACTGCTTTGAGCTTCGCCAACTCCTTCTCCCTCCCTTGACTCAGAAATATCTTCTAGACAAAGTTTCACTTTCCTCCCCAGTTGGAAGGGAAATGCAGAGAAGCACAGAAATGTCAAGCAGGGGAGAGAGTAGAGCGTAGATTTAAAGAACTTGGTGTAAGGGTTAAGAGGAAATTGAAAGTTTGTCCAGAATAAATACCAGCGATGGGCAACCCGATCGGGGAAAGGAGTCGGAGCGCAGCATGAGACTACTGAAGCCGAGGACCTTAGGAGGGGAGCAGACCAGAACCGCCCTTCTAGCACTCTTGCCATCATTGATTGTGTTCTGCGTCTTTACTGTCTACCCCATCTTCCACTCTCTCTACCTGAGCTTCTTCAATGTGGGGCTTGTCGCTGCTCAAGGTAGGTATGTGGGGTTTAACAATTACCTTAACCTTGTGAAAAACCCCACATTCCGCAAGGCAGTGAGGAACACGATAACGTATACCATCGGGGTAGTCCCCGTTGAAATGCTCTGTTCCTTGATCGTTGCCGTTCTCCTCAACACGAAACTCAAGCTGCAGAGCTTTTTCCGAACCGCCTTCTTTACCCCGGTGGTCACCTCCATGGTCGCTGTGGCCATCGTCTGGTCCTGGATGCTCGAGCCCAACTTCGGCCTGGTCAACTCCATCCTACACAAGTTGGGGATCCAAGGCCCCGGCTGGCTGACCACTCCCCAATGGGCCATGGTTTCAGTAATCCTGCTCAGTATTTGGAAAAATCTAGGCTACAACATGGTCATCTTCCTCGCCGGTCTACAGGACATTCCCGCTGAAGTCTACGAAAGTGCAGCCATTGACGGTGTTACCCCGTGGAAGAACTTCTGGTATATCACTCTGCCTCTGCTCAAGGCCCCCCTCGGCTTCGCAACCATCATGAGCGTGATAAAGTCCATGCAGGCGTTCAGCCAGATATACGTCATGACTGGCGGCGGCCCGGCCAACTCGACCCTAGTAGTGGTGTACTACCTCTACCAGCAGGCCTTCGAGTTCTACCGTACCGGCTATGCTTCAGCCGTAGCCTGGGTTCTGTTTGCGGTCATCCTGGCTTTCACGCTGATCCAAAACCGCCTGTTCAAGCTGGACGTTTAGAGGAGGCAGTGCAATGAAATCCCAGCGCACGCGCAGTAAGATCAGTCCCTGTGTAATCTACATCATCCTCTTCTCTCTAGTCATCCTGATGGTCATGCCCTTCGCTTGGATGCTGCTCTCTTCGTTCAAAGAAGAGAACGAGGTCTTCACCTACGACATGACCTGGCTTCCTTCCAAGATCACCTTGTCCGGTTACAGGCGGGCCTTAACCCGCCAGCCTCTCCTGCTTTACGGGCTGAACACGGTGATCGTTTCCACCGTGATCACTTTTTGCCAGCTGATCACAAGCGTCCTGGCGGGGTACGCCTTCTCCCGGCTCGAGTTCCCTGGAAGAAACTTCATCTTCCTCATCTATATTTCAGCCATGATGATCCCGCACCAGGCACTGATCATCCCCTCCTTTATGCTCATCCGCAAGCTGGGGTTGGTTAACTCCTACGGCGGGCTCACCCTGCCCTTCATAGCCGGCCCGTTCGGCGCCTTCTTGATGAGGAACTTCTTCCTCTCCATGCCCAAGTCGCTGGAAGAGGCCGGTATTATCGACGGGTGCAGCAGGCTGCAGGTTCTGACGCGAATCGTTGTTCCCCTCTGCAAACCAGCTCTGGCCACGTTGGGACTCTTCGTCTTTATGCAGTCCTGGAACGACTTCATGTGGCCGCTGATCATAACCAACACAGACAAGATGCGAACCCTCCAGGTAGGGCTTGCTCTGATGAAGACAGACATTTACCCCGATTGGCCCATGATGATGGCAGCCACAGTCATGGCTACCCTGCCCATCATGATCGCTTTCCTCGGGGCGCAGAAGCAGTTTATCGAGAGTTTGGCGTTTACGGGAGTGAAGTACTGAGGAGAACGACAACACGTGAAGAAAGGAGGCCACCAGCGCAGGTATTGGCAGTCGGAGGATGTACACCGGGAAAACCAAAAGCAACGATAGAAAGGAGTTCACAAGATGCGCAGAAGACTCTCTGTTGTGGTGTTCGCGTTCATTTTGGTCTTCAGTCTGGCATCCGCGGCCGGCGCCGTCACCACCATCCAATACTGGCACTACCTCAGCGGCGACTCCGCCCAGGTTCATGAAGAACTGGTCGCCGAATTCAACGCCCTGCATCCAGACATCAAGGTGGAAGTGCTGTACACCGGCAACCAGTTCGCCACGAGGGACAAACTGATGGCTGCCGTAGCCGCAGGTCAGCCGCCCCATGTCTGCTTGGTGGACCAGTTCTGGCCGCCTGTACTGGTCTCCACTGGGGCCCTGCTTCCCATGAAGGAGTTCGTTGATCCCGAAGTCTACTTCGCCGACTTTACAAAGATCCCCATGGACACGGTCACGGTAGATGGTGAAGTCTGGACCATGCCCTTCTCCATGAGCAACCAGATCCTCTTCTACAACAAGGACAAGTTCAGGGAAGTCGGCCTCGATCCGGACAAACCGCCGACAACCTGGGACGAACTTGTCGAGTATTCCAAGCTTCTAACCAGAGATATTGATGGCGACGGCCGCATCGATGAATGGGGGATCAACTTCACCACGAGAGCGAATGTTGGTGCGGTGTACGCCTTCATCACCTTCATCTGGCAGGCCGGAGGACGCTTGTACAACGACGACTACACCGCAGCTGCCTTCAACGAACCAGAGGCGATCGAAGCCGTCAACTTCCTGAGAGATCTGGCCCACAAGTATGGAGTGCTCAACCTGAGCCCGCCGCAGGAAGGCTTTGAAGTTGGACGCATCGCCATGCAGATTTCCAGCACCTCTTCCATTGAGGCAACCAAGGCTAAGGTCGATTTCGATCTCGGCATCGCCGCACTCCCCGCTTACAAAGAGAAGGTAACGGGCGTTGGCGGATCGAGCCTGGCCATCTTCAAGACCAAACCTGAGGAACAGGCTGCGGCTTGGAAGTTCGTGGAGTGGATGTCCAGCCCCGAAACCAACCTGAAGTGGAGCACCCTGACCGGCTACACTCCGCTGCGCAAATCGGTTCTGGAGTCTGCCGAGTACAAGCAATACCTGGCCGAGAACCCAGATATGCAGGTTGTGATCGACCAGGCTGAGTACGCAAAGGCACGTCCCAACGAAGTCAGCTATGCTGATGTATCGAGGATCCTGGGCGTCGCCATTGAGGAAGCTCTCTTCAGCAACCTAGATCCCAAGCCCATCCTCGACGCTGCCGTTGAAGAAGCCAACATCTTCATCGAGCAGAGCAAGTGGTGAGCCAGAAAAGGCGCCAGCCGATCCTCCCTTTGGATCGGCTGGCTTTTCCTTCGGAAAGGTGGTATCTTCGTGCTCTTCGGCTGTACAACCATGACATTCTTCCAAAAACCAATACTTGAGGCAGTAGAGATCATCGGAAAGTGCGGCTTCGACTGCGTGGAAGTCTGGGCGGACCATGCCTGGGATGAAAGAAACGGAGCCTCGGCGGAGGAAATCAAGGAGGCACTGGAAAGACATAACCTCCAGTCCACAGTGCACTGCCCCATCATGGATATCAGCATCACCAGCCCTAACCGGGGCATTCGCGAGGAGTCCATCAGGCAGACTCTCTCCTCGATCGATCTCGCCCGGGATCTCGGATCAAGGCTTGTGGTAATACACCCAGGCAGCAAGTTCTCCCGCCTGGAATCAGACGAGATTCACTGGGGATACCAGGTGGAAGCCATCAAGCGGGTTCTCAGCTACGCCAAGGAGCAAAGCGTCCTCGCGGCCGTGGAGAACATGGACAGCGACAAGGACATTGTCTCTGTCAAGGACTGGGATGATCTCAACCGGCTGCTTGACGACTGCGGTTGGCAGGAAAAGCAGGTCACTCTGGACGTCACCCATCTGCGTGACAGTTCCAAGATTCTAAGGTTCATCGAACACGCCGGACCGCACATCGCCCATCTGCACCTCAGCGATGGTACGGCGAGCCGGATGCATCTCCGCATCGGCGATGGCGAGCTGGACCTGAAGGGTATCGTCTCAGCCCTGCAGAAAGCGGGCTACCGGGGCATCTGGTCCCTGGAGTGTTTTATCCCGGGAAATACTGAGGAAAAACTTCGCGACGAGCTGTCTCGAGCAAAAGCACTCTTCAGCTAGCACTCATTCGTTTTAAGATCTAAAAACCCGCCTGCCGGCTTCGACAGGCGGGTTTGCGCCTATGCTCTTCCCTTGGATCCGAATACTTCCATGTAGTGCATGAGTACATGTTTATAGGCCTTGATCCCAGCGCCATAAACCATAGCAAGGGGCGTAAAGCCGAGCACGGTAGTTGTCCCCTGGGCCAGGAACGCTTTCACTGCCTCAGTCCCAGCCGAGGACAGGTCGCTGAAGAGGTTGATCTTACTGATACCTGCCTTCACAGCGGCGGCCAACTGTTCATCGCCGGTGGAAGAACCGCCGTGCAGCACTAAGGGTACGGGCACTGTTCTCTTCATTTCAGCAACCAGTTCCAGGTCAATGCGGGGTGCTTCACCTTTGTAGAAACCGTGGGCGGTTCCCACAGCCACGGCCAGGCAGTCCACGCCGGTGCGCTCAACAAACTCTTTGGCTTCTTCGGGCTTTGTGAAGCTCTGGCGGTAGTCCTCGCCGATTTCCTGTGCTATACCCAGATAACCAAGCTCCGCCTCCACAGATACGCCGCAGGCATGGGCCATCTTCACGACTTCCGAGGTGACCTGGACATTTTCCTCAAATGGCCTGTCTGACATATCGATCATGACCGAGGAAAAGCCTGCCCGGATCGCCTTGGCACAGATATCGAAGGTCTTGCCGTGGTCGAGGTTGAGGGCTGCCGGCACGTGGGGGTACCTTCTGGACATGAACTTTGTGATCTCGGCCACGGCTTCAATATCATTGCGGGGAACGCAGTCGATGATGACCGGAGACCTCAATTCGTCAGCCGCTTGGAAGACTGCCTCCACCGTCTGCAGGTCGTTCACTCCTGGGGCGGGGATACCATAGCCGTTCTTGGCTGCCTCTTGCAGCATGCGGTTCATGTTCTCTAACATGCTCATTCCTCCATCACAAAGAGATGATTATCCTGTAGGTATCTGGCCGGACGGCCTCTTCGAAGGCGTACTGTGCTTCTTCCAGAGGCACCACTTTCTCAATCATGGGGCGCACATCGATGATCTTGCGGGAGATGAGGAGCGATGCTTGGATCAGGTCTTTCCGGTTCTTGCTTGTATTGCCCGTGATAGTGATACCCGTACGGTGGATGACGTTGGGATCGATGGTGAGCGGTTCCGAGGGATGGGCCGAAGCAAAGAGCATGATCTTGCCGTTCGGCGCAGCCAGCTGGAGAGCCTGCTCGTTTGCGGGTTTGAGCCCGATGGTCACGATAACCACATCGGCCAACCTGCCGTCATTGATCGACTTGAGCTGGTCGGCTATGTTACCCTGGGCAGGATCGAGCACCGCATGGGCGCCGCAGGCCAACGCCTTCTCCCGCCTTTCAGGGTTGAGTTCACTTACAACCACAAAGGCGCCGCGGTTCTTGGCCACAAACACATTGGCAAGGCCCATGGCTCCGCCACCGATCACGACAACGGTCTGCCCCAGCTCTATATCAAGCTTGTTGACGCCGCTCACTGCGCAGGCGATTGGTTCTGCCAAGGCTGCCTGCTCGAAGGGGATATCTTTGGTCATGGGAGCCAGGTTGCGAGGATCGACCACAGAGTACTCCGAAATACCGAAGATACCCTTGATGCCATCGGGCCTGTTCGACGTCTGCTGTTCCTTAAGGCGGCGCTGTTCTACGGCACATTTGCTGTCCTGGCCCATGGCGCAGACATAGCACTGGTCGCAGGCACTGCCGCAGCCCCTGGCTACAAAGTCGCCCACCTTGAGGGGTGTTTCCGTCCCAGGGCCGATGGCCTCAACGATGCCGCTGACTTCATGGCCCCACACTCCAGGATAGACCGGCAGTACGCCGCTGAAGAACCTCTGCTCCAAGGTGCACAGGGCCGCTGCCTTCTGCCTGATGAGCACTTCGCCCTGCTTCGGTTCTGGGATGTCAATAGTGCGGACTTCTACCCTGCCCTTTTCTGTGATGACTGCCGCGCGAGACTTGATTGTCATGATCAGACCTCCTGCTGGCACAACATCTGTGTTGATTTTCACAGTCTTACTTCTACAGACGCCTCGAAATTCCTCCAGGACATTTGTGCAGAATCCACGAAGTTTACCAGCAGCAGGAAAACGGAAATAGCGCGGCAAATACAGAGATAACTGAAAGAAAGGCGTGGGAGGAAGTCACCCTTGGCCCATTACAACGATGAACACGATCTAGATCTTCTCGTTCGCATCAGCGAAATGTATTACATACAAGACAAGACCCAGAAGGAAATCTCGGAAGCCCTGGGACTGTCGCGCAGCGGTGTCTCCCGCCTCCTCGCTACCGCCAAAAGGCAGGGCATCGTCCGGATCTCGGTGGTCAACCCCGCGGAAAGGCTGGAGAAACTAGCCGAGGAGCTGGCCTCAAGGTTCGGGCTCAAGGAGTGCCGGGTCTGTCCCAGCGAGCCAAGTTACGAGGATCTCCAGGCCAGGCTGGCGTACCAGGCAGGAGAACTCTTCCTGGCGAACCTCAAGGCCGGTGACGTCGTCGGCTTGGGACTGAGCTCGTCCATCCACAGAATGGTTGAGCTCATGCCCGAATCTTCAGAGTACCCCTGTCTGCAGTTTGTGCCCGTTTCGGGAGGCACGGGCTGGTCTAGGGAGCCCCAGATCAACTACACCGTTCAGCTGGCAGCCTCTAAGCTGCACGGCGATTATGTGAACCTGAATATCCCCCTGTTTATCAATGAACCAACCATCGTGGCCCGGCTCCTGGAGGAGGAATCCATAAAAGAAGTCATCTCCCTTTGGGACCAGCTCTCAATCTGCGTAGTGGGCATTGGGGCAGCTCACCAGGATGCGCCGCAGCCCATGCGCATACCCGCCCAGACTCCGAGCAGCGAAGCAACCGCGGCTGTTTGCGGCTGGTTTTTTGATGACCACGGAAGGAAACTCGAAGGCAAGCCCACCGCTTCCGTCAGCATCGAGCAGCTCCGCCGCACGCCTACCGTCATGGCCATCGCCGGCGGCCGCTTCAAAGCCACTGCAGTGCTGTCAGTGCTCAGAGCGGGTTTCTGCACCCATCTCGTGACGGATGAAGACGCTGCCAGGGCCATCCTCCACATGACAGAGGTTGATTCGTAAGCGGACCTTGGCCACTCATGTTGAGTTCGCCATTTCTTTCATCGAGTTCGAACAACATAAGAGAACCCTCGCGTTCCATCAACCATGGAAAGCGAGGGTTTTTGGCGGTTCGGGGGCTAGTCGCGGTCTTCTGCCCTGCTTATGTTCTTTGCGATGATCTGGCCAGTTGCGTTCTTTCCGGTGATCCTGAAGACGTACTCGTCGGTCTCGGCAACGCTGAAGGTGAAGGTGCGAGCCGGCAGGTCACTGCCGATGTACGGTTCGCTTCCCTTCAGGCCGGTCACGGTTAACCCGATCTGGCCGCCTGTGCGGGCGACCTCCACCTGCACGACATCGCCAGCCGTCAGAGAGAGCTGGCACTTGCTGCTCCCACTGAATTTGGAGAAGTCCATGGAAAAACCTGTTCCGTCTGGGTTATCAAGAATTACGATGCGTCCGCCAGAGGCGCAGGCCGTAAGCAGGAGTGCGCCTGCAAGAAGTACTACAGTGGCGATGATCAGTCTCCTATGAAACATGCGATTACCTCCCTGACAAACCTGTCCCTTTCGTTGATCCACGGACTGTGTGCCGAGTGTTCAAACCAGACAATGCCCTTCGCCGGGGCCTCCAAAACCTGCTCATACTCTTCCGCCAGTACTGTTGGAGCATTGACATCATAGCGCCCGAGGAAGAAGTACACTGGTACCTCAAGCTTGGCGTAGTCTGTCCTGAGGTCAATTCCGTACAGCTGCTGGTACACATGGTTAAAGGTGTTGACTATGCCCCGCAGAAAGTTGATCTTGTCCAGCAATCCGTATTCCGACGAACCCAAGTCCCTCAAGGTGTTGTACCCAGGATTGTGGACGGCGGGATGGCTCGCCATGTAGCTGCTCAGATAGTTGAGGTATGATGCGCTTTTCCAGGTGACACCCCTGCCGTAGTAGGGCGGCTCTCCGTTCGCCTTGAGCGTGGCCACCAGTCGGGAATCGCCGTTCTTTTCCGCCATTTCCATGGCCAAGGCGTAGTCCATGCGCTCGGTCTCGACAAAGTCAACCATCTGGCCGGTGCCGATGAAGCCGTGGTAGGCCTCGGGGTACCTGCTCACCAGGAAAATCCCCAGGGCACTGCCCCAAGACTCCCCGATGAGGCAGATCTTCTCCTCGCCGAAACGATCCCTGAGGTAGTCGGTGAGGGCCATGCCGTCCTCGATGTACGTTTCAGGGGTGATGTTTTTGATCTTGTCCGCGTAGTAAGACTTACCGGAGCCGGGCTGATCCCAGTTCACGACGACAAAATGCTGCTCCAGCTCAGCCAGTTCATGGCGAACCGCGCCCATCTGCGTCCCGCCGGGGCCTCCCGCCAGGAAGAGGAGCACGGGTTTGTCCCTGTCCCAGCCCCTTATGCTGATCCACTGCTTCCTTCCGTTCAGCTCGAGCCGTATGAGCTCGGAAATGCCGTTCGGCGATTTGATGGGCGGCGTTGAGGCAGTTAACTGGGAGAAGGCGATGAATGCTGCGTTCACGGCTAGCAAAACCGCTAGAAACACCGCTGCCTTCTTCATTCGCATCAACTGGTTGGACTGGGCCGTGCCCCGCCACTGAGCGATGAGGCGGTTGGCCGAGAAAAAGAGGAGCACGACCAGAACGACAATCGTCACGATGGTGAGCACCAGGAAGATGATGATCTGGCTCAAGGCGAAAACCCCCAATAAAAAAGCTGTACTACAGGTTCATATCCACCACGGGCTAATATACCAGGGGAACCTTTCGTACAGCTGAACCCAACCTTACATCAACCTTAAATCGTGGGAAGGGTGATTGCAAACGCGGTGCCCTTAACCTCACCGCTCTGCAGGCTCAGATCTCCGCCGTGGGCTTGAGCGATCCTCCTGGCGATGGAAAGCCCCAGACCGCTGCCGCCTGTCTGCGCTCTGCGGGCGCTGTCCACCCGGACAAAGGGCTTGAAAATGTCCTCTCGCAGATGCTCCGGGATCCCCACCCCGTCATCGCGGAAAGTGACCACTGCCTTGCCGGCCTTTGCTGAAAGGCTGACCGAGACAGTCGTGCCCGGGGGGTTGTAGCGCAGGGCATTGCCTGCCAGGTTCTGCACGATCCGGCCGAGCCGGTCTGAATCTAGAAGGGCGTAGACGCTCTCTTCGGGTATGTCAAACTCATACCGAAACCCAGCCTGATCCATCTGGGGGATGAGCTCAGCGCACAGCTGGCGCAGGACTTCACACAGATCAACACGCTCTTTTTTCAAAGAGAACTCTGGGCTGTCCAGCTGGGAAAGCTCGAACAGCTCGCTGAGGAGCCGGTTGGCCCTCTGGCTGTTTTGAAGGATGATCCCAAGGCTGCGCTCGAGCTCCTCCCTGCTCAGGTTTGGCTTTTTGCAGAGCCGCTCCGCATAGCCCTGGATGCTGGACATGGGGTTTTTCAGATCGTGGGAAACATCGAGGATAAGCCTCTTTCGATCCTCTTCCGCTTTCTGCCGCAGAGCCATCTCCCGCTCGATGCGGGCTGCCATGTCGTTAAATGTATTCTGCAGCTCCGCAAACTCATTCTTTAAGTGAAGGTCCACCCGGGCCCCATAGTCTCCCTCCCGTAGGCGCCGCGTGCTTTCCGTGAGCCTGCGCAGGGGCATGGTGATCTGAGCAGCGGTGACGGCCGAAAAAGGGGCCGTAAGGGCCAGGATCATAAGCAGGAAGGCCCCGAGAACCCCAGCTACGATCAAGACAGCGAGGGGGAAGTCACCCGCCGCGGCCTTGGGGTTCACGATCAGGGAGAAGTCAACCCGGATGGAGGCGGGAAATGTGACGATCAGCCAGAACTGCCGGTCGGGGTTGTAGAGGATGTCGTGGTGGAAAGGCGTGCTTTTGTGCTTGCTCCAGGCCAGAAATTCCGTGAATTCTGCAGGAGTGAGCTGGCCTTCGGGAAGGGCATCGGCCCCCTCCGAACGCACGACACGGAAGTCTCTGTCGACCACGGTGATGCTGCCGCCGCTCCGCACCACGGAGGAGGCATCAACCTGCAGGTAATCATCGCGCATGAGCACACTGGCCGGATACCTGTCTTTGGCAAAGGCCTTTGCCGCGATGCGGCTGGCAGCAGCCAGGAAGCAAAGTGCCAGCACCGTGGAGAGGAGAACCAGGACACCGACAAGCAGGTAGTAGGCGAAGAACTGCCGAGATATCTTGGCCTTCATTGCCGTTCCCCCGTGTAGTGGAGCTTGTAGCCGATGCCTCGGATGGTCTTGAGATAGAGTGGCTGGTGCGGGTCCTCTTCGATCTTGCTCCGCAGCCTGCTCATGTGCACCATCACCGTGTTGTCATCGTAGTAGAAGTCCTCATCCCAAACCGCCTGGTAGATCTGGCGCTTGGTAAAGACACGCTCAGGGTTCTCCATAAAGAGCAGAAGGAGCTTGAACTCCTTGGCGCCGAGTTCCAGGGGAATACCATCTCTAAATGCGCAGCAAGCTTCCCGGTCAAGGGAAAGGAACCCGTAGGTGAGCCTTCCAGGAGACTGCCCTCCGGAACCAAGATACTGAGTGCTCCGGCGCAGGTGAGCGCCGACACGGGCCACGAGCTCCGCTACGGAGAACGGTTTGGACATGTAGTCGTCCGCCCCCAAACCCAACCCCAAGACCTTGTCCACTTCATCTGTACGGGCAGTCAAGAGGATCACCGGCAGCACACTGCGCTCCCGTATGCGCCGCAGGAGGGTGAACCCGTCCATCACGGGCATCATAACGTCCAGAACAGCCAGATCCACCTGCTGTTCGTTCAAAATGTCCCAGGCCTCTTTCCCGTTCTGAGCGGTCACGACGGAATAGCCGCAGTCTTCCAGGCTGACCTTGATCAAGCTGCGGATATCCCCTTCGTCATCTGCTACCAGGATCCTCATGGGCGCTCCTCCCGACTCCTCAGCATAGTCTAGCGGCACATTTCACTTCGCCACACCTGTTTTCATTTCCTGGTAGGAAGGCAAAAAGATGCCCCCGCTGACTCGCCATGTGGGGCGAATCTGCAGGGGCTTCTGGGAGGAGTTCACACTCTTTGTTTTTCGCTGGTGGACAAGAGCCGCTGCACCTCTGCCAGCTTCGGCATGGCGGGGATGCCGCCTTTGCGGGTCACAACCAATGCACCGATGGCATTGGCAAAGCGCACGCTGCTTGCCATCTCTTCACCCGTCCACGCTTCGAGAGCCTTGCCTCGCCGCAGGATTTCATACAGCATCCCGCCTAAGAACCCGTCGCCGGCTCCAGTTGCATCGACCGCCTGCACCTGGAATCCCGGCACCCTGCCGTTCAGCTCACCGAGGCGGAAGTAACATCCATCCTTTCCCAAAGTAACAAGGAGCAGGCGCAGACCGTAATCGCGGCTGAGCTGTGCGCTGCCCGCCTCCAGATCATCAGTCCCGGTAAGAAACTCAAGCTCCTCGTGGGAGATCTTAACTAGATCTGCCTGGCGCATCACCGCCTGGATTTGGCGCCTGGCCTCCTCCAAGCTGGGCCACAAAGGAGGACGCAGATTGGGGTCGTAGGATACGAGCATCCCTTTCTCCTTGGCCCAGCGCAGCGCGGTCAAAGTGGCGCTGCGGGACGGATCGTTGGTCAGGGATAGGGAGCCAAAATGGAAGATGGCGGCGTTCAGCTGGGCTCTGTCGATCTCGTCCGGGCGCAGCAGGGTGTCCGCACCTGGTTTCCGGAAAAAGCTGAAGGAACGGTCTCCATCGGGGTGCAGGTGCACAAAGGCCAGAGTGGTGTTGGCCTCAGAATCGAGAATCAGTCCTTTCGTGCAGATCCCCCGCTCCGCCAGTACATCCCTCAGAAAGCGGCCAAACTCATCGTCGCCGACCTTCCCAAGGAAAGCTGTCTTTTTTCCAAGCTCAGCCAGGCAGGCAAGCACATTGGCTGGAGCACCGCCTGGATTGCATTCATATAAGGCGTTTCCGTTGTCTGACTTCCCCGCTGGGGTGAAGTCGATAAGCAATTCGCCGAGAGCTACCACATCGTACACAAAGCTCAACTCCTCGCCTGCAGTTTCCACATGGCCAGATCAACCTTGAGAGGGCCTCCCTGCGAAGAGAGTTCGGCCTCAAGCACCCCCGAAGGCGGGTAGATCCGGGCGGTGATGCAGGCAGCCTCTCCCTCGCCGAAGACTTCCAACGATGAGCGGTCCAAGAAGATCCTTACTTCCTGCGATCGCTGCTCCGGCGCCAGCCCGCTCGAGTAGGATCCCCGCTCTCCCCAGGCAGCCGCCCTTGTGTCCAGGTAAAGCCGCTGCCCCCGGATACCTACAGTGACCCACTCCCCGCTCCCCATATCTTTGAAACGAATTGCCAGTTCTCCTCCGGAGACCGCAGCCCCATCCGCCCCCAGAACGAGCTCCACTCCGCTGCTGCGCAGGTCGCAGGGGGGTAAGGCCGCTGTTTCGCCGTTCAGGACGAGAGCGTCAGCAGCGAGGAGTTCAATGCGCAGCCCTGCCGCTTCCGCTGCGGGATAGACCCGCAGCCGCCCGGCCGGATCCAGTGCCAGTTCCCTGGGGAGCGTCAAGGCACCTGCCCAGCGGTGCTCCTGCGTGGGAATCCTCCCTTCCCAAGACTGCATCCAAGCAAGCAGGATCCGTCTTTCTGTACCGTAAAAGGTCTGGGAGGCGTAGAAATCTGGTCCTTTGTCCAGCTCCCCCCAGGACTCTGGCGTAAACCTGCCGGCCTCGTAATCCATTTCGCCGAGGAAATAGATGACCCTGCGTCCCCTTGTTCCCATGGGAGAAACGAGCAGCACATGCTTGCTGCCAAGGGGAAAGACATCAGGGCATTCCCACATGCTTCCCTGGGTTCCATCGCTTTCGGCCAGGACGCCCATGTAGTCCCAGCTGCTTAGGTTATCTGACCTGTACAGGAGCACCCTGCCACCGCCGTCTTTCCCTGAACCTACGGCCATGTACCATCTGCCGCCGTGGCGCCAAACCTTGGGATCTCGAAAGTCTACGGAGCCATCGGATGGAGGCTCTCCGATCAGCGGGTTGCTTGGATCCTTCTCAAAATGGATGCCGTCGGTGCTTGTGGCCCGGCACTGCACCTGCACCAGCTGGCCCCCTTTCTCCCGCACCCCAGTGTAGAACAAGTGGAGCACACCCTCTGCTTCCACAGCGCTCCCCGAAAAGCACCCGGCGGCGTCGTAATCCTCGCTGGGTGCCAGGGCGATGGGCAGGTGCTCCGAGGTGATCAAGTCCCGGCTGCGGGCATGTCCCCAGTACATCGGCCCCCACGCGGAACCGAAGGGATGGTGCTGGTAAAAGACGTGGTAGTAACCTTCGAAATAGACCAGGCCGTTGGGATCGTTCATCCACTGGGCCGGCGGCATGAAATGATAATGCAGCCGGAAGGTATCCACAACCTCAGCCGCAGAAGCCGCCAGCTCCCGCTCTGCCCTGGCCAGACACTCCTCATGCGTCACGCCTTGATGGCTCCTTCCATGACCCCCCGGATGATGTGCTTCTGCAGGGCGATGTAGAATGCGATCACGGGCAGGATGGTGAGCATCAAGGAAGCCATGAGCAGCCCGTAATCGGAGGAGTAGGTGCCGTGGAAGTAAAAGGTGGTGAGCGGCAGGGTACGCCTATCCGCCGAGATCAGCACGAGGGACGGCAGAAGGAAGTCGTTCCAGATCCACAGCACATTGAGGATGATCAGGGACAGGGTGGTTGAGCGGAGCAGTGGGAAGACCACCCGGAAGAAGACCTGCAGGCGCGAGCAGCCGTCGATCATGGCCGCTTCCTCCAGTTCCTTGGGTATGGACTTGATAAACCCGTGATACAGGAAGACCGCGAAGGAAGAGCCAAAGCCCAGGTACATGTAGATCAGGCTCCAGGGGGTGTTCAGCATGCTCAGGCTTCCGTAGATCCTCACCAGGGGGATCATGATGGCCTGGAAGGGGATCAGCATGGAGGCCACCATGGCAAAGAACATCACCTTGTTGATGCGCCAATCAGTGCGCACAAAGAGATAGGCAGTCATGGAGGAAAACACGGCGATGCCGATCACGCTGCAGGTGGTGATCAGGAGAGAGTTCAGGAAAGCTGGAACAAAGCCCATGCGCTGGAAAGCAGTGATGAAGTTGTTCAAAGACCAGGCAGGAGGTAAAGCAAAGGGGTTGGAGACAATCTCTCTCCTGCTCTTAAAGGAGTTGAGGAGCACCAGGAAAAAGGGCGATAGATAAAGGACAAAAAGTGCATAAAGAACGGCATGGCGCAGAATCGCATAGGCGCGGCGGAGTGCCTTCATCACACTTCCACCTCCAGCTTCTTGGTGAAGTATACCTGGGTGAGGCTGATAGCCGCCACCAGGAGGAAGAGGAAGAAGGCTTCAGACTGCCCCACTCCATACTGCTGCGAGAGAAAGGCTTTCTCGTAGACGAACATGCTGATCAGCTGGGTGCTCTTAAAAGGACCCCCGTTGGTAAGGGCAATGTTCACATCATAGACCATGAAGCCGCGCTGGATGGTGAGGAAAACCGTAACGATAAACGCAGGAACCATCAGGGGTAGTACAATCGTCCGCAGGCGCTGGAAACCCGTGGCGCCGTCAATGGTTGCAGCTTCCAGAAGTTCCTTGGGTATGTTGGAAAGGCCAGCAATAAAGATGATCATCATGTAGCCGGAGTACTGCCAGACGGTGACGATGACCAAGGTCCAAAGGGCCTTGTTGGGGTTGGCCAGCCAGGAGGTGGAAAGAAACCCGATGTTCAACGTGCGTCCGAGAAAGACCAGGACGTTGGAGAAAATGAACCGCCAGACCAGACCCAGGATTATCCCGCCGATCAAATTGGGGACGAAGAACCCTGTGCGCAGCAGGTTCTCGCCGAGCACCTTTCCGCCGGTCAGGGCGTAGGCCAGAGAGAACCCTATGGTGTTGACCAAAAGAACGGTGTAAAAGACGTATTTCACCGTGCGCAGGAAGGAAGTCCAAAAAGCCGGGTCCTGGATAACCTGCTTGTAGTTGCTGAAACTGACAAAAGTATAGGCCTTGGAAATGCCGTCCCAGTTGGTGAAGGTCAGGTAGATGCCGAAGAGAAAGGGCAGGATGATTACGGTGATGAAGACCAACGTCGTTGGCCCCGCAAAGAGCAGATAGTTCTTCAGCTTGTCCACGAATCTCTTCTCGCTGGCCAGCACACTTCGCACCTCGCTTCCCAAAAAAAGGGAACATCAGGCAGCGGCACACAGGCCGCCGCCCGACGTTCCTATCCTATTCTACTTCCCCAGCCAATAAGCCTCGATTTCACCCAACAGGCCAGCCCGGTCCACGAAATCGGCGAGGTACTTCTGCATGGAAGCACCCACCTGCGCCCAGTGGTCCGGCGGCAGGTTCAGCACGAAGTTGAGGGTCTTGCCTTCACGAACGTACTCGAGGAGCGATGCCGCCAGCGGATCTTCCGGCACAATCGTTATGTTCTTGAACGCCGGGATGATGCTGGCGTCGATGACCATGCGCTTCTGGCCTTCGGGATCGTAAACCAGCCAGTTCAGGAAGTCCTTCGCAGCCTGCTGCTGCTCAGGAGAGTTCTGCTCCGCATCCATGATGAAGTACTTGGTAACGCCTACGGGAACCTGCGTGTTGCCGTAATCAGCGGGATTGCTGCTGATGGGCACGGGCAGGAAGCCAAACTCACGGTTGTCGGTGAAGTCCTTGATCTGGGGCCAGGTCCAGTTGCCCTGGAACCACACGGCAACTTCGCCTGTACCGATCAGTTCGGTACCGCGGTCGTAGGTGCTGGCCAGTGGATCAATCTTGTCGTAGTTGTACTCCTTCATCAGGTCAAAGGTATCCAACAGGCCGTTAACCTGAGCATTGTCGGCCAGCTTGATTTCGCCCTTCTTCAGGCCTTCCTGGAACTTCTTGATCTCTGCGAAGTCAGGAGACTGGGTAGCATAGGCCAGTGCGAAGAAGTGAGCACCCAAGGACCAGTCTTCGGGACCGATCACGATGGAGGCCTGGCCGCTGGCTTCGATGTCATCGAAGAGCTGGCGCAGGGCATCGATACTGTTGACAGTCTTGGGGTCAAAGGCACGTCCAAGAGCCTTTTCCACAACCGCGCGGTTGTAGATGAAGCCGTAACCTTCAACCGTCACCGGGAAAGCCAGGATCCTGCCGTCGTCTGCCGTTGCCATGCCCAGGCTGTTTTCGATGGCATCGGCAACCCACTTCTCACCGTTGAGGGCCAGGGCGCGATCCTGGAAGAGCAGGACGTCTCCAGCGTCGACCATCAAGAGAGTGGGGGCATTGCCCGAAGCATAGAGCGCCGTAGCTCTCTCAAAGGGCGACTGGCCCACAGGAACGGCGGCGATCTCCACGGTTACTCCCTCGGTGATCGAGCTGTAATAGGCAGCGATCTCTTCGAGTTGAGCTTGGATTTCGCCTTTGGAGTTGAGAACGGTGACGTGAACGTCAGCGGCCAACACGGCGCTGCTCAGTGACAGAACTAACGCCAACACCAGCACACTTAAACTCAACTTAACTCTGCTCACAACTCTTCCTCCTTTTTTTCTTTTATTTGCATTGTATCACGGCCCCAAAACATAGGTCAACCGGTTAACACAAGCTCCGGCTCACCCAAGATTTAGGGCTTGAAGCCGCTTCACTTCGGGATCCCAAGACGAGATAGAAAAGTCGTGCTCCTTGAGGTCGCACTCTAGGACAGCTTCATATTCCCCTTTCCGCCAGGTAAGGCGCAGCCCCGTCTGATCGACGGATTCAACGGAAAACTCACCGTCAAAAGCGGGATAGGAGCTGCGGAAACGCATGAGTTCCACAAGGCGCTTAACGACAGGCCGCTTAAGATCGGCCTCAATCTCTTCTAAGGTGTAGTAGTGGCGGTTGATGTTCCTGCCTACCTTAGTCTTCTCCAAGAGCTCCAGATCATTTTCACCCGCCAGCATGCCCACATAGTAGACCTGAGGGATGCCCGGGGTGAAGAACTGGACAGCCCTGGCCAGAAGATATGCCGCGTCGTTATTGCCCAAGGCGGAGTAATAGGTGCAGTTCAGCTGGTAGACATCGAGGTTGTTGTAGGCTGTGGTGTTGTAAATCGGCTTGACATTTGCCCCGCGGGAGAACAGGAAGGCCTTGGTTTCCTCGATCTCCTCTTCTGTCAGAAGACCCTTCACATCCACCACCCCGATGCCGTCATGGGTATCCAGGGTGGTAAACTGCTTGCGCGGGCAGATGCGCAGCCAGTTCAGGAGCCGCTCGTTTCTCCCCGTATAGAGGGCGTGCAGGAGGAGCATGGGCAGGGCAAAATCGTAGACCCAGTAACCCCGCTCCGCCAGCTTAAGCTGGATGGTGTAGTGTTCGTGGATTTCCGGGAGGATCTCAACGCCCAAAGGCGCCAGCACATCCGCAGTGAACTCCAATAGTTCCCACACCTCAGGCTCGACAAAGAAGCAGTTGGTACCCGGCTTTTTGGTGGCGTAGGCAAAGGCGTCCAGGCGGATGATGGCAGCGTTCTGCTGCGCGAGAAACTCGAGGGATTCACGGAAAAACTCCCTGGTCGTCGGGGAATCGACGTTGAGATCGATCTGCTCTTCCGAAAAGGTACACCAGATCTTCTCCTGGGTGCCATCGCCAAAGGTGATCTCCACGTATGGTGGTCGGGGTTTGCGCTGGTAGATGCGGCCTAAGTCTTCGGCAGTGGGTTCTCCGTTAGGCCAGAAGTCCTTGTAGCGGATAAACATGTCGCGGTAGGGGGATGCGTCTTTCTTCTGCACAAAATCGCGGAATTGAGGGGACTGGCGCGACAGGTGGTTGATCATGAAGTCGGCCATCAGGTCGTACTCGGATCCCAGCTCTTTGATCTCTTGGTAGCGGCCAAAGGCAGGATCGACAACTTTGTAATCGATGGGGGCAAACCCCCGATCAGCTGAGCTGGGGTAAAACGGCAGGATGTGCAGCCCTCCGATGGCTCCGCGGAAATGGCGGCGGAGCACATAGCTGAGGTCTTGCAGGTTCCTGCCAAGACTATCTGGATAGGTGATGAGCATGATCTGATTTCGCAGGGTCATTCCAGAACCTCCGGTGACTCTATCCTTCTACTTTTAGTATAGACAATATTAACTCTTGTGTCAACCGGTTAACATACGTCCACAAAAAAGAACGAGCCATCGGTACGCTGGCGAAATCTTAAGTTGTTTCTCTTTCGATCAGTTCCACAGGCAGGCAGTTCTCCACCTTAACGGACTCACCTTGGATAAGACTTTCCAGGAGCTGTACGGCCAGCTCGCTCATCTTGTCCAGAGGCTGCCTGATGGTGGTGATCTGCGGAGAGGTCAGGGAAGCAAGGAGGACGTCGTCGTAGCCAACCAATTTCACATCTTCGGGGATACGCTTGCCCAGTTTGCGGCACACGGTAATGGCCACCAAGGCCATGAGATCGCTGTTGAGGAAAAGCCCGTCGATATCCGGCTGTTCGGTAAGCAGATCGGTGAGCAGCCTCTCGTACTTGTCGACCTCGAAGGCGTTCATGTCGGTTTCCACCGTACAGCAGACCGCTCCCCTCTCCCGCGCAAGGTCGAGAAAGGCCTGGTGCCGCTGGTTAGCCAGCATGTCAAGGTGGAGGCTGCCGCACATATGGGCAATCTTCTTGCAGCCCCGTTCCAGAAGCAGCTCAACGGCCATCTTCCCGCCCTGGTAGTTGTCGGAGGTAACGTAGGGGATCTTGTCGGAAATGAAACGCTCGAAGGTGACCACCGGTAGATCGAGTTTCTTATACTCCTCGACCTCCAGGGTGTGGCTGGCCATGATGATCCCGTCCACCTGATTTCGCCTGAGCATGGCAATATACTCCTGCTCTTTGGCGGCATCGAGCATGGAGTTGCAGATCAGCACCTTGTAGTCCCGGCAGTACGCGTAGTACTCCACATAGGAGGTGAGCTCACCAAAGAAAGGATGGGCTATGCTGGGCACAATGAGCCCGATGATGTTGGATTTCTTGCGGAACAGCGAGCGGGCTACTTCGTTAGGTTGGTAATCCAGCTCTTCCATGGCCTGGTAGACCTTTTTTCGTGTGTGTTCGCTGATGTACCCGCGGTTGTTGAGCACCCGCGAAACGGTTGTGACGGACACCCCCGCTTTTTCGGCCACGTCTCTGATGGTAGGCATGGTCATCACCTGCCCGTCGGTCTACTCAACATTGTACCACAGATCTGCAGCAAGGCAAAAGAATGACCGGCCCCGGCCGCAGATAGAAGATCGATGTCCCCGTCCCTGTTGACAAGGGGCCGGGGACATCCGATTTCGTTTGTTAGAGCCCAAGCACGTTGTGGATGTACCGTCTGGAATCCATCGCGGCTTTGTAGTTGCAGACCGGCGGGTTGTCCAGTTCTACGCAGAGCACTCCATCATAACCGCTTTTCTTCAGGACTTTGTAGACGCCCTTGAAATCAACGGTGCCGTAGCCGAGGGGCCGGAAGGCGGCCATGGGCCATTCAGCATGCTCCTCTTTATCTGGATCCACGTCCTTGAGATGGACGTAGCCGATGCGCGGTGCGTACTTGGCAAAGGCCTGAACGCAGTCCATGCCGGCGATCGTGGTATGCGCGGTGTCCAGGCAGAGGCTCACCAGCTCCGGATCGGTGTTAGCCAGGAAGAGGTCGATCTCGTCTTCTTTGTAGATTGCCGTGTTGGCATGGGGATGGAAGCAGGCAACGATACCGTTGTCCCGGCAGAGCTTACCGACGCGGTTGGAGAGCTCGGCATAGTGCAGCACAGCCTTTTCATCGAGAGGACGATCGTAGGGCTTATCCCGCCACATCACAGCCTGCAGGTTCATGTAAGTGGCACCGATCTTCTTCATGAAGTCGACGTATTCCACGGCCTTGGCGTAGTCGGCCTCAGGGTCGTTGGAATAGTGATGGTAGAGATTGGCCATCTCCAAGCCGTACTTGTCCAGCAGGGCTTTTACTTCGTCCGCATTGTTATCGAAGTACTTGGTGATAAAGGCGAAGTTCTCAACCGCCTCATATCCCAGGTCCGCGGCTTCCTTGAGAAACTGCTCAAACTCATATTTGTGATTGTCCTGATGGTGGATCAACCAGGTCCATCCAGTATAGGCTACCTTCACTGCACATTCCTCCTGAACTTGTTGTATGGGTCCTAGTCTTCAAAGATCCCGAGAACCTTGGCCTTCTTCATCGGCTCGGGACGGGAGTAGGGCGACACGATCTCTTCACGGGCCTGCTTATCACTGCTCCGGTGGAAGGCAGTCATCACATCGAGCACGTGGAAGAGCTGCTCCATGCTGCCCCTAAGCGGCCGCTTGTTCCGCAGGGCAGCAGCCATATCGGCCAGGCCCAAGCCCCTGGAGTTCTCTTTGTAATCAAAGAGCAGCGGGATCTCATGGTATTCACCGGACTCAGGGCGCAGCAGGTAGATGTTCTTCCCAAAGAAGTTGGGATCGGGCACGATCAGGGTGCCTTCGGTCCCGAAAACCTCGAAGTGCGCCTGCTCCTTGTAGTGGACATCAAAGGTGGTGAACAGGTTCCCCACTGCCCCGTTATCAAACTCCACGATCCCCGTTACGTAGGTGGGGATATCCACATCCACGATCTTTCCGGCGAGAGGCTGGCTGGTGATAACCCTCTGCTTGAAGGTGGTCCGTGCCACGCTGGTCACGCTTTTCACCCTGCCGAGGAGGTTTATCAAGGCCGTGACGTAGTAGGGGCCCATGTCCAGCATCGGCCCGCCGCCGAACTTGTAGTAGAACTCGGGATCGGGATGCCAGCTCTCATGGCCGCGGCAGATCATCGAGGCGTTGAAGCCGATGGGTTCCCCGATAAAGCCGTCATCGATGAGTTTGCGGCAGGTCTGGAGGGAAGCGCCCAGGAAGGTATCTGGCGCCCCGCCGATCAAAAGCCCCTTTTCCTTGGCCAGGGCAACCAGCTGCTCGCCCTCTTCCTTCGAGGCTCCCAGGGGTTTTTCGGAGTAGACGTGTTTGCCTGCTTCCAGAGCCGCCTTCGTAACCCCGAAGTGCTCGTAGGGGCGGGTGAGGTTGAGGATGATCTCTACCTCCTCATCGGCAAAAGCGTCGTACATGGTTTCGTAGATTTTGGGGATGCCGAAGCGTTCCTGCCCTCTCTCTGCCTTTTCCCGCACCAGATCGCAGACGCCCACTACCTCAACCTGTTTGAAAAGCTGGGTAAGGTTCTGCAGATAGATGCCGCTGATGTCTCCTACACCGATAACAGCAACCTTGGTTGTCTCCATGCACATGCCTCCCTATATGCGAATTCTCTTTGATCCTAAATCAGACAGGCGATACCAGATCCCTTCTCTGCTGACTCAAATGCCAGCTCGATTACCTGCAGCACCCGCAGGGCTTCTTCGGGCTTGACCAAGAGTTCGGCCTCCCCGCGGATCGCCTCCAGCAGATTGTGGTAGTAGATGTCCGCGGAAGACCAGCGGTGGTACTCCCTGCCCCGGGCGTCCAGGATGTGGGGCAGCGGTTTCTCCACTGTGGTGTTCACCGGGCGCGGCGCCATGGTCCGGGTGGGCCCGGCAGCGGTGTAGACGATGTCACTCTCCCACTTGAGGGCGTTCTTGTCCGCGAGCTGCACGATCTTCCCTTCGCACTGCCAGTTGTAGATGACAGCCGTTCCATCCCTGCCGGAAACATGCCATCTCGGCGCCGGGATGAAGCAGTTCGTGGCGACCTCCAACAGCATTGATGTTCCGCCGGCGAAGCTCAGCAGGAGCTTCACGTTGTCGTCCACCTCTTTGGAATGGACGTTGAAGAGATGCGCCGTTACCGACGTCACTCTTTCCGGGATGAGCTGCAGAGCCTGGTCGATCAGGTGCACGCCCCAGTCGTAGAGCATCCCGCCGCCGTTGATCTTGTAGTCGCGCCAGCCGTGGAGGAACACGCTGGACCCGTTCACGCGGCTTTCGATGAAATAGGGCTTGCCGATGGCGTCCTCATCAAGGATTGCCTTTACGATCCGGAAATCCTTGTCCCACCTGCGGTTTTGGTGGATGGTAAAGAGCCCGGGGGAGCGCTCTGCCTCGGCCATGATCTCCTGCAGATCTGCCGACCTCAGCACAACGGGCTTTTCACATACCACATGCTTCCCGCTGCGCAGTCCCGAGAGAATGTAGTCCTTGTGTGAATCGTTGGGGGTGGCGATGATCACTAGATCGATTTCATCATCGCCAAATACCTCTTGAGCCGTGCCATAGGCCTTAAGCCCGTTGGCCAGCGCTTCTTCGTTTGCTTCCGGGCGCACATCATAGGCACCTGTCACTTCTATCTCAGGCACCTGTGTTCTGAGCGCCTCGTGATGCCACTTCCCCATGCCGCCATATCCGATGATCGCTGCTCTCAACATACTCCTTGGTTCCTCCTGCAGATGATTCTCTTTTCAGCTCTATGTTTGTTTTGCTTGCTAAGCATACAGATGGCACTTCACCAACCGGTCATCTACGGCGTGGTGCTCTGGCTCCTGCTCACGGCAGAGGTCAAAGGCCTTGGGACATCTGCCTGCAAACTTACACCCTTTCCTCGTGTACTCCCTGGTCTCCAGATCGCTCAAGGTGATATCCTCGCTCCACCTTGTCTCCGGGTCAGGCGCCGGCACCGAGGCCTTCAGCAGCTGGCTGTAGGGATGCAGCGGCTCGTCCAGCACTTTCTTCACCGCACCCACCTCCACAAACTGACCCCGCAGCATGATGGCGATGCGGTCGCTGATGTAGTAGGCGGTGGCCAGATCGTGGGTGATGTAGATGATGCTCACCTTCTGCTCATCCTTGAGCCTTTTGAACAAGTTGACCACGGACATGCGCAGTGAAGCATCGATCATGGAAACGGGCTCATCGGCGATGAGCAGCGAGGGATTGGTGATCAGGGCGCGGGCGATGGACGCTCTCTGCAGCTGACCCCCGGACATCTCGCTCGGATACTTGTCCTTGATCTCGGAGGCCGTCAGGCCTACGAGCTCCAGAGCCCGCTCTGTCAGGGGGTACTTCCCGGGAGAAAACTTGGAAAAGTTGCGCTCCGTGTCATGGAAGTAGCTCTGCACCTTTTTCAGAGGGTTAAAGGTCTCAAAGGGGTTCTGGAAAATGGGCTGAACGTCCTTGATGAACTCCCTTTTCCCCTTCAGGCCGCCTACTGGGTTCCCCTTGTAGACGATACTTCCCGTGGTCGGGATTTCAAAGCCCAAGATGAGCTTGGCCACGGTGGATTTTCCGCTTCCGCTCTCTCCCGCCAGGGTGAAGATCTCGGGGCGGTTCCGCTCCAGTGCAAAGGAGACCCGGCTCACAGCCTCGATCTTGGATTTGACAAAGCCCTGGCCTTTGGTGAAGACCTTGGTCACGTTATCTACTACCAGCAGTTTTTCACTGTTCATTGGCGGCCCTCCCTTGCAGCTCCATGCTTCCCGCTTCCTGGAGGAAGCAGGCCACCCTGTGGGTCTCGTTCAGCTGGCGCAGAGCCGGCGTTTCCTGCCGGCAGCGGTCCACAGCGTACGGGCAGCGGGGGTGAAACCTGCAGCCCGTTGGAGGATTGGCCAGTGAAGGCGGAGCCCCCGGCGCGCTGACCCGGGCCGACTTGTCACCTATCTTCGGAAGCGAGCTTAAGAGCATGGAGGTATACGGATGCTTGGGCGAGCCGAAGAGCGACTTCACATCGCCCTCCTCCACGATCTCCCCGGCATACATCACGGCTAGGCGATCGCAGAGGGTGGCATGGACGGACATGTCGTGGGTCACCAAAATCAGGGTGTTCTGCTGTTCTTCTTTGATCTTCTTGATAAGCTGGATCACGCCGCGCTGCACCACCACATCGAGGGCCGTTGTGGGTTCATCAGCGAAGATGATCTCCGGGCGGAGGATGGTGGATAGGGCAATAGTGACGCGCTGCCTCATACCCCCCGAGAGCTGGTGTGGATAGGTGTGCATGACCGTCCAGTCCAGACCCAGTGCCTCCAGGTGATTCTTGACCAGCTCCTCAAACTCCCCCTCGCTTACGTCCAGATGCGCGTAGATTACATCTTCGAAGGACTTCTTGATCCGGCGTACTGGATTGAGCACACTCATGGAACCCTGCGGGATCAGGGAAATGCGTGCCCCCCGCAGCCGGCGTCTCTGCTTTTCGTCTTTTAGGTCAAGGATGTTCAGCTGCTGGTCTGCGAAGTTGTAGCGGATCTCGCCGCCCAAGATCTGCAGGGGCGGCTTGACGAGGCCGCTGATCGCCTTGAGCAGGGTTGACTTGCCGCACCCCGACTCCCCGGCGATCCCGTAGATCTCATTCTTGTTGACGTGAAAGGAGACACCGTCCACGGCCCGGACCGTACTGCTGCGTCCGAAAGTTTGGGTGACGTAATACGCTTTGAGGTTGTCAACTTCCAAGATGGCCATGTCTTCACCCCTTCCTAATCATCTGCAGCCTGGTGCGGGGATCGAGGTACTCGCTGATGCTGGTGGACAGCATGTAAAGCCCCAAGATCAGGACCACGCAGATGGTGACTGGCGTCAGGATCCAGTTCCATCTCTCCAGGAAAATGGCTTGATACTGCAGCGCCCAGTAGATCATGGTGCCGATGGTCGGTGTGTTCAGGTTGGAGAGTCCCAGCTGGGAGAGGGTCACTTCCATACCGATCACCCAGATCATGTTGTTGATCACAGTGGACATGACCAGAGGAATGATGTAGGGCAGGTGTTCGGTCAGGACGATCTTAAACGTCCCGAGCCCAGAAAAGACCGCTGTTCTCGTGAACTCCCGTTCTTTGAGGCTCAGAATCTGGGAACGGAACAACCTCGCGTCCCACGCCCAGCCAAATAGGCCGATCACCACGCCCAGAACAACCATGTTCAGCGAACTGCGGAGGATGGTGGCGATGAGGATCAGAATGGGGAACATGGGTAGGATAATGAAGCTGTCCGTCAAGACCATGACGATCCTGTCGAAAAGCCCGCCCTTATACCCGCTCAAAAGCCCCACAACGATCGCAATCACCCGGGAGATAGTCGCGGCGATTACCCCCAAGAGCAGGGAGTTCTTGGTCGCGACCATGGCCTGCCACATGATGTCCTGCCCGATGGAGTTGGTGCCCAGAGGATACTTGGAGCTCGGCCGCAGATCTCTTGGAACCGCGTTCCACGCCCGCATATCGTAGGGCGAAAGGAGGGAAACAAAGGAGATAACTACAAAAAAGACCAGCACCGTAAAGCCAAAGGCAAATCTACCATCATTTCTGTATAGGTCACGGATCACGCGAAACACCTAGAGCACCCCCTCACTGATACCGAACCCGGGGATCGAGCAGCGGGTAGATCAGATCCACGATGAGCATAGCCGTGGAAACACCCACAATGGAGAAGATGTTGATCCCCATGATCAGGTTGTAGTCTCCTGCCAGGATAGCAGAGTACAGGAGATAGCCCATACCGGGGTAGGCGAAGACAATTTCGGTGATCAGAGCTCCCCCAAAGATGAAGCCGATGTTGAGGGCAAACCCCGTTATCTGCGGGATGATGGCATTGCGCACGATGTACATGAAGATGATCTTGGCCTTTGGCAGTCCTGAAGCCTCGGCGTAGACCACGTAGTCTTCTTCCACGATGTTAGAGGCCACATTGCGCATCTGCAGGAACCAGCCGCCGATTTCAATGATCACCATTGATAGGACCGGCAGAAAGGCGTGGCGCAGCAGATCCAGGATGAACGGGAGGTTAAACCCAGGTTTGACCCCCATTCTGTAACCTCCGGACATGGGGAAGATCGGCCACAGGAAGGCAAAGAGGATCAGTAGAACCAGCGCGACGATGTAGTAGGGAATCGGCCTGACTCCCATGATCAAGAGCTCGATCAGCCTGGCTAACTTCGAACGGGGGAAGCTGACCCTGATTCCGCCCAATACGGTCCCCACGATCCAGGAGATACTCAAGGACGCGAGGAGAAGCCCCAACGTCCAGGGCAGGGACTGTCTGATCAAGGTCGTGACAGGAGTGGGAAACTGGGTAAAAGAGGGGCCCAAATCCCCGGTGAACAGCCGTTTGAAGTAGTCCACGTACTGCTCGAAAATGCCGCCTTTCAGGCCGTAAAGCTGTTCCAGAGTCTCCCGAATCGCTTGGATGGCCGAGGGGTCAAGGTACTGCCCTTGGGCCATCATCCTGCTCAGCTGGTGCTCCACCGGGTTGGATGGGAGCAGGCGGGGGATCACGAAGACCAGCGTCACTCCGATGAACAAGACGGTGAAATACTGGATCAGGCGCGGGATATAGTACTTCTTGAGCAAGACGAACCCTCCACACTGGAATATTCAAAACGATTGTTAAGAAGCCTCCCTGGAGAGGGAGGCTTCGCAGGGTCTTCTAACGTCCCGTCGGCTGGAGGAATGGCAGCATGAACTTCAGGTTCGGCCAGTGATACCACGGAACACAGTAGGGATTGTCTCCAGTGGGATAGTTGGTCCAATAGTAGTTGTCGAGGCCCATGAAGCCCGGGAAGGAGGCCACGGACACGCCGGGCTGCCCATCAATGAGGATCTTCGCGACCTCGATCGCCAGATCGATGTTCTTGGGATCGCTGTAATCGGTCTTCTCCATCTCTTCGATGTAGTAGTCGATTTCCTCATTCACCCACCGAGACTGGTGGCCGACGAGCTTCTCGCCCAGAGGCTTCCAGTACTGGGAATGGTAAACGTTCAGACCTCTGTAGAGGTCGATGCCAGCACCAAAGGGCTCAGCTGCCGGCTGGCCGCCTACTACCATGTAGTCGCCGCTCTCGGTCAAAGCCTGGCACTGTTCAGTAGGAATGGCCTCGCAGTCGATGCCGAAGGCTGCCCACTGGTTGGCTATGGCAAAAGCCCACTTGAACGAGGGGTTCGTGGACGCCGTCAGGCAGATGATCTCGATCTTCCAGGGGGTGCCGTCGGGCAGCAGCCACTTGCCATCTCTGCCCCTGGTAAAGCCATTCTTCAGCAGGAGCTTCTCAGCCAGTTCCGGCGAGTGTTTCCACCAGCCGTAGCCGAACATCACTCTGATCTCGTCCTCTGTCTCAGGTACATCGTACCCTCTGCTCCTGGCCTCTTCGGCCATCTCGAACGGCAGGTTGGAGTTGAAGATCTTGTACTTCTCGCCGTCGATCTCCAGAGTGTACTCTTCCAGATAGGGGAGCAGCCTCTCGTAATAATGCTCGTAGTACGGAAGCAGCGCCGGGATGTAGGCCGGAGCGAAAGCCGCAGCGCCGTTGTAGGCGGTCATGGCCAGGTTTTTGGCATCCAGCGCCAAGTTCAGCGCCCAGCGTACTTCAGGATTGTCAAAGGGCGGAACCAAGGTGTTGAATGCTGCACCGGTTACGCAGGGATGCAGGAGCTCGGCCCAGGGGAAGTCTTTGTAATAGCCGCTCGCGTACTCGTTCCTTCCGAGCACAACTTCCAGGGACTCAGGGCTCAGGTCGGCCATATCCAGTTCGTGGTTGATCATGGCCATGGCCTTCTTGGATGCATCGCCAACATAGTGGAACTTGACATACTTGGGTGCAGGCTTGCCGTAGAGCATACCGGTGGCAGTCCGCTCCCAGTCTTCCCTGAGCTCATAGAGGAACCAGTAGCCGCCCAGATCGTAGTCAACCAGCTTGTATGGGCCAGTGCCTACCGGCGGGTTGAACTGGAAGCTCAGCGGATCCTCCACTTTCTCAAACACGTGCTTCGGCAGGATACGGCAGGCGCCCCAGCGATCCAGGAAGTTGTAGTGGAAGCGGGAGTTCGGCTGCGTCAGTTCAAAGACCACCGTGTAGTCATCGGTCTTGTAGACCTTGGCAACATCCTGGTTGAACTGGGTGTGATAGCCGAAACCTGGGGTTGCCATGGACAGCTCGACCGTGTACACGACGTCGTCAGCAGTAAAGGGCACGCCGTCGTTCCAGTAAATGCCCTCCCGCAGCTTAACTGTCATGGTGGTGAGATCTTCGTTGTAAATTGGGTTTTCCTTGGCCAGAACATTGATCATCTCGCCGGTTACATAATCCGCCATCCACAGCGGATCGATAACCAGCTGCTGCAGCCCTTTGTCATTGCCAACCCAGGTTGCCCAGAAGTTGAAGTTCCCCGGATTTCCGACCTTTCCTGTGAGGATGTCGGCGATCAAGGTCTCGTTCCTGGGCGGTTCCGCAGCGTGGAGAACGCCTGAAAAGACAAGACAAAAGCTCAGCACTGCCGCTAACAGCAGGATTCTTGACTTCATTTGTCTCCTCCTCGTTCAAATTACTGTTCAACGTTCCCTTCCGGCTCGTCCAATCAGCACAACACCGCCAGCAGCAATCGACATCCTGTCTAGACCATCAACCACCTCCGCCTCCTAGTCGTGTCAGAAGATGAAGGATGTCGGACCTCTGTCTTTTATTTCAACTGCCTTCTTAAAAATCCTCCAAAAAACTCATGACCTTTTGTGCCTATTACGGAAGGATTATTAACGTTTGTGCCAAAATACTAGTTCTAGAGCGGTTTTGACAACACTCCGGAAGTACACAAAGATGTAAAGCGGTTAAAAATATGTCATCCGGTTAACAGGAAAAGGTGAAACCCCACCGAATAATTCTCTCAGATGTCGGACCTCTTACCTTGAACGCTAACCATCTCGGGTGCTGGGCGCCCGGGTTGGCTATTCTGTTCCATGGACAAAAGGAGGGATGCCGCAGACAGCTGCTTAAGGGTTGTGAAGTGGTGCAGTGGTGGAAAAGGAAATCAAATAGGAGGGAAGAGTGAATGAAAAGGGTTTGTGCAGCGTTAGTGTTGGCCCTTCTCATGAGCGTCAGCGTATTTGCCGCCGACTACTATCCTGAGTATTCAGGCCCGCCTACGACGATCACCATGTGGGCTTGGACCAGTAATGAGAACTACTCCATCGAAGAGTTCCAGAAAGCATACCCGAACATCACTGTGGTTTGGGAAGACTTTGGCGTTCACTATGAAAAGGCCCAAACCGCTCTGGCGGCAGGTTCCGGTCTGCCCGACGTCCTGATGGTCGAGTACTCTTTCGCACCCGAGTACATGGACCTGGGCGCTTTCCAACCCATCAACAAGTGGCTCGATGTGGACACCTTCATTGAGCTCTACGGCGAAGCAGCACTCGGTTGGTGCGCCATGGACGGCCAGATCTACGGAACTCCGCAGGACAGCGGCGCCATCGCCCTGTTCTACCGTCAAGACCTGTTTGACAAGTACGGCCTGCAGCCGCCCAAGACCTGGGACGAGTTTGCTGAGACGGCCCGCAAGTTCAAAGCAGCCGCTCCCGAACTCGAGTTCAACGCACCGCCTCTTGGCTACGCTCTCTGGTGGGTCGGCCTTGTCTGGCAGTCCGGCGGCAAGATGTTCGACTACCACGATGGCAACTGGTACATTGACTTCACCAACCCCATCGCTGAGAAGGTCTTCAACTTCTGGGGCGAGCTGATCGACGACGGGATCATCAACCCGACCATGTGGTGGAATGCTGACTGGTACAACACTCTCAACGCTGGAACCACGGCAACAGTGCTGAACGGCTGCTGGTTTGCAGAGTGGCTGCGTTACAACGCCCCCGACTCTGAAGGCCAGTGGAGAGTACAGGCTCCGCCGAACTTCGATCCTTCCAATCCTCATGACGGTATGCTCGGCGGATCGGGCTTCTACGTAACCGCCCACTCCAAGAATCCTGAAGCGGCAGCCATCTTTGTCAACTGGCTGAACTCGCATCCGGATTCACTGCGCTGCCTGAACGTGTACAGCAACCTGCCGATCATGGTGTCCAACCGCTATGAAGAAGTCGTCCATGAACTCGCTGTTGACGACGCCTTCTTCGGCGGCCAGAACATCGTTGAGGAACTGTGGGATGCCCACAACCTGATCAACACCACCTTCGTGTGCCTGCCGATCTGGTCCAACCTGGACAACGCTCTCAGCCTTCTGCTGCAGGACTACGCAGATGGCAAGATTGCTCGCTTTGCCGACATCCTGCCTATGTGGGAAGAGCAGGTCATCGGGTTCATGAAGGAATTCGGCTACACCAATGTGATCATTGGCGAGCTGCCCGAATAAGCAGTGACAGTCTGAGAGGGGTGCTCCGCACCCCTCTTCCCCCATGGATCGTGTATGTGCTTGCACCGCCAACCTGCCCGATCTCGCGGCGCTGACTTACCTTAAGTGCAGGAGTGGTCATATCATGTTTAGTAAGGCAAGACTGAAGTCAACGTTAAAGGCCTATCTCTTTTTAGCCCCGTTCTTAGTCGTTTTCATAGGCCTGATCGTATACCCCATCGGGCTCGGTGTTAAGCTGTCGCTCTACGGGCAGCGCGGAGCCAGGATGTGGTATGTGGGCCTGGAGAACTACCAGAGAGTCTTCCAGGATTCCATGTTCTGGAGCTCCTTTAAGATCCCTCTGTTCCTGCTCTTGGTGCAGGTACCCGTCATGCTGTTTCTGGCCACTCTGATCGCTTTGGGCTATGAGACACGCAAGAACGGAGGACCCATTTACCGGTTCCTCTACTACCTGCCCTACACCATCCCAGGGATCGTATCGGGTATTGTCTGGTCCTATATCTTCTCCGACTCCATGTCACCGCTAAGTCCGATCCTTGGCTGGTTCGGAGCGGAAAACGTCAAGTTCCTCACCAGAGGCAATGTGCCGGCCATCCTTCTCGTCATCATCCTCTGGCAGTTTACGGGGTATACCGCCTTTTTGGTCTATTCCTCTTTGATTGCCATACCCAAAGAGTACTCAGAGGCCGCACAGCTTGACGGAGCGGGCTTTTGGCAGGTGGCCTTCCGCATCAAACTGCCGCTCCTTGTAGGTCCCCTCATCACCCTGTTTATCTTCAACGCCATCGGAGCGATGCAGGTCTTTAACGAACCATGGATGTTGGGGAACTTAGTGGTTCTGCCGCTCAACTACACGCCGGCCATGTACATCTACAACTCGGCGTTTTCCCAGGGCCGCTTCACGTACGCCTCGGCCATGGGCATTATCCTGGCCGTCATAACCTGCGGCATTTCCTGGTACATCCTGCGTTCCGCCGGGCGGCAGATCTTGGGGCGCCGCCACTAAGGATGGGGAGTGAGAAAAATGAGAAGAAAACCTTCTTACATTATAGTGACCGTAATCTTGGTGCTGCTGGCAGTGTTCTTTATCTTCCCGTTCTACTGGTTGACCATCGGCACAACCAAGAACGTGAGCCAGCTGTTCCAGAAGTCGCTCCTGCCGGGTGATCCGAGTTATCTGACTGACAACGTTTCCAAGGTGTTCGCTTACCAGGGCGGAGTGTTTTACAACTGGATGGCCAACTCGTTCCTCTATGCCACTGTCGGCGCCTTTACAGGCGTGTTCATCGCCTCTTTGGCGGGATATGCCTTCAGGCGGTACGACTTCATCGGCAAGAAGATTCTGTTCATGTTCATCATCGCCTTTGCGATGGTGCCGGGTTTCGCCACCACACTGCCGCTGTTTATGATGTTCAGGGACATAAACCTCCTGGACACCAGGTTCGCTGTGCTGCTGCCGTCCTTCGTCAACATCTTTGCCTGTTACATGATGGTTTCTTACTGGAACCAGGTTGAAGACGAAGTGTTTGAAGCGGCAACGATCGACGGGGCCAACGATTTCATCACCTTCTGGAAGATCGGGCTGCCCAACATAATACCCGGGTTCATCACCCTCTTCCTCTTGGCTTTTGTCAGCGGCTGGAACAACTTCTTCCTGCCCTTGGTCGTGCTGAACAGCAGGGCGCGCATGCCTCTGATCCTGGGTATCACCACGATCACCGACCCGCAGGGTTTCCCGGTGTACAACCTAACCCTGACGGCCAGCTTCTTCACCATCCTGCCGCTGCTGATCATGTTCATCTCACTGCAGAGATACTTCAAACCTCAGATGTATATGCGCTGAGCAATTGCGGATTTAATCGCACCCAACAAAAGGAGCGCTGCCCCCTCTTTCGGGAGCGGCGCTCCTTTCTCTCTTGCGTGCCTACTTGTACAGGATCAAGGCGACAAACTCCAAAGGCTCATCGCCGATGTTCTTCACCGCGTGTCCCTCACCAGCATAGGTATGGGCCACGTCGCCAGGACGTACCGTCTTGAGTTCCCCGTTATCGTTTACTTCCCCAAGTCCACGCAAGAAGTAGAAAGTCTCGGCTTCCCCTTCATGGACGTGATAACCAATCGAGCAGCCGGGCTCGACAACCAAATGGGCAAAGAGCCGGCCCTTTCCCATCATCTCGTCGGGACCATTGAGCATGTGCAATACCTTGACATTGCCGTCGCCACCATACATGTTTTCTCTTGTGGTAGTGTTCCGATCTTCGTTTCTGCGAATCATGGTCAACCCTCCGACGTTACCAGATAGTGTATCCGCCATCAAGCACCAAGACCTGGCCGGTCATGAAACTTGAGGCATCAGAAGCTAGATAGACAGCAGTGGGGCCCAGCTCATGCGGTTCAGCAAACCGTCCCATGGGCGTCTGCTCCAGGGCATCCACTCCCTGCTGTGTCTTCATCCAGGGTTCGTTTAGAGGCGTGAGGAAGTACCCGGGGGCAATGGCGTTTACCCGGATGCCGTAAGCCGCCCACTCGGCCGCAAAAGCGCGGGTTAACTGGTTCACGCCAGCCTTAGAGGCGCAGTACACACCAACAGGCCTCCGCCTGTTGATAATCATGGCAGACATGGATGACACGTTGATCAGCGAACCCTTTATGCCCAGAGCCATCATGGCTTTCCCCGCAGCCTGGCATATGTTAAAGGTGCCCTTGAGGTTCACGTCCATGATGGTGTCGTAATCCTCTTCACCGATCTCGTCCATGGGATAACGGCGGTTCACGCCAGCGCTGTTCAGCACCACATCGAGCCTTCCGTGGCGCTGGATCACATCGTCCACCAAACGATCCACCGTGCTGCGCTCGGCGACGTTCACAAAATGCGATTCTGCCTTAAAGCCCGCGGCTCTCATCTCAGCGGCAGTCGCTTCTGCCTTTTCCTCGTTCTGGTCAGCGATGACGATCTTCGCACCAGCGGCAGCCAGAGCCTCTGCCATGGCTCGACCCAGTCCCTGGGCACCTCCGGTAACGACTGCCACTTTCCCAGAGAGATCAAAAGCCTTCAGCATCTCAGTTCTGCCCCCTTTCCACAAGCAGCCTTGCCCGTTCACAGATGGCTTCTTTGGTCAGGCCATAGTGTGCGAGCAGCTCCTCGTGACTCTGCCCAGATTGGCCAAAGGCATCCTGCACCCCGATCAAACAAGTGGGTTTTGGCGTGAGGGCCAGGGCCTCCAAGACGGCACTGCCCAAGCCGCCGATCACGCTGTGTTCTTCTATGGTGATCACGCCCCGGACTTCTGCTGCCCAGCGCTGAATGCTTTCCTTGGCGAGAGGTTTGACGCAGGTAACGTTGACCACTCGCAGGGAAATGCCCTCTCCGGCCAGCACACCGCGGGCTTCCAGAGCTGTTTTCGTCATCAGTCCGTTGGCGAACACGACTAGGTCTCGCCCGTCTGCCACCAGCGCAGGCTCAAGGAGGTTGCTGCCGGGGAGCTCTTTCGGAATATCCTCCATGGGCGAACGGCTGATGCGGATGTACACGGGACCGTTGATCTCAAGAGCCAGCTCCACCGCTTCTTCCACTTCCCCAGTGTCCATGGGCACCAAGACCGTCATGTTGGGCAGAACCCGCATAACGGCCACATCTTCCAGGGCTTGATGGGTGGCTCCATCACCGAAATCGGAAAAACCATAGCTGGAGCCGATCAGTTTCACGTTGGCCTTGGGCAGAGCCACGCTCTGGCGAACCTGCTCAAAGGCTCGCCCCGTTAAGAACATGGAAAAGGAATGGACGAAGGGGATCTTGCCGCTGAAGGCAAAGCCGGCGGCCACAGACATCATGTTCTGTTCGGCAATGCCCATTTCGAAGTACCGTTCCGGGTATTTCTGGCGCAGCAGGCAGGACATGGTGGAACCGCTTAGGTCAGCGTCGAGGGCAACGATCCGTTCGTCTTTATCTGCTTGCTTCACTAGACACTTGCCATAGGTTTCTCGCGGACAAGCTAGTTTGGTCATCGTTCACACCCCACCCTCTGCAATCTCGCGCAGCGCCTGCTCATACTGCTCTTCTGTGAGCAATCCGTTGTGGAAACCAGCCACGTTTTCGGCAAAGGACACTCCCTTGCCCTTCACGGTGTGAGCGATGATCGCCACGGGCTGGCCGGTTACCCTATCGGCCTCGTCCAGCACATCCACGATGGCCTGCATATCGTGGCCGTCCACCTCCAGCACCCGCCATCCGAAGGCGGCGAACTTCCGGGGGACATCTCCCACATCGTACAGGTCTTTGATCCTGCCCGTGGCCTGCATCTTGTTGTGGTCTACGATGGCTATGAGGTTGTCAGTCTTGTAATGGGCTGCAGCGGTGACCGCTTCCCAGATCTGGCCCTCAGCCAGTTCAGCATCGCCCACGATCACATAGACCTTGTGGGAGCTTCCATCCAAGCGGGCGGCCAGGGCCATACCCAAACCGATGGACAACCCTTGACCGAGGCTGCCTGTGTTGGCCTCGATCCCCGGGGTGCGGTCCCTCTCCGGATGGCCCTGGAGGAAAGAGCCCAGCTTCTTGGTGGTGGGCAGGGCCTCCACGGGGAAGTACCCGCACTCGGCCAGAGCCGCGTACTGAGCCAGCACCGAATGACCTTTGCTGAAGATCAGGCGATCCCGCTCAGGGTTTGCGGGGTTATCAGGCCAATGGCGCATTTTGTAGAAATACAGGGCGGTAACAATGTCAGCGCAGGACATGGAACCGCCCAGATGGCCCCTCTGGTTCACTCCGATAGCCCGGACGATCCCCTCCCGCACTCTGCGCGCTTTGCTCTTTAAGTACTCAATATCCCGATTCTGCATAACACGACCTCAACTTTCCTGTTTCAGTGACAGCGAGTTCAGCTTCTCGTAGAACAAGGCCAAACCTCCATGGTCGCTGTCTCCATAGCCGTCGTTGATCAGCGCCTGCATCATCTCCATCACCTGGGCAGTAAGGGGCACGGCCACGTGCAGTTCCCGGCTGGTCTCAAGGACATTGCCCAGATCCTTAGCATGGAGGTTGATGCGGAAGCCCGGTGCGAAGTTGCCCGCAAACATGCGCGGCGCCTTGTCTTCCATACACTGGCTTCCCGCCAAACCCTTGCGGATGGCCTGGAAGATGTTCTCCGGGTTGACACCCGCCTTTTTGCCGAGAGTCATGGCTTCTGCAATGATGGCGATGTTAGCGCCGACGATCATCTGGTTGACCAACTTGCACATCTGCCCGGCACCGGCAGGCCCGACAAGCACTATGGAGCCGGCCATCACGCTCAGTACATCCTTGACAGCGTTAAAGGCTTCTTCACTGCCGCCTACCATGACGGCCAAGGTGCCTGCCTGCGCCTTCTCCACCCCGCCGGAAACTGGAGCATCCAGGGCGAGTACCCCTTTCTCCGCCAGTTTCTCTGCGATCTCCTTCGCCGTGATGGGCGAGATGGAGCTCATGTCTACGAAATACTGCCCGGCACGCAGGGCAGCGTAAAGCCCGTTCTCCCCGAAGACGACTTCCCTGACATGGGGCGAGTTGGGCAGCATGGTGATAATCACTTCTGAAGCGTTGGCCACTTCCTGAGGAGTGCGCGCCGCGGCGGCCCCTGCCTCAACCAGAGCCGCCACCTTCTCCTCGGCGCGGTCAAGAACAGTGAGTTCATAACCTGCCTTGAGCAGGTTCAGGGCCATGGGGCGGCCCATCAGCCCGAGTCCGATAAACCCAATCTTCCTCAATGAAGCTCCTCCTTCCGCGTGTTCTCCAGAATTGCCTTGTAGGTGCGTTCCATGTGGGCGTCCATCTCCTCCGCTGCCTTCGCCGGATCGCCAGCACGTATAGCAGCCATGATCGCCCGGTGATCCGTGATGCCGCGCTCGATCGCATCGTTGTAGTAGACGATCTCCAGCTGCTGCGAAACCAGGAACACCTCGATGGCTTCAAAGATCTTCACGATTACGTTGTTCTGGGTGGCCAGGGCAATCTGTTTGTGGAAGCGGTGATCGTAGCGGGCAAACTTTTCCCGATCGTACCGGGACTCCTCCATCTTCTCCAGCAGCTTCTCCATTTCTGCCAGCATCTCAGGGGTAGCCCGCTGGGCGGCCAGCATCGCAGTCTTCACTTCCACCATGCTCCGGGCTTCCATAATCGCCAGGACGTCTTCCCGGTCAGCCAAAAGCCGCGGCATCAGCGGATTGAGGAAGTCTTCCGCTTCGGGGTACCAGACGAAATTGCCCTCGCCGTGCCGGATCTGCACCAGGCCCATGGAACTCAAGGAACGGAGCGCCTCCCTCAGCGCCGAGCGGCTCACGCCAAACTCTTTAGCCAGCTCGATCTCGCTGGGCAGCTGCTCCCCTTTCTGCCAGTGGCCGTCCACAATCAGCCTCTGGAGCTCTTCGGCCACTTCTTCCCATACTTTTTTCCTGCGGATCTTGTTTATCGCCATCGCCTCACCTACTCCAACAAAGTCTCCTCCTGCCCCATTCGGGGCAGCGTCGTACGATGTCTGACGTCTATACTCCTTTTTTCTGCACCGCTCCAAAGAATCCTGTCAAGCGCTGTGGAGATGTGAAAAAATTCGCAGTCAAGACAGTTCGAGCGGTCGGCCCGGACAGCTCGGTCACAGCCTCTTTTGCCTCCATCCGCCCAGGTGGAAGACCTTGACAGCCCAGCTTGAGCTTGGTATACTTGTGAAAATATCCACGCAGGGGAGGCTTCGACCGTGGCGGTTATCGAGGTTCAGCGCCTGCAGAAAGTGTTCCGGGCCAAGACGAAAGAGCAGGGCCTGCGGGGCAGCCTGAAGGCGCTTTGGCGGCCAACCTATAACGAGATCATTGCAGTTAAGGAGATCAGCTTTCGGGTAGAGACGGGCGAACTGCTGGCCTTCATCGGTCCCAACGGCGCAGGCAAGAGCACGACCATCAAGATGCTTACCGGCATCCTCACCCCCACAGCGGGCACAGCCAGCGTCTTGGGTATGGTGCCCTGGGAGAAACGGCGCCAGCTCGCTTACGTCATTGGTTCGGTTTTCGGACAGAAATCCCAGCTCTGGTACCACCTCCCCGCCCTGGACAGTTTCCGGCTGTTGGGCAGTATCTATGAACTCGAAGGGAAGACCTACGAGAAACGCCTAGCTCAGGTGGTGGAACTATTCGAACTGGACGAGTTCATCAAAACGCCAGTCCGCAAGCTCTCCCTCGGCCAGCGCATGCGCTGTGAAATCGCGGCCAGCATTCTGCACCGGCCAAAGGTGATCTTCCTAGACGAACCCACCATCGGCTTGGACGTCGTCGCCAAGCTGAAGATCCGCGAACTCATCAAGAGGCTCAACGAGGAGGAAAAGACCACCATCTTCCTCACATCCCACGATGCGGGCGACATCGAGCAGCTCTGCCGCCGGGTGATCGTGGTCAACCATGGAGAGATGATCCTCGATACCTCCACCTCGTACCTCAAGCACAACTATCTGACAACGAAAATCGTCAATGTCAGGTTTGCCGCGCCCTGCCCCGATCTCACCCTTTCCCAGGCGGAGATCATCAAACACACGGAGAAGGGCGTTAAGTTCCGGGTAGATACCAAGCTGGTCTCCATCGAAAATGTCCTCAGCGAGCTCTTCGCCCAAGCGCATACGGCGGATATCAGCGTTGAGGAGCCGCCCATGGAGGAGATCATCCGCGACATCTACGGGCGCCCGGCGGAAGCAGGTGAGCAGAATGCAGCTGGCTGGAACTAGAGCCCTCCACAAGTACCTGCGAGTCGCTGAGGTCAGCTTGACTAACCGGATCGTGTACGTCGCTGACCACCTGGCCAGCAGCCTCTTCCTCATCCTGATCCTGTTCATCTTCTCCCAGCTGTGGCGAACGGTCCTCGGGGAAGGGGGAGAAATCGCCGGCCTGGACAGCACACGCATGCTCTGGTACATGCTCTTTACTGAAGTGATGACCCTCTCCACACCGAATTCGCACCGCATGGTAAGCGAAGAGGTCAAGAGCGGGGATATCGCTTACAAACTCGTCCGTCCCTACTCCTACATCCTCTACTACTTCGCTGTGCACTGCGGCGAGTTCGCCATTCGCTGCCTAACTAACCTGACCATCGGGGCGGTGTTTGCCTATTTCGTCATGGGACCGCTGCCAGTTCACTGGGCCCAGCTTCTGTGGGCAGCCCTCAGCACCTGTTTGGCTGCGGCTGTGAATTTCCTAATGTCCTTCTCCTTGGCTCTCCTGGCCTTCTGGCTTGAGGATAACAGGCCCTTCTTCTGGATCCAGAACAAGATGATCTTCATCTTTGGGGGCCTGTTCATCCCGGTCGAAGCCTACCCAGCTGGCCTTAGGCTCGCGTCCTACCTCCTGCCTCTGCGCTACGGCGTCTCGGCCCCTGCCCGGCTGCTTGTAGACTTCAACCTTGCCATGGCCTGCCAGCTGCTCACGGGGCAGATCATCTGGACCGCTCTGCTCGGCCTGTTGGTCTGGGCCATGTTCCGGAAAGGGGTGCGCCGCGTCCATGTTAACGGAGGCTAAGAACACGATCAAGTTCATCAGCCAGTATTTCTCCGCCAACCTCCAGTCGGCCATGGAGTACCGAGGGGCATTTCTCAGCCAGGTCCTCTTCATGTTCCTCAATGACCTGATGCTGCTCTTCTTCTGGTGGGTGCTCTTCACCAAAGTCGAGTCCCTGGGAGGCTGGAACTTCCAGCACGTCCTGCTGCTCCATGCTGCGGTAAGCGGCTCGTTCGCATTTCAGGCCCTGCTTTTCGGCGGGTCCTTTTCCCTGAGCAGGACCATCGCAGAAGGGCGCCTCGATTTCTACCTTGCCCTGCCCAAACCAGTGCTTCTGCACGTGCTGGTCTCCCGCTCTGCCCCTTCGGCCTGGGGAGATCTGGCCTTCGGCCTGGTCATGTTCTGGCTCGCCGGCTCACCTTCCCCGGGCCGGATCGCCGCCTTCCTTCTGCTCACCTTTGCCGGCGGCGTGGTGATGGCGAGCTTCACGGTTCTGGCCAAATCCTTGAGTTTCTGGCTGGGACACAGTTCCGGACTGGCGGATCAGCTGTTTGAAGCCCTGCTCTCCTTTTCCCTCTATCCGGAGGGCATCTTCTCCGCGGGAACCCGCTTCCTGCTCTACACCCTGATCCCGGCAGCGTTCGTTTCCTACCTGCCGGTCAAGATTCTAAGCGAATTCTCGGCGCTGCACGCCTTACTCTTGATCCTCTTTGCCCTGGGGATCTCCCTTCTCGCTCGCTTTGTCTTTTACCGGGGCCTCAAGCGCTACGAGTCAGGGAACTTGGTCGCCACAATTGCCGCGGATTAGGTGCTGAGATGATCCTGAGCCCCGGGTCTACCGGGGCTCTTGTTTTTCCGAGTTAGCTGCACAAGCCTATCCTTTGACCGAACCTGCTGTCATACCCTTGATGATCTGCTCGTGGAAGAACACATAAGCGATGATCAGCGGGAGTACGGAAAGCACCAAACCGGCCATGACTAAGGGGAAGTGGATACCGTACTCTCCTCGGAAATTCCACAAACCCAGGGTGAGGATCCATTTTGAGGGGCTGGAAAGGAGCACCAGGGCATAGATGAACTCGTTCCACAGCATCACCATGTTGTAGATCACCACAGTGGAGATGGCCGGCTTGATCACGGGCAGGATCACATGCCAGTAGATCTGGTAGCGGTTCGCACCGTCCACCAGGGCCGCCTCCTCCAGTTCCACCGGGACATCCTGGATAAAGCCCACAAAGATGAAGATGGAAACGGGAAGGCTGTAGGCGACATAGGGGCCGACCAGCCCGGCAAGGGAATCATAGAGCCCAAGGTGCCGTGTCATGTTGTAAACCGGGATCAAGGTGACATGGATGGGGATCATCATCCCAGCCAGGAAGAGGGTGTACACCCACTTGCCGAATTTGAACTTAAAGCGGGCGATGACATTAGCCGCCATGGAAGCACTCATGGCCACGATGAACACGGCGACGATGGTTACGATCAGGCTGTTGATGAAGTAGCGGTGAAAGCCCGCCTGGATAACCTGGACATAGTTGCCAAACTGGAACTGTTGGGGAAGTGCCCACACCGATGTGGTGAAGTACTCCATCATGCCCTTCATACTGGACAGGAAGATGAAGGCAAAGGGAAAGCCCGTAACAAACAGCCAGAACAGTGCGAGGGCGTACTTTACGATGTTCTGCAAAATGCGCATCTTCACTCCCCCCTTCTAGTCCGCCTTTGAGCTGCGCCTAGTTAAGCGCAGGAAGGCGAGGGACAGGACCATAGCGATTAAGAAGATGGCCACTGCCACCGTGCTGCCGTAGCCCATGCGGAAGTCTTTGAAGGAGCGTTTGTACATGTACGTCGCCATCAGTTCGGAAGCGTGGTTCGGCCCGCCGCCGGTCATGGCGAAGATGATGTCGAAGAACTTAAGGGCACCTACCAAAGACAAGACCGCTGCGTTGATGATCGTGGGCCTCAGCATGGGCAGGGTGACGTGCCTGAAGATCTGGAGCCCCCTGGCACCGTCGATCATGGCTGCCTCGAAGAGTTCCTCAGGTATCGCTACGATGGCGGCCAAGAACAGGATCATGTAAAAGGGGATGAAGCGCCAGTTGATGGCCATCATGACCGCGTAGAGAGCCGTCTTCGGATCTCCCAGCCAATCCCTGATCCAGGCAAATTTGCCGATATAACGCAGGAACGAGTTTACGAGTCCGAAGTTGGTGTCGTAGATATAAAGCCACATGACGCCGATTGCTACCGAAGAGAACAAGAGCGGGATGAAGTAAATCGTCTTGAACAACGATGCAAAACGGGTCTTCTTTGAACTCAAGAACACTGCCAGCAGGAGCGCGATGGGCAGCTGGGTGCCGATGGAGACAACCACCAGCTTCAGGTTATTCCTAAAGGATAGCCAGAAGATCGGGTCCTTGAGGAGCTCGGCCCAGTTGCGCAGACCGATATACACCCTCTGGCCGATACCGCTCCAGTTGTGCAGGGAGTAGTAGACAGACATGGGGATGGGAGCGATCATGTAGAGACCGAAAAAGAACAGTGCGGGCGCGAGAAACACGATCGCCGCGACCTTGTCACTGTACAGAAGCTGCTTCAACTTGTTCACTGACACCCCTCCAGGTCATCAAGCTCGCAGGGCTTGGGAAATGGGCGTGCAGTGTGCACTGCACGCCCGCTCGAAGAACCGATTACTCGTTGTAGAACCTCCGGGCAGCTTCCTCCATACGATCCGCAGCTTCTTGCGGAGTCATGGTGCCGCCGAAGATTGCCTGGGTGGTGTCCAGGTGTACCTGGGCCAGCTCAGGCGGGAGATACTGGTCATACCACAGCTGGACATTGTTGGCAGCCTGTACGGTCTCGAACAATTTGATCATCAGCGGGTTGGTGAGCAGCTCGCTGCCGCCTACGAAAGGCGGGATCGCGTTGGCCTGAACAAGCAGCTGCGCAGATTCCTTGTCGGTCATGTACTTCAGGAACTCGATGGCCAGATCTTTGTTCTCGCACTTGCTCGAGATGGAGAAGTAGTTGTTGCCAGGGGTGCCGATCATGTTGGAAGGATCGCCCTTACCACCTTCAACAGCCGGGAAGGGGAAGAAGTCGATGTACTGGAGTACATCCGGGTTCTCGGTGGTGATGGTGGCGGTAGCCCAGGAACCCATGAGGTACATCGCGGCTTGGCCGGTGTACAGCAGGGTACGGCTCTGGCCGTAGTCTTCATTCATGCTGTTAAATCCGGGCGGGAAGAAGCCGGCCTGAACCATTTCCTGGATCATCTCGCCAGCGCGGACGAACGGTTCGTCGTTGAAGGCGCCGCCGGTGCGGTTAGCCGCGTTCTCAAAGGTTTCCGGCCCACCGATCCGGTCTACCAGGTACATGAAGAACATGGAGCCGGTCCAGCGGTTGAAGTTGGCCAGGGTGAAGGGATAGATGTTGTTGGCTTTGAGCACTTCAGCTACTTCATAAAGCTCTTCCATGGTGGTGGGGATCTCCAGGCCGAGGCGCTCAAAGATGTCTGTGCGGTAGAAGATCGCCGCACCGACGACGTTGTTCAGCGGAACGCCGTAGATGCCGCCGTCAAACTTAACCGGCCCAAGGCTGACATCCATGAAATTGTCGATCAGGCCTGTCTCGTTCAGGGCTTCGGTCATATCCCAGACCTTGCCAGCTCTTACGTACTCCAGAAGCGGGCCGCCGCCCCAGCTCAGGAAGATGTCAGGTTCGTCGCCTGCGCCCATGGCGATCATGAGCTTGGTCTTGTACTCATCGTTGATGATGGGCACGCTTTCGATCTTGACGCCCGGATTGGCCGCCTCAAAACGCGCAATGGCATTATCCAGCGTAGGCCGGGTCTGGTGGTTGGCTACATAGATGTGCCAAGCCTCAAGCGTCTGAGCAAATGCCGCCGCGGAAAACGTCAAGCACAGAGCCATAACGATGGCAAATATGCCGAGTTTCTTCACTGATTTCTCTCCTCCCAGACTCAGTTTTTGGGTTCTTCAGATTGCAGCAGGTAACCTAGATGGATCTGTCGATGCTCTGCCGGCTACTCCCCCTTTCGGACTGTATCGGACACACGCAGTCATGTTACGCTCATCTGTTGTAAGACGTCTGTCCTCTTGGATATCCTATATATTCCTTGACAAATCACAAATTCCTTTCGTTCATCGACGAAAATTTCCTCGGATGGATAGCATTGTTTACACGCGGTACACAAAGACCCGAAGACTTAACGCACCAGCCGTTTGAGGACCGAGCCGGTCACTACTGAGATTGACCTCCCCGTTGATTATCTGGGCGAAGAATGTTACAATATGTAACACAGGATCGGGAAAAGGGTTTATCGAGCCTGCGATTTCAACCCTCAATGCAATTTTTTGTATCATCGGGTGGTTTGGAGGCATACTGTGTGGTGAAGGGAGGCGTCGGTACGTTGAGCAAACAACTTTCAACGGAAAGGCTGGCGAAGACGATCAAGGCGAGACGTGAAGAATTGGGCTTGACCCAAGCGGCGCTGGCTGATCTGACGGGTATTCACCGAGTTACTATCGGACGTATCGAGCGAGAGAACTTCATCCCATCCGTTCAACAGCTTGAGGCTCTTTCTGATGCCTTGAAATTCGACCTTACAGACATGTTCACGGATGTACCAGAGAACGATTCGTTCATTGCGCTCTGCAGTCGCAGTGGGACAGACAAGGAACAGGAGGGTATTGACAAGCTCTTTGCCATGATGTTCTCTCTGCGCCAGCAGTTTCTGCTGAGGAGGAAGTTCGAAGATGCACGCATTGAATCCCCTTGACGAGCTTCAGGTGGCCAGTATCCGCGACCTCGCTGAAGAAAAACGCAGATCTCTGGGGTACGTGGGAAGTCCGATCGCCGGCAGCATATTCACGATCTTGGACAGGCTGAACATCACCCTACTGCAGTTGCCCATTGAGTCTGGCAGCACACGTCCCGCATTCTCAGCCGCCATCCTTTACTCGCGAGTAGACGGTGAGGAATTGGCCTTCATAGGTCTCAATACCGCTGACTATTTTGACAAGCAGATCTTCGCCATCGCCCACGAGCTCTATCACTTCTTCACGAAAACGAAATCTCACCTCAGCCAAATTGACGAAGAAGCAGATCCTATCGAGGCATCCGCGAATCGATTTGCTGCCGAGTTCCTCCTACCGGAAAGCGAACTCAGCAGGTTTGTCAGGACGGAATTTGGGATGTCTTCACTTAACACTGTCGCGGTCAAGAAGCTGCTGCGGTTCATCGCACGCCTGCAGTGCACTTGGTGGCTTCCCTATCGTTCGCTGGTGAAGCGGTTGAAGGAGATCGACGCAATCAGCGAAGGACAGTATGACGAGCTGTACAGTGTGGACGAACGCTGCATGGATGGGGACTATGCGCGGATCGGTATGGCAACAGACGCGGCAGTTTTCTCCAGGTTGAACACGATAACTAAAGAAACGGGCGCATCACAAAAGAGCATCGAGGTCATCGTTCAGAACTACGAGGACAACCTCATCGATGACGACCAGTTTGCGGCTGCACTCCACTTGTTCGGCAGAAGGCCAAGTGACTTCGGTTATGACTTCGGTGTAGCTGAGGCTGACCTGCGGGAACTCGGAGGCCTTTTCCGCGACGAGGGATGAGATGAAGGTTAACCTGAGAGAGAGTAACCCTGCGTTGGAGAGCATCTTCCAGGATCCCAACCAGATCATCTCCCTGGACGCAAGCTTCCTCATTCCACCTGACCGCGAAAGTATCACGAACCAAAGGATCTCATTTTCCACGTTCAGGGACATCTGGTTGGACCCAGTGTTCGGATCTTTCCCAAAGCTGGCAGTTCACGAAGCCGTCCTAGCCGAGTTATCCAGTCCGGCGGTGCAGTCCTTCGCATATGCCATGCTAGACGCTAGTCCCCCGCGACTCCAAATCCAAAGAGATTCAGACCTCACAGAAGTTGAGCAAGGCTGAGAAACACTATCGAAAACCGGATCCGGCCATTCACCCGATACTGCCCTGAGCGCGGTCTCCTGTCTGACCGAGGCGAAGTGAAGTCCCTGTCCTACATCGCAGCAAAGGGCTTGCTTTACTTCGCGGTCCATGACTCCCTCGCGATCCAGCTGATTGAAAACGCCGAGGATTGGTCTACTGGGTTAGACAATATGGGGGTGCGGACAAAAACCTGGACTTATAAGTCAGGAGGTAGTCCATGCATTCCTACGAGGAACGAATGAAGGCAGTCCGGCTGTTCATCAAGTATGAACTAAGTGTTGCTGATAC
>Ga0134103_1000247_pt1 | contig 68862 bp, 62 predicted proteins | sample 14_taG_2_FD_94445 | JGI IMG/M metagenome (GOLD analysis project Ga0134103, IMG submission 94445) | Switchgrass degrading microbial communities from high solid loading bioreactors in New Hampshire, USA - 14_58_20_212_A1 metaG | ecosystem: Engineered > Bioreactor > Semi-continuous > Anaerobic >...
ACCACTCGTTCCATGACGTAGACTCTTCTCGCTTCCTTCGTAGACAAGAACACGTCTCCTCTCGCCATGGTGACATTCTCTCTGTCTCGTTATGGGGTGACAATATCACTGTCCCGTGACACCCTAAGAGCACAAACTTGTTCGTGACGGTTTAGGGGTATATAATCTAGTAGATGAAGTGCGCCCGTAGCTCAATTGGATAGAGTGTTGGCCTCCGGAGCCAGAGGTTGCGCGTTCGATTCGCGCCGGGCGCACCAAACCTTTGGAGAAATCGTTTTTTCCCCCAAACAGGAGGTCCTGGTCGTTGAGAAGTGATTCCATTCAGGGTGCTTCCCGCGTAGCCGTTTTTGTTGACGGCTGGAACTTCAAGTACGCCACCTACGACTCATTCGGTATCCACGTAGACTTTGTGAAACTGCTCAAGACCCTGGTCAAAGACGACATACTTATCCGCGCTTACTTCTACACCGGTGAGTGGACTACCGACAGCATCGACCAGTATGTGAAGCTTTCCAATAATCCAGACCCCGTGAACTTGAAAGAAGACCTGGAAGGTCAGCGCCGCCGCTCTCAGTCGTTCCATCGGTTCCTAAACCGGAACGGCTACATGGTCATCAGAAAACCCCTCAAGGTGTTTGCCGGAGGCGCCATCAAGGCCGACCTAGACCTTGAACTTGCCATCGACATGCTTTCGCTGGTGGATAGGTGCGACAAGTACATCCTGTGTTCGGGAGACGGCGACTTTGTGCCTCTCGTGAGAGCCGTTGCCCAGAGAGGCGTCAGGATCCAGGTCGTATCCACCCAGCACCCCGACGCCTACTTAAGGTGCAACTACAAGGCTGCCGACGAACTTGTCGACGCGGCGGACGAGTTCATTGAGCTCTCGGATCTCTTGAACGAGATCAAGCGGTGACCGTCCCTGGTTCCACGCCGGGTGCAATTCCATGCTGGCGTTGCGGCATGAGATTATTGCTGCGTAAAGGGTTTGTACTTCAGGATTGTCGCACTTCCATGAGGGATGTGGCTGCTATCTGATCCCGGACTATGTCTCCGAGATGCACGGGGAACACCGGGTCTTCAGCCCCGGCAATGGTGTCAAAGATCCGCCGGCCGATCTCCGGGTGGAGGTAAATGAGCTCAACCGAGGCGCTGGACTCTCTCTCTAAGCCGGTGCTCCCGGCTTCCTTAAGGACGGCCCTGATGACGAAGCGCTTGTGCCCATTGGCATCCTCTTCGCAGAAGACGTACTTAACGGTGAATTCGCGGCCTTCCACTCCGAACGACTTGGTGCATTCTTTGATGATCCGGTCCTCGACCATTCAGTATCTCCTGCCTTCTCCTTGAATGCGTTTGGGGGGGACGTTTTCGGGGTAACTCTTGTGGATACCCTTGTGGACAAGGAAGAATCGTTCGACCGTCTACGACACGATCGTACTACCCGTTACGAGTATCTCTTGCAAGCGAACACCGAAGTCCCAGCATCCGGGTATACACTCACGAATTCCCCGGTCGAATCGGATCGACTGGAGACGAAGGGTTCTAAGGACGATCTCGAACCGGGGCGATCTGTGACGTTTGACTGAAGGTAGGGTCCTGGGCATACTAGGACAGATGTCACCGAACTCACTGCTCTATGTGGTTCAAGGAGGAATGCATCGTTGGCGCATCATGTATCTCCGCGACGGAAACTTAAAGCTCTGCTCGTATTGTTAGTACTCATTACGCTCACTGTGGCGGCACCGGCTTGCAGCCCTAGGGTTTTCAACGACGGGACGTACACAGGTATTTCTCAGGGAGACTCCCACGGTTACGGTATCGCCGAGGTGACTATTGAGAAAGACAAGATCTCCCGGGTGAAACTCACGGAGATGACCGAGGTAGGAGAAGAGAAGGACTACGAGACCTACCCGTGGCCGAAGGCAAAGGAAGCCAAGGATACTCTCGAAAAGGCTTTTGTGGGCAGGCAGGACACCAACGTCGACGCGGTAACTCAGGCCACGAACTCATCCAACAAGTTTAAGGAAGCGGTCGGCTTCGCCCTCGAGAAAGCGCGGAAGAAGCCCACTATCACGTCAACCTACTTCGAGGGCACGTTCCAGGGTAGGTCTCAGGCCGACGACCACGGCTGGGGCGTAGCGTGGGTCACCATCCAGGGAGACAAGATCACCGATGTTGAAGTTGAGGATGTGACCCCCGAAGGCGAGTTCAAGGACTGGGCTACGTACAACTACCCGCCCGCGATTGAGGCTAAGGCCGAGATGCCCAAGAGGTTCGTCTCCGCCAACTCAGCTACTGTGGACGCCTACACCGGAGCGACCAACAGCTCGACCAAGTGGATGGAGGCGGTCTCAGCGGCTCTAGCCGCGGCGAAGATCCGGTAACCGGCTGTTTAAGGGATTGTATGCCAGGGGCCGGACAACTCCGGCCCATTTGGTACTTCAGAGCGCCGGGCATGTGCTATAATCCAGATGTATGCAATCCCCTCGAAAGGATGGGTTCTACAGAATGGCCAAAGTCTCGGTAGATAAGGATCTCTGCATTGGATGTGGCCTTTGCGCCGACACTTGTCCCGATGTTTTCGTCCTTGCTGACGACGGCAAGGCCGAGGTCAAGAGCGCCGAAGCCGCCAACGCCAACCTTGCCTGCGCCAAGGACGCGGCTGCGACCTGCCCCACCGAAGCGATAAAGGTTGAGGAGTAATCAGGTCTTCGGTCCCGAAACGAAGTTCTGAAGAATGCCAGGTCTCTTTCGGGGGCCTGGCATTTTGACTAAAGGGGGAGAAAGATGGACGCCGGGAAGATACATAGGGAATCCATAATCATTGACGGTCACTGTGATACCATCCTGGGCCTCATGGACAGGCCGATGCGACCGGGCTCCCAGAAGAGAGACTTCTTCACCCGCAGTGATAGTGGTCACATAGACCTTCCCAGGCTTAAGGAAGGCGGCGTCACATGCCAGGTGATGGCGGTCTACATCGAGCCCCAGTACAAGCCCGCCAGGTCTGCCAGGAGGGCAATGGAGATGCTCGACACTTTCTACGGGCTGCTCGATGAGTCTGATGACTTCAGACTGGCGACCACCGCAAGAGACATCGAGGAAGCCAAGGCCCAGGGAAAGACCTGCGCTCTCCTCAGCATCGAAGGCGGAGAGGCCGTTGAGGGAAGTCTGGCCCTCCTCCGCGGGTTCTACCGTCTGGGCGTGAGGGCGATGGGACTCACTTGGAACCAGCGGAACGACATAGCCGACGGAGTGGGAGAGAAGTCCGGAGGCTCAGGTCTCACTGACTTCGGTGTATCCTTGGTCAAGGAGATGGAACGGATCGGGATGCTGGTCGACGTGTCACACCTCTCTGACAGCTCCTTCTGGGCAGTAGCGAACATCGCCGAACGGCCGTTTATCGCGTCCCACTCCAACTGCAGGGCGCTGGCGTCTCATCCGCGGAACCTTACCGATCAGCAGATCGAGGCCCTCGCCAAGAAGGGCGGAGTCATCGGCGTGGTGTTCTGCCCTGCCTTTGTGGATGATAACAGCGACAACGTCTCTCTGAAGCGGCTCTGCGACCACATCGACCACATCAAGTCGGTGGCAGGAGTGGACCATATTGGGCTTGGTTCCGACTTCGATGGCTTCGGTGCGCCACTCGGAGGAACCGACGCTCCAAAGATCGTCCTTAAGGACGTGAGCGAGATGCCCAAACTCACTGAGGAGCTCGTCTCAAGGGGCTACACCGAAGAGGAGATCAAGAAGATCCTGGGAGGGAACTGGCTCAGGGTCTACAAAGAAGTCCTTGGCTAGAGTCCTTGCGCGAGATGCAATGAACGGCAGCAGGTGAGGCGCCGTCCCGGTACTTCCTCTGTCAGATTGCTAGGCTTGTCTAGGAAAGAAGATCTCCCCGGGCAAAACCCGGGGAGATGTGCTTCCGCTATCTGACTCCCGACACCCCTTAAGTCACTGCTCGAAAGCCCCTCGAGATCGGGACTCCTGGTGTGCGCCTAAGACCTCCCGAGTTCCGTGCACTCGGCCAAGACCTTCATGTAGCCGAACGCTTTACGGACGACTTCGGCGGCATATTCCTCCGGATCATTGCCAGGCAGGAAACATCCGCACACGGCCAGCGCGAATGGACGGTCCGGCTTGGGGTAGATGATGCCGGCATCCACTGACAGGTTGCCGAGACCGCCGGGCTTGTTGGCCCTCCTCACGTCCTCCGGCAGCCCCAACGTGAACGGCCCGCCCTTGGGTAGGGTGAGGATGGAGAGCACGTCGGCGGTTACGCCCTCGGAAACGCCGTCCCTCTCATGGATCTTGGCGACCAAAGAAGCCAGCTCTCCCGGTGTGGAGACATTCTCGTCTCCGCGCTGTGCTGCCTCAACGTCCATCATCTTACGTCGGAGCAGGGTGTTCTTTAGACCCAAAGTCCTCATGGTCTCGTTCACAAAGTCCATGGTAGCCAGGTCGATGCAGATGTTGGTGGCGGTATTGTCCGAGAGGGATATCATGAGTGCCGCCACATCGCGGAGGGATAGGTCTGCCTTGTGGGTGAAGTGGCCCAGCACGCCGCTTCCTCCCACCTTATCCTTATCTTCCACTACCACTCTCTGAGCCCAGTCGAGTTCTCCGCGGTGTACCTTGATGGCTATGCCGAGCAGTATGGCGATCTTGATGGTGCTGGCGGTGGGGAACAGGACATCTTCCCGGAACCCGGCCTTTCGTCCGGTCTTGAGGTCACGGATTGAGAAGCCCATTACGCCGGTCTCTTCACAGGTTTCCTTAAGATCACCGGCCATCTTGCTCCAGATTATGTCCAGGGATTTCTCGCTCACGGCCGTCCCCTTTTCGGGGGTTCATCTCCTTTCTCGCGAATCTCTACTGAAACCATTGCCCTATCTTGAGTCTTTGAAATGCATTGGTTTCTCCAGTTCACTTTCTTCTTGTGAGAGTATACATCCTGCTTCGGCAAGACCCTCTCACTGATTGCCAGAAAAAGGGCTTTGCGTCTGGCCGCTCAGAAAAGACATGATCGAGTAAGGCAAGACGTGCTGCCCGGAACGAGCCCGGGTTTCCTGACGTCTTAGCGGATAACCAGACAAGAACAACGCACCGGAGAAGAGCCAATGTCCATCGGCCCGAGGGCCTCAAGGAAAAAGAGAAGACCCGGCCTTATATGGCCAATACTGTTTCTTTCCCTGATTTCCGTCGGGGTGGCGATAGCGTTGCCTTCTTTCCTCTATGTCGAAAAGCCCCCTGCTTCCCGTCCGGACCTTATCTTCAGAGGGGAGAAACAGGGGTTCCCCGTAGTGATCGAGCGCGGCGAGGCCTACGTGCCCTTCCGATTCGTCAAGGAGAAAATCGACCCCAACGCTTTCTGGGACGAGACGGGAACGGTCGTCGTCACTACCAAGGATAAGGTGGTAAAGCTGAAGACGGACTCGCTCACCGCTCACGTGAACCAGAATCCCGTAGACCTAAAGGTTCCCGTCGTCCTCGAAAACGGCGAGCCCTATATACCTTCCTCTGTCTTGGAGACCTTGTATCCCCTGTCCGCGTCATATTATCCGGATGAGGGGGTTTTCATAGCGAGGCCAAGAGACGAGGTGTCTCTTGTCGGGATCTCCGATTCGGAGGTCGTTGTCCGTGTGAGCCCCTCGATACTTGCGAGGCGCACAGGTGTAGCCCCTCTCGGAACAGAGTTCCACATCCATACCGTGGAAGGCGGGTGGCTGAGAGTGGATACCAACGAAGGTCTTGTGGGTTGGGTGTCGGCCAGGGACATCGCCCGTACGGAGAAGCGGGCGCCGTCTTACTCGCCGCCCAAAGACTACACCCCAAAGCCCTTGGGTTCGCGGAAAATCGCGCTTGTATGGGAACAGGTTGAACGGCGTAACCCGGATACATCCAAGATCGGCGACATGCCCGGTCTGAACGTTATCTCGCCCACTTGGTTCCGCCTAGGCGAGAAGCCGGGGGAGGTAGAGAACTACGCCGATTTTCGCTACGTGTCCTGGGCTCATGAACGGGGTTATCAGGTCTGGGCGCTTTTTTCCAACTCCTTCGAGCTCGAGAGGACGAGGGCCGTGCTCAGGGACTCCGACCTCAGGGATAAGGTGATATCACAGATACTCATGTATGCCCGCCTCTATTCCCTTGACGGAATAAACATTGACTTTGAAAACGTGTACCAAGACGACGCCCCTTACCTTACGCAATTCGTGAGGGAGCTTACGCCCCTTCTACACGAAGCCGGGTTAACCGTGTCCATAGACGTAACCGTAAAATCGCTGAGCCCCACCTGGTCCATGTGCTACGAGCGAAGCCGTCTGGCCGAAGTGGTGGATTACGTGATGCTCATGGCTTATGACGAGTTCTACGCGGGTTCGCCCGTGGCAGGCCCTACGGCGTCTCTCCCTTGGACAGAGTGGACGGTCCAGAAGACCCTCGAGGAAGTGCCCGCAGAAAAGCTGGTCCTCGGGGTGCCCTTCTACACGAGGCTTTGGACCGAGGTGAAGGACGGGTCGCGTGTGAAGGTTAGTCAAACAGCCTACGGCATGACCTCTTCTGAGGCATGGGTTAGGTCGCAAGGCATTGAAGCGTCAATAGATCCGGATACGGGCCTGAGGTATGCCGAAAAGACAACCGGAAACCAGACCCACAAGATCTGGCTTGAGGATGCCACGTCGATTGCGAAGCGCATGGAGATAGCCCAGACTTACGGGCTAGCAGGGATCGCCGCCTGGAGGCGCGGGTTCGAGACCCCCGATATCTGGGACGTCATCTCCGGCTACGTCGAGAGGTGAAGGGGCTTTTTCTTCGGTCGTAACGTCCTCAGGTTCTGAGATGAAGACCTCTACTATCATCATCCCGTAGGGCCCGCCCTTTACCACCGCGAGGCCTATGTGGGTGAAACGCTTGCTGAGCACGTTTGCCCTGTGTGATGAGCTTTCCATGAGGAGCTTGTGTGCAAGTTCCGCTCCGGTGCAGCCGGCGAGGTTCTCAGCGGCTTTGGAGAAGCGGACGCCGGCGGCCTTTAGCCTGCTGGCGAGCGTACCTCTCGTGGGTGATATGTGGCCGAAGTAGCCCGCAAGGATCATATCAACCGCGTGTTCTTCCGCGACCTTCGAAAGGTCATCCCGGAGGGTCAAGTCGGGTAAGCCTGCCTCAGAACGTTCTCTGTTTACGAGGTTCAGGAGCTTCTCCGAGAGCTCTCGCGAGGAACTCAGGCCTGCGACCGCCGTCCCGGCCGGGCCTAGTACCACAGCCAGAACGACGCATGTGGATAGGAATATGGTGAAGGCTTTGTCAGTTTTCTTGCGCCTTGAATGGAAGACACCGCCGTACACACGACCGCCTCCTGGGCGGCCAACCCAGGGTTCCTCAAGAGGTGCCTCCACCGGCCCCTGTCCTTTCGGTAGCCCAGCCGACCTGCCTCAGAGCGGCAGGCCCTGTGGCTTTGCGTCCCGGCCTTGCGACCGGTTTGCCCTTATCGAGGAACGTCAAGGGCGGCCAAGTTCAAATCAGGCTGCCTACACTGGAGTAATCGGGTATTTGTAGGACGGAGTTTTGGATTTTCGCAGGTAGAATGCGAAAATGAGGCGGAAGACCCAGACGGGTGGGTAAGAAGACCTATCGGCGAACAAGTGTGCCCGACACTCTGTGACGGTCATGGGCTGCTACGATAGGTGTGCAAGACCCTGTAGGTTCTGAGAGCCAACAAAGCCGGCAAGGAAGGCAGGAGTTTGGAAGGTTCAGTCGAATACAATGAACACCTATCCAGTTGTTGCGGATTGCTTGAATTAGTATCCTCGACCCAAAGACGCAGGGTAAACGTGGTGGGTACGACGTGAAGGAGGTTGGTATCAGCTCTGGAAGATTGAGTCGCACGTTGTTCTCCGGTTCTTTGTTTCAGGTGACGAGATAAGAATACTGACTTGATGCGGAGGCAGTGAAGGGCAAGGATAAGTGGTCACCTGTGCCTTGCTCGGAGCCAGTGGTGAAACCGGCCGCGTATGTGCGGGCGGTTTTTGTTTTCCTGCAGTAAGAACGACGGGGGAGAGTCATATGCAGAAAGGTAGAATGGCTAGGATCCTCTTGGCGTGTGTTTTCGGGCTTGTGCTCACGCTTGGGGGGATAACCGGCACAGCAGCGGCTGAAGGTAATGGCATTCAATTTATGTGGTATGACGCCAATTATGGAGCGGGGGGGCAGTACTACCGGTCAGATGAGCCTATCACAGTAACAGACGCAGTCTATGGTAATAAAGTCCTTCAAGAAGAAGACTTGGAAAAAGGTCTCGTGCTTACAGCCGAATGCACAGATCCTGAACATCCTGCTGGTTCTGGAGTGGCATTCAAAACGGGACTGACGGTAGGGGATTTGGACAAGATAGCTGTTCTGGCTGATTTCAACACCCATGGAACCGGAGTCTTCAATCTCTTCTTCGATCTGAACAAGAACGGCAAATACTTCGAGTGGGAAGATAACAGATATCTGGGTACAGGTGAGGATAACTACGCATTATGCCAGTCTAAGCCGGTCCATAAGAGCGAAAGCTTTGTGATCGATGGCGCCACAGAGTTCCACATAATGAAGAACGGTGGCGTTCACTCTCTCGCTGACATTGCAAGCGGAAATGCCGGCATACCGGTGGACACCCCAGTGGCTTTTTGGGTGGGGGTCTGGGACAGCACGGCGGATGATGGTGGTGTATCGCTTACTCTGCGGGATGTTCGTGTCAATCCGTCGAGATTACTGGTAGATGACGATTTCGGTGACTATAAGTTTGGAGACGTCATCATTTGCGATGGTTACTCGTACGTGTATGGATTTGATGCGTTTAACAGCATCCAGGAGGCTATCGATGCGGCACCAGAAGACGCAACTGTGCGTGTGAAGGAAGGTACCTACGAAGAGGTAATAAAGATCAATAAGTCCATGTGGCTCCAAGGTGAAGGCGCGGATTCTACAATTATCAAGCCCTCGATTGAGCTGAACGCGATCGTGACAGTGTCAGGCCAAGGGGTAAGTGCCAAGATTACAGGTTTTACAGTCCAGGGGCCTTGCACGGTCAAAGGACCGGAAAGCTTCCTAGCGGGTATTCTCATCAGGGATGGAGCTTACTGCGAGATTAGGGAAAACATCATTAAGGATATTAAAGAAGTCCCTAACCTTGCAGGAATGCAGCGTGGTATCGGTGTGTTTGTGGGTAAGGAGTCATGGGGCACAACTGGCAAAGCTACTATAGAAGACAATGTCATCTGTGGTTATCAAAAGGGCGGCATTGTAGTGGACAATGTTGGCTCTGAAGCAGATATCATTGGCAACCAGATTACAGGATGGGGCGAGACTCCTGTAATAGCTCAAAATGGCATTCAGGTGTCTCGGGGAGCAACAGCGATCGTTCAGGAAAATACTGTCTCAGGGCACTGGTACACTGGAGATAATTGGTCTTCCGCTGGAATTCTGCTTTACGAGGCCGGTGATACCACAGTTACGGGCAACACTCTCAATAAGAACCAGGTCGCCATATACACGAATAGCCGAGCCTCGTTCCCAGCAGTTCTGAACAACTCTTTCGGTACAGCGGATCTGAGCAACGGTCTAGATGTCAACGTCAAGACTGACGGATGGCCGGCCCCGGACGAAGTCTGGGTCGATCCAGCGTATGCAGGCCTTGAAGATGGCACCATTGTCGGACAAGCCATCGTAGGTTACAACGCTTGTCCGAGCATCTCAGAGGGGATAGCTGAGGTAGCATATAACGGAACCGTATATGTGGCCGCGGGCACATATGCTGAGAACCTTAACATCAATAAGCCAATCTCGCTAAACGGAGCTCAGGCCGGTGTGGATGCGCGGGATCGTGACAGCTCTGAGGAGTCTGTGATTACCGGCGACACGGAGTGGCTGAGGATTAGAGCAGGTGGAGTAACGATAGACGGATTCACCATCGATTCGGCTGGATGGGATGGACATATCGCTCCGGAAGCCAACAACATCACCATCAAGAACAATATCATCAAGCGTCATATATATGTCGCTACCGGTATTTCGAATCTGACCGTTACTAAGAACTCGTTCGAGGACATAGGCACAGGTGAGCAAAAGGCATCCGCATTCACATCGGAGAAAGGTATCGCCGGCCTGAAAATCGAGGCAAACAACTTCACCAATATTGGATACTCTGCAGTTATCCTTGCCGGCTCAGAAAAATACGAGAACACGGTCATCAAGGATAACTACATCTGCAAGTGTGGATACCAGGCGTTCAACTTGGCTGGTGACCAAGACGGCTTGCTTGTCACCGGCAACTACATTGAGAACGCCTGCAGCGAGGTTGATTGGGACACCCAGCCAGATAGAGGTGGTATCCGCATTTATGGATCGGCATTCACCGGACCGGTCAACATCACGAACAACACGGTAGTAGGTTCCTACAATGCTTTTGCCGTGAGAAACGGAGAGGACATCGAAGGCAAGGAGATCAACGTAACCCACAACAAGTTCCTGGGGAACCAGAATGCGGGTGTCTACCACGGCGGGTTCGGAACGCTCAACGCCATTCTCAACTACTGGGGTGCTCCCACAGGTCCTACGGTTAAGGGTGAGGGTGCTGATCACGTCAAGTGTGTTCCTTGGTATGCAGATGAAGCTCTCTCCGATATGGTCGTCGGTGAGAACATCGTCGTGAATTCTACCAAGGGCAAGAGTTACGCCAGTATTCAAGCCGCGATCAATGAAGCCGGAGATGGCGATACAATACTTGTCGGCGCAGGTGAGTACGAAGAGAACCTGATAATCAACGGAAAGAAGATCGTACTCCTGTCCACGGACGGTGCCGAAGCAACCATCATAAAGCCTGCTGTGAAAGACGAAGATACGATCCATATTACTGGCAACACAGATGGGGTCCAGATCGGTAGTGAGGATTACGGGTTCACAATCATAGGGGCCGATGGACCTCCGGGTATCGAGAGGGCTGCAATCTACCTGCAAGGACCTCACTCTAACACACATATCGAAGGTAACGTCATTGAAGCCAACGGGGATTCAGCGATCCTCACCGAGTGGGGTGCTGCGGTTTCCGGCCTTGTGATAACTGGGAACGAGATCTCCGGTAAGACCTTCGCCGGAGACCATCCTGCAGGACAGGGCACGCAAGAGCAGTACACGCTACCGAACGTCCCACGTGCACTCGTGTACATTGGTGGGACGAATAAAGCCAACATCACCTTCACTCACAACCAAGTCACCGGTGTGGCCGGAGGACGAAACGAGAAAGGCAAGCCCCAGGGCAATGCCGTTGTCAACATCGATTCTGTCGGTGCGCTGATTGCGCATAACTCCTTCTCAGGCCATACAGCCTGGACAGGAGCTAGCCTCCGAGCCAGGGGGACCGACACGGTCATCAGAGACAACGTGTTCTCCAGCGGCCCCTTGCTAGGCGTCCATGTGTTCCTCGGTAACGGCACTGTTGTGGGCGGGGCCGATGCTGTGGTGGCATCGAACACCTTTGACCGTGCCGCTCACGTCGTGGGTGGATCCCAGGTGTTCAGCAATATCCAGAGCGCTGTTGATGCCGCCTCATCCGGAGATACGGTTAAGGTTGCAGCCGGAACATACCTGGAGAATGTGGTCATTCGCGGAGGTAAGGATAAACTGAGACTGACCGGAGCAGGGTCTGAGAAGACGACCATTGCGCCTGTGTCTGGCCGTGCAGTTGCTCTGCAGGGCTACCCGGAAGGGCGTCCCATCAGTCGTATCGAGATTGAAGGCTTTACACTCAAGCCGGTCGACGGTGCTCCCTTGATTGCCCTTTCATCTACCCCGGACAACAATCCTTACACCAAGGACCTGGTTCTTCGTGATATCGTGATTGCTCAAGGGCAATTGGGCATCATCCTAAACGCAGTCGACGGTGTCACACTCGAAGATGTGCATCTGAGCAACGTCGCTGGTGAAGCGGGTGCGCTAGAACTGAGTGGTGTCAGTGGGTTTACAGCCACAGGATGCACGTTTGAGAATAACAAAGTCGCTATTAGGCTGCAGCCCACTGGTGAAGGTGACATCGGACAAGGATACGGACCAAACGGTGTTATCGTGATCACTCAATCCACCTTCCAGGGGAACGAGATCGACATCGACAACCAGGACGACGAAGTCAAGATTGATGCTTCGCTCAACTGGTGGGGAGACAAGAGGGGCCCCGACGGTGATAAGTTACTGGGTGAGGTCAAGTCTGTTCCTTGGTACTTAGATGCCAATATGACCACGCAATCTGACCAACTAGCGCTCACCTGTCAGATCGACGGCAATGGCAGTGTCACTTTGAGGCTGGGTGACAATGAGTACAAGCACGACGAAGACGTATTATGGAACTATGGAGACGAGGTGCAGCTTGTCGCAACGCCAGGTTCGGGCTGGAGATTCTCCAGGTGGGAAGGCGACATCAGCGGGGCCCCGGCTACTTCACGCGAGATTGCCATCGTTATGGATGGTAACAAGGCTGTCACGGCCGTATTCACGAGAATACCCACTGACCCGGGTCCAGGGACAGGTGGTCCTCCCAGCGGGCCAGTTGAGCCTCCTGTCATCGCTCCGTCGGTAACCGGAACGGTAGAAGCCGAGGTCGGCGGGACGGTTGAACTCGAAGACGGAAGCGCAGCGGTGGAACTGCCTGCCAACGCGGTTCCGGAAGACGTGACCGTGACGTTGGCTCCTGTGACCGAGGTCACCCAGCCTACTACTGGCATGGTCATGATAGCCGGAAAGGTCTTCGAGATTACGGCTGAGACCGAAGACGGGGAGCTCGTCACCCAGTTCTCCGAGCCCATAACCCTCACGTTCAAACTGACTCAGGAGGAACTGGAGGAAGCCGGGGTGGACCTTGACGACCTCAAGGTCTTCTACTGGGATGAGAAGGCGGGAGCATGGATAGCTCTACCCACCAGGGTTGATCCTGAGACGGGTACGGTCACGGCTGTAACCGACCACTTCACGGTGTTCGCCGTCATGGCCAAGCCCGACATGCCCGCGCTCAGCGACATAGAAGGTCACTGGGGTGAGAAGGATATCCTGAGGCTGGTAAGCCTTGGAGTTGTAGGCGGCTACGAAGACGGCACGTTCCGTCCCGAGGCCGGGATCACCAGGCAGGAATTCGCGAAGATGGTGGTACTGGCGGCAGGTCTTGAGCCTGATGTCGAACCCGAGCTTACCTTCGCGGATACAGATGAGATCGCAGAGTGGGCGAGAGGGTACGTGTCTGCGGCTGTGAAGGCCGGGATCATCACCGGAGTAGGCGACAACCGCTTTGCTCCGACAGACCCGGTGACCAGGGCTCAGGCAGCCACGATGATAATGAGGTCGCTCGGCGAGGTAGAGACGGCTCTCGAACTCACGTTTGCGGATGCCGAGACGATCCCCGAGTGGGCCAAGGCGGCGATCTTGGGTGCCGTGGAGAAGGGTATCGTGACCGGGTTTGAAGACAACACCTTCAAGCCTGACCTTAGCGCCACAAGGGTTCAGGCTGCGAAGATGCTTTCGAAACTCACCGTGGTGAGGTTCGAAGACTAGAGATAGGACCTAGACGGTTCGAGCATGAGCGCGCTGCCTCAGGTGGGAGATATCTCACCTGAGGCTTTCTTGTGCGCAGGGCTGGTGCCGCCCGTAAGCTGAGGACCTCTACGGCGGACACAGCAGCAACCATAGCCGGTCTTAGCCTTGCCTGGTCCCGCTCAAGCGAAAGCTTACGAAATCTTTCGGAAGCTTGAGAAAAGCCCTGGCGAGGAGGAGACAGCCCGGGGCGGCAATAACTAGGAGACAGAAACACAGGACAGCCATCACACAGCCATCACGAAGAGGCAACGATCAAGGGCAAGAAGGGGAAGGGCTTGGATATCGCTCCATGAGCAAAACCGGGCAACGCGGCAAGAGAGCGATCAGATATCGGAGGCTTAGAGATCCGAGGGGGTATTTCTTATGCCTGCTACATCTAGCGAAGCCGAAACTAGGGGCGATCCTCCGGCGGACCGGTTCCGCTACACCGACCTCCACTGCCACATACTGCCCGGGATGGATGACGGCGTTTCAAGTTGGGATGAAGCCATCGCCCTGGCCAAGAACGCAGTGAAGAGCGGCGCTTTTCGAGTTGTCGCCACACCCCATGTGATGCGGGGCGTGTATGCCCCAAGGCCCGGCGACATCAAAGAAAAGGTTCTCGAACTCAAGTCTCGCCTCCGCGACTCTGGTATTTCCTTGGCCGTAACTCCGGGTTCTGAAGTATACCTTGCCTCCGGGACGGCTCGCGAGTACCGGGCGGGCAAACTGCAGACCATCGGCGACGCCGGTTACCTCTTGGTCGAGCTCCCGCCCCTACGTTTGCCGGCGTACGCGCGGTCTGAACTCAATGCTCTACGCGCGGCCGGCGCGGGAGTGATACTTGCCCACCCCGAAAGAAACCGGGGGCTCTGCCGGAACCTAAAGGTCCTCACGGAGCTCCTTGACTACGGCGTTCTCTTCCAGATCAACGCCGGGAGCCTTACCGGCGCTTTCGGCAAAGAGGCGCAGGGCTGCGCCGAGTTCCTGGTGAGGGAGGGCCTCGTCCACTTCATAGGCTCAGACGCCCATTCGGGACTGCCTGCGGGAGTCTCCGGTGTCGGAGCAGACATTTCAGAAGCTCTCGAACGGCTGGTGAGGCTTTCTCCTTCCGGCTCCGCCTTCCTGGATCAGGTTGAGGCGAGAGTTATGAGGCTATTGTCAGGGAAACTGTGAGCGCGCCGCTCTCGCTGCACTGCTCTACTCTACTTGCTTCGAGTTTTCAAGATGATTTAGGAAAACCCGGCTCTTCCTTTCCCCGATACCAAAGAAAATCCAAGCGAGCGAGGTAAATTCCCTCCGTTACTCTTTCGATACATAGGGAGCAGGGGGGGATTCCTTATGTCCATTGAAGAGACAAGGACTGCTACAGATTCTTCATCAGGTGGAGAGCGCCAGATAGTGGCCTTTTCGCTAGGGCAGGAAACGTATGGTGTGGATATTGCCTCGGTCCGCGAGATCATCCCCATCCAGAAGATAGTCCCTGTTCCACGCGCTCCTGACTTCGTGGAGGGCATCATCAATCTCCGCGGGAGAATCGTCCCGGTCCTCGACCTCCGCAAGCAGTTCGGGTTCGAAGAGAAAAAGGGCGACCCGAACCAGCGTATCGTGCTGGTTGAAGCCGGACAGGACTCGATCGGCGTTATCGTGGACTCGGTTTCTTCCGTGCTCAGGATCTCCGAGGGTTCAATCGAGCCGGCAGCCACCGTGGTGGTGGGCAATGAGATTGAGTATATCCAGGGTATCGCCAAGGTCGGAGAAGAGCTGATCGTGCTCCTTGACCTAACCAGAATCATATCGGATGCCGAGAAGCGGACTCTTCGCGAGGCCGATCTCCGGGCAGCCGTAGTGCAGTGAGGACGATATGGCAGACATTCGCGATGAGTTTGGGCAAGATCTCGAGATCTTGCTGGCCGAGGTAGGAGAGCTCCTGGCCGTCACCGAAGAAAGCCTGGTCGAGCTCGAGAAGTCGCCTGATAACGCGGATATCGTCCAAGAACTCTTCCGCGTCATGCACACCATCAAGGGTGGCGCCGCGACCTTAGGGCTTCAGGAAGCGGTTGACGTAAGCCACGGTATGGAGAGCATCCTCGACCAGATACGTTCCGGGGAGAGGACACTTACCACCGAGCTCCTAAACGTGCTCTTTCAGGCGGTAGACTGGCTGAAAGAGTGGAAAGCGGCCCTTACAGAGAGACGTGAAGTCCCTCCAAACGCCGAATTGGTGGAGATCATACGGATTGCGGCCTCTGAGGTTGCTGCGACAAGCACTGAGGGAGGGCAGTCTGACGCTGGAGTTGCGAGCGCCGGAACTGCCGGCTCCATATCTGCCGGTCACGATTCTGCGGCGCCCGCTGAGGCTTGCGATGAGACAACGAAGAGCCTGGACACGGCCGTCTCCGAGGGCAAGAATGTTTCGGTATTGACGGTCAGGTTCCGTTCCGATGCGCCTCTTCTCTCGGTGCGTTGCTTCCAGATACTCACCTTGCTCGACGACATAGTGGAAGTGGTGGCTTCGACGCCTTCACGAGAGGAAATCGAGGAGGACAAGGCCACTTCTACGCTGCTTGTTTACATAGTTGCAGACGATGGCGGCGAAGCGGCCAGGGAACTGGTCACCGCCAGCCCGGATGTCTCAGAGGTGACGCTCGAGAAGTATCAGCATGCCGGCCGGGGTGATGCCATCAGGAATGGTGTCGCCCACGGTGAGGCGTCGGGAGCCGGAGCTCCCGGAGTCAAGTTGCCCGGGGCCGGAGCAGCGGGCGCCGACACAGCCGTAGGAACCTCGAAAGCCGGGGCATCTGGAGAGCACACGGGCGGAACCGCAAGGTCTGCTCCGGCCAAACCCGGGCAATCAAATCAGGACGCGCCGGTCCCCCGGAGGTCAGAGCTCGGAAGGACCGTAAGGGTGGATGTCGGCCTCTTGGACTTCCTCATGAACATGGTGGGCGAGCTCGTCATCGACAGGACGAGGCTCTCGCAGATAGCCACACAGCTCATGAGAAACCCCGATACGGCAGCCGTCGGCAGCGAGATCGGGTCTCTCGCAGCTCACCTCCAGAGGACATCCTCGGAGCTGCAAGAAGGTATCATGCAGGCCAGGCTCCTGCCGGTGAAGAGCATCTTCTCCAAGTTCCCCAGGATGATGCGGGACCTCAGCCGTCGCTGCGGGAAAGAGATCGACTTCGAGATCGAGGGCGAAAACACCGAGCTCGACCGGACGGTCCTCGAGGCCATCGACGACCCACTTATCCACATCCTCAGAAACTCCGTGGATCACGGGATAGAGCTGCCTGAAAAACGTATCGCGGCGGGTAAGTCCCCGAGAGGGCGGGTAGTGCTGTCGGCGGTCCACGAGGAGAACCAGGTGGTTGTGAGGGTCGAGGACGACGGCGCAGGCATAGATGCGGAGAAAGTAAAGCGTTCGGCTGTCAGGAAAGGACTCATCTCAGAGGAAGTAGCCCAGAAACTCTCTGAGAAGGAGGCTCTGGAGCTCATCTTTATGCCCGGGTTCTCGACTGCCGAAGTGGCAACCGAGGTTTCGGGACGCGGAGTCGGTATGGACGTGGTGAGAGCCAACCTTGAGAAGGTTAACGGCCAGATCGAGGTGCGCACGAAACTGGGTGAGGGCACCGTGGTCACCCTCAGGCTACCTCTCACCCTCGCCATCATGCGGGCCCTCTTGGTGAGATGCAAGGATCAAGTCTACGCTATCCCCACATCATCGGTGGAAGAGGTCTTGTCCATGGCCGACGTCACCGTTGGAAGCATTCAGGGGAAACCCGCCATGAACGTCAGGGGAAAGGTAATCCCGCTTATCTCCCTGGAAGGTGCCCTCAGAGACGACCTCTGGTCAGGTAACGGACACAGGTATGCTCTTCTCACCAGGTCCAGCGACCAGCCGCTGGCGCTCGGCGTGGACGGACTCATTGGTGAAGAGGAGATCGTGGTCAAAGAGATGGGGCACATGCTTTCAAGGCTCAAGGGCATAGCGGGCGCGACGATACTAGCCCAAGGGGATCCTGCAGTAATCCTGGATGTCAACAGGGTTATCTAGAGGATAGAGGCTGTCCCGGAGCCGCTTGGAAACTCCCAGGAGTCGTGAGGCATCGTCTTACATCTGTGTGGAGGAGTTATGCAAAAAGAAGCGCTGGAGTATTCGCGGTTCCATGAGTTGGCCGTCCTTGGGCTGGAAAGGGCTAGGGCGGTCCTCTCGGCTTATACCGGGAGGCCTCTCAGGCTGGCAGCGGTGCGTAGCGATTATGTCGAGCTAAACAGAGTGCCGTTCCTCTCCGGCCCGCCCGAACAGGTAGTGCTCAGTTCTTATGTGACTTTCAGTGGGGATATAGAAGGGCAGCTCCTGATATTCTTCAGACCCGAGTCGGTCGAGAAACTGGCAAGTCTCCTGGCGCCCCACGTCTTCGGACCCCTTGGAGGCCAAAGGAGCGCCGCCCTACTTGACTCGCTGATCGGCGAGATCGCAAACGTGGTCGGTTCGGCCGTCCTCAACGAGGTGGCGGACGGTTTCAACATCAAAATCGTACCCGTGCCTCCTGTGATTGTCCGGGAGATGGCGGGAGCGGTCATAAGCACCGCCACGGCTTACGCGGGGTTGGATGGCGACTCGGCTTACGTGGCCTACATGAAAGCCACGCTCGATGAGGAGAACGCGAGTTTTGAGATAGTATTCCTGCCCAGGATGGGCAATTTGCAGGGCACATCACAGAAGACGGTGTAATCGGATGCGGAATTCCCTAGTAGTCGGCCTTGCTGAGGTTAAATGGTCGGTTTTGCCTGAGGACGTCTTGGTGGCGTTCTCGCTGGGTTCCTGCGTCGGGGTGGCGCTCTGGGACCCCGTGCTTAAGGCCGGGGCGATGGCCCACGTCATGTTGCCTTCTTCATCGAGGGGCAGGAAACCGGCAGAAAACGGTGTGGATGCCTGCCGGATTTCTCGCTTTGAGAAGCCGGGCAAGTACGCAGATACCGCAGTCGAGTACGCGGTTCGATGCCTCACTGCCATAGGGGCCGAACCGTCGAGGATGGTGGTGTGGATGGCAGGGGGAGCCCACGTCATTCCCGGGTTCACTCTGCCGACCGGTGACATCGGAGCAGCCAATATCCGGGCCGTAAGCGAAGCTCTCAAGCGGCTCGGCCTTCCTGAACCAAGACAGGATGTTGGCGGGGACTACGGACGCACCATGAGGCTCTACGTTGGCGAAGGACGGGCTACCGTGTACTCGGTCTCGCGCGGCGAGAAAGAAGTCTCAATGGGCAATAGGCAATGTGGAAAGGGTGAAAAAGGTTGCCGAAGGTGTTGGTTGTCGACGATGCCATGTTCATGAGGTCAAAGGCATCAAAGCTGCTGTCCCAAGAAGGGTACGAAGTGGTCGAAGCATCCAACGGGGCTGAAGCAGTAGAGGCATACAAGGCCGAAAAGCCGGACCTGGTACTCATGGACATCACCATGCCCGTCATGGATGGAATCGAAGCGGTGAAGAACATCAAGGCTTACGACAGTGAAGCTAAGGTCGTAATGGTCACCGCTCTCGGCCAGAGGAGCATGGTCCTGGAGGCCATTCGGGCAGGTGCCAAGGATTTTGTCGTCAAGCCGTTCCAGGCGGACAAGCTTCTTGAGGCAGTGAAAAGACTGTGCCCGAATGCCTAACCGGAAGCACTCCTAAGAGGGTATCTGTCCTCATCGCGGATGACTCCGTTTTCATGAGGCATATGCTGCGGCGTATTCTCGGACGGCATCCTCGGATAGAGGTTGTCGCGGAAGCCCGGGACGGGCTTGAGGCAATCGAGAAAAACCAGCAGGTTATGCCGGACGTAGTCGTCCTGGATGTGGAAATGCCCCGGGTGAACGGACTATCGGCCCTCAAGGTTATGATGGCCCAGAGGCCTGTCCCGGTAGTAATGTTCTCATCGCTCACCCACAAGGGAGCGCAAGTTACGCTGGAAGCGCTCTCAGCGGGAGCCGTAGACTTCCTGCCCAAACCTGCTTCGGGGTTTGAGCTGGACACGGCGGCAGAGGAGCTGTGCCGGAAAGTACTGGCGGCGGCTTGCGCAAAACCCCGGGTGAGGGAAGAGCTCGTGGTCGCGAACAGAGAAGCTGTGCGCCCAAGCCAGCAAGCGGAGCCAAGCGACCTGAAGGCTCACCGCGAAGCGGGAGCTCTCGTCATCATCGGTGCTTCAGCAGGTGGCCCGCAAGCACTTGAGGAGTTGGTGCCGGACCTGCCGGGAGACCTTGAGTCGGGCGTCATAGTCTGCCAGCATATGCCCGCGGGGTTTACCGCTTCCATGGCCAGAAGGTTGGATACGGTCTCTGCGCTTCCGGTACGGGAAGCGTCTGACGGAGAGGTGGTCCGCGCAGGGGAGATCCTTGTGGCGCCCGGAGGGTATCATCTCAGGGTTTTCCGGAGCGAAGGTGGCAAGGGCGTCAGGGTCTCCAGGGACAACGGGCCTCCCGTACACGGCGTAAGACCTGCGGTGGACGTAACGCTTGAGGACGCCGCTTCCATATACGGAAAAAGGCTAATGGTAGTCATCCTTTCGGGAATGGGAAGCGATGGGTCGCGCGGGGCAAAGAAGGCCAAAGAAAGTGGCGCCAGAGTGATCGTGCAGGATGAGAGCACTTCGGTTGTGTGGGGTATGCCCAGAGCTTGCTATGAACTGGGGATCTCAGACAAGATGTTGCCCATTGACCAGATAGCGGGAGAGATTGCGGCGTTCTCGCACTCCGCGCTTGCGCACTGATGCGCGGCTCTTGAGCGTTGAGATCTTGAGCGTGAGTAGATGACCCAAGGTGGAGAGGAAACGGAAGTGGCCAAGGAACTCATAGATCCCAAAGATGATATTCGTGCGTACGGGGCCGATTACGTTCACTTCTGCTTGAGGCTCAAGAAGCTCAGTGGTATTGACCTTTCCTCGTACAAGTCACGACAGATGCATCGGCGGCTCCAGAACTACCGTAACCGCCTGGGGTTTTCCGATTTCTACACCTTTTCGGTAGCCCTTCAAAAAGATGAGCAGAAGCTGAAGGGGCTACTGGACTTCATTACGATCAACGTATCGGAGTTTTTCCGCAATCCCGAGCAGTGGAGGATCCTCCGGGAATCAGTGCTTCCAACGCTCGTGGTGTACAGGTCCGGCCAGCCTGTCAGGGTATGGAGCGCGGGGTCGTCGGCAGGGCAAGAGGCCTACTCCCTCGCCATTAGCGTGCTTGAGGCCGGCGGCGTTCCCAAGGTATTGGGCACCGACATAGACGAAGCGAGCCTCAAGAAAGCGAGGGCGGGGATTTACTCATCCGAAGAGATAAAGGGTGTCAGCAAGGTCTATCTCACAAGGTACTTCGAGCCGCACGGAGACGGATACAGGGTCCGGGAGATCCTCCGCCGAGCAGTTGCGTTTGAGCGGGGTAACCTCTTGACCGATGAGTATCCCAACGACCTCGACCTGGCAGTCTGCCGAAACGTTCTTATCTACTTCACCGACCAGGGAAAACAGCGGGTTTTGAGAGGCTTGGCCGACTCCCTGAGGCGCGGCGGGGTCTTGTTCACAGGCGCAACGGAACCTGTTTTCAACCCGGCGTCTTACGGCCTGAGCCAAATGCATCCGTTCTTCTACCAGCGTAGTTAGGAGGTAATCATATGTTGAAAGCGGGACTGGTGAATCCTTTCGTAGAGTCGGCCTATAAGTTCCTCCAGGATGAAGTCCATATGGAGGTGACGAGAGGGCAGCTAAGACTCGAAACCTCCAAGGCCACTCAGGGCGAAATCAACGTGGCTTTGGGTGTTGCCGGAGACGCCGAGGGAATTGTCATTTACAGCATGTCGGAGAAGGTTGCCAAGGCCATTGCCTCGGCCCTCTTGGACGATGTCGTCCCGGTCTTCAACGAGCTCGCCGAGTCATCCATCGCGGAAATGGGGAACATCATCACCGGCCAAGCGGCTGCTGGGCTGGAAGAGCACGGGTATGTCTGCAAGCTCACTCCGCCCACCATCATCGCGGGGAAGGGCGTAATGATATCAACCGTAGATATCCAGCGCTTGGTCATCCCGATAGAGCTCCCTGTCGGACTCATGGAGATCTCGGTGGCGCTCCGCTATTACAACCGGAAGTAGACCCTGATACAGCCAAGACACAGCCCGGACCATACAGCCAGAACGCGCAGCATTCGTGTCCAGATACATAGGGAAAAACGGAACACGGGCAGGTGTTTCTCCGTCAATCCGAGAAGGATCCATAGACATAAGGGTTGTCTAGCAGGTCAATTGGAACCGGATGGGAGACAAAGCGGATGCCCGGTAAGAGAGCGCGGAGAAAGCATCTGGGCCGTGGTGAGCAGCTTGAGTTCTTGGATGCTCTGGAAGGCACAAGTAGTTCGGGGACAAAACGCCCTGAGAGGGCGGACAATGACAATGCAGCGACGCGCCCGGGGGCGGCAAGTCGCGCCCGCAGGGCCCGTAGGGAAGCGCGCGCTCAAGTGGCGGCCACCGCAGTGACCGGTGAGGTGCGCCCTAGGAGGAAGCGCAACCCTAAGTGGGGCGAGATGATCGCCATACTTCTGTTACTGGTGCTTTCGGGCATAGCCGCATACAATCAGGGACTCCTCGATGGGGCCGTTGCCTGGGTCACGGGAACTGCCGCAGTTGAGCCTGGACATACGGATACGACCGGGCAACAAGGCCCGCAAGGTGAGCCCGGGCAGACCGGCTCAAGTGGAGAGACAGATGGTTCCGGTCAGGGTGATCCCCAAGGGTCTACCGGAGGACCCGGTCAGTCGGGCGACCCATCCACGGGCGGAGAGAACGGGACCGGATCCGGCAGCTTACTTGCCCCCATGGAAATGGCTCTTTCTGCCCGCGCCCTGTATCTCACTATGGATACCGCAGGTACCCCTTCGCGGATGGCTTCCATCATGAAGTACATGAGGTCCCACGAGGGGCTAAACTCATTTGTGATAGATATCAAGGACAACAACGGCCGCGTTCCCACCAAGCCGCCGGAGCATATCCCCGCGCGGGCCGGGAGTTATAGCCATCTACCGGGCCTCATACAGATCCTGGCCGACCTGGACTACTACATGATCGCACGTATCGTGGCTTTTCAGGATCCATATCGCGCAGAGCAGGAACCTGAGCGCGCAATCCGCCGCGCCGACGGAAGCCTCTGGCGCGATCGCGACGGCAGGCTTTGGCTGAACCCCTACGACAAGAAGAACTGGGAGTACGTGAGAGACGTCGCCCTTTGGGCCGTCGAGATGGGCTTTCACGAGATCCAGCTCGACTACGTGCGGTTCCCCGACAGCGCAAGAGGCCTGGAGAAGTCGGGGACTGTCCTAATGCCCGGCTATGAGGAGTACGAGACCCGCGGCGACTGCATCGCTGCTTTCTTGGAGTACATGAGCGAGGCTCTCGAAGGCAAGGCATACTTGGGCGCTGACATTTTCGGCTTTGCCACCATCGCTGCCGACGACATGGGTATCGGCCACAAGTGGGAGCAGCTCGCGGATTCGGTAGACTTCATGTGCCCTATGGTCTATCCCTCTCACTACTACAACCCGGGCATCTACGGTTTCCAGGTGCCCGAAGCCCATCCTTACGAAGTGGTGTACAAGGCTATGGCCGAGGCGTTGGAGAGGTCGGAAGGTCTGAGGGCGAAGACACGTCCCTGGCTGCAGGACTTCTCCATGCGCATTAAGTACGGCCCCGAAGAAGTATCGGGCCAGATCCGCGCGACCTTCGAGCACGGCATCCGGACCTACATGCTCTGGAACCCCGCCAACAACTACACCGACGGGGTGGAGTATGTGCCTGAGGTGGAGATCCCCGAAATCCCCGGAGACCCCTCAGGCTCTTGACTTGAGGTGAAGATCCGCGAGATTCCCGGAGACCTCTAAGGCTTCCGGGGGAGATCCCTGACAGGATACCCCAAGGCCGCTGGGGTGAATACTCCTGAGATTACTGAGGCTCCCGAGGACACTGAGCCCCTTTGCGGCATCGGTTGCATTCAATGAGCGCCGATGCCTGAACCCGCGGGGGATAGGACTTGCGAATGCTTGCACCGGTGGCTTTATGCCGCGCGGACGTTTTCACCGGTGGATGTATCCCGGTGGGAAATGTCACGGGTGGAAGCGTTCTGCGGGAAATATGCACAGGTGAAAACGTCGCCTCAGGATCCGTGCACCTGTGGAAGCATTCTGCGGGACATTTCCACAGGTGGAGGTATTTCCCTCAGGTTTTCGTAGGTACGCTGGGATTTTAGCACGGACAGAACTCCGCGGGTCGAGGGATGACTTCCAGCCCCAAATCCTGAGCCGCTGTTAACATAACCTCTCGCCTCTACATACCATGGAGCACAGAGAAAGGAGGTTATTAGCGTGCTTAAGATCGGTTGTGCCTGCAAAGTGCTGGAGACCGTCGAAAACATCCTAGACCTGCTCAAGAACCCTCGATTTGGCCTCAAGGAGATTAAGGACGAAGTCAAGGATATAGAAGAAGCCGTCGGCAATCTGGTGCCTGTTAAAGGGCCTCTCAGCACCGGTCCGTTCTCCGTTACGATTCCTTCGAAGATCAAGGTCAGCGTCCAGAACGTAGGGAGTAAGGGCTGCGTTGACGCGGTTGTAAGGCTTTTCGACATCGAGTGCTGCCCGCCGAAGCAGATAGATTGCAAGGTCCTGAGAAACATCGGGCGTTGCTGCGCCGAGGACACATGGCTTGCCGCCCCCGAGGGCGCCCGCGTCCTTGAGGTGGTCATCTGCCCGAAGCCCGATAAGGCGGCCATAAGAGGTTTTGTAACGGTTCAACCCATGGCCGTCAACGCGTCGAACCCCGATGCATTGCTCAACTTCAGGGCTTGCGACCTGCTTCCCGTAGTATGCCCGTTCTGCAAGAAGGAGAAGGACCGCTGCGACGCCTGTGAGGAGATGGAGATCGAGCCCAATGGGGGCTAATCCCGGCGCTCCTAAATAGTCTCGTCCGAGATAGTCTAGAGATAGCTTAGAGATAGTTTCGAGATGGATCAGAAACAGCTTTGTGATGGCTGATGGATCGCGTGATGGCGACCGGAGGTGGCAAATTCATAGACTCCGCCTGCAGGCTTTAGGCCGGCCGGCAAGCGGAGTCTATTTGGCTCCGGGGACTTACCTCGGGGTGTAGTTCGGCGCTTCCTTTGTAATGCTCACATCATGGGGATGGCTCTCGCGGAGCCCCGCGTCGGTGATCCGAATGAGCTTGGCCTTCTCATGCATTTCGGGGATGTTGGCGCAGCCGCAGTATCCCATCCCGGCCCTCAGGCCGCCGATCAGCTGGAAGATGGTCTCCGTGACGGGTCCCTTGTAAGGCACCCGACCTTCTATTCCTTCAGGTACCAGTTTGGACGAAGCTTCCTGGAAGTACCGGTCGGCCGAGCCTTCCTTCATAGCTCCCATAGAGCCCATGCCTCGGTATACCTTGAAGCTCCTGCCCTGCCAGATCTCCATTTCGCCGGGGCTTTCGTCGGTTCCGGCCAGGAGGCCTCCGAGCATGACGGCATCTGCGCCGACGGCTATGGCTTTGGCTATATCGCCGGAGTACTTGATGCCGCCATCGGCGATCACCGGGATGCCGTGTTCCTTGGCCACGAGAGCAGCGTTGAAGACAGCCGTAAGCTGCGGGACGCCTGCTCCGGTTACGACCCTTGTGGTGCAGATGGACCCCGGCCCGACACCCACCTTCACGCAGTCGGCACCGCGCTTGATGAGGGCAAGCGCTCCTTCGCCTGTGGCCACGTTTCCGGCGATGACGGTCTTTTCAGGGAATTTTTCCTTGAGGGCGCTGACCGTATCGAGCACACCCTTTGAATGTCCGTGGGCGCTGTCTACGACGAGGACGTCAACTCCCGCCTCTACCAGGGCTTTGGCCCTGTCCATGCCGCCGACTCCTATGCAAGCGGCAGCCAGGAGTCTCCCGCGGGAGTCCTTCGCGGCCCTCGGGTACATCCTGGTCTTCTCGATGTCTTTCAGTGTGATTAGCCCCTTAAGATGAAAATCGCTGTCGACCAGCGGCAGTTTCTCGATCTTGTGCTTACCCATTATCTTCTTGGCTTCTTCGAGGGATGTCCCAACGGGGGCCGTGATGAGGCCTTCCTTGGTCATCACTTCGGATATGGGCTTTTTGTGGTTTTCTTCGAAGCGGATATCCCTGTTGGTGATAATTCCTACAAGGCGGCCTCCCTCGACCACGGGTACTCCCGAAATGTGGTACCTGGCCATGAGAGCCAGCGCATCTTCTACGGTCTTGTCGGGGGACAGGAAGAAGGGGTCGGTGATGACGCCGTGCTCGGAACGCTTTACCCTATCTACTTCCTGGGTCTGTCTCTCTATGGACATGTTCCGGTGGATGACGCCCAGGCCTCCTTCTCTGGCCATGGCTATCGCCATGCGGCTTTCCGTGACGGTGTCCATGGCGGCGGAGAGGAGCGGGATCCCCAGCTTAATGGTGTCGCTCAGTTTCGTGGTTACATCTACTTCTCTCGGCAGGACTTCAGAGTAGTCGGGTACCAAGAGGACATCATCAAATGAAAGGCCTTCCTCCAGGAACTTGTCTTCCTTCTTCATGGGGCAGACCTCCCTTGGTCTGTTGCGGGTATTTTTCGGAGTATATCACTTGAGGAATTGGCATTCAATATGTAAATTGTGTGGTTATTTCACACGGCCTGTCAGAGACTGTATACTGTTTGTGTCATCACGAACTATCTTCTCACCACCTACCGGAGGTGCCGCTAAATGAACGAGAACCCAATAAGCAAGAAACCCGAAATCGTAAAAGCCATCGACTCTCTAAGACCTGTAATTGAGGACATAGCCGTCTCTCTATACAAGCGCCCCGAGACCGGTCTGAACGAGGTGTTTGCTTCAGAAAAGCTGAGGGGCATCCTAAGCGACAACGGGTTTTCGGTGGAGGCCGGAGTGGCCGATCTCCCCACCGCTTTTGTGGCGCGCGTCGGGACCAAGCGTCCCAACATTGCGTTCATGGCCGAGTACGACGCCCTTCCGGGGATCGGGCACGGGTGCGGCCACAACCTCATGGCCGCCGTCGCAGTAGCTGCAGGCCTGGCCATGTCCCGCGTCTGCCCGCCTGACGAGTTCGGGGCTTCTTGGTCGGTGCTGGGCACCCCGGCTGAGGAAACAATCGGCGGAAAGGTCGTCATGGTCGAAAAGGGTGTTTTCAAAGATGTCGATGCAGCGTTCATCGCTCACCCGGGCCAGAGGAACAGCGTAGGAGGAGGGGTCCACTGGGCCTCGCACCCGCTGGAGATCACGTTCCACGGCAGGACTTCCCACGCAGGGGGCAATCCCGAAGCCGGGGTCAACGCCTTGGACGCCTGCGTCAACGCATACATAGCCATAAGGAATCTTAGAAACCATCTCAAAGACTCCGTCCGTATAGCCGGCATCATAACCCACGGTGGTCACGCCCAGAACATAGTCCCTGATGTCGCCCAGATGAGGTTCACTCTGCGTTCCACCGACTGGAGGTACCTCGAGAACGTGCTCATTCCCAAGGTGAAGCAGTGCGCTGAAGGAGCCGCCCACATGGTTGGTTGCACGGTGGACTTCCGTCACCACGAGATGCTTTTCAGGGACACTCTGGACTACCCGGTGCTCCAGAAGATCTGCTCCCAGAACTTCGAGTATGTAGGAGCCGAGGTGCCGCCTCCCGACCCGTCATACGCAGGCGGAGGCGTCACCGATGTTGGGAGCGTAACCTGGGTCGTGCCCGCTATCCAAATAGGTTTCAATGCGACGTCCGCGAGGGGCCACTCGGTCGAGATGGCCGATTCAACCATCACTCCGCGCGGAATCGACGCGGCGGTTATGGCGGCGAAAGTCCTGGCCCTTTCGGCCTACGATATCGTGACTCAGCCTGAGCTATTGAACGAGGCCAAAGCCTATCTCAAGGAGCGCCTGAGCAGGTAGATTCTCTCTCGTGTTCCCTGAAGGAGTATTTCGGGAGACGCAGAATCAAGCATGAAGGACTGAACAGGGGTATCAGGACAAACTTCGTTCTTTGGGGGAGTTACGGTTGGACCAGCCCATCCTTCGCACTGTTAACCTCCGGAAATCTTTCTTCCTGGGGCAGACGATCTACGCCGTCAACGATGTGAACCTGCAGGTTGACCAAGGCGAGTTTGTAGTGATCATGGGGCCGTCGGGAAGCGGAAAAAGCACTTTGCTTGCCCTTCTGGGAGGGTTGGACCGCCCTCAATCAGGCGATGTCATCCTGAGCGGGGAGAGGTACTCCAAACTGTCGGAGAACGGGCTCGCGAGGATCCGCCGGAACAAAGTCGGGTTCGTGTTCCAGTTCTTCAACCTGATACCTCACCTTACGGCTCTTGAGAATGTGATGCTTCCGATGAGGTTCGGAGGCAAGACAAAGCGCCAGATGGAAGACCGGGCCAAAGAGCTCTTGGATATCGTCGGTCTGAGCGCCCGAAAGGACCATAAGCCTCTGGAACTCTCAGGAGGCGAGCAGCAGCGGGTGGCTATCGCGAGGGCACTGGCCAATGAACCCGATGTGGTCCTGGCCGACGAGCCTACGGGAAACCTCGACCGGAAGACATCTTCTGAGATAGGAGAGATATTCCACAATCTAAACAGTGACAACGGGCAAACCTTCATCGTTGTGTCTCACGACCCGTCGCTCACTAAGTATGCCCACAGAGTCGTGAACATGTTGGACGGGCAGATCGTCGAGATAACCGGAGGAGGCATGGAGGGGGTCCCTCTCACTACTCCTGCATATCGCTAGGAAGGACTGCTTGACATGGTCAATAGCTACGTTCATTTGGACATCGGAAACACCGTTACCCGGGCAAAAGCCTGGAGCGCCTCTGCCCAAGGAGCACGGCTTCTGGCTTCCGCGACCATCCCCACGCCTCCGGCTCTCGAAAGCGTCGACCTCACCGAGAGCGCCTTCTTGGCGTACACGGAAGTGAAGGCCAAGGTTGAGGAGTCCGGGCAGAGGTTCGATCCTGAAGAAATCCTGGTCACGGTGAGCGCCGCCGGAGAGCCGAGAGTTGCGTGTGCCGGTGTGGTAAAGGGGATATCCGGAGAATCGGCCAAGCGCGCGGCTCTGGTCGCGGGGGCTACTGTGACCGATCTCCTCGCCGTAGATGACGGTCGCCTGGAATACCAGCGGATCCTCGACCTTAGAAGGCAGGACATCTCCATGGTGGTCATGGCCGGAGGTGTCGACGAAGAGATATTGGGACAAGGCCGTCACCAGCTCTTTAACGTGGCCAAGGTCGTTGCCGCAGGTCTGCCCGATCGAAGGGGGGCTGGGACTAAAGTTCCAGTCGTCTATGCAGCGTCGCTGGAAGGCCGCGAAGAAGTGCTCAAGATCTTCGGGGACTCAGTAGACGTGGTGTGGACCGACAATGTGCGTTCCCGCCTCGAAGAGGAAAACCTAGAGCCCGCACGGGATGCCGTTCTGAACCTTTTCTCGACCGGGATCCGCCACGACCCACGGTTCACCGGGTTGGGCAGGTTTGGGGCTGCAAAGGTGCTTCCCACCGGACACTCAACCGGCCTCTCGGTCCGCAGGATGGCGGAAGTCCTTAAGCAAAACGTCTTAGTCATTTCGCTGGACGGAGATACCATCCAGGTATTTTCCCAGATCAGAGGGGTTTTTACCAGGACCGTGACTCCGGTAACGCGCGTACAGGCCAAAGATGTGACGAGATGGCTGCCGTCGGCGCGGTTGGGCGAGCGTCTCGACGACGTGCTGGCCAATTGGAAGGCCGCGCCGGGTACGCTTCCGGCATCGTGGGACGACCTGGCCCTCTATCTGGCCATTCAGAAACAGGCGCTTCTTGAGGCCGTACGCGAGCACTCGGTAACCGCGATCGAACTACGCGGGATCCACAGACAGCGCCAGATCGGAGAGACCTTCCAGGTGAATGTCAAAGGAGGAGACACCCTGGTAAGGATGGAGCGAATCGGCACCGTGTGTATCACCGGTTTCTTGGCCGGGCTCCTTTCGCCGGCCGCGCTTCTCTCTCTCGTGCCGGATGCCTTTGAGCTTCACGGCGTGACAAAGGTTTACGTAGACAGGGAAGGAGTACTCGAGTCTCTGGCGGCCGTTCAAGAGGAGCCGGATCTTCTCCCCGAGTCGCTGCTTACACCTGCCGGTGTGATACTAAGTCCCGGCAGAAATGAAGAGCGCATCGGAACGAGGTGGGCCTTCATAAAGAAGGATTCCACACTCGAGCCCCTGCTTGTGAAGCCGGGAGAGATATGTCACATTCCCATACTGGCCCCGCATCCGGTGGTATTCGAACTGCATCCCTCAGGCAAGGGAGATGTGGGCGACGGAGAGGGCCGGAGATTCTCCGCTCAGGCGGTAGGTTTTGGTTCGGCCTACGTGGATGCCAGGGTGTTCGGCCGGAAAACCGATGACCGCTACCGTGAGAACAGGAACACGTACAGGGTGTTTGGAGTGTTCCCTGACGATGTTTTGAGCGGATGGGAAAGGGGGATGAAGTGATGGCCGTGTACGCTTTGAGCAGGCCGAGAGTCCTTAAGGACGCGCCGGTTAGGAGGCTCCGGGTTTTCCCGTCCGTTGGCGAATCGATGGTATCCCCCGGGTCCAAGGTTGAGGCGGGTACTATACTCGGGAAGTATGCTTCCAGGCAGCGCCTTAGGTTTGTAAGGATGGAGACGGCGGGAGACAAGATAGCCGCCACCTTGCTGGTTACTGAAGGCCAGAAAGTCAAACGCGGGGAAGTCCTCGGTTACTATTCCTACATGTTTGGCCTGGGTTACACGGAGTACACGTCGCCCTGCGACGGCGAGATAGAGGTGATCAGCCACGCGACCGGACGTGTCGCCATAAAAGAGGAACCTTCCGAGATGGCGAGTCACCTCCCGGGGACAGTCGAGCACGTTGAGGAAGCCGTGGGCGTCCTGGTGCGTACCCGCGGCCATATGGTTGTGGGAGCCGCCGGAGCAGGCTATGCCAGGTTGGGGGCTCTTGTCAGGAAGGCCGGAGAGCCTACCGAGCAAGTGTCGCCTCAGAAGGTTAGCCCCCAAGATGCGGACCGTGTGGTCCTTGCAGGTTCTACAGTGACCAAAGAACTCCTGGAGGCTTGCCTCAGGTCTCGCGTGGCGGCGATTATCGCGGGAAGCGCCCCCTTTAGCGTCGTGCAGTGGTACGAAAACCTTGTTCAGGAGCTGGACTGGGACGAATTCCTGGCAAGGTACTGGGCAAGGGAACTAAAGAAGAAAGACGCGGTCGTGCCGCGTCCCACCGAGATCGTCCCGGCTCTCGTGCTCACCGAAGGGTATGGCAACATGCCTATGTCGGATGAGGCCTTCGAACTTCTCTCGTCTTTCGAGGGTAAGCCGGTTTTTGTAGACGGCGCGAGCCTTGCCGGTGTTGCGGCAGGCAGGTGGGATGCAGGCCCCTGTGTGATCATGCCCTTTGCGGGTGCCGGTGGCGAAGAAGCGACGGATGGCAGCGCGGGCAGCGGTTCGGGTGACCCGGCCGGGAGGCCCAAAGCCCTCAGAGAGCTGGCGCCGGGTGTGAGGGTCCGGGTTTATGGTCTCACCCGCGAGCCTGTAGAAGGGACTGTGGAAGGTCCGGCCCAAGAGGATTCTGCGCTTCGGGTTAGTATCCCGGTGAATTCCGTTCGTGTTGTCACCAAGGGCGGGGAGACGATTACCGTTCCGGCCGCGAACATTCAGGCCTTGGGGTGAACCGGAAAGCCCATAGGATCCTTTTTGAGGCGGGTATAGCGCGGCCTTGAGCATTCGTCCCCGGATCCGTCCGGCAAAGGGAAGAAAGGCGGTCTTCCCATGAGGTGCCAAGATATCTTTCGCCAGAACCTCCGCCACTTAATGGCAGAGCACGGACTCAAAGTAAAGGACTTAGCCGACATGGTCGGTCTAAGTCCTTCTTATCTTTCGCTCATACTCTCAGGCGAGCGGCAGAACCTCAGCGACTTCCACAAGGACGCCATAGCCCTGGCGCTTGGGACCACGGTCGCTGCACTGTACACACCGGGGGCCTTCGGTTTTCCCGCAGATGAAGCCGGTTTTCAGAGTGAGGAAGAAGGCCGGTTTGGAGCAATGACCGGCCGTCCGCTGAGGTCAGGCAGTGCTCCCAGACCGGGCCGGGAACTGGACCGGACGCTTGCACAGCGAAGGCGTGGAGCGCCTGAGCCCGGAACACGTGGGCCCGGTCGGGATATCGGTGCTTTCGAAGATTTCCTTAAAGCCTTGAACGTTAAGGATGACGCGCTTCTCGCCGCCTATTACAAAGAACTGAATGCCCTCTCGGATGACGAGATCGGGCGGTTCGGAGAGGTTATCCGCAGGACGCTTGCTTCATGGCAGGCAAGTTTGGCCGGCCAGCAGTCTGAGAAACCCGCCCCTGCGGACATATCCCTGACCGGGCCGCTCTCAGCCGAAGGCCGCCTCTTCGCCGGACTGATAGGTTGGCTTGCTCCTATCTTAGGAGACGTAGCGCTGGAGGTATTTGAGATAGCATTCGGATGGCCCAAAGGAAAGGCATTCCGCCTGGCGGGCGCTCTAGAGGCTGCCGGAGCGGTGATTGTGAGCCCTGCTGAGGAGGGGCGCGCAACGGTCAGTTTGGCTCCCCGTCTGGACCTGCGCCTTGCCCGGAACTGGGTACAGTCCCCGCTCAAAGAGGAGTGTCTGGGGCGGCTTGCCCGCCACCTGAGCTCTCTGCTTGAGGCCTCGTACGACGAAGAAGGCATGCGGCAAGCGTCGGAGGCAAAGGCCACCCCCTTCGGAGAGATCGGACCCGAGAAGATAGGAGAGCTGTTCCTCGAGTCTCATGATTACCCGAGTGCCCGAGTCTGGTACGAGCGGGCGGCGGCGCAGTCCCTCGGCGCCCACTCCTGGAGGCTCGCCAAGGAGCATCTGGAAGTGGTGATGATGCTGGACGGCATCCTCGGGACTGACCCTGAGGAAAGAGCCCACACCTACCAGATGATAGCCGACGCGTGCCTGAACTTGGGCGATGTGGACGAAGCCCTCATGTACCAGGAGCACAACATTGGTTACTGGGAGAGCGCGGGCCGGAGGGCCGACGTGATAATGGGGCTTTTGAGAGCAGGCCTTATGCTGGCAAGACGCCGCGACTGGGCCAAAGCGAAAGAGTATCTCGAGCGCGCCATCAGCATCTCGTCCAATGACCTGGCGCTTCAGGCCCGGTCCCGGATCGGGTTGGCCTCTATTCTAGCGTCGAGTGGTTTGCTGAAGGCCGCGTTTGAAGAGCTTAACAAGGCGCTCGACATCGGGACCAGGCTCAATGAACCGCTCATCATCGTCCGGTCGCTCCTCGGACTGGGGCGTGCGTACCTTGCGCGAGGAGACTTGCGCAGGGCATCGGTCTCGCTCAACCAGGCGTTGTCCCTGGCCGAGAGGCGCGACCCCGTAGCGAGGATTTGGGTGGGCATCGAACTCGGCCGCCTGTCTCTGGAAGAAGGCGATTACGCCAGAGCCCGGCTGGAGCTCGAGACCGCGGCGGACCTTGCGAAAGTCGGCGGCAACCTCTCCGAGGAGCACCTTGCGAGATCGTACCTAGCAGCCTGTCTCAGCCTGATGCCGGAAGAGATCGACCTCCGCGAGGCGTGGGCTCAGGCAGACGCTGCCCGGAGGTTTTTCGAGAGCACGGGCTACTTAAGGCGGCTCGTCGTTGCCCAGGTGGCCTGCGCGCAGGTCTTCGCGGCGCTCGGAGACGAGGGCCTTGCGGTGAAGTACTTCGACCAGGCGGCGCGAGCGGGCAGGGACTCAGAAGACCCGGCCCTCGAGGCCTACGCATGCCGGGCCTATGGTGAATATCTGGAGAGACTCGGCGACGAGCTGGCTCCCGTAATGATCGAGCGGGCGAGGTGGGCCAGGGCCAAGCTGAAGTAGACGCAATACCCTTTTTCGGAGTCCACCCAACATTCCGCTTAACACTGTTTCCGCAAATTGTATGACAATGCCATGACCTCGTCGTTCTGCGATTTTCCTTACCTACCTGCGACACTCTCGCCTCTCAATATTCAGACGTATTGCTGGCGGCAATTGTGCAGCGCTGAAGTGATGACCAACGTCAGACCGCTTGCTCATAGCAAATCCGCTCCCGGTCAGGTCTCACCGGATCCCCATATAATAGTAACTGGGAGATGAAAGACGGAGGGAGTGTCTCATGGATTTCATCCGCCTTGCTGTACGAGACGTTCGAAGGAACGGATCGCGTACCGGTCTCGCGATCGCAGCCACTGCCCTTGCCACTGTAATCCTCGTGCTCTCCAGGCTCGTCCCCCAAGGTTACATGAAGTACCTCGCCTACGCCGAACGTTCTTTCGCGGATGCAGACATTTTGGTGTGGAGCGCGCCTCAACACGTCTATTCAAAGGACACATCGCCGCTGGAATGGAGAGATTGGTCGGGAGAAGAGTGGCAGTCTTTTGCAGGATACTTCTTGCCTGAACTCAAGTCCAAAGGATATGTCTCACCCGTGGACGCGCCCGGGTGGGGGCCGCTGGATGCCGGGAGACTGTCATCGATCATTTCTCAGGTCGAAGGCGTCGAAGAGGTTCTACCCTACCTGGCGTTTCCCTGCAAAGTGAGAGTGGGTGACGGCGAGTATGTGGACGCGATCCTCCGGGGCCGGGAGTTTCGCGGGCCAGACCGGCCTCTCGCAATGGACTGGCAGGTAAAGCGGGGTAGACCCTTGGGACCTCAGGACGAAAGATCACCTAACGCTCTTGTTCCTTTGGAACCTGAAGAGGAAGGTCCGCCGGGTGCCGTTGTCCCTCTGATTGCCGACGTCATAATACCCTACGCTCCGCATCTCGAAATGGAGATCTTGCTGCCGCGCCCTCAGGCCGGCACGGCACCATCTTGGGATAATCCGGTTTCCGCGAACCTCAGACAAGTCGGGGCATACAAGGTTGAGCTGGGAGTTGTCCCCGGCGAGTTCCCGGATGAGATTAGGCCCACCGGATACTGGAAGCGCCCTGAAGTCATAGTGAGCCGGACGACCTTCTTGGACCTTGTAAGCGGAGTGCTTCCCGAGCCTCCCGTGTATCAGATGCTGGTAAAGGTGGTCCGCCATTCAGACACAAAGGTCATCGTTGAGAGGCTCCGGCAGGCGCTCGGACCCGATTACGGGGTTTATGCGATCGCGGAACTTGTCTCAACCTCCGGCGACATGAGCGGGATAAGCCTCATCGTCCCCGACATGTCTTCGCTCATGAGATGGATGACCATCACCATGGCCGGCGGCATCGTTGCGGCATCCGTCTATGTCCTTCTGGCCCTCCAGACGCGAAAGATCGGGCTCCTCAGGGCCATAGGGGCGACATCCAAAGACATCATTTTGTATGCGTTGTCTGCCGTGGCATACACGACTCTTGCCGGTATCGCCATAGGTTTCGTGCTGGGCAAGATCATCACCTTAACCGTTATCGCAGCAACAGACTTTACCTTCTTCGAATGGCTTAAGATGGCGGGCTACGACGCCCTCTTGTCCCTGTCGGGCATAGCGATCCCACTCACCTTGGGGCTGGCGGTCGCGATCTGGGCGTCTCGAATCCCCTGTGCGGAGGTGCTTAGACGTGAGTGATTGGCTTGGACCTATCTTGCACTGTCATGAGATCACCAAGCTCTACCCCGTGGCAGACGGGCTGTTTGCCCTAAAAAACGTAGAGCTCGAGGTGGAAGAGGGCCAGTTTGTGGTGATAACCGGGCCGTCAGGATCGGGGAAGACCACCCTCCTCAACATCCTCGGCGGGATCGACAGGCCGACTCACGGCGAGGTGATCCTCAAGGGGCGGAAGTACTCCCGGATGAGCGAGGACGACCTGGCTCTCCTCAGAAGGCGCGATCTGGGGATGGTCTTTCAGTTCTTCAACCTCATACCGGAACTCACGGCCGCCGAAAACATAGGTTTTCCCATGAGGCTCCTCGGATGGGAGGAGCGAGCCGTGATAGATAGGCTGACTTATCTCATGGAAGCCGTGGGGATTTCGGGCAGGGCAGACCACTACCCGATGGAGCTCTCAGGTGGGGAACAGCAGCGCGTGGCGATCGCCAGGGCGCTGGCAGTGAAGCCCGCAGTTGTGCTTGCCGACGAGCCCACCGGCAACCTTGATTCGGCGAGGTCCAGGGAGATCATGGAGCTCTTCGCCAAGTTCAACAGAGAGGAGCGACAAACGTTCGTGGTGGTCACCCATGAGCGCGGGTTTGAGGAGTATGCCGATCTTGTCCTAAGGCTTTCAGACGGAAGAGTGGCGGAGAGGGTGGTGAAAAATGGTCAGCATGGCGCGGAAGGAAAAACTGAGCGTCCCTCCTGTGCCGTTACACCTTCTTAAGACCATAGCGGTCAGGCGGATCGCGACCTACAAAGCGATTGTCGTAATCGTTTCGCTGTCAACCGCCCTGGCAGTGGCCGCATCTTTCGTCGTGACCGCGATGACGGAGACAATGATCTGGGCGATGGAGTCCAGGGTAGTGGATAGGCAGGCCGACAGCGGGAGGCTTGCGGTGGCGATGGTCCGCCGGGCGAGCCGGGCGGCCTTTCTTCCCTGGCACGTTGTATCGCTGGCAGCGGCAGTTGTAGCCCTTTCCGGCATCGCTTGCGTGCTTTCCGTGAACTTTGTCGGCAGGAAGAAGAGCCTGGGGATCCTCAAGACGCTCGGTGGAACCACAAGAGACCTGACGAGGCTCCTTGCGCTTGAGGCTGCTTATACGGCCGCTTTCGGCCTCCCGCTCGGGCTACTGGGGGGCTCCGTCATCACGACAGCGTACTTGGGTACACAGGCTGTGAGTCCATGGTGTTTTGTTGTGTCCATCGTTTTCGGTTTGTTGTCGCTGGCGTCCGGCGTGTACCTACCGGTCAGGCTTGTGAGAAACGCCAGCTGCGCTCAACTCCTCCTGAACAGATCGGTTTACGCGTTCTCCAACCCGTCGTGCGCCCAGTGCGGTCTTTGCGGCGGATTCTGATTATGGGGAGGGAGATGGATGAGAAGGATTTTGGCGGCTGATGTAGGGAGTACGACGACCAAAGTCACGCTCTTTGTGAAGGATACCGGGGGTTGGAAACTGGCCGGGAAGATGGTTGCGCCTACCACGGTAGAGGCCCCCGACCTGGATGTCATGATAGGTCTGCGAAATGCCCTGGCCAAGCTCGAAAGGCGGACGGGGATCAAGCTCCTGGACGGGGCGAGGCTCCTGGTGCCCGGCTCGGGAGAGGACGGGGCCGACATTTTTGTGGCGACCTCGAGCGCCGGCGGCGGCCTTCAGATGATGGTGACGGGGCTAGTTGGGACCATGACGGCCGAATCGGCCCACCGGGCGGCTCTCGGAGCGGGCGCAGTGGTGTCTGACGTCGTTTCTTTGGACGACAACCGCACCCTCATCGAGCGACTGGAAGCCATCAAGGCCATGAGGCCCGACATGATACTGCTGACGGGCGGCACCGATGGCGGAAACGTAAGCGACGTGGCGGCCATCGCCGAGTACATCTCCATGGCCCGCCCTGAACCGAGGTTCGGCAAGGACTTCAAGATCCCGGTCATCTACGCGGGCAACGTGGATGCCAGAGACATGGTGGACGAAGTCTTGAGAGAAGCCAATGACGTCACGTACACGGACAACATAAGGCCTGAACTGGAGAGCGAGCGTCTGGGCCCGGCCCGAGAGGCGATCAGCCGGATATTCTTGGAACACGTGATGATGCGGGCCCCGGGTTACGGGACGCTCGTGAACTGGACGGACGGCGCCGTGAGGCCCACACCCGTCGCAGTGGGCGAAGCCCTCAAGTACGCAGCGGCGTATTTCGGGACGAACGTCCTCGGAGTAGATATTGGAGGCGCCACAACCGATGTCTTCTCGGTAATAGAGGGCCGGCTCTACCGCACGGTGTCCGCCAACCTCGGGATGTCCTACAGCATGGCCAACGTCCTCGCCGAGGCGAAGCCGGATTCGATCCTCAGGTGGCTCCCGTGGGAGTTCGACGAGAACATCGTCCGCAACTGGCAGTTCAACAAGATGGTGAGGCCTACGACGCTTCCTCAGACCCTCGAGGACCTCATGCTGGAGCAGGCCGTGGCCACCGAGGCTTTGCGCCTCTCCCTGGAACACCACAAATCTCTTGTGAGGGGTCTCAAGGGCGTCCACCAGAGACGCACTGTGAGCGACGTATTCTTCCAGACCGGCACAGGCGAGACCCTGGTGAAGATGATGGAGACCGGAGTCATCATAGGTTCCGGCGGAGCTCTTTCACATGCCCCAAGGTGGGGGCAAGCGGCTCTCATCATGATAAACGCTTTCCGGCCCGAAGGAGTGACCGAACTTTGGGTTGACAACCGGTTCCTCCTCCCGCACCTGGGGGTACTGCTCGAGACGGCGAGGGAAAAAGCAGATGAGGCGATACGGGAGATCCTAACCCGCGAGACCCTCGTCCCCGTGGGTACTGTGATAGCCCCCGTCGGGCCCGCCGCGCGGGATGGAAGCGTCATAGCCGAAGTCAGGGCCGGAGGGGAATCTCAGTCCGTTACCGCGGGCGACATGAGCGCTCTCAGTGTCCCCGCCGGAGGGTGCGACGTGGAGGTTATCCCGAAGAAGGAGTACGACGTCGGAAACGGTCCCGGGGCGGCAGTCCGGTTTGCGGTAAAGAAAGGCATGCCGCACCTTATCTTGGACGGCAGGCATAGACCGCTGGACCTCCACAGCGACTCCCGCAGGCGGATTGAGAAGATCAAGAGATGGCACAGGGCCCTGTCGGCGTATCCGGACCAGGATGCGGCGGTAGAGACTCTCGCTAAGGAGGTGAGCTGAAATGGCCTTTAGTTCCAACCTGAGGCTCCTACAGAAAGCCTTTCTAAAGAAGACCCGGAAACTCTCGGTGCCCGGCGAGGTTCTCGTTACCGAGGGACAGACGGTAAACCCCGGCGACATAATCGCCAAGACGGATCTCGTCCCCGGCGGGCCGCGGGTCATAGATATCACCGCTGAAGTAGGGAAGAAGCTCACACCCGAGGAGATCGACAAGCTCATCACCAAGAAGCCGGGCGACAAGGTCACGAAGCAAGAAGTGCTGGGGGTATACCGGCGGGGTTTCTGGGAATCCGGCAGGACCATCTATTCTCCCTGCGACGGTACCATAGAGTACATCTCAAAGACCCAGAGGCGGATTATCATCCGAGAAGACCCCCGCTCGGCTGCCCCGATGTCGGTCGTGGCGGTCGCCTCCAAACTGTCCATATGGCCTTGGACCATCAGGATGTACACCACGGCCAACGAAGGAGACGAGGTGTTTGCCGGGCAGGTCCTGGCGGCTGCCTCCAACATTGGCCAAATGGACTACGTCTACTCACCCATGACGGGTGTGGTTGAGAGGATATGCCCGAAGAGCGGCACCATCACTATTGTGCGGCCCGTAAGGCCGAGCCAGGTCAAGGCCCACCTGGGCGGTGTAGTCACGCAAGTGGTGCCCGAGTACGGGGCGGTAGTCGAAGCCACCGGCTCGTACCTTGAGGGGGTATTTGGAATCGGAGGAGAGCGGTTCGGTGAGATCGTGCTCGCGACAGACGGGCCGGACGGTGACCTCGACGAGGCGGGAGTGGATGTATCCTACAAGGGCAAGGTCCTCGTCGCCGGAAGGTTTGTGTCCCTGGAAGCCCTGAAGAAGGCGCGGATGATCGGGGTTTCCGGCATCATCACCGGAGGCATCAACAACCTGGACTTGGTGCAGTTCCTGGGCAAGGAGATCATTGTCGGCATCACGGGCCAGGAAGATACGGACCTCACCATCATAGTAATGGAAGGCTTCGGCCCTATGCCTATGAACGAGAAAGCCTGGAACCTCTTGGCCTCGAAGGCGGGCAAAGTCGCTTCGATAGACGGGACCACCCACATAAGGGCCGGAGCGGTGAGGCCTCAGGTGCTCATAAGCGACGGGGTGCTGGAGCCGGATCCATCGACCGCACCCTGGCCTGAGGAGCAGGTATCCCGGGCCGACCGCCCGCTCATAACCAACCTTGCCGTTGGCGACAGGGTGAGGTGCGTGAGACGGCCGTACTTCGGGCTCTGGGGCGTCGTCCTGGACCTTCCTTCTGACCCTCTTCCGGTCGAGTCCGGTTCGCACATGGAAGTGGCGCTGGTGAGGCTCGACGACGGCAGGGAAGTCATGATTGCCGAAGCAAACTTGGAGGTCTTTAGAGAGATAGACACTCCTGCTTAGGAGCGCCCGGAAGATCACACAGCGGTTAGAACAATGGACCGGTACCGCTCAGATCCAGAGGCGAGAGGTACCGGCCAGTCTGTCTCTTGGGCCCGGGCTCTAGATGCTGCTTTCAGGCATGATAACTGCTGCGACGAAGTAGAAGAGGACCCCGGGAAAAATGCCGGTGGCCACGGTGAGGAAAGCGACGCCGAGCCTGACGATCGTTTCATCTACGTCGAAATACTCGGCGATGCCTCCGCATACGCCTGCGACCATCTTCTTTGTCCGCGAGCGGTAGAGCCTTTTCATTGACAGATCCTCCTCGGAATCTTCTTTCAAGGTAGACGCCAATACATCCTTATGATACGCAGAGCTATTCTTCCGGTAACAAGGTACCCCGGATCCCGTCGGATCTAAGCGAGGCTAGGGCGAAACATTAGCGGGACCCAGGCGGCAGCTCAAGGGGTTATGTCACGGGGAAATTGTTACACAATTTATCTATTTTGTGATCCTTCTTGCCTCTGAAGAATTGTGGTGATAAGTTGAACCTAGAAGATTATTTGGCGAGGTGTAATCCATGGCAGAGTCCCGCGAGAAGGTAAGTGTCCTCATAAGCCAAGCAGAACTTGAGAAGCGCGTCAAAGAACTGGCCGAGCAGATAAACCGGGATTACGAAGGCAGAGACTTGCTCCTTATCGGTGTCCTAAAGGGAAGCTTCATGTTCCTCGCCGATCTCATGAAGTACCTCCACCCCCAGACTGCCGTTGACTTCATGGGTACCTCAAGCTACGGCGCCTCAACCCACACGTCCGGCGAAGTGAGGATAACTAAGGATTTGGAGCATAGCCCTGCCGGCCGCCATGTGCTTCTGGTCGAAGATATCGTTGATACCGGGCTTACTCTCAGATATCTGGTGGACACCCTCCGGGCGCGCCAGCCTGCCAGCCTTAAGGTCTGCGCTCTACTGGACAAGCCGGCCAGGCGCAGGGTGAGGATCGGCCTTGACTACTACGGCTTCATAATCCCCAACGCGTTTGTGGTCGGATACGGCTTGGACTACCAGGAGAGGTACAGGGGCCTTCCTTATGTTGGAGTGCTTGAGGAGACAGGGGAAGCCGAAGGCGACTCCGGTTCTGACGATACCTCGACGAGCGAGGAGTGAGTGTCTTGTCACCTGATGTTGGGGTAGTACTCGGAAGCGCGTCTGACCTAGACAAAGTGAGGCCGGTCTTTGAAACGCTGGAGGAGTTCGGGATTTCCTACGACGTGGCCGTCGTGTCCGCCCATCGCACGCCCGACCTGGTGGAGAAGTACGCCCGCAGCGTTTCCGATAGGGGAGTGAAGGTTGTGATCGCAGCCGCAGGGCTGGCGGCCGCCCTACCCGGAGCCCTTGCGGCGCTGGTGGACGTCCCTGTGGTTGGCTTGCCTCTCGGAGGCGGGCCTGTAATGGGGGTAGACGCGCTGCTTTCGGTTACCGACATGCCGCCGGGAGTCCCTGTTGCAGGGGTAGGCATCGACTCGGCCAAGAACGCGGCCCTCTTGGCCGCGAGGATACTGGCCGTTCACGATACCGGGCTCAGGACGAGACTCGAGGTCTTCCGCAAGAAGATGGCTTCCCAGACTCGGGAAAAGGCAGCCGTCATTAAGGAGAAAGGTCTTCCTGCCTGGCAGGCGCCGGATGCGGAGTGGAGCGGGTAGGCAGTATGCCGCGTTCCTATAGGCCTTTAAAGCACTTAACTTTGGTTCCAAGGTAAGCCGGAGCCAAGATGATATTCTCGTTTCCGATTGGAGCTGAGTGGGGGATGAGTGGCGAAATCCGTGAGGAATGCGGGGTGTTCGCGGTAGCGGGACACCCGCGGGCAGTTGAACTTTGTTATTACGGCCTGTATGCCCTGCAGCACCGGGGGCAGGAGTCGGCCGGGATTGCCTGGAGGCAAGGTGGCCGGCTAAGGGTTCATAAGGGGATGGGGCTTGTCTCAGACGTCTTCCCGCCTGAGAGAGTCGCTTCAATGAACGGCGATATGGCATTGGGTCACGTGCGGTACAGCACCACGGGTGAAAGCAGGATCGAGAACGCCCAGCCGCTCCTCGTGAAGATGTGGAGGGGGCAGTTCGCCCTGGCCCATAATGGGAACCTCACCAATGCCGCTCGCCTGAGGAGAGAATTGGAGCGCGAAGGTTCCATTTTCCAAACCACCTCCGACAGCGAGGTGATCCCCCATCTGGTTGCCAAGTCGGGCGATAGGGACCTGCTTGGCGCATATCGGTCGGCCTTTGAAAAGGTGCAAGGGGCTTATTCTCTCATTGCGCTCACGCCTCACGGACTTTTGGCCGCCAAGGACCCGAGAGGGTTCCGACCGCTCTGCCTCGGAGAACTGGACGGCGCGTATGTCATCTCGTCGGAGACTTGCGGTCTTGACGCCATCGGAGCCGAGTTCATAAGGGAGATTGAGCCGGGCGAGATGATTCAGGTCTTGCTCCCTCCTGAAGGCGAGGCCGGCCGGCCTTCCGTCTGGTCGGTTGCCGGACCGAAGGGCGAAAAGCATGCTCTGTGCGTTTTCGAGTTTATCTACTTCGCGAGGCCGGATTCGGACATATATGACCTGAACGTCCACAGGGCCCGCAAGGAGCTCGGGCGCAGATTGGCCAGGAAGGGGCCCGTGGAGGCCGACCTGGTGACCGGGGTGCCCGACTCATCCCTTTCGGCAGCCTCCGGGTTTGCAGAGGAAGCCGGCATTCCTTACGAAACAGGGCTTGTGAAGAACCGTTACATCGGTCGTACATTCATATCGCCGGAGCAGTCCCTCAGGGAGCTTGCCGTGAAGATCAAGCTGAACCCTCTGAGGAGCCTTCTGAAGGGCAAGAGGGTTGTCCTCGTGGATGACTCGATTGTGAGGGGCACGACTTCCCGGTATATCGTGGGCCTCCTTAGGAGCGCGGGCGCGAAAGAGGTCCATGTGAGGATCAGCTCGCCGCCCTACAAATACCCCTGCTACTACGGCATAGACACGTCGTCCAAGGGCGAGCTGGCCGCTGCGTCGCAGACGGTCGAAGAGATTAGAGAGGCTATCGGGGCCGACAGCCTTGTGTTCTTGGATCTGGAAGACCTGCAAGATGTCCTGGGGACCGCAATTGACGGGTTCTGCTACTCCTGCTTCACCGGAGATTACCCGGTCCCCTTTGAAGGATGCCCAAAGGAGGACTAACTGGATGATCTATTCGAAGAAGCCGGGAGTGAACGTGGGGAGAATCGCCGAACTTGCCTCCCGGTCGTACGGAAAGGGAGTTATCTCAGGGGTCGGTGGGTTCTCAGGCCTTTTTGACCCATCGGTCTTCGGGTTCAAAGATATGGTCCTGGCGGCGGGCGCCGATGGAGTCGGCACCAAAGTCAAGATCGCGCAGGCCCTGGATAAGCACGATACGGTTGGGATAGACCTGGTCGCCATGAACGCCGACGATGTGGTTACCTGCGGTGCCCAACCGCTTTTCTTCCTGGACTATATCGCCATCGGCAAGTCAAGGCCGGGCGTTGTCGAAGAGATCGTCAAAGGCATAGTTGAGGGTTGCGAGATGGCCGGATGTGCCCTCCTCGGAGGCGAAACGGCCACCATGCCCGCCATGTACGAGGAAGGAGAGTACGACCTGGCAGGTTTCTGCGTCGGTGGAGTTGAGCGGGGGAAGTTCATAGACGGTTCAGGCATAGTGCCGGGCGACGTCGTCTTGGGCCTCGAATCTTCCGGGATCCACTCCAACGGCTATACGACCGCGCGCAGGGTCCTCCTTGATGAAGCCAAGATGCGCCTCGAGGACCATATCGCAGAGCTGGGCAGGACTCTCGGGGAAGAGCTCCTTGAGCCCACTCGGATATATGCAAAAGCCCTGGTGGATGCGATGAAGCGCGTAACGCTCAAGGGCATGGCCCACGTCACCGAGGGCGGAATCTTGGGCAACATCCGGAGGGTGCTTCCTCAGGGCACGGATTTCGCGAAGACCGGCACCTGGCCGGTGCCCCCGATTTTCGATATCATCCGGAAGACCGGCAATCTCGATGATGCAGAGATGGACCGCGTGTTCAACATGGGTATCGGCATGCTGGTTATCGTGAAACCGGAAGATGCCGGGGAGCTTACGGCGGTCCTTAAGGGGCACGGCGTACGCGCCCATCACATAGGAGAGGTAGTGACAGCATGAGCGCCTCCAAACTGAAGCTGGGGGTCCTCGTGTCCGGACGTGGGACAAACCTCCAGGCCATACTGGACGGATGCGCCAGGGGGGAGATCCCGGCCGAAGTGGCCGTAGTCATCTCCAACAGGCCGGGCGTGCCCGCTCTGGAAAGGGCGCAAAAGGCGGGCGTGCCGGCTTTGACCATACCCCACGCGAGTTACGGAAAGTGGCCTGCGTGCCGGACCGCCTACGAGCGCGACCTGGTCCGAACGCTCACCGAGTGGGGAGTCCAGCTCGTTGTCTGCGCGGGGTACGACCGCTTGGCAGGAGAGACTCTCCTTGAGGCCTTCAGGGGACGTATCATTAACATCCATCCTTCTCTTTTGCCCTCTTTTCCGGGCCTCCACGCTCAGGCCGACGCCTTGTCTTACGGCGTGAAAGTGACCGGGGCAACCGTGTTTTTCGTAGATGAATCCCTCGACGGCGGTCCCATAATCACGCAGGAAGCTGTCCGCGTTGAGGAAGGGGATACGGTAGAGTCCCTTTCCGCAAGGATACTTGAGGTTGAGCACCGTATCCTGCCCCTGGCGATCACCTTGATCGCTCAGAGGAGAGCGGTCTTGGAGGGGCGAAGGGTAAGGATCCTCGATAGAACCGGAGGTGCATCGTAGTGCGTAGGGCTATAGTCAGCGTGGCCGACAAGACAGGCATTATAGAGTTCGCCGCCCAGCTTGTGGAGATGGGGTGGGAAGTGATCTCAACCGGAGGAACGGCCCGCTTCCTAAAAGAAGGCGGAGTGACGGTCACCGAAGTCCAGGAACTCACCGGGTTTCCGGAGATCCTGGGAGGCAGGGTAAAGACCCTTCATCCGAAGATCCACGGGGGTATCTTGGCCCGACGGGACAACATATCCGACATGGCGGAGCTCAACGCCCATCAAATCACTCCCGTCGATATGGTTGTCTGCAACCTGTATCCTTTTGTGAAGACCGCCACCAGGCCGTCGGCCACTCTTGACGAAATCATCGAGGAAATTGATATCGGCGGCCCAACGCTCCTTAGAGCCTCGGCGAAGAACTGGAACTGGGTTATCACGGTATGCAACCCTGCAAGGTACAACGAAATCGCCAGGCAGATAAGGCTTACGGGAGACGTCGACAAGCTCACCAGGCGCCAGCTGGCAGTTGAGGTGTTCAACCACACGGCCACGTACGACGCTGCCATAGCCTCTCACTTGGGCGGCCTGTGGAAGGGCTGGCCCCTGGATTTTCCCGAGGAACTGGCCTTTGGGTACAAGAAGACGTTCTCTCTAAGATACGGCGAAAACCCGCACCAGAAGGCTGCATTCTATGAGCCCGTTATGGGGAGCGATATCCCCTCCCTGGCAGGCAGGCAGATCCAGGGCAAAGAGCTTTCCTACAACAACATAAACGACGCCGACAACGCCCTGAGGACTGTCTGGGACTTCCAGCCCCCGGCTTGCGTGGCGGTGAAGCACGCCACTCCTTGCGGCGTCGCGACGGGCGCCACGGCCAAAGAGGCCTTTGAGCGCGCTTTCGAAGCCGACCCCGTGTCCATTTTCGGCGGGGTCGTGGCTTTCAACTGCCCCGTCGACAAAGAGACGGCGGAAGCAATGAAAAAAGTGTTCCTCGAGATCCTTATGGCCCCCGAGTTCACGCCCGAGGCGCTGGAGGTCCTGAAGAACAAGAAGGACCTCAGGATTATCCCGATAGCCCCGGCCGGCTATTCAGGCGGGGCGAAGGCACCGGTACGCTACTCCGTAAGGTCTGCCATGGGCGGCATACTCGTGCAGGAGATCGATACTCTCTTGCCCGTGGACGAAGACTGGCAGGTAGTCTCCAAGCGGTCTCCGACAGACCGGGAGATAAGGGATCTCCGGTTTGCCATGACCGTGTGCAAGCATGTGAAATCCAACGCCATCGTACTGGCCAAGGATGCCGCGACGGTTGGCATCGGCGGCGGACAACCCAACAGGGTTGACTGCGTGCGGATCGCGGTGGAGAGGGCCAAGGAGAAGGCGCGCGGGTCGGTAATGGCCTCGGACGCTTTCTTCCCGTTCCCCGACTCTGTGATCGAGGCCGCCAAGGCCGGGGTATCGGCCATAGTGCACCCGGGCGGGTCCATCAGGGACGCCGAGTCTATAGCGGTGGCGGATGCCCACAATATCGCGATGGTCGTGAGCGGAAAGCGCCACTTCCTGCACTGAGGAGAGGACTCATATGAACGTTTTGGTAACCGGCTCGGGCGCCAGAGAGCACGCTCTGGCTTGGAGGATAGCCCGCAGCCCCTCCGTCCAACGCGTTTTTGTGGCGCCCGGCAACCCCGGAGTAGCCGCCATGGCTAACGCTGAGAACGTGTCCCTAGACCTGAAGCCGGAAGGGTACGGCGAGATAGCCCGGTTCTGCAGGGAAAAGGGTATTGAGCTCGTCGTCGTTGGCCCCGAGAACCACCTGGCCGACGGCCTGGCCGATTATCTGAGGGAGGCCGGCATCAGCGTGTTTGGCCCGGGCAAGCAAGGGACCATGCTGGAGGCCAGCAAGAGCTTCGGGATGGACTTCGCCCGCCGCCACGGAATCCCCCATCCGAAGTCCGAGAGTTTTGAGACCTGCGATGAAGCCCTGGACTACGTGAGGAACATGCCCGGTCCCTGGGTCATCAAGGCCGACGGGCTTGCCCTGGGTAAGGGCGTGACGATAGCCACGGACCGGGACGAAGCGCTTGAGACCGTTCGGAAGGTCATGAGTGAGGGAGCTTACGGAGAAGCCGGTCGCCGCGTTGTGTTCCAGGAGTTCCTAGAGGGCAGAGAGGTTACCGCCATGTGCCTCACCGACGGTGACTACATGATACCCCTCCCGCTCGCAAGGGACCACAAGCGGGTGGGTGAAGGGGACGTTGGGCCGATGACCGGCGGCATGGGAGCGTTTTCGCCTGTCGATCTGGAGCCTTACGGGTCCGGACTGGAGGACGCCATCAAGACGGAAGTCCTGGAGAGGGCCGTGGCAGGGCTCAAGGCGGACGGGATAGACTACCGGGGCCTCTTGTACGCGGGCCTCATGATCACCCGGAGCGGTCCCAAGGTGCTCGAGTTCAACGTGCGGTTCGGCGATCCCGAGACCCAGTGCGTGCTCCCGCGGCTGGAAGGCGACTTCGCCGAAGCTCTCCTATCCTGCGCTAAGGGAACGCTCAGGAGATATGCCTCGGGCGCTCCGGCCTCTTCTGGAGGCCCTCTCAGGGTTAGGGAAGAGGCTTGCGCGACGGTCGTTATGGCGTCCGGGGGGTATCCGGGGTCCTACCCAAAGGGTATTCCTATCTATGGCCTGACCGGAGATGAGGGTGGAAGGCCGGCTCTCGCTTGTAAAGCCGGTTCCGGCGGACGAGACAGAGAGACAATCGTCTTCCACGCCGGGACGAAAGTTGACGGCGGAGTCCTGGTCACCTCGGGCGGGAGGGTCTTGAGCGTGACCGCCCTGGCTCCTTCCCTGGAAGAGGCCTTGAGACTTGCGTATGACAAGGTTTCGTCCATAAGATTTGAGGGAGCTTTCTACCGGAGGGACATAGGAAGGTAGGTCTTGAGTTGTCTGCCAGAGTGCTGTCGAGAGTCGCGGCCTTGGCGGCGGTCTATTCGCTGCTCACGGTCCTGCCGCCCCTTAACGCGCTAGGATACGGCCCGATCCAGGTTCGAGTCGCCGAGGCCCTTACTGTCTTACCTTTTGTGTTTCCGTGGGCGCCCTGGGGGCTTTACCTCGGGTGCATCCTGGCGAACCTCGGGAGCCCTTTTCTCGTGTGGGACCTTACGCTGGGGGCTTTTTCGAGCCTGGCCGGTGCCTTTCTCACTGGGAGGATGCCGTCTCCGCTCTTCGCGCCACTTCCTCCGGTCATCGTGAACGCCGTATTGGTGTCCATTTACGTGGCGCCGCTTTCCGGGATGCCCTACCCGGTTGTCGCCCTCTATATTGCCGCCGGTCAGGCCGTCGCGTGTTACGGCCTCGGGTACCCGCTGCTCGCCTACATCCTCAGAAACCAGCGGCTCCGCGAGGTGTTGAGTGTAGAGCAAAGCCACGAGGGGACTGTGTGACCGGGCCGTCGGACTGGAGCATGCGCCTGGACCGTGTGAGGCGCGAGACGTGTGACTTAAGACGCCGTCAGCGGACTACCGAATCCACTTCGCCTGTTCCGCCTTCCACCGTGATAGTCGTGTGATTGGGCACGCAGACTATTGACTGCCCCGGCCTTGAGACCCAGCCGGTTTTCCAGCATATGCCGTTGGGGCAGACGTGGGTGGGAAGCGGCAAAATGCGGACCTTCCCCTGCCCGAACTCAAGAGTTGCCGTTCCGCTCAGGATCTCTACTTCTTTCTGCTCCATCTGGGGACCGTCGATTCTAACCCTCAGGACTTCTTTTCCGTCTACGCGGACCACCGCCGTGAGATCGCTCGCGTCGCGCGGGAGGAACCTGAACCCGGCCCAGACGAGGATAGAAAGCCCTAGAGCCAGCGCGATTATTGCAGCATCACCTTTTGTCATGACGGCGCCCCTTTCAAACGCCATTATACCAATTTGCCTCCTTCGTCTCTGCCGTGATCCGGAAGATTCTTCGCCGGAAAACCCCAAGTTTCAACGGTTGAACTGGATTGTGAGTAGAGGTACAATAAAAGTTTAGCCATCCTTAGGGTTACGTCAGCAGGAATTATGCATACAAGGACGAATATGATTTCAGCAAGGGCACGGAACTTCTCCGGACGCACCGGAGCCGTAACTTTAGACATGGCTTAGACACAGCACCTCACCCCGCACTCCTTTGTGTGTTTCCTGTGTTGTTGTTTTCGTGCCTCCAACTCACTGTTAGGAGGTGAAACAGAGTGTCAGAGTTTCTGCTTGCTGCTGAAGCCGTTCCACCCAAGCTGGGCATCTTCCGCCCCGTCGATAACACGGTCTTCTCGGTGCTCATAAGCATCGTCATGATCATCCTCGTGTACGTGATGATCAACAGGGCCAAGAAGGGCGAGAAGATTCCGGAGATCCGCAAGATCCCCGGCATCGAGGCGTTCGAGGAGGCCATCGGCCGCGCAACCGAGATGGGCAAGCCGGTCCACATGACCGACTACAGCACCGCTCTCGGTGACGACTCCACCTTCGCTTACTGGTCGTTCCTGGCGTACATCGCCAAGCAGTGCGCCCAGTACGACACCCGGTTCATCGCGACCGACGCTAACTACCTGGTTAACGTCGTGAACCAGGAAATCGTTAAGCAGGCTTACTTGGAGGCCGGTAAGCCCGACGCCTACAACCCCGACGATATCAGGTTCATCGCCGGTTCCCAGTTCGCTTGGGCGATGGGCGTCGCGGGTCTTGTCGCGCGCGAGAAGCCGGCGGCTCAGTTCCTGGTCGGTTACTTCTACGCTGAGTCTCTGATCCTCGCCGAGGCCGGAAACCTCGTGGGGGCCATCCAGGTAGCTGCTGCCAGCTCCCCTGCCCAGATCCCGTTCTTCGTCGCCGCTTGCGACTACACCATGATTGGTGAGGAGCTTTACGCCGGCGCCGCCTATGTCTCCAGAGACCCGGTCATTATGGGTACTGTGGTTGCTCAGGACATAGTCCGCGTCTCACTGTACGTGATCATCCTTCTCGGCGGCATCGTCCAGTGGCTGTCGCCGCAGAACAATATCATCAGGAACTTCATCAACTTCTAGCGCCTTTTGCACGCGAGTTGATGTTGGAAGGAGGTGCAGTCGGTGAGAAAAGAGATCCCGTTCGCCCTAAGCTTGATCTTCGCGGCCTTCAGGTTCTGCCTTGAGGCCTTTGAGGGTCCTTACAACTATGCTCTGGCATCCGGTGACAAACTTCTGAACGCCATGTCATGGGCGATGACCTTCATGTCCTGTGGTGCGCTTTTCCTGGGAGCGCTGAACCTTATCCGGATTCACTCCAACAACATCCGGAGGAAGAGGCCATACTGGCAGTTCAGTGTCTACCTCCTGGCTATCCTAGTGTACCAGTCCATCATGGGTCTGGCGACGCACCATACGGCTCCCGTGTATGCCTGGCCGTATAACGCTATCTACCTCCCGTTGGACGCCACGATGTTCTCGCTCCTTGCGTTCTACATCGCTTCGGCGGCCTACAGAGCTTTCCGAGTGAGGAACGTCGATGCGGCCGTCATGCTCACGTCAGCGTTCATTCTGATGCTCGGTAACGTTCCGATTGGTGAAGTTATCTGGGGTCCTGACAAGTTCTTGGGCGGCTTCGCCGGAATCAAGAACTGGATCCTGCGCGTTCCCAACGCCGCCGGCAACAGGGCCATTACTTTGGGTATCTTCTTGGGAATCATGGCCACTCAGAGCCGTATACTCCTCGGCATCGAGAGGCGTCACCTTGGTCAAGAATAGCCTGACGCTCACTTAGGTAGCGGAAAGGAGGGAATAGTGTTGAAGTTCCTGGAGAGGTTCGATCAGATAAACCCCCAGATAGTATACTTGCTTATGGCGGTTGCCTTGATATTCCCGGTGCTTAAACCCATCGGATTGCCCCTGAGCATCGACCAGCAGCTCACAATGCCGGTTTACCAGTGGATCGAGAGCCTGCAGCCCGGCGACATCGTTATATTCGATGCCGCATACGGTGGCGGTTCTGACTCGGAGCTTGGTCCCCAGCTCAAGGCTTGGTTCACCCACTGCATGATGAAGGGCGTCAAGGTGGTAGGTTTGGCGCAGTGGGAGGCCGGCGCCACTCTGGCTTACAACTCGCTGAAGGCCTTGTCGGAGCAGCTTAAGGCCGAAGGCATTCCCTGCGAGTACGGCGTCGACTGGGTCTTCCCCGGATACAAAGCCGGTGGCGGTCCCACCTGGAGATCCATGCAGGACGACTTCTGGGCCGCTTGCGGAAACGTTGACTGGGAGAAGACAGACTTCAGCCAGCTCCCGCTTTTGCAGAGGCTCAAGAAGTGGACCCCCGAGACTGTTAAGGGAATTATGTGCTTCTCTGCAGGTAGCCCGGGTATCCCCACGTTCACTCAGTACTTCGCCGATCACAAGCTGTACGTGGGTGACGTGGCGGTACAGGTCGCGGGAACCAGCAACCTGCTCCGTTCTGGTCAGGTTAAGGGTATTATCCCCGGTCTGAGCGGCGCCGCTCAGTACGAGAAGCTGATTGGCCGTCCGGGACTCGGCGTCAAGCTCATGGACGCCCAGTCGCTGGGGCACTCGATCATCATAATTTTGGTTATCCTTGGCAACATCGGTTACAGGCTCAAGATGCGTAACACGCAGAGGCGCGCCTAGCGTCACCTGAAAGGGAAAGCGAGGTGAAACTAAATGTCTAGAACTCAAGTTTGGGTTGCGGCGCTAGCCACTTTGGCGTGTTACAGCTACCTGTACAAGGAGAACTTTTTCTTCAGGTTGGCAGAGCACACCATGATACCCCTGGCCGTTGCGCACGTCTTGACAACGGGTTGGCACAACACGTTCCTTCCCTACATCGAGACCCATGTCAAGGGCAAGGGCTGGTGGTGGTTCTGGATCTTCTTCGTGATGGGAGTTCTGTACTACGCCAGGTTCCTGCCGGCAAGGTGGGCATGGATAACCAGATATCCCATCTCAGTTAGTGTAGGATGGTCGCTCGGATACTACTTCTCGCTGTTCCCGAGGCAGTACGGTGTTCAGATCGCCGACGCCGTGAGGGACCTTGGTGTGTTCGAGAACATCCTATTCTTCCTCATGTTCGCCACGTCAATGATGTACTTCTTCTTGACGGTCGGCGGCAACTCCAAACCCTTCCGCACAGCAGCGCAGTGGGGTAGATGGATCCTCATGGTCGGTTTCGGCGCAAGCTTCGGCAACACCGTTTCCGGCCGTATCTCGCTCTTCCTTGGCAGGCTCTCGTTCCTCCTCACGGAGTGGCTGGGAGTGGCCCTGTAAGAGATCGGTTTTCTGGGAGAGAAGAAGCCGGCGGATTAGCCGCCGGCTTCCTGTTTGTGACTGCAGTGTGCCTCCCGTGCGATTCCTGAGTGATTCCCGCGTGACTATTGTGTGCTACTCCGCGACTGCTGCGCGACCGCCGTGCGAGTAATGTGTGAGGGCTGAATGGGCACTAGCTGATGCCTTCGAGCACGAGAGAAGACCAAGACTCGAACTTGCCCAAGAGCCCGAGTTTTGATATCTCGACCCACGCCCCAAGCATTTTGTCGGTTTCTCTAACTGCAAGGATAGGCGCGGGGAGATGGACGACCGTTACGAGGCCCAAGTGGACCCTTCCTACGGCGTTCTTGTCGTCGTTTAGGAATCCCAGTACGGATATGGGTGGCTTTCCCGGGAAGCATACCTCTTCTTTGATCTCGCGCTGGGTATTGATTGTGACCAGGGCCTTGAGGTCGGCAATCCTACGTCTTCCCGGCCAGGTGATCTCTTTTGCCGGGTTCATGTGGCCTCCCACACCGATCGAAAGAAGCCCGTGGAGCCTCGACTCGCCCTGAGTTCCCAATCTTTTCATGACGAAGACCCGTCGGTCGGACACAAATAGGGTATAGGAGATGAGCTGCTTCATGGCCGGGTTTTCCTCAAGCTCCGGTCTCGGTCTGAAGACGCTTTTCCTGGCCAAGAACCGCCAGATCTCCGGTGAGTCTCTGCGCACTCCCCGCCACTCGCCGACCGCAGCGTACAGTTCTGCGGTTGGGACGGAGAGCACAAGTTCGTTCGGTACTGTGTGTTGTCCGGCGGTCACTTAAGAACCAACCTCTTTCTCATCCAGGTTATACTTCAGTAGATCAAGTTCCTCTGTAAGCAGCCTGTCTCCTGCCGCGACAGTGAATGTGTATGTCTTTCCTATTTCAACAAGACGCCGGAAGGCCTTGTATAGATCCCTTCCTACGCGGCTTGCCGCATAGATCGAAGCGGTCAGGTGAGAGGGCTCCGCGTAGGCGAATACCTGGACGAGCACATCGCCTCCCGCGGGACGTACCCGCACCTTTACCTGTGTGTCGCCCACATAGACCTTCGGACCGCTCTCAAACGGACGCGTCCCGTTCTGAAGAGATAGCACTATCTTTGCTGCCTGTTTGGCCTCTTCTTGACTCGGATAGCACACTGCGATGAAGGGGGACGGGAGAGGGTCATCCGGGGTGTACTGTACGGCCCCCACTATTACCTTTGGGGCGTCCTGCATGGAGCGCTCCTCCTCGTTTACTGCCGGAGCAGGTCGTCTACAAATACTATCATATCTTGCTTGTCTTCATAATAACTTTTCACTAAGTGAGGTGGTGTCTTGTGTCCTGGAGGAGCGACCTTAGGGAAAGGATGCGTTCTACCGGCAGTGCCGGAAGGGCCATCGGCAGGCAGTTCCGAAGCAGCGCCCAGCGTGAACTCAGTAACGTAAGGGCCCTCCCACGGTGGGTTAAGGAGACGATCGTCTGCCTGTTTATCTTCGCCCTTCTTCTGGGCGCGTCAAAGGCAGATAAGGGTTTGGCTCTCCGCCTGGTCGGTTTCGCCAGGACTTCTGTCACGGCCGACATCACCTGGGAAGAGGTGAAGTCTTTTGCCGTAGGACTTCCCGTGAAACTTAAGGACCTCGCCTCGCTGGACCTCCGTAACTTCTGGTCCAGGGCGGTAACGGGGACTCCCACCGAACTGGCCTGGCCCGTCAGCGGCGAGATCACTTCATTCTTCGGCTGGCGTCCCAATCCGGACTCGCCCGGCATGTCCCTGCACCAGGGCATAGACATTGCGGCTCCCAAGGGCACCAAAGTGGCCGTGGTGCTTGACGGAGTAGTTTCGAACGTCCGCCAGTCACCCCAGTACGGTCTTGTCGTGGAGATCGATCACGGAGGCGGCGTCTCGACCGTATACGGCCATCTTGATTCTGCCCTGGTACAAGAAGGCGACAAACTGAGGCGCGGCGATCACCTTGGGACCGTGGGCGACAGCGGAAACGCCACCGGCAGCCACCTGCATTTCGAGGTCAGGAAGGACGGTATCGAGGTAGACCCGATGACTCTCCTGCCGCCCTTGGTGAAGGGTCCGTAGTCCGGAGGCTCAGGAAAGGAATTGGACGCAGTGTCCATCCAAGTGGCAAGGTTGGGCAACACCCGGGTCTGCTTCCACATTACATTCCTGCTCGCTGCGGTCATCTTGGTCTTCGCCGGCTATGGGCTCCACTTCCTTGTCTACGTTGGCAGCCTGGCCTTCCACGAACTGGGCCACATCTTCGCGGCGGCGCTCATGGGAGCAGAGGTCACTCAAGTTGAGGTATGGCCTTTCGGGGCCACCGCTAAGCTGGAGCGTTCGTGGCAATTGACGCCCCATGCCGACGGGATGGTGGCTTTCGCAGGTCCCTTCAACAGCGGCCTACTGGCGTCGGTGGCATCTGCCCTCCAGAGGGGCCTCATACAGTCGGGGAACCTCGTAACCCAGTCAACTTACCCGCTTTTGGACCTCCTCGTCAAAGTGAACTTGGGTTTCTTCCTCATAAACATGATACCGTGCCTGCCCTTGGACGGAGGTCGCGTTGTGAGGTCAAGGCTTGCACTTAAGGTCGGGTACGTCGAGGCATCGCGAAAGATGACAACCTGGGGGCTCGCGGCAGGCTCTATCATCACGGTCCTCGGCTTCGTCGGGCTGGCCGCGGGGCGCAGCTGGTACGTCCTCGCCGTCGCAGGTCCCATAATCATATGGGGCGCCGCCAACGAGAGAGATAGCGCGGCCCAAGAGAAAATCATGGAGATCCTAAATCGCAGCGAGAGGCTCCGTCAAAGGCGCGCCATCCCCGTCGCGGAGATAATGGTCCCTCACGATGCCACCGTGGCCGAAGTGGTCACGAAACTGATGCCTTCCCGCTACCACATAATACTCGTGGCCGGCCGGAACATGAAGGTCTTGGGACGCGTCACAGAGACGAAGCTCCTGGAGGCCTTCTACGGAGGCGGCACGCACCTTCGCATGAGAGATATCTGGGAGAGGAACCATCCCGAGTAGGGGAGCCGCAGGGCGAGATCGGACTCCTTCCGTGCTCTCAGGTGCTAGCATAGGTTATAATTCTTGTAAAGAGCTTTCGCCTCCACAATGGGTGAGAAGCGCACTGAGAGGATTGGCCGTATTCATTGCGGGACACGAGTTTTATGGGTCCGTCGTGGGACGACCTGAAACGCCAACTGGGCAAGGTTGAGAAGCCTGCGAGATACGTAGGTGGGGAACTGGGAGCCGTCCGCAAGGACTTGGCTTCCGTGGATGTTGCATTTGCGCTGGCCTTCCCCGATGTCTACGAGGTCGGGGTGAGCCACCTCGGGTCACTTATCATCTATTCCATCCTGAATTCATTGGACTTCGTAGCCTGCGAGCGAGTTTACATGCCCTGGACCGATATGGAGCAGCTCCTCAAGGATAAGGGGTGGCCTCTATTCTCCATAGAAAGCCGGGTGCCTCTGGCGAGCTTTGATATCGTGGGCTTCTCGCTGCAGTATGAACTCACGTACACCAACATCCTCGCCATGCTGGATTTGGGAGGGATCCCGCTCCGGGCAGAAGACAGGGGAGACAGTCATCCCCTTGTCATCGCAGGCGGTCCGTGTGCCATGGCTCCTGAGCCGCTGGCGGATTTCGTGGACGCCTTCGCCCTGGGTGACGGCGAGGAACTGGTCGTGGACATAGTGCGGGTGTACAGGGATTGGAAGAAGGAAGGTGCCTCGCGGAGAGAGCTTCTCAAGAGACTTGCCGGAGTGGAAGGCGTCTACGTCCCATCGCTGTACGAAGTGGTGCGCGATGAAACGGGCACGCGCGCCGTTCCCAAGGATCTGGATGGGTTTAGGGCACCTCCCGTGGTCCGCCGGAGAGTGCTGAAGTCGCTGGAAGACGCGCCTTATCCTGACAAGCCCTTCATCCCACTCATCCCGCCCATCCACGACAGGGCGATGGTTGAGATATTCCGCGGGTGCGGCCAGGGGTGCCGGTTCTGCCAGGCCGGGATGCTGTACCGCCCGGTCAGGGAAAGAGAGCCGGAGACCGTGGATAAGCTCGCCAGGGAGGTCCTCAAGCACTCGGGGTACGACGAGGTATCGCTCGTATCGCTTTCGTCCGCCGATTACGGGTTCATCAAAGAAGCGGTGAGCCGCCTCTTACGGGAGGACCCTTGCGGCGCGCGGGTCTCCTTGCCTTCTCTGCGGGTGGATTCGTTCTCCGTGGGCCTTGCCGAGATGCTCGGTTCATCGGCGACGAGCGGGCTTACCTTAGCGCCTGAGGCGGGGTCGCAGCGGATGAGGGACGCCATCAACAAGCGGGTCACCGAGGAGGAAGTCCTGGAAGCGGCGGAGAGCGCCTTTTCTGCCGGATACTCCCACATTAAGCTCTATTTCATGATTGGGCTCCCCGGGGAAGCCGACGAAGACGTACTGGATATTGCGCGGCTTGCCTCCCGTATCCGCGAGATCGGGCGCAAGATGGGGAAGCGTCCGACTGTTGTCGTGTCGGTATCGGGCTTCGTGCCCAAACCCCATACTCCGTTCCAGTGGGAACCGGCGGTCCCTCCCGACGAGCTTAAGCGCCGCCAGCGTCTGCTCCGAAACGCTTTGCGCGGGCCCGGCCTGGAGTTCCGCTACCACGACGCGGAGCTTTCGGCCTTAGAAGCGGTTTTCGCCAGGGGGGACAGGAGGCTGGGCGCCGCTCTGGAGGCAGCTTTCAGGAAAGGATGCAGGTTTGACGCGTGGCCGGACCAGGTGCGTTTCGAGGCGTGGGCAGAAGCTTTTCGAGAGACGGGTATCGATCCCGCCGGTTATGCCTACAGGGAGCGCCCGAGAGATGAGGTCTTCCCTTGGGACCACCTTAGCTCGGGGGTGCGGAAGGCATTTCTATGGAGGGAGCGGGAGAAATCCCGTGAGGCGCTTACTACCTGGGACTGCCGCGAAGGCCGCTGCACGGGATGCGGTATCTGCGGCGATTTTGGCGTGGCCGTCCGTCTGGCAGGCGGGCGGAAAGGGCCGTCCTTTGAGGCAGGAAGGTGACCGATGAGAGTTCGCGCCGTATATGAAAAGGGCGATAGAGTTAGGTTTCTGGGGCACCTGGATGTCGGCCGGTGCCTGAAGCTCGCTTTGAGGCGCGCCGGTTGGCCGATCGAGATGTCTCAAGGGTTTTCACCGAAGCCCAAGATATCTGTTTATGCGCCGCTACCGGTGGGTGTGGCCGGTCACCGGGAGTACTTCGACGCGGTCCTCAGCGGACGTCCGGATATAGGCGCGCTTGCCCGGACACTCGCCTCTTCGCTGCCCGAGGGCTTTGCCCTACACGAGTTGTACCCCGTCGGAGACGGCGAACCGCCGTTTGAGGAGACTGTGAAGGCCTCTCTCTATTCGGTGGACATGGAAGGAGTGGAGCCGGAGGCCATAAGGCGCGCGTTGGATGCGTTTCTGAAGGCGTCTCAGGTCTTGTTTGACGTGGTGCGTCCCAATGAGGTGAAGACCGTAGACCTTAGGCCCTTTGTCCTCGGGGTCGGAGAACCCGAGGAGGCCGGCGCAGATCGCGTGGTATTGGATATGACGATCGCCCACGACAAGGGACGCACGGTACGCCCGCAATGGGTCATTGCCTCTCTAGCGGAGTTCGGTCTGAATGCAGATCCCAGAGAGGCCATTATTGACAGAAGGAAGATCATATTTGAGTAACTCTTTAGATAATCCGAGCAACAGGCCCACGAACGGGCCTTCTCACGACACGTCGGGCGAGTCTTTGGTAGAGCCTTCTGACGAGAGGTCGGCGCACACACAGGACTTGGGAGACCCGGGGGACGAGGTTGGCGAGAAGAAGCCTTCCGGAAAGAAGCGTTCTTCCAGGAGATACGTCCGGAAGCGTTCGTCCCGCAAGAAACCTGTCCCTACAGAATCTTCTGTCCCGGCACCTTCCGAGCAAGCGACTCCTGCCACGGGACCTTCCGAAGCGGCATTTCCAGAACCGGGTGAAGGCGCCACTCAGAGTACGGTGCAGTTTGAGTCCTCTGTAGAAAAACCTAATGAAGAGGTCTATGAAGGGCCCTATGTAGAGGTCCGTGCAGAGACTCATGGAGAGGCTCGAGAGACTCACGGAGACACACACGGAGACACTCATGGAGAGACCGCTCATGACGGATATGATGAACGGTTTGAGGTTTTCGAGGAGGAGTTTGTCCCCAGCCGCAAACCTGGAAAAAGAAAAGCCCCGAAGTCCCGGAAGATGGCTCCAAAGAAAGCAAACGGGGCGATCCAGTCCCACGCCGAGCCTTCCCGTCCGAACCGCGAGATCCTGGTAAGCGCCGCGAGCGACGAGACCAGGGTGGCGGTTGTGGAGGACGGCGTTGTTGTCGAGTTTTACGTCGAGAGGCCCACCAGTCAGAAGATTGCAGGGAGCATTTTCCTAGGGCGTGCCATGAACGTTTTACCGGGCATGCAGGCTGCGTTCATTGACATAGGCGAGGAGAAGAACGCCTTCCTTTATGTTGACGATGCCTTGCTTCCCCCGAACCTCGACGACTCGGATGAAGAGCTTCCGATAAACAGGAGAAGGAATAGGAGCATCACCGAGCTCGTGAAGCAAGGCCAGGACATCATGGTCCAGGTTGTTAAAGAGGCCATAGGGACCAAGGGTGCCCGCGTTACGTGCCACGTCACCTTTCCCGGACGGTACCTTGTCCTAATGCCCACAGTGAACTACACCGGAGTCTCCCGCAGGATCACAGATGAGGAAGAAAGGCAGCGCCTCAGGAGGATCGCGAGATCCATAAAGCCCAAGGACATGGGGCTTATCATCCGCACGGTGGCCCTAGGGAAGTCCGAGGAAGAGCTGAAGCGCGACCTCGACTTCCTCCTCAAAGTGTGGGAGAAAGTCCAAAAGAGGGCGCGTTCTGCCAAGGCCCCCGCGCTCATCCATCAAGACCTGGGGCTGGTCTTCCGCGTCGTGAGAGACGAGCTTAACCAGAACACAACAAGGCTCCTCGTGGACGACGTCCACACCTACGGGAAGATCCTGGACCTCTTGGACTCGGTCTCTCCCGAGATGAAAGACCGCGTCATCTTCTACAGGGATAGGGAGTACCCGCTCTTCCAGCTCTACGGAGTGGACGCCGCAATCGACAAGGCGCTGCAGCGTCAGGTATGGCTGAAGTCCGGCGGCTACTTGGTCATCGACAGGACCGAGGCGCTCACGGTCATCGACGTGAATACCGGAAGGTTTGTCGGGAACAAGAACCTGTCCGACACCGTGTTCAAGATCAACATCGAAGCCTGCAAGGAGATCGCCAGGCAGCTCCGCCTGCGCGATATAGGCGGAATCATCGTGGTGGACTTCATCGATATGGAAGTCCCTGCGCACCGGCAGAAGCTCCTCGAGGAACTGGAGAAAGAACTCAGGCGGGACCACACAAAAACGGTGGTGGTGGGCCTCACCGGGCTCGGGCTTGTTGAGATCACGAGGAAAAAGGTCCGCCAGAGCATCGACGCCACCATGATGAGGATGTGCCCATATTGCGGAGGAAAGGGCACCGTGATGTCCGAGGAGACGGTAGCCGCCAGAGTGCGGAGAGAGATTAGAAGAGTCCTGGCGAACTCAAGTTGCGAAGCCATTCTGGTCGAAGTGAACCCCGGCGTCGCTTCCTATTTGATAGGTCCGGGCGGCCAAAACCTCAGGGAACTCGAGAAGGAGACCGGCCGGAGCATATTCATAAGGGGCGCGGAAGGGCTGCACCTAGAGGAGATGAACGTGAAGGCTATCGGCACGAAGGAGGAGATAGCCGAGAAGGCCATCCCCGTGCACATGGGAGAGATCCTCGAGGTCGTCGTGGAAGAGCAACATGACAAGAACCCTTCCGACGGGATAGCCAGACGAGAGGGTTATGTGATCGACATCGAGAGCGCCGGAGACAAGGTGGGCCAGAAGGTTTCCGTCCAGATAACCGCCTGTCACCGCACCTACGCAAAGGCGCGGCTCATCGTTTCTTGACATGGTTTTGGGCAGCGTGCTAGACTGTAACGGTATCTTTGTAGCTATGGTTAGTAGGGGGTTTCCACGTTGTACGCTATAGTTGAGACAGGCGGGAAGCAGTATAAAGTCTCTCCCGGAGAGATAGTCAGAGTCGAGAAGCTCCCGGGGACCCGCGGCGATTCCCTCGTATTTGAGAAAGTGCTGGCCGTTTCTGATAACGGGAGCTTGAGAGTGGGCAACCCCTATCTGGAAGGGACCACCGTCAAAGGGACGATCGTTCGCCAGGGCAAGGCAAGGAAGGTCCTGGTTTTCAAGTACAGGGCGAAGACGAACTACCGGCGGCGCTACGGCCACAGGCAGCAGTTCACCGAGGTAAGGGTGGACTCTGTCGAAGGGAATGCTACGGGCACGGCTGATTCGTAAGGCCCCGCCGGGAGGTCCCGGCCGCGCAGTCCTCTGCGGCTACGTCCTAGCAGGGCACGCCGGGTACGAGAAGTATGGTTCCGACATCGTATGCGCGGCGGTTTCGGCCATAGCCCAGACAGTCCTGTTCGCTCTTCAGGATATCCTGGGCGAGGACCAAGTGGTTTGCAAGGTTGAAGAAGGCGACATGCGGGTGAGCATCACGCCGGAAAAAGCCCTCGAGGATGGGCCCAAGGCCCTCCTGAGAGCTCTAGAGATCGGGCTGACATCGATTGCCCACAGTTACCCGCAGTTCGTGAGTATTGACGACACTGGGCGTTGAACGGTAAGGAGGGAAGTCGGATGATGCGCATGGATCTTCAGCTGTTTGCTCATAAGAAGGGAGTAGGTAGCTCCAGGAACGGACGTGACTCCAAGCCGAAGATGCTCGGCGTCAAGACCTATGACGGAGAGTTCGTGACGGCAGGCAGCATCATAGTCCGTCAGAGGGGCACCAGGATCCATCCCGGTCAGAACGTCGGTATGGGCAAGGACCACACCCTGTTCGCGAAGATCGACGGCTTTGTATCCTTCGGTCGCAAGGGCCGGGAAGATAGAATAGTGTCCGTGCTTGCCGGAGTACCCGAGATGGCGGCAGAGGCAGCCGGCAACGGAGACAGGGACTGATATTTTTTCCTGAGAACTTAGGGAGATGAGCGGCGGAAGATTTCCGCCGCTTTTCACGCTCTTAGGGACGGGAGGATGAGGTGTGACTTCGCGGTTCATAGATAAGGTCATAGTGAACGTGAAGGCCGGCGACGGCGGCGATGGCTGCGTGTCTTTCCGCAGGGAAAAGTACATACCGAGAGGCGGTCCCAACGGCGGTGACGGTGGTGACGGCGGCAACGTAATCTTGCGGGTTGACCCGGGGATGAACACCCTGTACGACTTCCGCTACAGGCCGAACCTCAAAGCCAAGAACGGCCGGAACGGCATGGGAGATATGCGGGCCGGCAAGAGAGGCGACGACCTCATCGTCAAAGTGCCCCCGGGTACCACGGTGCGGGACGCCGATACCGGCGAGCTGATCGCGGATCTGGTCGAAATCGACGCGGAAGCCGTAGTAGCTAGGGGCGGCAGGGGCGGAAGGGGCAACGCCCGGTTCGCGACTCCCACAGACAGGGCCCCCCGAAGGTTCGAGGAAGGCACCCCGGGCGAGGAAAGACGGATAGAACTGGAACTTAGGTCTATCGCCGATGTAGGGCTAGTGGGCTTCCCCAACGCCGGAAAGTCAACCCTCCTTAGGGCGATCTCCAACGCCGTCCCCGAAGTCGGGCCCTATCCTTTCACTACTCTCACTCCGCACCTGGGTGTCGTCGAACGAGGCCTTGAGAAGATCGTTGTCGCCGACATCCCGGGACTTATCGAGGGCGCCAGTCAGGGAAAGGGCCTCGGAGACGAGTTCTTGAGGCACATAGAGCGTACTTCCGTCCTACTATATGTTGTTGACGCCACGGGTTTTGAGACCGACCCCGTAAGCGATTTTCTGGCGGTTAGGCGCGAAGTGATGGCCTATAGCGAAAGCATGAAGGAAAAGCAGAACCTTCTGGCCATCAACAAGATAGACCTGGTGGAGTCGGAGAAGCGGCTGGCGGAGATTAGCGATTCATTGCGAAAGGTCGCCAAGATGCCCGTGTACCTCATTTCTGCCATGAACGGGCAGGGAATTGATGAGCTAATTGACGCTCTTATGCAGGTGGTTAGGGACTGATCATCTACATTCCAGCAAATTGAGAAGGATTTCGCAGTACGAGATAGAAATAACCACCTGCGCTTGTTTGGGTTGTTCGGGTCTTCTGGTCTTGGGGGCTATCATGACAGCTATCGGAATAATGGGCGGCACCTTCGACCCGGTTCATTTCGGGCATCTAAGGGCTGCCGAAGAGGTTCGACAGGGTTTTGGTCTCGAACGGGTCATTTTCGTGCCCTCAGGCAGACCTCCCCATAAGGCAGCGGAGGAAGTCACTTCTCCAGAGCACCGGTATTTGATGACACTCCTCGCAACGGCCGATAACCCCTATTTTGAAGTGTCGCGCATGGAAATAGACCGGGAAGGTCCCTCTTATACATTGGACTCGCTGCGCGAACTCAGACGTCTCTACAGCCCCGAGAAGGCGCTCTACTTTATTACCGGCCTTGACGCCGTCCTTGAGATCACCTCTTGGAACGGCTATATGGAGCTTTTCGACCTCGCTGATTTCATAGCCGTCACCAGGCCCGGGTACAGCGTGCAGACGCTTAACGACCTGGGAGTTCATCTGGGTGAAGAACGGTTTTCTAGGATACACCCGTTTCCTGTGACTCTTTTGGCCATTTCATCAAGAGACATAAGGAAGAGGATCAGGGAAGGAAAGTCGGTTAAGTACTTAGTGCCTGACCCGGTAATGAAGTACATAGAGAAAGAGCGGCTGTACCTGAGAGATCCGGATAGACGGGGAACCAGAACCGCTTATCCGGATTTTCTCGCGTAATTGCATGTGTTTCTCGCAATTACCTTGACGGAGGCTAGGGAGAGGGGGTGACACTGTGAAGACACTCTACGTGGGCAATCTGCCGTGGAGTACCACCGAAGAAGAACTTGAGAGAGCGTTCAGCCAGGTAGTCGAAGTAAAGGGCTGCCGCATCATCACCGACCGGGCTACCGGTAGGTCCCGCGGATTCGGATTTGTCGAAGTTGATGACGCTGACGGTGAGAGAGCCGTTGAGGCTATGAACGGAACCATGCTTGGCGGCCGCCAGATTACCGTCAACGAGGCCCGTCCGCGCCAGCCGAAGTACTAATCTGTTTTCGGCGTGAAGCTTGCCTCCTTATCTCGCATGGGATGCGGAGGCAGTTCATTTTTGAGCATCGCTTCTGGGGTGCCTCCGTGGGGCTTCGGGGGCGCAGGAACTTGCCGTAATATCCCTCGTCTAATATTATCGTGTGAACTTGCTAGAAAACTGTCTGGTTACTCTGGCCACTTGGCGGCATCGTCGTCAGTTATCGACATTGGTCGGATACGACCGGTGGCGAGTATTGCCAGGATTCGCCGGGCTTCTTTGATATTGCCAGCCGTTCTTCTCAGGTATCTCTTAACCGGGAAGGGATGACAACGGTATAATGCAATAAACCCATCGATTATGTAATGCCGGTCCGTTCGTGCGTCACGGTGAAATCGGGGACGGTGGTGATTTAGGTGAGGTCACGGAGATCACAGAGGCGACGCGTCGCGAGGGATACTTGGGAAAGCGAAGTCGCTGTGACAATGGATGAAACCAAGGTCTTTCAGCGCTCGGACATGCCTGCGCCTAAGAAGCGGTGGCCGAGGATCCTCGGTTATTTCGTCTTGGCGTTGGTCTTGTTCTCAGGCGGGTTAGTTTTCGGTTTCTACAAGTTCGCTACGGCGCCTTCGGACCTTGAGATGGAACTCGGGGCGGACCTGACGGGCCGCATAAACATACTAGTTCTGGGTGTTGACGCAGGTGTAAACGGGCAGAGGACCAACGAGTGGACGAGATCGGACGTGACCATGGTAGTGAGCGTCGACCCAATCACGAAAGATGCCGCCATCGTCTCCATACCTAGAGATACCAGGGTCTTTATCCCCGGCAAAATAGAAGAGTACAGCAAGATGGGTCACGCCCATGCTTACGGCGGGCCGGCCCTTGCGATTGAGACTGTCGAAAGGTTCTTGGATATTGAGATCGATTACTACGTCAGGGTAGATTTTGAGGCCTTTAAGCAGTCCGTTGACGCCCTTGGCGGAGTTGACATGGATATCCCCATCTCGGGCGAGTACTCGGATCCGGCTCAGAACCTGTACATCAAGCTTGAGAAGGGCCCTGCGCACCTTGACGGGCAGAAGGCCTTGGAACTGGTCCGGTATCGCGGATACAGCAACGCCGATATCGGCAGGATTCAGATGCAGGAGCTGTTCCTGAAGGCGCTAATCAAGAAGGCAGCCAGCCTTACCAACATACTAAAGATCCCGACCCTGTACGATCAGCTTCAGCCCTATTTCAAGACAGACCTTACCTTCCAGGAGATCGTGAAACTTGCCGAAATAGCGAGGGGCATTGATCCCGATTCGGTGAAGATGGCGATGGTGCCCGGGATTGACAAGTATCTCACCGAGAACGGCAGGGATATCAGTTACTGGGTCCCCGACGGGCCGGGAACTGAGAAGATGGTCAACGACCTTATTAAGGGCATGAGCAGGGAGCGGAACGCCTCCGTGAGGGTAGCCATTGAGAACGGCAACGGCGTTCCCGGTGCCGCAGACGCTCTTGCCACCATAATGCGCGACCTCGGATTCCAGGTCGTCTCCGTGGGGAACGCTAGCAAACAGGACTATGAGGACACGCGCGTTGTGGCCAGAGGTTCTGATGAGATTCCCCAGGCCCTTGCGCTACGTGGTGTGAGACAGATCTGTCCGTCGGCCAGGGCATACAAGGGGTCGAGCATACCTGAAGGTGCAGATGTCCTCATAATAGTCGGGAAAGACTACAAGCGCCCGCTCTAGGTCCCAGTGGTCCGCGAGGCCGAGGAGGTGCGAAAGCAGCAGTTGCCGGTGGAGACAAAGACTGATCACAGCGCGGCATCCGCCCAGAATATGGCCAAGGCTGCCGCCGAGATACTTTACGAAGGCAAGGCTTCCAATGTTGTGATCCTCAAAGTCCAAGGGCTTACCCTTATTGCCGACTATTTCGTTATTGCCTCAGTCTCAAACCAGAGACATGGCAGAGCGCTTGCCGACAGGGTGCTTGAGGGTCTATCAGGGGTCCGCCAGCCCGATCATGTGGAGGGGTATGAAGGCGGACTGTGGATCCTTATGGATTACGGCGACCTCATTGTCCACGTGTTCCGCGAGCAGGAGAGAGCTTTCTACGGCCTTGAAAGGCTCTGGGGCGATGCTCCGCGAGAGGAGATAGGCTGAGTATTACGGCCTCCCGGCCTTGCGAGGACGCTTGGCGGGGAGGCCGTTGTCTAGTCTCTATTCAGTTGCATCCGGTCACTCTTCCGTTGCTACTCAGCTGCCACTTAGCTGCCAGTCATCCGAAGCCGGAGTCGCTGCCCGGCTCAATCGCCTACCTTGATTCTCCCTACGATATCCCTGAGTCCGGCCGCGAGTTCGGCGAGAGAGTTGGCAGTCTGCGATACCGAACTCGACGATGCGTTGACTTCCTCTGTCGAGGCGGCAACTTCTTGGACAGACGCGGCGTTCTCCTCGGAAACCGCAGCGACGCTGTCGATGAGCTGTCTCACCTTTTCCGTGCTCTGGACCATCTCGATGCTCGATATGGAGTTCTTCTCCACGATGGCAGCTATGGACTGGGCGGCAGCCTGCGCGTTGGCGGCACTCTCTTGCAGCCTGACGAACATCTCGGTTACGCTGGCCAAGAGCTCGGTCACTCTGGAAGCCCCTTCGGCTATGCCCTGGAACACCCCGCCGGCCTGATGGACCACTTCGCTGCCGGCCCCGACTTGCTGCGCAACCATGTTAACTGAACGCACGGCGTTCTCTATGGCCCTGCGGATGCCTTGGACCTGCTCAGAGATCTGCTTGGCTTCCTTCGACGAATCCTCGGCCAGTTTGCGCACTTCCTCGGCGACGACGGCGAAGCCCTTTCCGTGCTCGCCTGCCCTCGCCGCTTCGATTGCGGCGTTCAGGGCGAGGAGGTTCGTCTGAGACGAGATCTCGGTGATGACCTGGACGATCCGTCCGATCTCCTCCGAGTGGTCGCCGAGCCGGGCGATGATGTTGGCGAGAGACTCGGTGTCGACGCTGATCTTGTCCATGGTTGCCGAGACTTGGCTTATCGCCTCAAGTCCAGACGATGCGGCCATGGCGTTCTCGTCGGCATTTGCCCTTATCTCAGACGCTGCGTGGATGGCTTCGTTTATCGAAGCCGCTATCCCGTTGACCGCTTCTTGGACCTCCGCCGCGCTCTCCGACTCGTTCCTTCCGCCCTCGGCTACGGTGGATGCGGCTTCGAGCAGCGTTTCGGCTTCCCTGGCCATCTGCATAGCCGCGCTGGACTGGTCTTCGGCCCCGGCGGCGAGCTGCTGCATGGTGGTGGAGATCTGCTCCAAAGCAGAGACCGAGACCGACGCGGTCGACTTGAGTTCCTCGCTCATGGTTACGACTTCTTCGGCCGTGTTCCAGATGCCCCTAGCGATCTCCCTGAGGCTGCTGACCATAGCCTCAAAGCTCCGCGTGAGAGACCCTATCTCATCGTCGGACTGAAAGGGCGGGATTTGTACCGAGAGGTCTCCTTCGGCTATCGTCGCGGCCGCTTTGGACAGCGCCGCGAGCGGGGAGGAGATCGTCCGCGCCATGCTAATGCCTGCAAGGACAGCAGCGACTACCGATAGAGCGACAAGCACGATGACACGCGAGCGGAGGGCAAGGACATCCCCGTACACTTCTGCGGTCGGGGCCTTGGTGGCTATGGACCAACCGTTGCCCCCGTAAAGGTCGTGACCGTGAAGCGGCCGGTATACAACCAGCGACTCTACACCGTTGAAGGTATAGATGGTCGAGCCCTCTCCGCCCGCTATCATCTTCCCGACGGCAGCCGTGAGCTCAGGGATGCCGAGCTCCGCGGCATTTGTGAAGAGCATCCCGCTGTCGGGGTGCGCGATGATCAGCCCGTCGCGATTCAGGATATATGCGTATCCGGTGTAACCTCGCGTCTTTTGGGTCTCGGCGAAGGTATCGACGATCTGCTGGATAGCCGCCATGTCGATTTCCTGGATGACGGCTCCCCTGAAGGTGCCGTAGTAGAACAGCGGAGCGGCAATCGTGATGGTCGGCTTGCCCAAGAGGGGGCTTACCGAACAGTCGCCTACGTAGAGTTCTCCGCTTTCGACGTGTGCTAGGATCTCAGTCACGTCGATTGAGGGGTTCTCGGGCAGGCCTGCAGATGCCAGGAGCCTTCCCCTGTTATCAATTTGATAGGCGCAGAGGATGCCCGACTTCTGCACGACGCTCTCCAACTGGTTCGTGCGCTCACTGAGAGAGCTGTACGGGTTTGCGAACAAGGTTGTTTCTGAAAGACTTGCCAGTTCGGCAATGGCGTTTCCTATGAAAGAGTCGACTTCATGACCAACCAGCTTGGCCTCTAGGTTGAGGTTTGCGCCGACTTGGTCCCTTATGAGTCGGCTTGACGATCTATAGGCCAAGATCCCGACGATGGTGGCCGGGACCAGGGCCAGAAAAAGCAATGAAGCAAGAAGTCTCACTGCTATCGTTGATTGCCTGTTCAATCCCTATCATCCCTTCTCTCCACTAAGTCTTCGTTTGCTAATGCATCTAGGGCTTCTTATGCGGTATGGGACTTTATCCCCGGTCTATACGATGTTATCGTCCTCGAAGGCACTGAAATGAAGAGGGTGGAGGGCTCTGCCTCGTGCATGGCGTATTAGCCCTTGTGCCGGACGAACTAAGGGCCGGCTCAGACTTAAGGGAATCTAAGGCGCAAGAGAATCTGAGACTTAAGAATGGGGGGTTGACGGTGAAAGTCTACATATCGGTGGACATGGAGGGCGGCACCGGCATCGCGGGCGCCTCTCACATGACCGACGGCGGCTACAACCGGATGGTAAAACTACTTACCCAAGAGGTGAATGCCGCGATAGACGGAGCTTTCGAGGCGGGCGCCACGGAGGTCCTGGTGAACGACGCCCACGGCAGCATGACGAACATCTTGATTGAGGACCTAGACGAGAGGGCGGAGCTCATAAGCGGCAACAACAAGCACCTCCTGCAGATGGAAGGCATCGATGAAACCTTCGATGCCGCGTTTTTCATCGGATATCACGCCCATGAGGGCAACGAGGACGCGGTGATGAACCACACCATTATGGGAACCGCGGTTACGGAGATCCGAAGGAACGGTGTGGTAGTGGGTGAGACGGCCATCAACGCCGGGATAGCCGGAGCTTGCGGTGTACCGGTCGTGCTCGTCGCCGGCGATCATATCCTGTGCAAGGAAGCTCGGTACTTCTTGGGCGACATCGAGACCGTCGAGGTGAAGAAGGCCATCGACAGGTATGCGGCCCGGCTTCTCACGCCCAAGAGGGTTCAGAAACTTATGAAGGATGCCGCCAAACGGGCGCTCAGCCGCCTGTCTGACTTCAAGCCGCACACGGTCGAGACGCCGGTTGAGTTCGAGATCACCATGAAGCTCACCAGCATGGCGCATATGTGCTGTCTCTTCCCGACCGTCGAACGCCGGGGACCCAAAGTGATCGCCGTGAAGGCGGACAATTACGTGGATGCGTACAAGCAGCTCCTTGGTTGCCTCATATTAGCGAAGGACGCTGCGAGAGGGTGGCTGGGCTAAGACTGGGCTGACTAAGGTCTTTCTGTCAGTGTAACTTTACTGTAGGAGTTTTTGGAGGTTGGTGGTTAGCAGATAACGAAAGAGACCCCACCGTCCTGGACTGGACGAGTGTCACCACTCGAGAGGTGAGGTCTCATGCAAATTGTA
>Ga0134103_1000254_pt1 | contig 67699 bp, 48 predicted proteins | sample 14_taG_2_FD_94445 | JGI IMG/M metagenome (GOLD analysis project Ga0134103, IMG submission 94445) | Switchgrass degrading microbial communities from high solid loading bioreactors in New Hampshire, USA - 14_58_20_212_A1 metaG | ecosystem: Engineered > Bioreactor > Semi-continuous > Anaerobic >...
CATCTACCTGCACTCCCCTGATCTTGAATGGGCTTGCCCTGATAAGATCCTCTAGAAATTCCTTGGCCAGTGACGACGTGGCTGCATTCCTTACATCTTTCACATGTGTCTGAACTTAGTCATACAGCCGGGGTCAATTGTACTATAACGCCAAACCGTACGGAAAAACTAAAACCGTACCTCTGTACATTTCATCTCGTAGTAGGAGGTCCTAGTTAGTGCGTTCGAGGCGGATATTGCTTGCCCTTGTGATTCTGTGCTCAAGCGCTCTGCATATAAGTGAGCTTGTTGGTTACACAACGTTGCATCAGGCTACGATAGACCTCAGATTTTGGCGAAGATGGGTGGGAGGAGAGGCGCCCGCTCCGTCGGAGCAGCAAGAACCGGATCGATTTGATAGGCCATACCGGTCTGAAGACGACGGAGCGGCGCGGCAACAAGACGATAATGCAGATGGTGGTGCACAGGAAGACCCTGGTAGAGGCTCTGGTCAAGAGCCTGACACCCAACATAATGCTTCCGGATTGCAGGCTGAACTGCCGGCTCCACCATCAATATGCTCGTGTGAGTATGAGGACAGGATTCTCGAACTCCGCACCCCGTACATGCAGGGAGATGACGTCGAAAGCCTTCAACAAGCGTTGGCAAAGCTCGGATACTATTCTGGGCCGATAAACGGCATATACACTCCTGAGACGGCTGAGGCAGTCAAGAAACTGCAGAGAAGCCAATCGCTTACGGTTGATGGCATCGTCGGGAAAAAGACTGCAGATGCAATTGGCGCACTGGTCTATCGCGACTCCCCTGAAAAAGGGGGAATGAGCATCGCCGAATATGCGGCTTCTCCGGTGGGCCCGTCTTCTAAGCCCGTCAATCCCATCATCGTGGTGGACATTGATGCTAGGCGCCTGACAGTTTATTCAGAAGGCAAACCGTTCAAGAGCTATCCCATTGCAGTGGGCAAACCTTCTACGCCTAGTCCGGTCGGCAACTGGAAGATAATCAATAAAGGCATGTGGGGCGGAGGCTTCGGCACACGATGGATGGGATTGAACGTGCCGTGGGGCAAGTACGGAATTCACGGGACGAATAGGCCAGGCTCTATCGGAACTGCGGCTAGCCATGGATGTATCAGGATGTTCAACCATCATGTAGAGGAGCTGTACAACTGGGTCAGGTACGGTACGCCCGTAAAGATCATTGCCGGAGGGTATGGAGATATTGGATACTTTAGGCCTCACCTTAGCCGCGGATCGACAGGAGCGGCGGTAAAAGAGGTGCAATGCCAGCTCAGAGACTTTGGATACTATTCCGGCGGGCTTGACGGGATATTTGGCTACCAAACCGAGCAGGCTGTGAAAAAATTTCAGGAGGATCACGGCCTCAAAGTCACTGGTACGGTGGATCAGAAGACGTACGACGCTTTGGGTGTTATACTCATGGAATAGACTATTAGTCAGGTTGGTGGATGAGAGTGAGAGGAGAGAGGCGCATCAAAGAAAGCCGTACCTCAATTGTCAGAGCCCCATATGAGGGCGAGGCCATTCGGAATGCCCTAGACCTGCTTGATGTTCAAGGACTAATCACATCAACCGATGTTGTGGTCATCACTCCGAATTGGGTAAAAAACGCGCCCGTAGAATCTGGGACGGTAGTTGGGCCTGAATCACTGAAAGAGCTTATCCGATGGGTGAAGCAGTTTTCGCCTAAGAGGATTGTCGTTGCTTGCGGGTCCGGAGGCGCTCAGACTACCGATGTGATGGAGTCGGTCGGATACAGCAAGGTGATCGGCGAGGAGAAAGTCGAATTCGTGGATCTAAACTACGGGCCGTACACAGAGATCAGTTTGGAGATGGCACCTCCATTAGACCGAATCAAGGTGAACCGGCTGTATGAAGAAACCACTGTTCTGATCTCATTCGGCCAAATCAAAATCCACGAAGAGGCCACTGTTAGTTTGGGTATCAAGAATGTGTGCCTCTCTTGGCCGCCCGCCGAGATTCACGGGTTTCCTAAGAAGAATACAGGGATTCATGATAATCTGCACGAGTTCATAGCTGCTATGGCAAAGCGATTTCCGATAGACCTGACGGTGCTTAGCTCGGACAAAGGAATGGTCGGCACCGGACCTAGCGGAGGGCTTCCGGTTGACGCCGATATTGTGATAGCTTCCACCGACCCTGTCACTGCAGATGTCATAGGTGCCAGGCTGCTCGGGTTCCTGCCTCAGGCTGTCCGCTACCTGCATACGCTGATTAGAGACGGAGTCGGGGAAGGAGATCTCAACAAAGTCGACCTTAGGGGCATGAGTATTGAGGATGCAGAGGTCGCCTTTAGTCGGGCAGCCTACGGTATGGCCATGGCAATTGACAAGGGAGGCATTCGCCGGTAGGCACGCGGACTCAGGAAGGATATTGCGGCATTTTGGTGAATAGATTGCCTCATGAGCAGTAGAGATGTACTAGAGTCTGTAAACGCCGCAATGCAGAAATACTTCGCACCTATTATAGTAGCGTGCTTCGCAGCTGGTGGAATGTTCCCGGAGACGCTCGGATCGTTTAAGCCCATCGTCCCTTGGTTGTTTGGGGCTATGACTCTGTCAGGTGCCCTAAGAATCAGCCTTAAGGAGATCAAACGGGCGCTCCTTTCACCGTTTCAGATAGTCACGGCGCTGGGAGTCCTGCACGTTCTTTTTCCGGTGATCATCTTTCTGATCGGCAGAGTTGGACTGGTGCGTGATCCATATCTCTATGCGGGATTGGTCCTTTTATCGGCCGTGCCTACCGGAGTTTCCACAATCATGTGGGTCATTTTGATGAACGGAAATGTGGCCTTAGGGTTGACGCTCGTAACATTGGACTCGATTCTCAGCCCTCTGATCGTCCCACTTACTGTAATGATCTTAGCCGGTAAGACGGTGTCGTTTGATGCAAGTTCTCTCATGATAAGCCTTCTTTGGATGGTCGTGGTACCTACAATCATCGGAATTGCGCTACACGAACTAACTCAGGGCAGAATCGCTTCGTCGGTGGCACCCTACGGTGCTGTTTTCTCCAAGCTGGCCCTGTGTGGAGTGATCGCAATAAACGTGGGGGCATCCTGGGAGAGGGTTGCTTCATATACCGGGAACTATGTGCTTCTGTTCGGGCTGTTGTTGGGGATGACGCTGCTAGGGTTTGTCGTTGCTCGAATTGTTGCAAAGATGCTAATCCGCAACCGGGCAGATGCCGTGACCGTTACTTTTGTTGCCGGGATGAGGAATATAAGCGCCGGAGTTGTCCTGGCAATGAGCGGTTTTGACCCGCTTGTGTCAATACCGGTTACCGGCGCTATTCTCTTTCAACAGCCGACTGCAGCACTGGTGGCACGGTTCATACAGCGGAAAGAATCTGGGGTTGCTCGCGTCTAGCCCAAGGCTTGGCGAGCCTCGCTCAACATTGCAGGTATGTTAAGCTTGTATTCGCACCAAGGCAAGCATTCTTCGCACGCAATGCATCTTTCGGCATTTTCTCGCAGCTTTTGATACTTAGCTTTAAATTCCTCGATGTCTCGCCCAAGCCTTTTGTTCAGCAAATAGCGAGAGTAGACTGAAAGCACTGCCGGGAAATCAACTCCCTGTGGGCACTGAAACTTTTCGAGGCAATGCATGCATTCCCGGCATAGCCCCTGAAGGCAGTCCGCGATTTTGGAAGCCTCGTTTTTGAGTTTAGTCAGCTCCTCCGGAGTAAGTCTAGGCCCGGTCGCTGCGTCTACGTCAAGGCTGAACTCATTAACGTAGCGGGCGCCGGCGTCTACTGTGGAGATATATGGATTTGAGAGGCAGAAGTTCAGCATGGCCCTGTAATCGATATTTATATACTCCCGCAGCACGTTATACATCGCCGGCATGGAGTTGCCGCCAAATGCTTTCATGTTTATGATCCCAACATCTTTTTCATATGCGTATTTTAGCAAGTCAATCCTGCCATCTTCGCCCAGGGATCTATTGAAGATGTTGTACGGCAGCTCGACTACATCAAAGGCGTCTGTGTCAAGTGCGTCCTTGATCTCTGGGACGTTTCTGTAGTGGCTCGAAAACCCTATGAAGTTCACAACCCCTTGCGCTTTTGCTTCTAGAGCACGCTTAAGAGAGCCGGATGACTTGATCGTCTCCCATCGTTCCTCGTTAAGGCCGTGATAAAGATATACAAGATAAATCGGGTTGTTGCCGATTCGCAAGCTGCCCCGGCCTTCCACTCCAAGTTTAGAAAGTGAGATCGAGAGGTCTTCATCAAACTGATCGGGTGTATACCCGTGTCCCTTGGTGACGACGACAATCGGCTCGTCAAGATCAGACCTACGCCGAATGATGTTTCCCACCAAGACTTCGCTTTCGACCATTTCACCGCTGCCGTTGACTCCATTGTACGCGCGGGCAGTATCGATTAGGTTGACGCCCTGATCCAAGACATAGTCGAGAATTTCGTACGCTTCATCGACCGTGTCGAGAAGTCTGAGATTCATAGCTCCATAGCTCAGCTCGGAGACGAAGAGCTCGGTTCTCCCCAGTCGTCTTCGGTTGATGTTGCTCTTCACTCTGATCCCCTCGCTTTTTCGTTTTTTTTTGATGCCTGTGAACCTGCTTCTGCAAGTGTTACCGGTTTTCCTTCATCGAGGGCGCAGGCGTTCCGCAGGTTGAGCGACAGGAGCTAGCTAAACAACCGCGGGAATGAGCCGATCATTTGGCTGCCGCGGAGTCGAGTGCATAGACGAAAGCAAGCACCTGAGCCACTGCTTTGTAGAGCTCGGGAGGAATGGCTTGGCCTAGCTTTAGCCGTGACAAGGATTCTGTTAGCAGTTCGTCTTCTTTAATATAGATTCCGTGCTGCCTGGCGATGTAGAGTATTTTCTCGGCGATCGGCCCTGAACCGGTCGCAAGCACTACTGGTACATCAGAAGAGATCTTCGAATAGCCGAGGGCAACAGCCTTGGTCACTTTGTCATTATCCTTCTGCTGTGCATGTGTGTTGGAGTCTCCGACCATAAGTTGACACGCTCCTAAAGATGACTTAGTCAGGCTTTTGTATCTATTAGCTGAGGCCATGGCGGGGCTTTGCCTCTATTCGGTACATTCGCCGGAACATTTGCCGGACTGGCCACGCCGGCAGACGCCAGCTGCGCCACGGTGGATTCATGGCATGACAAGTGAAGAACCTTGAGCCCGGCCTCCGTCAGCTGTCTTTGCAGCAGTGGCAGAGCGCCGCGGATGAGGTCTGTCGAGCTTCGATTGGCGCCGAAGGAGCACGAAATCCCATCATGATATGTTAGATCTGCGCTAACTAACCCAAGGTTTTCTGTGTGCATCGACAGATGGATACGAATAGGTGTTTGTCTGGTCTCACTTGCATTGCTCGAGTCCCTATGTAAGACAATTGCTATGGGTCTGTCGCCGGCCTTGGTTTGGATTACTACCTCAACGTACTGAGGAACCGTTGCACCTGTGCAAAGGTTGATCAATTTCTTAGCGGGTGATTCGGATTGTAAGCCTTGAACTACAGGTGATTGCCCGTCTATGTTCGGACGGTCATTAGCAGTCCCATGGCTTCCGTGAATGTGCCTGCGGGTATTGGCTGCAGTCTCTGAGCTGTTGCCGGCGACTTTCTGATCCAGATACGGATTCGCTGCCTCGGACGGGGGATTTTGCACATGCATCATTGAGAATGCAGTTCTCGCGTCTGCAAGCAGGTCCACTAGCTTTGACACGGGTGTCATTTCCGGTTGCGATGGCTCGCGCTGTGTTGGGTTGATCTGAGGTGTATGACGCAGTACCGGCTCAGACTCAGTCGTGTGGCTCAGGACTGTGTTGACCGGCGCCGAACTGTTTTGAACTGCGTTGGGGTTAATCCCGGCCTCCGGAACTGGGGGCACTTGGTCAGTCGGTCGGTCCGCGGCCTGAGCTAGGGGTTCGGTTCGTGTCGATGCCGTAGATTGAGCGGACTGGGCGGTGGCCTCTGTGTGTGTCCGGCCTGCTGATTCTGTAGTAACCAGCAGTCGTACAGGGGTCGGCACAGCAGCTTTTGGCAGATCTGCTCCGCGGCTGTGCCCAGAACTCTGCATGGTACTCTCCAATAGAACTAAGCCTGCCGTGGGCGTCGAAATGGCTGTATCTGTATCCGGGGCAGGAGTTAGCTCGCCAAACGAGCTGCGAATCACGTGCCGTATGATACGGGCTAGGTCGCTCACTCGGCTTCGTTTTGACAAAACTGATGCCATTCTAGCAAGTATGGCTGCTTCGACGAGTTTAGAGCTGAAAGCTTGCAGAGGGACAGGGCTACCGGAGTGATCATCGGCTGATCGTCTCGTTTGCGACTGGGAGACCTGCTCTGCCTCCTCATCCACTGCTAGCACAGTGCAGGCTTGTGACCGCAGCCATGACTCGAACACTTGTTGCGCTAGGTCAACGGTCTCTTGACTAGCTATTTCCCCTAAGTGTATAAGGACTTCTACGAGCGCATTCCTGATCTGGACAGAGGTGTCCGGCACAGAGACGTCCTGGGCAATGGAGTCGACGAGCCGGTCGGCAGTATGCGGAACACCGGCCTCTGAACTCAAAGACGACACTGCCGGTTTCGCACTGTGCAACATTTCGCCTTTCGCACCGAGAACACCAGATAGTTCGAACTCTCTTAGATTGAATGCGCGGGAGAGCAGTTCGATAAGAGGATCTAGTTTCACTAGAGTAACACTCATTTCCTAACCGTTCATGTCATGGACTCACCTGTGCGCCGCCGCTTTGCACTGTGATGGCCTCGCAGTTCTTGACCGTAAAGATAAGGTTAGGTTATTGTATCTTATATAACCGAGTCTAGGTGAAGTTGGATCTCATTCCGTACATCGGCACCTCGATAAGGGAGGTTTAGGATGAAGGCCGGGAAGTTGTCCGCTTCTGACTTACAAGCGAGTGTTCTCAAGTATCTCGGAGCGACTCGCCCTGAGGTGCTTGTTCATGCTGGGTTAGGCGAGGATTGCAGTGTAGTGCAATTTGGCGACGAAGTTCTCGTCATCTCTACCGACCCTATCACTGGAACTGCTACCAATATAGGTAGGCTTGCAGTAGTTATTTCGTGTAATGACGTAGCATCCTGCGGTGCCGAACCCATCGGCATGCTGGCAGCGATTATGGCGCCTGTAGGGTGTGATAGGTCAGACATTGAGCTGGTCATGAGACAGATCGACGCCGAAGCAAAGGCCCAAGGAGTCGAGGTGATCGGAGGACACACTGAGGTAACGGAAGTAGTGAGGCAAATGGTAATCTGCTCAACTGTGATAGGGAAGGCCAAGCGAGACTCTTATGTGACATCCTCGGGAGCGAGGCCTGGAGATGCCATTTTGGTAACAAAGGCAGTAGGACTCGAAGGGACTGCCATACTTGCTCACGACAGAGCAGATAAGCTTTCTCAGCTGATTCCCGGCGACGCAGTCAAGCGCGCACAGCACTTCATCGAAGAGCTATCTGTTGTCAAAGAGGCCCTTGCCGCAGTTCAGGGCTGCGTCACCGCCATGCACGACGCGACCGAAGGAGGCCTTCTCGGGGCACTCTACGAGTTGGCGTCCGCGTCTGGTGTTGGTTTTGAGATTGACGTTAGGTCGGTGCCGGTCCGGGAAGAGACCAAGCTCATCTGCCAGGCTGCCGGAATAGATCCGCTAAAGCTGATTTCAAGCGGGTGTATGATTATCACGACACCAGATCCTGACGATATACTCAATCGCATTAGGGCCGTGGGAGTTTCTGCAACGGTGATCGGTAGGATCACCGCTAATAGAATTGGTGTTGTAGTGGATGGTGATAGTAGACAGCCGGTAGGCCCTCCTGAGGCCGATCACCTGTATATCGCTCTTAGCAGTCTTTCGAATTAGTTGCAGGTAAATCAATGTTGTAACGAGCAGGAGAAACGGGAATAATATTGGAGGAATTGCTACGAGTGCGTAGAATTGATTGTAACCGTCAATCTATGTCTTGCTGCCAGACTGAGAGTGTTTTCACAGTCATACGGGGTTATACGTTGATTGATACACAGTGAGCCGAGGAGGTGGTTACCGAGGCGATTGCTGTAAAGGTTGTTCAGGCCAGCGTATGCTGCTGGTCGCGTTAAGGTAGGCGTATCGCGATCTCGACTGTGATTAATGACAGTTTTCTGTCGGCATCCGGCATTGAGACGCGGTAGGTTGTACTGAGGAGCATCAGTGGAAGCAGGACCGAGAAAAATAAAGAAAAATAAAATTGAAAGGCGGTGTAGACAGTGTTGTTGAAGGGAAGTAGGTTGAGTATCGCCTGCCTGGCAGTCGCAATCGCGCTTATCGTCTTTGGAGCTACGGGTATTGCCGCAGAGCGTACTGGCGCATGGGTCGACGACATCGTAGTCATAGAGGAACAACGCGAGCCAGCTGCTATCGATATGCTGCTCACCGGAGAGCTGGATATCTATGCTCAGACTATGTCCGATCCCGAACTGCTGCAGAAGGTTCAGGCATCACCGGAGCTTGAGTACAGTGCCGCATATGGAAGCAATGTTGAGATAACGTTTAACCCTGCCGGTCCAGTTTTTCCTGGCACCGGAAAGCTCAATCCGTTTGCCGTACCGAGAATAAGAGAGGCCATGAACTGGCTGATTGACCGCGATTACATAGTTCAGGAGATTTACGGCGGTCTGGCCATTCCGAGAGTTGTTACCGTTTCTCGGGCCATGCCGGACTACGCTCGGCATGCAGATGTAATAAGGGCTTTGGAGCTCGAATACGCGTACGACTTCGAGAAGGCGAAGGAAGTCGTTACCGAGGAGATGCTCAAACTCGGTGCTGAACTGGTTAACGGGGTTTGGCATTACAATGGGGAGCCCGTGACTCTAGTGGGCCTCATCCGAATCGAGGATGAGCGAATCGAGATAGGCGACTATTTTGCGAAGCAGCTAGAAGATATCGGATTCAAGGTAGAACGCCTGTACAAGTCCTCGGCTGAGGCGAGCCCAATCTGGATGCTCAGCGATCCAGGTAATGGTCAGTGGAACTTTTATACTGGTGGTTGGTCTGCCTCTGTTATTAACCGAGACTATTCGATAGTTCCCGAGCAGATGTACACTAAGCGCATCATGCCTTATCCTCTGTGGCAGGCGTATAATCCCGATCCAGAGCTGGATGAGGCGTGCAAGAGGCTGTACTATTGTGATTTCAGCAACATGGAGGAGCGTGCAGAGCTCTGGGCGAAGGTCCTGAGGCTTGCCCTTAAAGATTCTGTGCGCATCTGGGTTGTAGACAGAAGTGCTTTCATTCCGAGGAGATCCAACGTAACGGTAGCGTCTGACCTTGCGGCAGGGATTGCCGGAGCTCAGCTGTGGCCGTTCACGATCAGGTTCGACGATAAGGTCGGCGGCGTAATGAAGATAGGGCTTCCAAGCGTACTCACAGAGCCGTGGAACCCAATCGCCGGTAGCAACTGGGTGTATGACCAGATGATGACCAGAGGTACTGCGGACCGCGGCGTAATGTATGACCCGTTCACCGGTCTGACCTGGCCACAGAGAATTGAGCGGGCGGAGGTTTATGCAAAGCAGGGTCTGCCGATTGCAAGAAGCCATGACTGGGTCACGCTCGAGTTTGTCGAGTCCATAGAAGTTCCCGGCGACGCATGGATCGACTGGGATCCTGTCGAGCAGCGCTTTATCACGGTTGCCGAGAAGTATCCAGAGGGACTAACAGCTTTGTTAAAGTCGGTAGTGTACTATCCGTCAGAGCTGTACGATACCAAGTGGCACGACGGTAGCAACTTCTCGATCGGCGATGTATTGCTGGGCATGATCCTCACGTTCGACAGAGCCAAGGAGGAGAGCCCACTCTTCGACGAGTCGGAAGTTCCGAACTACCAGGCGTTTATTGAGTACTTCAAAGGCGTGAAAATCCTTTCCATTGATCCTCTTGTAATTGAAACATACAGCGATAACTACATGCTCGACGCAGAGCTTTGTGTATCTACCTGGTATCCGATCTACACCTACGGAACCGGTGCATGGCACAACCTCGGAGTTGCGATCAGGGCTGAGACGAACCGAGAGGTTGCCTTCTCGAGGGTTAAGGCTAACGCTCTGCGGGTGGAGCAGCTCAGTATGGTTTCCGGTCCTACCATCAATGTGCTGGCCAAGCACCTTGACGAGGCAATAGCCGAAGGGTATATCCCATACGCCAAGTTCCTCAGCCAGTACATCAGCCAGGAAGAGATGAACGAGCGCTGGGCGAACTTGAAGAAATGGTACTCAGCCAAAGGCCACTTCTGGATTGGCACCGGACCGTACTACATCGAGAAAGCCTACCCCGTTGAGGGTATGATTCACCTCAAGAGGTTTGCGGACTATCTGGATCCCGCAACCAAATGGGATATCTTTGGAGAGCCCATGATTCCTGAAGTTGAGGTCGACGGACCGGGTCAGGTTAGGGCCGGATCCGAGGCAGTGTTTAATGTGTATGTCACATTTAAAGGTGAGCCGTACCCGACTGAGTACATTGACATGGTCAAGTACGTCATTCTCAACAGCGCGGGACAGATTGCTGTAAGCGGCGAGGCAGAGGTTGTCGACGAAGGCCTGTGGCAGGTCGTACTGAGCGCTGAGGATGTAGCGAAGTTGGGTACGGGTGCCAATAGGTTTGAAGTGATTGCCGCTTCAAAGATGGTTAGCATCCCGACATTCGAGACGTTGCAGTTCATTTCGATCAACTGAGCGATCGCTTTAGCCGAGCTAGATTGGGCATCACTTAGACAATGACCAAATCTGGAAGGGCGTGTCGGGATGATCCCCGATCGTCCTCGACACGCCCTTCCTGCATCTTTTTGCCTCATCGGTGAAGAGATGCAGGTGAGTAGTGAGGAGTTGCCTATGGCTACTATTGAGTCTAGACCCGCTGCTGCGCCCGCGTTGAAGAAATCCGAAAGTCCCGTGTTGGAGACCTTTATGCGGATTCTCGGATATGCGGCCGTCAGGTTAATAGGATCATTCTTCGCGATTGTCGTCGGCCTCTACCTGACTATCCTTATTGCCAACATGGGCGGTTATGTCGACGAGATCCGGAGAGCTCAGATCCGTGAGCAGGTCGTAATGGCCACGATAAATAATCCTGAGATGAAGCGGCTTTCACCTGACGAGTACCAGCGGTACATTGACAATCAGGTGGCGATTGAAGAGAAACGTCTCGGTCTGGATAGGCCGTTCCTCATCAGGAGTTTGGACTATCTCATGCACGCGCTTACGTTAAATCTAGGCCGTGCCGAGTACTTGACTAGTGACAGTGGCTCGAGCGAAGTGCGAAGGATCATTTTGGAGCGGCTTCCTGCAACGCTCATACTTTTTGCAACTGCTCAGATTCTGCTCTTCATCCTAGCAGTCCTCGTAGCGCTGTTTCTTTCGAGGAGGTATGGGAGCTGGATTGACAAGGTCATTGTAGCTCTCACTCCTACGTCGGCTGCTCCTGGATGGTTCTACGGAATGTTTTTGATCATGGTATTTGCATCGGTGTTGAAGATCCTGCCGTTTGGCGGAATGGTTGACGCACCCCCACCCGAGGGACTGATTCCTTACACTTTGAGTGTTCTCAAACACCTAATACTTCCTGTAGGCGCTATTTTCATTAGTTCGATTTTTCTGACGATTTATTCATGGCGAACGTTCTTTCTGATCTATTCTAGTGAAGACTACGTCGAGATGGCCAAGGCGAAGGGACTCAGCTCAGGTGCGATCGAGCGCAGATACGTGTTACGGCCGACGCTTCCAACTATCATCACGAGTTTCGCATTAATGTTGATAGGCCTATGGACGGGGGCAATTGTACTAGAGACTGTGTTCGGATGGCCGGGGCTTGGACGCTTACTCTATCAGGCGATTGGCCAGCACGATACACCTGTGATTGTTGGGTCAACGGTGATATACGCATACCTGTTGGCTGTGACCGTCTTTCTCCTTGACATCATTTACGCGTTGGTTGACCCAAGAGTTAAAGTCGGGGCTGGGGGAGCTAGATCATGAGCAGGTTTTGGAATATGGCAAAGCAGTTGGCGCACTATCCGTCGGCGGTGTTCGGGCTCTTGATAATTCTTGGATTGGTCGTCCTAGCAATCTACTGCCTCATCACGATACCGTATGACGAGGCGGTCCGCCTGTGGCGCGGCGGAGAGGAAGTATGGGGCGAATATCCGAGGAACGCAGTGCCTGCATGGGTCAACATTTTCCCGGGCGTTGATGTTCCGGTTACAATCAAGCTTGATTCCTCACAGAAGCCGGAGACGAAGACCTTGGGAAAGTTTGAGAACGGCATGCGGATCTCAACGATCGATTTGTCGTTCAACTACCGGTACGGCGACTTTCCGTCTGAGATAAGTGTCTTCTTTACTTCCAGCTATAAGTCATCGAAACCATTCGTTTCGGTTGTCTGGATCACACCGGACGGCCGCGAGATTAGAATTGCAGATGAGGCCATATCGGCCACTCAATCCATGAGGCTATCCGGCAACAGAACTCTGCAGCGAAGGTTAGGAAATCAGAATGCAGAGATCGGCCTTTTTGCCGATCCTGCCAGTCGCGACAAGGTGGTACCCCTTAAAGGCGACTATACCCTTCGGATTACCGCAATGACTTTTGAAGAGGACTCCGCTGTCGACGCCAAGCTGATAGTGTATGGAAAGGCACACGGGCTTGCCGGCACGGACAGCCGGCGTCGAGACCTGATGGTTGCGTTGCTATGGGGTGCTCCCGTTGCTCTGGCATTTGGATTGCTCGCAGCAGTGGGTACAACTGTGACGACTATGCTCATAGCTGCCGTTGGCGTTTGGTTCGGCGGGTGGGTTGACTTCATAATTCAGCGGCTCACAGAGATCAACCTGATTTTGCCGCTCTTGCCGTTGCTGATTATGGTTGGAACCTTTTATTCCCGAAGCATTTGGATGATGCTAGGGTGCGTGATTGCTTTGGGAATCTTTAGCTCCGGAATCAAGACCTACAGGGCCATGTTCCTGCAGGTGAAGGAGTCCCCGTATATTGAGGCAGCAAAGGCCTACGGTGCGAGCAACTTCCGGATAATATTCCTCTACATGATTCCTCGTGTGATTCCGGTGCTAGTCCCCCAATTCGTCACGTTGATTCCTTCGTACGTGTTCCTTGAGGCCACGTTATCGCTGTTGGGACTCGGCGATCCTGTGTTACCGACCTGGGGCAAGGTTTTGAGTTCTGCGTACAGCGAAGGCGCGTTGTTCAAGGGTTATTACTACTGGGTGTTGGAACCATCAGTCCTGCTGATGCTGACCGGATTGGGTTTCGCGATGTTGGGATTTGCCCTGGACCGCGTATTCAACCCCAGGCTGAGGGGGCAGTGACATGCACAAGAATGCAGGTGACAGCGCACTCCTTCGTGTAGAGAATCTGCGCCTTTACTTCAGAACCATGCGAGGTAAAGTGCAGGCAGTCGACGATGTCACTTTTTCGTTGGGCCGTGGAAAGACCCTCGTAGTCGTCGGTGAGTCCGGTTGCGGGAAGAGCTCGCTTGCCAAGGCTATTTTAAGACTTCTTCCGCGGAATGTGGACGAGTACTCCGGAAAGGTTTATCTTAACGGCGATGAGCTCATAGGCCTGTCTGATGAGCAGTATCGCAGGCAGGTGCGCTGGGTCAGGATTTCTATGGTGCCCCAGGCTGCTATGAACTCGCTGAACCCGGTTGTGCGAGTTGCCGACCAAGTTGCCGAACCCCTGCTTGTTCACAAATATGTCGCTTCTAGGGAGGAGGCTTACGAGAAGGCCAGGGAAGCCTTTCGAATGGTCGGCGTCCCGCTAGACTTTATGCCTCGTTATCCGTTTGAGCTCAGCGGCGGGATGAGGCAGAGAGTAGCGATAGCAATGTCGCTCGTGACAGACCCCGAGCTCGTAGTCTTAGATGAGCCTACCTCTGCTCTCGATCTGCTCACTCAGGCAAACATAATGAATGTTTTGAAAAAGATCAAGAAGGATATCGGCACCACGTTCATCCTTATCACGCACGACATTGCCACGTCTAGCGAACTTGCGGACGACGCTGCTGTAATGTACGCCGGGCAGCTTGTCGAGTACTGCGACGCCGGGCGTTTCTATCGCGACCCATTGCACCCGTATTCCAAGGGGTTGATGGGCAGCGTCCCAACGATATGGGAGAAGAAGGACCTGATGTTCATTCCGGGTCAGCCTCCAAGCCTGCTTGACCCACCGAAGGGATGCAGGTTCGCGGAGCGCTGTCCGAATAGATTCGATCAATGTGAACAAGAACCGCCGTTGACCGAGGTCGATACCGGCCACTGGGTCAAATGCTGGCTCTACAGGTGATTGAAAATATGCAAAACGAAGCGATGGTTTCAGTTGAAAATGGGCAGAACGAAACCCTGCTCTCGGTGAAGAATCTCAGGACGTGGTTCGAACTCAGGCGTTGGGGATTTGTCCGAGTTGGACACGTGCGCGCTCTGGATGGGGTGTCATTCGACCTGAAGCGCGGAGAAGCTGTGGCCGTAGTCGGGGAGAGCGGTTGCGGAAAGAGCACCTTGGCCAAGACGATACTTGGGTTGGAGAAACCGACATCCGGTGAGGTATTCTTCGACGGCAACGACCTCAGTAGCCCGAGTCCTCAGGTTTTGCGCTGGTACAGGGCAAGGGTCGGCTATGTCCAGCAGGACCCGTACGGTGCCTTGCCTCCTTTCATGAGCGTTAAGCGTATTTTGGAGGAACCTCTGATCATCAACGGCATCAAAGACAGGCGCGAGAGGGAAGAGCGCATACGTGCAGTCCTGACCGAGCTGAAGCTGACACCGGTCGAGGATTTCCTCGCCAAGTATCCGCACATGCTGAGCGGTGGCCAGCAGCAGCGAGTCGTGATTGCAAGAGCTATGATACTCGAGCCTATGCTTATAGTTGCTGACGAACCTGTGTCTATGTTAGATGCCTCGGTGAGGGTCGAGATTCTTCAGCTGCTGCGCAAGTTGCAGGAGGAGCACAATCTGGCTGTTATTTACATTACTCACGACCTCTCAACCGTGCGATACTTCTCCGAGCGCATCTTCGTGATGTATGGTGCTAAGATCGTTGAGCAGGCTAGGATGGATGACCTGCTGTCCGATCCAAAGCATCCATACACCGAGGCTCTGTTGCGTGCGATCCCTGATCCGGATCCGAGAAACGCCGAGAGAATGCGCAAGGTTCCGCCCGGTGAGCCGCCTAGCCTCCTAACGCCGCCACCGGGATGCCGGTTCCACCCGCGTTGTTCCAAGATGATCTCTGGGCTGTGCGATACCAGTGAGCCTCCGGAATTCGATCTCGGCGGCCAACACATAGTGAGCTGCTGGCTGTATCAGGAACAGCAATAGCGATATTTGCAGATAGCGGCGCCATTTAGCTAATGTCTACGACCTCGTACACGTAGCTGCCTCCGGGCGCCGCTATCTCAACTATTGCGCCGGATTGCTTTCCTAACAGGCTCTTGCCGATCGGCGATTCGTAGGAGATCCGGGCCGCAAACGGGTCGGCGTATCCGGGCTCAACAATCTCGTAGCGCAACTGCTCCCGTCTCGATATGTCCTGAAGCAACACCCGCGATCCCACGTCTACGACCTTGGGTAGGCCTGCTTTGACCAGTTCCTCCGGTGAGAATCTGTCAGCATCCTCACTCGTGGATGTCAGCGCGCGGTAATACGATGAAAGCAGCACTGCATCCCACTCCCTGCGCGGGCTGTCAAGTAAGACGAAAACTTCGTGCAAGCTAGTCTCTTCGAAGCGTCGGATCGCCTTTACTACCGATCTGAAATCGGGCCATCCTTCAGAGACCGTTGTGGGGACCCGTCGCACCTGTGGACCGTATCTGATCCAGACGCGTTGCCCATCAGTGTATTCTGCGGCGAACTCGAGCAGCCGCGTCAGATGCGCTTTTAAGTCCTTCCTTTCCGATCGCGGAATGCATTGGGGTATGTTGATCACAGGGATTACGTTTACTCTCTTACACAATCTGGAGACCATATCCACCGTGCCGATCCCATGTCCGTTTACTTCAATTCCGATTTTAGGTGAACCGCTCGTGTCGGTATCAAGCATCTCGAGAGCAGCCGTCAGTCTGTCGAGGGAGTCTCGGGGTGATCCGTGGGAGTAGCCGGCAAAGGCCGTCATTAAGTCACACTGTAGCGCTTGCGCAACTGCCCACAGTGCGTTCAAGTTCGCAATTGCCCTTGCATGGGCAACGGGATCGGGGGTAGACAAGATTATGCGTGGAGATGAAGTGACAATGAGACTGACTCCTCCGATCTTAGCTAGTTGAGCTAAGTGTCTGAAGTGTGAAGCTTGTTCGCTGGTAAACCCCATAGACTCCATGTCCGCGAGATCGCGCTCGGTTAGGTTTAGGGTTTCTTCAGAGAAATCAAATAGCTTGAGCTTGAGTGATGATGAATACTCAATGAGGTCTTCAGGCCTGTTGCTCGACCGACCGGCCCAGAGCGCTTTGAACGCTCGAATCGGGGCTCCCGCAAATCCTACCTGCATAGAGATACACCTCCGCTAACTAGGTCTGAAGCTGTTTCTTCAAGAGTTAGTTTGTCCATAATAGTGGGCTTATTTATGCGTCTCATACTGACCAACCGGCTTTGCGTATGTCTGATGCGCACCTGCAGTTGACAGGCGACGGCGGTTGTTTGGTAGAATAAGCAATAGTGACGAGTATCCGCACTCGTAAACGTTTATTGTGAGATGAATCCGCATCAGTGTGACTCAGCATTAACCGAACGAAAAGGAGTTTTTGCCGTGTCTGACGTGCAGAAGAGTGTGAGAGTCAGGTTTGCGCCAAGTCCTACTGGTTTCCTGCACATAGGGTCGGCTCGGACTGCGCTGTTTAACGTTTTATTTGCTAGGGCAAACAAGGGGACGTTTATCCTTCGCATTGAGGATACAGACCGCAGTAGGTATGTGGAAGGTTCAATAGACGATATTAAAGAAAGTTTGCGGTGGCTGGGGCTAACTTGGGATGAAGGTCCGGACGTTGGAGGCAAGGCGGGTCCATACATACAGTCACAGCGTCTGGACATATACAGAGAGCATGCACTTCGCCTTGTGGAAACTGGGCACGCGTACTATTGCTTCTGCAGTCCGGAGCGCCTTGAAGAGCTGCGGAAGGCTCAGGCAGCCTGCGGCGAGGGGACCGGCTATGACCGCAAGTGTCGGGACTTGCCGAAAGAAGAAGTCGACCGGTTGCTGGCTGATGGTGTTTCTGCAGTAATTCGGTTTAAGATGCCGCTTGAGGGCGTTACAGTTGTCAATGACGCGCTGCGCGGCGAGATACGGTTTGAGAATAAGCTACTTGACGATTTCGTGCTATTGAAGTCAGACGGGTATCCAACCTACCAGCTCGCCAGCGTTGTTGACGACCATCTGATGGGAATCACTCATGTAATTCGGGGAGATGAGTGGATAAACAGCTCTCCTAAGCATGTTCTGCTTTATAAAGCCTTTGGCTGGAATGTGCCAGTGATGGTGCATCTTCCCGTTATCCTGTCTCAGTCTGGGGGCAAACTCAGCAAGAGACACGGCGCCACGCAGCTGCGTGAGTTTCGAGACAAAGGTTACCTGCCGGAAGCGTTAGTTAATTTCCTCGCTCTTCTCGGCTGGACTAGCCCGGATGGCAACGAGGTGTTTGATCTAGATGAGCTGATCAACTCGTTCACTCTGGACAGAGTCGGAACATCTCCTGCAGTTTTTTCGTACGAGAAGCTTGACTGGTTAAATGGAGTCCACATCCGACGACTGGATCCGCAGGAGTTTTCCGATAGGTGCATTCCATTCCTCCAGAAGAACGGGCTCATTTCCACTCCCGCGACAGATGATGAGATTGCCTACGTGAGAAAGGTTGCTCCTCTGTTGCAGGAACGGGTGAAGTTGCTATCGGACATTTCAGATATGGCCAGGTATTTCTTTACCGATGACATCAGCTACGATCCCTCGCTCTTGGTGCCAAAGAAAACGAGCAGGGAGGAGACAATAGCCGTGCTTAAGCAGTCGCTGCAAGTCCTCGAGGGGCTGCAGGACTTCAGCGAACAGTCGGTCGAGACGGCCCTGAGGTCGCTCGTCGACTCGCTCGGACTGAAGGCTGCACAGGTGTTTATGCCGATCCGAGTGGCAGTCAGCGGACGCACGGCTACTCCTGGGCTGTTTGAGATCCTTCACGCGATCGGCAAAGAGAGAGTTCTTGACAGGATGCGGAAAGCCATAAAGGTCTTGGTGGAGCTAGCATGATCGTATTGCACCCATTCAGCATATTTGGTTGGAGTGCCAAATAGCTATCAGTGAAAGATACTGCCGCAATACAGGCCAAAGTTGGGGTGTTTAGGTTGTTTCGGTTGTTTGGCAGCGTGCGGCCGGTTCGCCTGATAGCTATTGTCGCGTTTGTACTGGGTTTTTGGACGCTCATCCTGCGGATGCGCGGTTGGGACATACAGGTAGTATCGGTCCCCATCGCACAGCAAACCACCGGGGTGGTTCTTGAGCTGCGCAATATCTTTGGCGATCACGTGGAAGGGGCCGAGGTTCTAATAGGCGACAGATACAAGATGGTGACAGATGAGTTTGGGGTGGCCAGCATTTCTGGCCTGCCGATCGGGAGCGTAGAACTGACCGTTTCTGCGGAGGGATACAGGACCGTCAAGCAAGTGATACACCTCGGCCCGGGAAAGAACGAGGTCGTATTCAGAAACGATTCAGGCTTGGTGCCCGATGGGTTTGCAGTTGATTTCCATGTGTTTTGGAGCACAGCTTCCGGTGGGCTGGCGCGCGGTATAGCCGAGATTGCGATTTACAACGGAAGTTCTCGACCCGTATACGTGACAGAATGCGACATCCTATATGCCGAACAGGCATCAACCCTTAGGCTGCTTGGGTCGGAAGAGGCTTTCTCGAACTTTGCGGCTTCGCCTTCAAGCGTTGTCATCGTGAGCCAGCCTGAGATGGCAGTGAGCATTGACGCAGAGCAGATTGTCTACGCGAATCCAGTTGTTCTACCCTGGACGCCTCGAGACGGGGATATGCTCAGTTTGCGAGTGGTCTCAACCAACGATCTGGCCACTGCACCGGACAAACGAAACGTTCAGATTCTCTCAGATGAAATGGACTATGATGCAGATTGGGATCCTCACGTGCCGTGAAGGATTAGAAGTTCACCACATTGTTCCTGCATGAGAAGGGATTCCCGCATGCTGAGTAGAAGTGAAATGAACATAGTCTTCTTGAAGCAGTTTGCAGTGAGAGGTTATTGCAATGAGGCGTGCGCTCGTCCTAATAGCGGCCCTAGTACTTGCCTTTCTTCTAGTTTTGGGACAAGCATTCGGTGTCCAGACACCGGCGGATATCGTTATCCGGTCTTCTTTGGGCGAAACTGTGTTGGAAAGCGCGGTGACGCAGCGTGGTGGCGTGGATTACCTACCGCTTCAGGATGCCGCGGCTGCGTTTGGAGCTGCTGCTTACTGGATACAGGACGCAATCGTTATGAGGTTACTGACTGAGAGCCAGTCGGTTGAGCTGACCGTCGGCGACCGCACGGCCGTTGTTGATGGGCAACCTGTGGAACTCGACTCGGCACCGATCAAGGTTGACGGGCGCCTTTATCTGAGCATAGATGCTTTTACTTATCTATTGGGAGTCGATGCAGAGTGGAGCGTCGACCGCAGCCAGCTCGTTTTGCGTGAATCGGTCCCTCGCCTGGTTGGCATGGCAGTCGAGAAGCTAACTGACGGCAGGCAGGCAGTAGTGCTGACCTTGTCTAAGCCAATAGCGGGCAAGCTCACCGAGGCTGTGTTGACAGGACCCGATAGATACTACGTTGACATTCCCGGAGTTCGCATGGGGTTAGAGGAAGACGATCGAACCCTCCATGTGGATGACGCTATTCTGCGGTCGGTTAGGGCAAGCCAGAATCTGTCTGACCCGCCCGTAGTCAGAGTTGTACTTGACTTGAACAGGAGCTTTAGATACTGGGCCCGCAAAGACCCTGCAAACCCTAGACGCATTTTGATTGAACCGGCCTTTAGAATTTACAATGCTGAATTGGTGCGCAATCCTAATGGCGGGCTTATACGCATTATTTCGGACGCAGGTCCGGTTCCGTACCAGATCAACTACTACTCAGAGCCTGACAGAATCGTTGTCGATCTGATGAATTCGTTCCTGGTGCGCGACGCTTTTGAGGTCCCGAATGACGATCACTATTTTGTGAGCTGCATAAGAGCTAGCCAGAACAAGACTGACGTTGTCAGAGTAGTCATAGAATTGCGCAGATCCTATCCGTATACCCCTTACCATCCGGAAGGCAGGTCAAATGAGCTGTGCATTGCATTTGGTAAAATGATTTACGAACCGGAGATTAGGGAGACTGATACGGCTATTGATATCGTGATAAGGTCGAGCCAAGACAATCGGGGCGAAATATGGACTGATCCGCCAACTTCTGATAAAATGCGGCTTGCAGTTGATTTTAAGAACAGCTTTTTTGGATTCGATCCTTCCCAAGTTAGCATCGAGAACGAGTTGATCGCCGGGTTTAGAGCGGGCAGGTTCGATGGACACACGGTCCGAATGGTTTTCGATCTCAAGCGTTTCAATGGGTACAGTCTGATAAAGAATTCGGGCCCAGAAACTATCATAAGGTTACCAAAGACTCGGGAAAGCGTTTTATTTGGCCGCACAATCGTCATTGATCCCGGACACGGGTCGTTTCCATCGGCTGATCCCAATGGAGATCCCGGTGCGAGCCGCACCCTGAATGGTCAAGTCGTTTATGAGAAGGACTTGAATCTCAAAGTAGCGTTAAAACTGAGGGATTTGCTAGTCGCTGCCGGCGCTAACGTAGTTCTGACAAGAGATTCTGACGTAGGCTTGAGCATTTCGCAGAGATACAGGATAGCTAACGAGGCCAAGGCAGACGCGTTTATTTCCATTCACCACAATTCGTCTTTGGTTGAGTGGACCGAGACGTCGGGCCTTGAGGTGTACCACAAGTCGGGTGATTCTTCTTCGAAGAGATTAGCCGAGTCGCTTGGCCAAGCCATAGTCAAGCGAACCGGGCAGAATCTCGCCTACGTTGGATTACATAGGGCCTTCTTACTCGGAGTCTTGGAGGGAGCCAAGGTTACTTCGGTGTTGATCGAGGTTGGATTCATGAACTGCCTTGAGGAGCTAAAGCTCCTAGTGGATGACTCATTCCAGAATGAGGTGGCTAGAGGGATTTATGATGGACTGGTGAGCTTCTTCAGCAACGATCAACGAGCCCAGTCTGCCGCTGCCTCCAATCCGTCGCAGCCGGCTTCAGCGTCAAGCTCGGACTTTCTTACGCAGCTCACATCTAATCTTCCAGACATTGATGTTGAACGGTTGGAAGAGGAAGCTAAGAAACGACAGGCCTCCGAGTCCCGTTAACTTAAGGCCCAGTTACGGAGGTAAGCCAGATGGCAATTGTTCATGTTGACGAGGTCACCCGTGAAGTCAAGAGGATGTGCATAGAAGCGAACACAAATCTTCCTGCTGACGTCTATCAAGCCCTAGTGAATGCTGTCGGTACTGAGGATAATCCGGCTGCAGCAGCTGTTCTCAAGCAGTTGGTCGAGAATGCTGATATTGCCCGCAAGGAGTGCATACCCATTTGCCAGGACACGGGAATGGCAGTGTTCTTCGTGGAGGTGGGGCAGGACTGCCGCATAGTGGGGGGTAGTTTGACCGATGCTATCAACGAAGGCGTTAGGCAGGGCTATAGAGCTGGTTACCTGAGAATGTCCGTTGTAGCGGATCCTCTAGAACGCACAAATACCAATGATAACACGCCCGCGGTTATATACTACGACGTAGTGCCCGGGGAAGATCTCGTCATCCACTTCAGCCCTAAAGGGTTCGGTAGCGAGAACATGAGCCAACTGAGGATGCTGACACCTGCCGATGGGGTGGAGGGCATAAAGAGATTTGTGGTTCAAGTGGTCCGGGAAGGTGGCCCTAATCCCTGCCCGCCGGTGATCCTCGGCATTGGAATTGGCGGGACGATGGATAAAGCTGCAGTATTGGCCAAGAAGGCTCTGTTGAGGCCCATAGACCGGCGCAATCCGAACCCATCGGTTGCCAGATTGGAGGAGGAGCTCTTGGAGTTGATTAACAATCTCAATGTGGGGCCACAGGGTTTTGGCGGAAAAACAACCGCACTCGGAGTAAATATTGAGACGTATCCGACCCACATAGCCGGGCTGCCTGTGGCTGTAAATGTCAGCTGCCATGTGACCAGACACATGACTACGAGGCTTGGGGGGTAGCGGACTATGACATTTCATCAATCGCGTCGGGGCTGTGCGAAAAAGCCCGTAGTCGCAGCAGCACAGGAGCGAATGGACGTGGGGGATGCCTACAGTATGGCCTGTCCGGTGCGACTGACCGTGCCGGTTGCAGACAAGAGAGAGCTTGCTTCGCTTGTAGTTGGACAGAGCGTGCTGCTCTCCGGAGTTATATACACTGCCAGAGACGCAGCTCACCGCAGGCTGGTAGAGGCTATTCTAGCCGGGGACGAGCTTCCGATTCCGCTTCAGAACGAGTTCATATATTACGCCGGTCCCTGCCCGGCCCCTCCGGGCAGAGTTATCGGCTCTATCGGACCGACTACGAGTTGTAGAATGGATTCCTATGCGCCTTTCTTGATTGAGAAAGGGCTCGGTGGTATGATTGGTAAGGGTACCCGGTCCAAACAGGTTATAGATTCGATGATCAAGCATTGCTGTGTGTATCTGGCCGCAGTCGGAGGTGCCGGCGCACTTCTCTCTCGCCGCGTGGTAAGCGCGGAGCTAGTGGCCTACGGGGACTTGGGGACCGAGGCTATTAGGCGCTTGGAGGTCAAGGATTTCCCGGCGATTGTTGCAATTGACACCAGAGGGAACAGCATCTACGAGCGCCGCTAGTTTGGGGGTTACTTGATATGCCGAGGCTCGGTGGAAGAGCAGCAGATGAGCTACGACCGGTGGAGATATTGAGAGGATACAACAAGTATGCAGAGGGGTCAGTATACATACGTGTGGGAGATACGCATGTGATCTGCACTGCTACAATAGAAGACAAAGTTCCACCTTTTCTTAAGGGCACCGGGCAAGGATGGGTGACGGCTGAGTACGGAATGTTGCCCAGGAGTACCCAGGAACGCAATCAACGGGAGGCAACTAAAGGTAGGCAGGGCGGAAGGACCATGGAGATCCAGAGGATGATCGGAAGAGCCCTGCGCGGCGTTGTCAACCTTGACCGCATTGGAGAAAAAACCATTACTATTGACTGCGACGTGATTCAGGCAGACGGCGGGACTAGGACCGCGTCGATCACCGGCGGGTTTATTGCTATGGTCGATGCATTGAATTTCTGCAAACTCCTTGATGCTCCGGGCGATACACCGGTGGTCAGGGACTGGCTGGCTGCAACAAGTGTTGGGATCATTAATGGAGAGAAGCTACTTGACCTGTCCTATGATGAAGATTCCATTGCTCAGGTAGACATGAATATCGTGATGACCGGAAAGCGCGAGATAATTGAGATTCAAGGAACTGCAGAGGGACGCCCGTTTACTCAAGCCGAATTAATGGAGCTTTTTGCACTTGCGGAAAAAGGGATTCAGGATTTGATCAAGCTGGAGAAGGAACTCCTCGGAGAGGTCGGCCAGTACATAGGGAGAGGGTCTGCGTAATGAAGAAACTCGTAGTTGCGACCAAGAACCGAGGAAAGCTGATTGAGATTGCCGAGCTGCTTCACGATGATGATATAAAGCTTTTCTCATTGCTTGATTTCCCAAAGATGCCTGATATTGTAGAAGATGGGCAAAGCTTTGAGGACAATGCCATTAGAAAGGCGAAGGCAGCGTTCGAATGGACTGGGTTGCCCGCTATAGCTGACGATTCGGGCCTAGAAGTGGATGCCCTGAACGGCGCACCGGGGGTTCACTCAGCCAGATATGCCGGAGAATCTGCAACTGACGAGGAGAGGATTGATAAGCTTCTCGCAGCCATGGTAGATTTGCCGTTGGAGGAGAGAACTGCAAGGTTTAGATGCGTGTTGGCCTTCGTCGATCCAAGTGGTAGAGTGCACTTGACTGAAGGGACGTGTGAGGGAGTAATAACGTTTGAGTGCAGGGGTTCCGGCGGCTTCGGCTACGATCCCATATTCATGGTACGAGAATATGGGAAGACTTTTGCAGAACTCGGAAGCGATATTAAGAACCGCATCAGCCATCGTGCTGTTGCTTTCAGCAAAATGCGGGAGATTCTGCAGAAGTATCTGTAGGCCAATCCGTTGACGCAAGTCGCAGTTTTGGGTATACTGGTATTTGCCTGTCGGGGCGTAGCGCAGCTTGGTAGCGCGCCTCGCTTGGGACGAGGAGGTCGGAGGTTCAAATCCTCTCGCCCCGACCAGTGGGGCCTCGTCACAGGAAAAAATGTGCGCCCGTAGCTCAGAGGATAGAGCAACGGACTTCTAATCCGTGGGCCGCAGGTTCGAGTCCTGCCGGGCGCGCCAGTTATCATCAGCCCGTCTGCGAAACGCAGGTGGGCTGCGTTTTGTCAGTGACTTGGGGATGTCTCTTGGCATCGGTCAAGAGCAGTGCCAGTGGTTTAGGCCCACCGATTACTTCCCTCACGTAGTAAGTAGACCCCGACCTCCTTGTTTTCCCGAACCACTTGACAAGAGCAACGAGGCCATTCCTGATCTCCAGAGCAGTAATGCAGTCTCTGAATACGCAACTGCCGTCGTTCAGGTAGGGGGCGCCTGCAGACTGCGGAAATGATGGCCGGTGAGTGTGGCCTGCGATCAGTATTAGATTGCGATTTCCAGCCCATTGTGCGAGCGTGCGTTCGATTTTGTTCTGCTTGTTGTGATTCTTTGCGGGGCTGATGGGGTCTTGAATCCCGAGTATCTCGAGGAAACGCCACACATACCTGACCAAGAGGCAGGAGACCATCCACAGCCGGTCGTTGATGAAGTCAGCTTGATGGCCATGAGTCACAAGCAGACGGATTTCGGTAGGAATGTGCTTAAGAACAATTCCTTCGTAAGCACTCAGCCCTTTGAGCAGCGGAGTCCACGTGCGTTTGCTTTCATCGTAATACCGGCCGAGGTAACGTTCTACGATCCTTTTTCGACTTTTGACAATATCGTGATTTCCCCAGATCATGTAGAAGCGGTCTGCCTGGTGAAACTTGCTGAGCAGCTTGAAAACATCTTCGTGTGCGCGGACGATGTGGTCAAACCTGCTGTTTTCCCACAGCTCATCCCCGTCTCCTATTTCGATGTACGTGTATCCGGAGTTGTAGTACTGGCGAAGCGCGTGCAGATACAGTTGCTTGTTCGGAGCAAAGTCGTCAGCCCGGCTACCATCTCCGCGATGGCAGTCGCTCATAAAGACGATTTTGGATTTATTGGAGAACGGGATTTCTCTTGAGGACTTGAGCACTTGGTCAAGGCGCTTGAAGGCTGACATGTTTTCAATATGCCTCCGCGAGCTATAGCTATATCGTGTCAATGTGCGCTATATCGTACACAGCAGCTTTGTAGCGGGTGAAAGGGCGGGGCAGGCGTGGCTCATTTTGGTCTTGTCAAACTCGGAGGTGTGTGTTAAGATATTAGCGCCGGCAGACCCGATTCCCGGTAGCCTGCAGCATATAATACAGCATGTGGTGGATGTAGCTCAGCTGGCTAGAGCACCAGACTGTGGATCTGGGAGTCGTGGGTTCAAATCCCATCATCCACCCCAAACAGGACCCCTGTTTATGCAGGGGTTTTTCTTTAGCAAGTCGGCTCTTCGTGAATGCAAATGAGAAGTGTGTTGCTCCGGTTCCTCGCAATGCGAAAGCGGCCTCTCGTCAGTATAGTGGATTCATGGATCGAATGGATCAAGGAATACAGGATCAGACGCCTGCGGCTGAGGTGGCGCGACTGCGTATCAGGCATCTGCGCGAGTTGGAAACTATATCTCTGGTCTCTGCAGTTCATCTCGAAGTATGGCCTGCCATTGTGTGCGATGCCGAAGTCAAACCCTACATGGTGTGCGCAATGTGGTCCCTCCCTGCAAGAGAATGCCGCAGTTAATGGGGTGGATCGCATACTTTGCACGCTTCATAGCCGCGCTGCCGGGCAATACTGAGCTCAATTGCTTCTGCATCGGCCGATAGGTATCTGCATCCAGCGCGGTGATACTTCACCCCACTCCTATTGACAAATACTAAAGTGCCGTCCACTGTCGCTTCAGGCGAGTTGTCGATGTTGTTGAGTTGGAGCGGTATTCTCACAACGCTGTTTTCCTCGTCGTAAGAGAATTCGGCTCCCAGCGCTTCGGCTACCGGTTCTGCAGGAATCATGAGCACGCCGTCAACAATAACCGCGAAGTGGCTTTCTGCAAGCGCTCGCCCATTGACTACCACGCGTATCCGATCCGAACGCGCCAGTACAAGACCGGTTAGTGCAATTGCGATCAAGATTATCGCTGTCATGATCTTAATGAGTGACGGATAATGTCTCCGGTTCCTGGACGCGGGTGATGGTGATGACTCGCCACGCTCTAATCTCATTCCATGCACCTCCTTGCAAGACTGTAAACACTACTTTCCAAGTTGTGTCCTCATGCCTATGATACCTATTCCATTTATTGCTAGCAATACTTTTAACGGGTGATTGTTGACTGCATAAACTGAACAAGGGCTCGGTATGATCCGGGCCCTTGTCCGAGGCATCTAGTTAGCCTAGAACCTATCTAGTGTTTGTTCGACGTGTCTTCACAGATGACTTACTGACCTGGCGTCACAGGTGGCATCTGGGTCTGCTGTCCAAACTGCTGAGTGACCCCAGGCTGGCCCTCAGCGAGTCCCTGCTGGAATGCGCTTCTGACTGAACTTATTGTCTGGTTGATCAAGCTCTGCTCTGCAGCTTGGATCATCTGTTTAACCATGTATCCACCAATCTTACCGGCCTCATAGGTGCTGAGATGACCGTTATACCCCTGGTTTAGGTTAATACCAAGTGAACTAGCAACCTCGTACTTCATTCTCTCAAGTGCCTGCTTTGCCTGCGGCACTTGAACCTGATTGTTGTTATTGTTGCGTGCCACCAGTGGTGCACCTCCCGCGACGTAGTTGATCCGTTGTTAATGTTCCCACGCACAACATGAGAATGTTAGTCAACTCATGGTCAGCTCGCTAACGGCTGGACTGACGGTAACAAGGGTCCTTAGCTGGCGACTTGCTGCGTGTCTGGATATGACTTGTTGACAGACTGTGCGAGTCGTCGCATCGATTCGAAGGCGCGACTTGGGGAAAGTTAGGTGACCTGTGCTACGGCGAACAAGCGATTGCCTGCTCCAAAGTCAACGGCACCCGCGTTTGCATGGCGAGACGGAGTCTTCTTTCTACCTCAGGCCAGTTAGTCAACTGCCACCAAGCGAGCACGTAGTCTTCTCTGCGGTTCTGGTAGTCCAGGTAGTAGGCGTGTTCCCAAACGTCCAAAACAAGCACAGGAATGCCGCCCCATTGTGTGAGGTTCTGGTGCTTCTCGGCTGTGAGTATCTCTAGGCGATTCCAGGCAGGTTGCCACACCAGTATTGCCCAACCGGAGGCCTCAACTCGAATGGCTGCTTGAGAGAATTGCTCTTGAAAAGCAGACAAGCTTCCAAAATACGATTTAATCTGTCTAAGAGTCTCCGGGCCGACCTGCGTAGGACGCCGCGGCGTCATAACAGTCCAAAAGATGCTGTGCAGTATGTGGCCGGACCCGTTGAACGCAAGCTCGCGTTCCCAGTGCCGGATCAATGCGTAATTGTTCTCTGCTCTTGCTCTTGCGAGTTGAATTTCAGCTTCGTTTAGGCCGTTGACATAGTTTTGATGAAGCTTATCGTGATGGATTTCCAGCGCCGTACGGCTGATCACCGGTTCTAGGGCGTTGTATGGATAGGGTAATGGGGGCAACTGATGCTGCCCTAGAGGCGCGGCGTGTCTCACAACCTCCCGATTGAGATCCATATTTTCTCACTCCTCGCTCACTCATCGGCTTCTCGCAGCCGCCGGCACAATCAGGCGGCTGAATTGTCGGATTTGTTGACAGCTTATGCGTGGAAGTTAGAAGATTCCAATGTGCCTTAGGACCATGCATGACCGGCGCATGAGAGTTGTGAGAGTTCCGGATGCCGCACACAGGGCTTGAGCTATCGGTTCAATTCCGCCGGATTTGACTTTGCGGTCTGAAAGATACAGCGCGAGGAGCCCTCTAATCACCAGCAAGTGAAAGCTCGACCTGGGTGCTTCTCTGGTTAGCGCTGCCGATTTTCGAATGAAGGTAGTAAACCTTTCAAGCAGATATTTTTCACTCGGGTAGCAAGCAACAAAATTGAAGTCGCCAAGGGTCTTGTCTTCATCTAGGTCGATCAGGTAGTCCAGCAGGATGTGAAGCCCACATATCCAAGGGAAGTATAGGTTTAGGGTGTCTTTGACACTGCGCTCATCAATCTCACTCTCTGCAGCCATGGCAAATAACACGAAAAGACCGAGGGTGGATCCGGTTGCCGCAGCAAACTCCCACCACTCTACCTCGTCGGGTAGATTCCAGCATACAGGGACGGACTTGTGTTTCATGTTGCGAGTAGCCCACTGCTCAAGCCGGCTACGCCTAATTCTTTGGTCGAGATGCTTTAGTGATTGCAAGTCAGAGTAAAGTCTTGCGAGTTCGAGTGCGTAAGGCATCACCAACCGGTAGCTCGGCAGAGCAGCCAGATTAGTTCTGCAAGTGTGAACTAGCTCAGCGAGATAGCCGCCGTCCTCTCGATAGGGGTAGTAAAAGTAATAGGGCGAGAAGGACTCTTCATGCCGGCCGATTGTTGATTCTTCCGGTGGAGTGTAGGGATCAAGCGCATCAGACATTGCCTTATGCAGTCGGCGAAAAGCTTGCTCATCAGTTTGTCCTGCCCGATCGCAGAGGTTGTCCAAGTAATCGCTGATTGTTTGCAGGGAAACTATAGCACGCAGGATGCTTGGAGCAAACTTCCGAGCTGAGCCGCCAGGATAGAGGGTATAGACTGAGCCGCCGAGCACGTGAAATTTCTTCAGAGCAATGCTCGCTAGAGCCTGTTCACGCAGCAGGGCACAAGGAATCTGCCGGGCCCGGCTGCACCAGTGTCGCAGCTCTTTCTCTGCTTGTGGGATGGCATTCTTGACAAAGGCTATTGTGGTCCACATACGCGGTTCCATGGAAACATTGTCGACTGCGAGGGAAGAGTTGTCAAGTCTTCTTTCAGAGAACGGATTCGAACACCGACATTATGATCTCGGGTAGTTTGGGGAGACTCACTCCTGCGAGCCTCATTGTCCCATACGCAGTGGCTAGTGCCCATGTTCCGGCGTACGCTGCCAGTGTCTTTCGGTCGCCTTGTCTCCACAACCGTGGCACCTGAATGGCAGCCATTGCAATCATGAACAATGTGAACCAGATCACAGGGAACGATCTCCTTCCTGGATCTTAGCGCGGGATGATTGATCTCGCAGTGAGACCGGTGCGCCTGAGATTGACCTCAACCTCGATGTTCACGTCCAAGGCCTTGAAAAACTCGTCCCAGCGACCTTTTACGATCTCGTTCCATACCTGTGGCTCCTTTCGGTAAATCGTATTTCCAAACCCGAAGACATCTACTCCGAGTTGTTTAGCCTTCGCGATTGCATGCTCGATGTCGTTTCTAATTGCTTCAGCCGCTCTATCTGCGATTGACTGGATCACTGCCGTATCCTCAGGATCGAATGCGGGATGGCCTCCCGGAACGGACTCTTTGACTACGTCCTGTACCCTCGCAAGAACTTCGATTGTCGCAGTCATGGTAATGCTATTCCCGGAGACAGTATACCTAATCCCGCAGCCACCCTGCTTTAACTCAAGGCTGACTAGACCTCCTTGCGGGGATTCCACTGTCAATACTGCTCGGGATACATGGCCCAGTACCCAGTTCACTCCGAGTGATTCCGCAGCGTCAAACCAACCGACCATTTTGTCATCGTCAAAAACTGCGCTGCCGTGAACCTTCAGGGCAGGTTTAGGTATTGGGGTACCGTCTGTAGAGCGTTGTTCTGCCTGCTGCCCTGCTTCGGGAGTCTGTAAAACAATCACTCGGATAAATGCGGGATCAATGCCCGGAAACGATATTATTCTCAGTTTATCCAGAAGTTGACCCCTTGGGATCTGGGACTGCTGATTCCGCACGTATTCAAGCATCCCGAGCAGTCCAAGACCGGGGTTGGGCTCCAGTGGAAACTCGCTCTCTAGCAGAGCCCTCATGTCACCTTGGACAACGGCCACCTCAGAAATCAGGCGCAATTCGGGATGGCGGAGGAAAAACTCAAGTACAGGACCTATTCCAGCTCTAGCGAGTTTTTCCGATATAAGGACTACGTCAACGTGCGACAGGCTAAGCTGTCTGGAGGTTGTCAGTTCGATGTTCTTAACTGCTGCAAACGGTGAGGCACCTCTGCCCGAGTTCGCCCAAAATGGCAAAGTAACAGCGGTTCCCCCGCTTGCCAACGTACCTACCGATCCCTGACTCGTAGCTGCGGTCGGGTTGGGAAATTGGGCGATTACTGTGAACTCGCCGGGGTCTTCTATGTCGAATGCCAACACCGAAGGATATGTCAATGTTTCGGGTTCCCTTCGATCCCAACATCCGGAAACCGAGATCAGTGCGATCAATGTCAGAAGCGACGCTGCTAACGGTCTCCAACGAATGTTGATGCTCAGCGCCTCCTTTTTTCAAACACTTTGAGAGTGCGAATTCCATACGCAATCCATAGCAGGGCGTAGGGAACAAAGACTGTCACTGTTACGAACACCGCAAAGGCAGGAGATTCATGGAAGTGCAGCAAGCTCAAGAGATTGTCGTACGACTGCATCGAGTACACGAACCAGACTGTTGCTATCGGCCCGACCAAAGGGCGGTAGTCCTGCAGATCCATTAACTCTGATGTAGCCCGGCATAGTACATACAGCAGAACCGATGTATCCACTAGAATTGCAAAACCCCACGCTATGGTTCCGAGCGCCTCTACTCGCTGGATTAGGCGAATAATATTGACAGCTCTCAGTGCACTTAGAAATGGAAATACGGAACTATTCCCTAAGTCCGGCCCAAGGACTCCGACCACCATCACAGCGATCAAGGTTTGTGTGATCCCTGCAAGCAAGGTAGTAGCGACAGCGGGCAAGAGTATCCGTGTGGGCTTTGTTGCTTGTGGTATAAGGACACCGAGTGAGAGATACTTGCCCCCAAGTGCGAGTGAAGTGGCTGTGCTAGAAAGAACGGGCTTCAAGCCTCTTGCTAAGACCGGCTCTAACGATCTGCTATCGAATGCACTAAAGCCCATGGGTAACGCGATTAGTATCGCGAGTGTAAACAGTGGCACCAGTACATCGCTGGTGCGTCCAATTGTCTCTACTCCCAAATAGCAAGCTATTGCAGCAAGAATCACCATTGATCCGACAATGAAAGGGATCGGAGTATCAGGAACGAATGAACCTATGATTAGCTCGGCGTAGAGCCGGGCTTCAGCACCGACGAAATGGAGCAGGACAATTAGAAAACCTATTGTTATTGCCATACCAAATGGTTTTCCAAGCAGTTCCTGGCTGAATCTTACCACCGACTTATCCTCGAATCGGATTCCGAGCCCTGCGATGAGCAAGACTATGAGCACACTTCCAAGAGCTATCACGAGAGATGCAGCCCACGCGTCTTGAGCAGCACTGCCCATAGTCAATGCCGGCAGTGTCGCAATGGATATGCTCGAACGTGTTATGAACAACATGAGCATTATCTGCCTGTTGTCAATCCGTTCTATCAGGGGATCATCGCTCCATTCTACTGGCTCTCTGTTTGTTGCTCCTATTGGCCTGCAATCCGGGTCTGGGCATCTGGCCGGGGCGCTGCCTGATGGGCTCCCGAGATCCGACGAGGGAAGGCCGCCTGACCATATTCCACCACCAGGTTCGTACAAAGACGTCCTTCAGGTCAGAGAGAACCAAAGGTCCGATTGGTGCGAAATACGGGTACCCAAATGATCTCATTGACGTCAAGATGAGTATGATGAGAAGAAATCCAAATTGAATTCCAAACAGCCCAAAAAGGGAGCCGAGGACGATAAAAACGAATCTGAGGAGTCTCGCAGCGATGGAGAACGCGAAGTTGGCAGTTGTGAATGAGGCAATGGCTGTTAACGATATAATTATAACCACGGCCGGCGACACTAGCCCTGCACCAATCGCAGCGTCTCCCAGCACAAGGGCTCCAACGATCGTCACTGCAGATCCAACTGCCTTTGGAAGCCGCAAGCCGGCCTCTCTAAGGATTTCAAAAACGAATTCCAAAATAAAAACCTCCATTGCGATGGGGAAAGGCACACCTTCTCGAGCTGCGACAATTCTAAACAGCAGTTCGGTCGGCACGAGCTCGTGGTGGAACGTAAGTGTCGCTACATAAGTCCCCGGCAACAGCATTGACGCCCAGAAGGACAGGTATCTGAGGAATCCAATGATCGATCCAATTGGAACCCTCTCGTAGTAATCATCAGGTGCTTTGAGCAGCATAGAGAATTCGGTAGGGACGCAAAGCACGAAAGGCGTGCCGTCGGTGAAAATGGCGATTCTGCCTTCAAGGAGCACTGAGGCTACGCGGTCAGGCCGCTCTGTCCTGTACACTATCGGAAATAGAGAAGTCGGGTTGTCTTCTATGAACTCCTCGATTTGCCCGCTTTCAAGAATTCCGTCTACGCTTATTCTGTTGACTCTTTGTCTGATTTCTTGGATCAAGCCTTCGTGTGCGAGGCCTTTTATGTACATTACTCCAATCCGGGTTCTGGTTAGACTGCCTACAGTAAACTGCTCGGCCCAAAGATTGGGCGTTCTAATTCGCCTTCGGATCAGCGAAATGTTAGTGCTCAAGCACTCGGTAAATCCGTCGCGCGGCCCTCTAATCGAAGGTTCTGATTCAGGCTCTTGAAGTGTTCTGTGGACAACTCTTTCAGTCGCACAACCGATTGCCTGTTCGTGCCCGTCGATTAAGATTACAGTAAAGCCCTCTAACAGAAGCTTCCAAAGCTCATCGAGGGTATCGGCGTAGTTGATTCGCGGAGACTGAACCACAAGTCGAGTGATTACTTCAGGCAATTTGTGTGCGGGGCTATCTTGGAATGCACCGCTTAGCAAGTTAGTGGTAAGGGTGTGCACGAGTTCATCTCTCTGCTGGCTGTCAGCAAATTCCTCAACGCTGATGATAGCTGCGGGAACCCTCTTGGTCCCGAGCTGCATCAGCCTTATTGTTATGTCAGCTGATGGTCCAATCATCTCTTTAAACGCCTTGAGATTCCCCTCTAGGGAGGAGGTCAGCCTGTACCTTTGGACGAGAGCCTCTCGTTCACTGATATCGAGCTGGTCGTCTTTAAGATCTCCTGCGGGTTTGGTGTTGCGAGCGCGCCAAGCCTTCAGTAACTCACTGAGCCATTTCATGCTTTCAGCTCTCCCCAGGAGCGTCTATCTATTTTGTCATACCTAATGTCCCCAGTACTGGCTAGAACTATTCTGAAGCGGCTCAGAGTGCGAGGGCCACGATTTCGCCGATCGTTTCTGCGAAGTTGAGTTCGCCAGAGCCGTACTCGTGGCGAGTTATGGAGGTGGATAAGCAAAGGACTCCTAACAGCGATTTGTCTCGTTTAATCGGAACAGCAATCACCGAATGCCATATGGGATCTCCGGATACGGGGTCAAGACCATGGACATGATCCCAGTCTACACAATAGATTGACTCGCCCGAAGATAGGACATTTTCGATGATTTGTTGACTGCAGATTATCTCAGACACCCAGCCTTCATCTTGACTTCTTCTAGTGAAAGTACGTGTGCGTTTGGCAAAGCCATCTTCCTCTAGGACCACCAATGAGCCTAATTCAGCGTCTAGAATGTTGATTGCCTTGCCTAGCAGGAGGTATATTTTCCCTTCTTTCTCAATCGGCTGATGGATCACGTCGATCATCTCTATCATTGCGAGGACATTGCGCTGGTCTTGGACAGTATTGCCTGTGACTATGCCGGCAAGCCTGTCAGTCCGTTTTGCAGTGCCGCCTATGGACGCATTCCAAAGGACCGCACTGTTTCTCCCTAATTGTTTTGCTTGATAGAGAGCCTGGTCAGCCCGACTAACCAACTCATCCTGCCACTCTCCATGCGTCGGGTACGTGGCAACACCCAAACTGATCGTAAGAGTCATGCTTGTGCCCATAAGCTTAGCGGACTCTACTGCAGTCCGAAGCCGTTCCGCTACTACCATTGCATCCTCTTCGGAAGTGTCAGGCAGCAAGATAGCGAATTCTTCCCCTCCGTAGCGGCAGCATATGTCCTGCGGCCGAATGTTTTCACGGAGAACTCTGCCTAACTCTCTTAGGATTTCGTCGCCCCTTTGATGTCCGAAGGTGTCGTTGACACTCTTAAATTCGTCAACATCGATCATTATCAGTGATAGAGGATAATGCCCCCGAGCAGCTTTATGCAATTCGTTCGCTATTGCTTGCTCGAAGTACTTGCGCGTGTAGACTCCTGAAACCTTGTCGATGGATGACATGAGCCTAAGGTGTTGATTCTCCACAAGGATTCTAGCGATTGAGGCGAAGGCACGGCAAACTCTAAGAGTGTGTCCGTTGAACTGGCTAAAAACCGACGATGATGACAGGTACAAGTACCCGAGGACGCTTCTGGTCGACCGCGAGCGTGGCCTTCGCTGATCATGCTTGAACGAAGAGTCTTCGTATACGCCCTCAAGAAGCGGAATGCAAATCACAGCTCTTACGCCGTCAGGCAGTGTGAGGTCAACTTGACCGGGTTTAACCCCAAGTTGCTCCTTTATTAGAATCCCTTTTGGCTCGGATCTGGCGCGGTCAAGTATGCACTGCAACTCTGTCCCTGACGGAGCAGCACCGACGCTAAACTCTGCCACAACGCTATCGTTTTCCTCTAAGAAAAGGCATGCAGTGTCAGCACCTGTTATTTCCGCAAGGGCCGAAAGGATCCGCTCTACGCCGTACTGGTAGTTTGACGGCGGGCTGTCAAGCATCTCTCCGAGGAAATCGAGAATTAAGGCTTGACTGCTGTCAGACACATCGGATTCACAGAGATCTTCGCCGGATAGCCGGATACGCAGTTGCATAAAGCGGAAGAACTTACCCAGAGGACTTGAATCATATGTAATGTCCAGGTTCTCCTCATCCGAGGTTGCAGCCAGCTCTTTCTCTAGCAGAGACTTTCTGATTGATAGCAGTCGCTCACGCACTTCGTGTCGGTCGTGCGACAAGATAAACGCCTTTTGGTATTCCTCCGGTACGTTTGATGCCAAGCTATAAAGTATGTCGATTGCCGACGAATACGCCGAAGCTGCGCACAGTAAGTCCCCCTTACAGTAAAGAGCGTCTCCAAGGGCTTTGTGCGCCTTAAACTCCAGCAAAGGATATAACAAGCCTTTACAGTATTCAATTGAGCGGTAAATCAAATCGACTGCAGTATCGCCTTGCGAGAGTTGACCTTTGAGAAGATACAGTTCGGCGGAAAGCCTTGGAGTGTCGCTTTTGCTCGCCAGCTGTTCACTCTCGGATATTAGGCTGGCTGCTTTCTCTAGTTCGCCGGCGTTGATTAATAGATCCGCGAACGCGTGAAGCCATGTTCTGTAGTCTTTAATGTAATTGGAATGTCTGTACTCAGAAATGATCTGATCCATTCTGTCAAGATCAAGAACCCCGGTCTTAGCATAGTCAATGCAAAGCCTTAGAGCTTGTCCATGTAGGTTGAGGTCGCACTGCGACTCTCCAACTCCACATTTGTTGGAGCCTTTATTGAGGTACTCAGATGCCCGTTCGAAGTCGCCGATGACATAGAAAAGGGTGGCTGCGTATTTCCGAAATATATCAAAATACCTTTCAAAAGCGTCGCCATGCTTCTCGATTTCGGCTTGTGCCAGTCGCAGGTAATGACAGCTTTTGCGATAGTCCCCGATAATCATGTAGGACAAAATCATATTTACTCTGCACACGAATAGCACAAGGTGCCTTTCGGATTCTAGAGACAGTTTCTCAGCCTCATGGTAATACTCTAACGCAGTCGGGTGTTGATCGAGTGCACGGTATGTCTCGCCTATGTTGTTTAGAAGAGTTTCCATAATGGCCGGTTGGCCGTACTTTTTCACGATCTCGAGAGCTTGTTCATAGTACCCCCGTGCCCGTTCGGGCATTTGCAGGTGATCGTTGTATATATTTCCTATATTGTTAATAGGCCGAGCAGCTTCCCAATGGCGGCCTGAAGCGTTGAATAACCTGATGCTCTCTTCGTACCGCTTTATCGCCTCAGCACTTCGACCCTTCGAATCGTAACTGGCGCCGATAAGGTTTTCAAGCAGTCCCCTCATATGAAGAAACTCATTGTGAGTATACGAGGAGAGGCACTCGGATGCCAGCTTGATTATCTCATCGTATCGTTGCTGGCTCAGCATCATAACACACAGGCTGTACGTGGCTTTTAGCACGGCCTCTTCGCTCTGGGAGAATTTGGCCAGCTCAAGAGCTTTATACAGTGACTCTGATGCAGCTTCGATGTTGTTCATTCTGACCTGAAGCAGGCCGATGCCTTGCATTGCAAGAGCTTTGGCTTCTGTGTTGTCCATTTCGGAGGCATGACCGAGCGCCTCTTTGTAAGTTTCCAGCGCCTTCTCGTATTCTCCTAGTCGCTCATAGGTCTCACTGAGCATAAACAGAACCCGCAATGTCTGAGAGTGATCCTGAAGGTTCTTTGCTGCTTTGTAAGCTTCAATAAGGAACGGCTGTGCCTGGGAGTCGATGCCGATTTCGAGCAGGCTCTCTGCACACGCTAGAGCTACCGAAAGGGCACGTGACAGCTCACCTGCTTTTTTAAGATGAAATACAAGTTCATGGCTTACCTCAGGGTCGTCTCTATTTGGCAAGGACTCAAGGGCTTTTGCTATGCGGCTATGGAGCTCGTGCTTTTGTTCCTCCGCCATAAAGTCGTAAAGCCCGCGCTTTATGCTCCTTAGACGAATTTCGTACGCGTAACCGCGATCGTCATTTCTTTCGTCAACAAGTTGGAGCGAGATAAGCTCGTTGAGAATCTCTGTAAGCCTGTCCCTGGATATATCGCAGGCCTCCTGGAGCGCTTCTAGTGGCGCTGCAGATATGAACGCAGATAATGCTTGAAGAACTGCCCGCGAGTCACCGGGCAAACTGGCAATCTGGTTCAAAGCTGCTTCGTAGATGTCATTGGGAATCGGAAGAACGATGCCGTCTGCCTCGATATCGAAACCAGTGCGCCAGTGACCGTTCTCATCCAAGTAAAGGTGTCCTTGCGACTGCAGCGCATTTACAATGTCTTTGATAAGCAGCGGATTACCCTCAGTTTCGCATAGTATGCGGGCAGAGAGCTGTCTCAGAATCGGGCTGGTTCCGAGCATTTGTTGGATCAGTTCAAGAGTCGCCTTTGGGCCAAAGGGTTTCAAAGTCAACCGTGTAGTCCCTGACCTAGAGCGCCACCGCTCTACAAAATCCTGCAGCGGCTTGCCGTCGATCTCCTCGGTGCGATAGGCCAGAATTATCCATAGAGCGACCGGTTTAGTAGTGTTGAGCATGTGTTCTATCAACTGTAAGCTTTGCGGATCGGCCCACTGAGCGTTATCCAGTACGATGACTGCACGGTGCCTGTTAAACGTGTCTAATAAGAAGTTTGCCAAACGATCGCTAAGCCTTAAAGCCTCCCTTTCTGCAGGCAACTCAGGGGTTGGCTGGATGTCGTGGCAGCTTAAGAGATCCGGCACTACCTTGATCAGCTCTGGCCCGTACTTGGCTAGGATTTCGTCGCTTGCAAGAGGAATGACATTTCGGATCAGTTGAGCAATTGGCTCAAGAGCCAACTTGCGAGTCTCTGAAAAACTTGCAGTGAATACCCGGATTCTCTCTAACTCCATGTAAAAGCTGAATTCTCGAAGAAGACGGGTCTTGCCGATCCCCATGCTTCCGTCGACCAGTGTCAACGCCGGATGCCGGCTTTTCCGAAGCAGCTGAGTCTTCCAGTCATTCAGCAGTTGCAGCTCGGCGTCTCGTCCGACCAGTTTGGTGGCAGATATAACTTTGCTCTTGTAATTCTGATCGAACAGGGGGTAGCCTGCGCCCGTTATGCTGTTTATATGGGCAATCACCTGCCGCGTGTCGTTGTATCGCCTCTCGACGGGCGCGATCAGGCGATCGATCAAATGAGCAAATGGCTTAAGGTGCGGAGTTTCAATGTGTTTGTGCAAGACATTTGACACGCTTACCTCGGTCGGGTCTTCTCCGGTCAAGAGGTAAAGCATTAACACTCCCAGAGAATACAAATCAGATGCCGGAGTAGCAAAATCTCCACGCAGCTGCTCAGGAGGAGAGAATTGCGTGCTCGCGTCTCTGGCTTTGAATATTGCCTTTTCAACGTCTGGATCGATGACGCAGCGGGTGAGCTTGATCGTTGCACCCTCCGGGCCATCCACTACTGCGACGGAGTTCTCATCCAAACGGCCGTAAACATATCCGATGTCGTGCAGATAGCCAAGAACATGGCATATGTTGACGACGGCCCTGAGGATCTCTTCTACTTTTTTACCTGCGTACTCTTGAAACACACTCCGCTGAGCGGGGATGTACTCATGGGTTAGGTAGTACTGCAATGAAAGAGCGTTGCGCCCATCTATGGACTGCACAACTCCGAAATCGAAGATGTGCATTATGCCTGGATGCGCAATACCCTTGAGTGCAGGCAGTTCACGTTTGAGGTAGCTGAGCGCTCGAGCAGGAATCGCTTCAGGTCTAATGAGTCTCAGAACTACCGGTCTGGATTCTTGGAGGAGATCCTCCGCCAAGTAGCAGAGGCTGGGAGAGCCGTCTTGTGCGACACCGGTTACCCGATACCTGCGGTTAATGAGTTTCATGCGATCGCCCCGCACTACGTCCAGTTTTGGAATATACTGGTTCGTAGATTCACCAAAGGTATTCTTCGTCACAATGACGTTATCCTTTTTATTGGATGGCACTGTTAGGTGAGATCACCAATTGGGCCATATGTTGGGTACTTGCCGGTAGGAGCTGCCTTAACACGATTGGCATGCAACACCTGCAAGATCAGTACTTATTGTACAGAACGGCGGACGGATAACTTCGCTGCTCAAAACGACTCGACGAGGTGTTGGGCTTGGTGATCGTATTGCTGAGGCGCAGTGCGGTCAATTCGATCGCCACTGTACTAATTCTATTCTTGGCAGCCGGGCTCGTCCCAGCTGCATTTGACGAAACTGTTTCAGGCCGGGCCGTGGTCGGGGTTCCCGAGTCATTGTTCAACTACTTACAGCCGTACTACTCTAGCTTTAGAACAATGCATAGCGACGCAGTTATCGAGTTCTGCGTAGTCAGCGACTCTGAAGACGAGTGGCCAACTCAGCTTCCCCCCGTGCACGCTTGGCTTGTGCCGGAGACTAGTGTCGTTCCGTTGCAGTCTAGATTCGAAGAGGCCTTCTGCTGCGGTCTCACGGCGTCTGATTCGTTCTATGCACGGTTTGTGCCGGTCGTCAGCGCTTTCAATCCTACTGAGGTTATCAGCTCTGAGGCTTTGTGTATGGCAATGGCAGGGGAGATCACGGACTGGGAGAGCTTCGAGCCTACTTGGCAGGGAAAGATCAAGGTCGCAACGTACGAGTCAAATCCGGCCGAGAGTTTGGCTCCAATAGACCACATCTTACACGCCGGCAGCAATGCAGGCAGACCAAGCGCGGGAATTGTTTCTCACGCAAGGTTTAGAAACTTTGAGGAATTTGCGAACTACCTGCGCGTTGAACCTTTTAGCATTGGGTTGATCCCGCTGTCCCTTATTGTGCCGGGAACAAATCCGGTGCGAGTTATGGGTGCAGACTTTGTCAGCGACGGGCATCTGATTAGGAGAGTCTGTGTGCTTGAGCCGTTGGATCGATCGTTGTTTGGAAGGCTCCTGCGATGGACTTGGCAGCGACTCGGTCATGTCAGAGTCTTGGAGGCCTTCATTGATCATGTGAGAAAGACAGATGCCGCCCTGTCAGGATCGAGGCATGTGACCTTGGCGGCTGTCGGCGATGTGATGCTTGACCGCGGGGTACGTTTGGCAATGAACGAGTATGGGCTGACTTACCCATTTGAGAAGACCAGTGAGGTCCTTAGTTCGGCTGATATAGCATTTGCTAATCTGGAAACGCCAATAAGCGATAGAGGTAACCCGCTAAACATGTTCAGGGCATTTCCAGATGTCGTGACTACGCTGCGGTACTCCGGCCTGGATGTCGTGTCGATTGCCAACAATCACATATTGGACTACGACGACATCGCCATGTTTGACACCATTCGATATCTTGAAAGCATAGGAATTCAGCACGTCGGAGCAGGACGAGATGAGACCGCAGCTAGGCGTTACGCAGTATTCGACTTGGGCGGGATGAGGGTCGCTTTTCTCGCATACACAGAACTTTGGTTTTGCTATACCAAGGATAACAGGCGTTACGACGCAACGAAATCGAGTCCGGGAGTCGCTCCGCTTAGAGAAGACGTGTTGCTCGCAGACATAACTAAGACGCGGAAGGAATCGGATTTCGTGGTAGTTTCATGCCATTGGGGAGAGGAATACAAGAGGCATCCCAATGAGACTCAACGCCGCTTTGCTGATTTGGCTACAGCAGCCGGTGCAAGTCTTGTGCTGGGTCATCACCCGCACGTCCTGCAAGGCATCGAATTCGGTGACCGCTGGGTGGCGGCGTACAGCCTAGGCAATTTCGTCTTTGACCAGCGCCAACCCGGGACGCAAGAGAGTGTCATACTGCGGTTCACGATAGCTGGGGACTTTGGTATCAGCCGCATTGTCCGGACAGACGTGTTGCCGTGCTATATCTCCAATTGCCAGCCTGTATTGCTCACCGGAGAAGCCAAGAGCCGCGCACTGCTCGAAATGAGCCGGTTGAGTTCAGCTCTAGTACGTGAGGCATCACGTGAGGCATCGCAGCAGTGATTCCCACTGCCATCGGTATCTTCGATAGGTCTTTAGTGGAAAAATGACCCACCTGGCAAGAGGACTGGATTTGAGAGCTTCAAACCAAGGACACCGCGGTCGTCTTGGGCACGAGCGGCAAACTGGGTAACGATATGGGCACCTCCGTTGAAGCAGATGCAGGCACAGGTGATCGTGCGAGTATGAGTATCGGTAACACCCGACGCGAGCCAGCTCCCGGGCAAGCTCTAAGGCAGACGTTCGTGCCCTCATGAGTTTGCTGAGAACGCCGGAAGTTCGTCTTAGGTCTATGACAGTTGCGCCTGTGGTCACAAATGTGTGGCCGGACCTATGGCGCTGCAATCTCGCCGATTTCATGTCGCTTATGACCGCCTTAGGTGCAAGCCTTAGTAGACCGACAGAAGTCGCTTGGCAGGCGCGCAGTGCTTACGCCCGGCCGATACGAGTAGGAGCAAGGGCAGGCCGGGATGCAGCCGGGTCGGTAGCGATCCTCACCCTGGAGGGCTGTTCATGTCTGCTACAGATTACGCACCATGAAAGTGCAGCGAGTTATTACGTGCGCACGACTTTCCAGCTTAGAACTGCTTGAATGCGAAAAACACAGCCGCTGCAATTAGGCCGAACGATATGGCGTAATTCCACTTGAAGGCTTCTTTCAAGTACAAGACCGAAAATACGATGAATACAGATAATGTGATTGCCTCTTGAATGATCTTAAGCTGTGCCGCAGAGAAGTACAGGTGGCCCCAACGGTTTGCCGGAACCTGAAAACAGTATTCAACGAAGGCAATCATCCAGCTTACGAGAATGGCCTTCCAAAGTGGCACGTCTTTGAACTTCAGGTGACCGTACCATGCAAACGTCATGAATACGTTTGAAATCAGCAACAGAAGAACTGTTCGCACATAACCACCCCTAGCGAGTCAGGTTAGCAGACTAGATTCCCGCAAACCGTCATTGGCTCGACTGATTGCGGGGGATCGCATGCAGCAAGCCAAGATTAGCATACAGATTGGCCGGCTTCAACGCCGGATTGTGGTGCAAATCACTTGAAAAGGCGCCGCTTATCGGAGGTAAGACTCGTGCTCGAGTTCGCCTTGTGGGGATTGAGCAGTATCTCCACCGATTATTCACTCGTTTGCTGAGCAGCCTGCCATACTTGACTTCACACAGTCCTCGCAGACTTAGTGTAAAGTAGATCCGGGTGAAGGCAAGTTGGGGCGGAAGCGATGAGACGGATAGAAGGAAGCGAGAAGTGAAATAAAGAAGAGAGACCTCTGATGAAAACCCATAAGAATGGCAAGGCGAGTGTGTTATTTGGCTGCTCCCTGGGATGAAGGAGGTCAAGCGTTGGTACTGGGACTTTCGGGGCTTTAGACTTTGGGAATGTGTAGTGCCCAGCGAAAGGATAAACCGGATTCTCGTCGTTCGTATATTCCTATAAATGAAGAGGGATTCTTCTTCCCCCTCCCGTTGGAATAGGCCTGCCGCGGTCCTGGAAAGGGAAAGTACCGGAAGGTCTTTTCCGGAAGTGGCTCGATGAAATGAAGACGATTACTCTCGCCTGGCCACCACCGGGGAGCAATCTTCCGCTGTTGGTTAGCCCGGAAACCGAGAGCCAAGAAATATGTGGGCCGATTGTTTGGGGAAAAAAGCCGTTGTTGCCTGAGCTTCCTACCGCTTTAGACCGCTCAGGCAATAGGAGAAGGAATTTTTGGATATAGTGGCCGGAACCAAAGCTTTGATGAAGCGGTGTATCGAACACTTAGACGAAGGGAAGCCGGGAGTACCGGGGGAGGTAGCTTCCCGGGCTAGCAGGTTTACCGCACAAGGCTCGACTACGCTACAACTGGCATGTACACCCACTCTCTAGAAGCCTGCGGGAGTGACGTGTTATTGACGGATATTGAAGGAAGATATTGCATAGTCGTCGGAAATCTGAGAGAGCTTTTTAGCCACGCAGACCACTGCTCCAAGTTCTGACATCAGGTGAACATACCAAGGGTTTTTGGTTAGCTTGGCTATTTCTGGTGGGAGCTTAACCAAGTGGTCAGCTAGAGTAAGGAGCATGTGCCTACTTGCGAGAGTTGTGGGTGGGTCTTACGGGGCACGCGAAAAAACGCTATTGTGGGCCGAATGGTAATCTAGAGTGCTTCCGAAGCATGAGAGCAGAGGACAAGCGAAAGGAACAGCATAGGTAGAAGCTGAAGGCCCTTCTAAAAACTCTCCCGCTTGAGCAGGAATCTGCGAAGAGGCGGAGAAGGGGCTCATAAAGGCTAATCCGTTGGCGCTGATTAAAAGGCTAAAAACGGGTGCTGGAAGCCTGATAAGACAAGGCTTCCGGAGTCGGCCCAAGGGAGTTAGAAGCGATGGACGCAAAATCCATTGACCTTCCCAGGCCGTGAGGGTTCGACTCCCTCCTTTGGCACAGTTTTTTTTTACAAATGCCCGTATAAAGACATTTTTGGGGCGTCGCGACCTGGTTTTGCTAATAAATTGCTAACAAAAAGCCACTTGTCTGCCTCACCAAGCAGGCAAGTGGTTGTGCTTCTATACGGGTACCCGGTAGCAGATCCGTGGCCCCGCCGGTCGGCCGTCGGGCATCTTCTGCATCCCCTGGCTGCATCCTGCTGCATATCGGGGAGCACGTGGGCATATGTGTTCATAGTCGACTCGGTACGTCTGTGACCCGGGCGCTTATGGGCCGCCTTTCAAAAGAACCTGCTCGGTGACCGCCGGGCGGGTTCTGCGGTCCGTCCCTGCGGGCGCGCTGGCCTATTTTCCGACATGTTGTCCATCCCTCCCGGAGTTACATGGCAGTGGTAGTTTTTCAACGCACTGCTAGGGCCTAGAGATTTCAGATTCCAACAGGCCTCCCGGAACCGTCTAGGAAAGAGTGCAGGCAAAAAAGGATATAAAGAAATCACCATCTGCCCACCAACTCGCAAGTAAAGGCCGCTTTCTTGTCTGCTCGGGCCTTGATCTTCCTTGAAAATTGCGCTCAAATCGATTATAAATATATATTGCAGTTATCGCAGGCGAGCTATCTTAGCTGTCTCCTCTGCATCAACTCCATACTTCCCTAGGTTTCTGGTAAGTGATTTCTTCGGATCCGGCGCTACTTGTCGAACTGTTTTCTCGCCGCAAAGAAGTATTAACCAAATCAGGAAGGCCGACTGGATGGAGAGGGCTTAGAGGCGTTCAAAGTGTAAGCACGAGCTTCGGCTGACCCCTCGCCCGAGACGCTCGAACTAACGCGGCAGGATTAGAACGCTACAACGGGACGCTACTTTGTAGGAAGGAGGGGATGTCATGCTGGCTGCAGCAATTATGGCCGGAGGACGTGGCGAACGCTTCTGGCCGTTGAGCCGTGAGGAGCGCCCGAAGCAGCTGCTGTCTCTCGACGGCACGAGGTCTCTACTCCAGCGGACCGTCGACCGTCTCTTACCTCTTACTGGGCCGGAGGGGATCTACATAATCACGGCGTCACATCTCGCCGACCAGGTCCGGAAACAGGTTCCGTGCATACCCCAGGATCACATTATAACTGAACCGGAAGGACGGAACACGGCCCCGTGCATTGCCCTGGCAGCGGCCCACCTGCGCGCCAGCGGTGCCGGTGATGATCTCGTGATGGCGGTCCTGCCGGCCGATCACGCAATACTTGACAACGAGGCTTTTCGACACACCCTTGAAGAGGCCTGCCGTGTAGTACAAGAGCCGGGGAATCGGGACTACCTGGTGACCATTGGAATTCAACCGACTCGTCCCGAAACGGGCTATGGTTACATCCATATCGGGGATCTACAGGAGTTGGACGGCTTAAAATTCTACCGGGTACACCGGTTCGTAGAGAAACCCGACCGAGAGTATGCCGAGGCCTATCTGCGCTCCGGAGACTACGTCTGGAATAGCGGAATGTTTGTCTGGCGCCTGCAGACTATCGAACGTGCCTTCCAGAAGCACCTACCAGAGGTCGCTGAAGCGATGAGCCGCATCCGCGAAGCGGTGGGCACCCCTCACTACCGGGACGTACTCAGCCGGGAGTACTCCAAAATGCCTTCCATATCTGTCGACTACGGTATCATGGAAAAGGAGAAGCAGATCATATGCATCCCGGCCCGCTTCGGGTGGGACGATGTAGGTAGCTGGTCGGCCCTCGGTCGCCTACTTCCGATGGATGAAGCGGGTAACGTCGTCCGGGGCGAACATGTGGGGGTCAATACCAATCACTGTGTGATCTACAGCAATACAGATCGCCTGGTGGCAACGGTGGGCGTCCGAGATCTAGTCATCGTCCAGACGGATGATGCGGTGCTCGTGTGTCATAAGGATTCGGTGCAGCAAGTTTGCGAGATAGTGGCACGCCTGCGCAGCGGCGATCGATACCGTCACTTGCTCCATGATAACGGCAGGCAGGTACGCGAGGTCACCGGAAGCGCAGATTTGAGAGAGAGCAGATCGTAAAGAAACTGCTACCCTCATCATCTGCCTATTTTTTAACTCTCTTGATTGGCACTCACTGGATTTAATGGCTAACAAGAACTCTTCCGCCGCTACTTCATCATCCGATACGAAGGGAACCAAACCAATCTAGCGGCAAAGGAGGGATTTGCATGTGCATCCGGTTTGGTACAGACGGTTGGCGGGGGGTCATCGCCGATGACTTCACATTCGAAAACGTTGAACGGGTCGCGGCCGGCATCGGCCGATATCTGGCGGAGGAGGCCTCTACAAGCGGACCGGTCGTGGTGGGGTACGACCGTCGCTTTCTCTCCAATGCGTTCGCCGAAAGGATCACGGAAGTTCTCACCGCTTACGGCATCGAAGTCGAACTCTCGGATGCCCCGCTACCTACCCCGGCCTTGGCGTTCTGGGTGAGATGGCGGCAGGCTCCGATGGGGATAATGGTCACCGCGAGCCACAACCCGCCGCAATTCAACGGTATCAAGATCAAGAGCCAAGCCGGTTGTTCCGCAACTCCTGAGTTGACTGCCGCGATAGAGCGGTGGGTGAACCGATCCGGCACCCAGGTTTGTAGGCGACCACTAGCCGAGGCTGAGCGTGAGGGGCTGCTGCGTCGGTTCAATCCCAGTGGACCTTATGGTGACCATCTGCTGAGCCTAGTAGATGCGGACGCCATCAGGAGGGCCAAGCTGAGAGTGTTCGCCGACGCCATGCATGGTTCCGCCGCCGAGTATCTCGTAAGCATACTGCAAAGGGCTGGCGTGGACGTGGTACCCGTACGTGTGGAGGTCAACCCCAGTTTCGGCGGGGTCAATCCAGAACCCATTGAGGCCAACCTTAGGGCACTGGGAGAGCGGATCAGGACCGGTATCGCCCACATCGGCATCGCGCTCGATGGGGACGGCGACCGCATCGGCGTTGTGGGGCCGGGAGGCGAGTTCATAAACCCCCATCAGATATTCGCCCTGCTTCTCAGACACCTTGTTGAAAACCGAAAAGAAAGGGGCGAAGTGGTTCGTACGGTTTCTACAACCCAGATGATCGATCGCCTGTGCCGGCATTACAACCTGCCGCTACATGAGGTTCCCATAGGGTTCAAGCACATAGCAGCGCTGATGCTCGAACGGGATAGTCTCATCGGCGGCGAAGAAAGCGGTGGGATCGGCGTGCGGGGACATCTACCCGAACGCGACGGAATACTCTCGGGACTTCTCCTGCTGGAAATGATGGCGATAACGGGCAAGGGTATCCTCGAGCTCCGTAACGACCTGTTCCAACTAGTCGGAGAGCACCATTATGGGCGCATTGACCTACACATCGATGGACCCGAGGGTAGACAGGCCGTAACCGAGATCGGAAAGCGACCTCCGGAAGCAATTTGCGGGCGCCGAGTTCGTGAAACGAACGGCCGCGACGGTATCAAACTCCTCCTGGAGGATGATAGTTGGTTGATGTGGCGCGCTTCCGGAACTGAGCCGGTCGTCCGCATCTATGCAGAGTCCTCTTCGCCCGGTGACGTGCAAAAACTGCTGAACGAGGGAGAGAAACTCCTTCGCGAGATGATCACATGTATCGGGCCAATAAAGTCCCTGGCATGAGGGCTCAGCGAAGGGGGCCAAGAAAGAGCCTAGCCTGGACCCCCTGGCCCCGGCAGAATCGCAGTGAGGAGCTGATCCGCAAGTGTGGTCGAGATTTCAAACTTGGAGGTGATGTTGTGCGTGAGCTCCATCGCCTTCGTCAGCACTTACCCGCCGCGGCAGTGCGGCATAGCCACCTACACTCAAGACGTTCTAAACGCAGTACGGGCGTCCTGTCGCCGTGCCGGCGTTATCGCCGTGGATGACAGGGAGAGACAATTCGGACCGGAAGTCTTCTACCGCCTGTGCGAAAACGATGTCGACTCCTACTGGGAGGCGGCGGATTGGGTCAACCGGGAAGACATCGACCTGGTTCACCTCCAACACGAGTACGGGATATTCGGAGGTGAAGATGGTTGCTGGATCTTATATTTCCTGGAGCGTCTGCGCAAGCCGTGCGTGGCCACATTTCATACCATCCTGCCGCGTCCCACTGAGGGCCAACGCCGCGTCCTTGGCGAGATCGGCAGGCGCGTGGCAAAAGTCATCGTAATGAGTACGGCGGCCGAAGATATCCTGGAACAGGTTTATGGGATACCGCGGGAGAAAGTGACCCTCATCCGTCACGGTGCACCCGCTCCCGTGGACCGGAACAAGGCCCGCAGAGCGCTGGAGATTCCCACCGGACAGGTGGTCATCAGTACCTTCGGCCTTATCGGGCCGGGCAAAGGATTTGAATACGCCATCGAAGCCATAGCAGAAATCGTCAAACATCATCCACAGGTCCACTACTACATTCTCGGCCGCACGCACCCCAGGTTGTTGACTAACGGCCGCGATATTTACCGGGAAACCCTGCTGCAACTCGTGGCCGACCTCGCAATTGAATCGAATGTCCACTTTGTGGACCGCTATCTCGACCTGAAAGAACTGATCCAGTGGCTAGCGGCCACGGACATTTACGTAACCCCATACCCCGGCTCCGACCAGATAACCAGCGGCACGCTGACGTATGCGGTGGCCGCAGGCCGGGCCGTCGTGTCCACTCCCTACTTATATGCCCGGGACTTGCTGGCCGATGGGCGCGGCGTGCTCGTGGAGTTTGAGGATCTGAGTGAACTGAGCGAACGGCTGGCCGTCGCCATCATCGGGTTGATCAAAAACCCGTTGCGACGGTACACATACGAGCAGAGGGCACTCGCCTTCGGACGCGGGCTCCGCTGGCCTGAGATCGGGAAACAGCACGCTCGGCTTTACCACTCCGTGCTCAGTCACCATCGAGAGCGCGTCGCCATTACCGGGCGCAGGCTCAAGACTCTAGAAGGGGGTGCGTGAGTCGCGCGGGGCCTCCAGCTCCGCCGGCGCGTGCCCGGCGACGGTAGGCTTAGGTAGGCATGGTAGGATCCTCATCCCCAAAGGTCCATTGAGTCTGGACCTTTAACATACTCACATACGGCCGTTCCATGACCGCCTCAGCACATTTGCTGAGAGCAGACCTTCATGAGACAGACCAAGGAGGCGTGAATGAGCTTATGGGGATCGAGATTATCGCCGACACAGGCCATACCACAAAGACTACCTCCATTACTCCGGGAATCCTGAAACACCTCAGCCGCCTTACGGACGATACCGGGCTTCTGGAACATGCATGTGGCAGCGTTCCTAATCCCGCGGAAGGCTATGCTGCCGAGGACAATGCGCGTGGGATCATTGTTTGCTGTCTCTACCGCGTAGTCACCGGGCGAAAGGACGCAGATAGTTTAGCCGACCGCTACCTGCAATTTCTGCTGTACTGTCGTCGAGCCGACGGCCGCATCCATAACGCGGTCCGTTACGACCGCGCTTTCGAGGATGAGGTCGGCTCAGAAGATGCCCACGGACGTACGGCTTGGGCGTTGGGCTATGCCTCGCGTTTTCCGTGGCACTCCGGCATTTATCCGGCAGTAGAATCTCTGCGCGTGGGTCTTTGGCCTCACCTGGAAGGGCTTGAGGCGCCTCGCGCGATAGCCTACACACTGCTGAGTGCCGCCGCGGTCCATGGGTTGGTCCCAGTCGCTGATATCGCCCCATCCATTATCGGCGACTCGAAAAGGGTTCCCTCCAGCGAGGAATGGCGGCGTCTCACTCTGCGGCTGGGTCCGCGCCTGGCCAGCTGTTTAAGTGGCATCGGTAGGTACCCGAACAAGTGGATCACCCCGCGGTTTACCTACGATGACGCCCGCATCGTGGAAGCTCTCATTCGGGCTTCGGCTCTGATCAACGACGCCGACGGAACGAGTTGGCTGGAAATGGGATTAGAAGGACTCTCCCTAATATGGGGGGAAATGTGGTCGTCCGAACACGACTGCCTGATCTTACCCGGCAATCACGGCCTCATTGAACGAGAAATGCCCGAATATCCCGGGAAACTGATCCCCGAACATTACGACCAGCAGCCTCTCGATGCTGCGGCATTGGTAGATGCGTGCCTTGCCGCGTACGGCGCCACAAAACAGGATCTGTGGCTGAACCGCGCCCGGCTGGCCCTGGAATGGTTCTACGGACGCAATCTGGGACGAGTTGCCCTCGCCGACCCAGAGTCGGGTGCCTGCTATGACGGTCTAACCCCTACCGGGCCCAACCTGAACATGGGAGCGGAATCCACCTTAGCCCACCTGATGGCCCGCCTCGCGCTGGTGCCCCTGCCGGGGTAGCCTGCGGGTGGGCAGGACGGTAGTATTCTTTGGGCCGTCTCATCGCTTCCGCCCCGATCTGCTTGACGCTGACCCTCGCAGAAACGGTGATTGAGTCGTCCGCTTGCTTGTGATATAATGCAATAAGAAGCAGATAACTGTGGATTTCGCGTCATGCGCCCGTAGCTCAGTGGATTAGAGCACCAGACTTCGGATCTGGGTGTCGGGGGTTCGAGTCCCTCCGGGCGCGCCAATGCTAATCCGGCATTTGCCGGATTTTCGTTTGTACGCCCTTCGGGACTCGAACCCCACGGCGTTCCGCCGTGGGGTTCGCAGAATGTCGCTGTTCACCGCATTCCATAAGCATCGCCCTATTTGCGTGAATTGCTACGGCCGTGGAGGCAAGTACCTAGTTGGCGGCTATAGTTACAGTAAGTTGCACAGACTATTTCTACTAATGTTTACATAACAATGTATCAACGGAAGACTTCGAGTATCGTACGTCCTCGAGGGGAAACACTCTCAGAGATTTTTCATGAAGAAAGAAGGAATGTTACAGTTCATATAGAAGAAACATTTTAGGAACTAGTATTGGGACCGACGGTCGGCAGTCAGGACGTGCAAGGGAGATAGCAATGTCTGTTACAATCGAGGATGTAGCTAAGCGGGCAAGCGTTTCCACAGCTACTGTTTCGAGAGTTCTTAATAATAGTGGCAAAGTGTCTCCACGAACTCGGGAACGAGTTTTGAAAGCTGCGGCCGAGATGAACTACAAGCCGCGAGCATATAAAAGACAGCAGGATGGCAGCAAGACAGTGGGTATTATCTTCAGCGATAAGTTTTTTAAGTCCTTAACAACTACGCCGTTTTACGGCGAAGTGATGGCCGGGATCGAGCAGAGCCTGCGCGAGGATAAGCACGATGTTTTGATACGAGCTTTGACGGACCAAGGCGAACAGGACCTCAAGTCAATACAGTCACTGCGCGAGAAACGGCAGCTCGGCGGCATCCTTGTCATCGGATACGAGATAAAGAGAGAGTTCATCCTTGAACTGTTTCAGTTAGGGATACCAATGGTCCTGGTAGACAATGACCTCTGGGAAGATAAGATAGACTGCATAGTCAATGAAGATTACCTTGGTGCAGTCGAAATGGTCGATTACTTGATCAAACTGGGCCACAGGAGAATAGGGTTCATCTGTGGGCCGTTGAGCCACAAATCGCTGGCTTTGCGCTATCAGGGCTACAAGGACTCGCTGGCGAAGGCCGGTATACCGTTTGACGAGACTCTCGTTAGGATAGCGCAGTCGTTCTTTGGAATCCCCGAAGGGGAGCAAATGGCAGCAGATATACTTAGCAATAGCAATCCTCGTCCGACCGCCATCTTTGCAGCAATTGACCTTCTCGCCATTGGAGCACTGGCGGCTGCCCAGTCCCATGGATTGTCAGTACCGAGCGACCTCTCAATCGCTGGGTATGATGACATAGAGATGGCTAGGCATGTATCTCCACCTTTGACCACCATCAGGAATCCTAAGTGGGAAATGGGCTATCTTGCCGGCAAACGCTTGAATGAGTTGATGTCTGGCTCGGTTAAGAGGCCTGTCAAGCATACGTTAGCTGTTGAATTGATTGTGAGAGGGTCTGTGTCTCAACCATCATAGCGGTCCATTTCTCCGTCGTTGATGCATCTGCAAGATAGTCGCAACAGAGATCCTAGGCTCGCTTCTAACCGTTTGTAAAGGAGGAGCCGGTTGGATGAAGCGACAGTTGCAGACAACGAAGCCGTTTTTTCACATGAGGTCGCCAGGCACTGTGGCGGTTGCGGTAGTGCTCTCCTGCCTAATTCTGTTTATCTCCAGTGCCTTCACAGCTGACGGAGCAGACGCGGATTCGGATTTCCAGATTGAAATTGAATATGCACAATATTTGTCCAATCACGAGAAAGCGGATCGACCGGATCTCGAGATCACGGTTCCACTAGCCGATTACGTGGCAACAGACATGCGCGTCCGGGTCTTGGACGATTTCGAGGGGCGACCCGGAGCGTCTCTGTGGACAGATGAGTACGGTTATGTGGAGTGGGAAGTCTATGTTCCAGAAGCCGGACTTTACAACATAGAGATTACATACTATCCGGTTGAGGGCAGCGGCAGCGATATTCAGAGGCAGATCGAGATCAACGGCGAGGTGCCGTTCTTTGGAGCAAGGCACCTGTCGTTCCCAAGGGTGTGGAAGGATTCTGGAGAGATCCGGATAGACAACAGAGGGAATCAGATACGAGCGCCTCTGGCTGAAGAGCCTATGTGGCAAGTGTCTTTGCTTCGCGACCACATGGGCTACTATATGGAGCCATATCTCTTCTACTTCGAAGCAGGAATAAACCGCATCAGGTTGATCTCACGCAAAGAGCCCGTTGTTCTGGGTCAGATCAAGCTTTTCCAAGTTGAACCCCCTCCTTCTTATGATGAGCTGCTCGCACTGTACCAACAAAGAGGATACAAACCTGCCGAGGATGTTTTCATCAAGGTTCAAGCAGAAGATGCGAAGTACAAGTCTGAACAAACGCTTTATCCCGTCCACGACAAAGGCGATCCGAGCCTTGAACCTTATCATCCCGTTCAGATCAGGCTGAATTCCATAGGCGGTTATAGCTGGCAGCGTCCTGGCCAGTGGATCTCGTGGGAAATCGAGGTTCCACAGGATGGACTCTATATGATCGCGCTAAAGTCCAAGCAAAATCTCCGGAGGGGCACTTACAGCAATAGGCGACTGCTGATTGACGGCAAGGTGCCTTTCAAAGAGGTAGATGCTATAAGGTTCAAGTTCAGCAATATGTACAGCATGAAGGTTTTGGGCGTTGAGGAAATAGGAGAGCCCTATCTATTCTACCTTACCGAAGGAAAGCACGAGCTTAAGCTCGAGGTCGTGCTAGGGGACTTGGCAGACATCATCAGGCGGACCGAAGATGCACTTTATGAGATCAACAGGATGTATAGGAGTATACTTGCAGTCACCTCTGCAACCCCAGATCCCATGAGAGACTACAGGCTTGAGAAACGTGTGCCTAGGGTTATAGAGAACCTAAAGATTCAGAGCAATGTGCTCTACGACCTCTCCAATGAACTTGTGGAATACACTGGGCAAAGAGGCGATTACATTGCAGTGTTAGATCGCCTCGCTTGGCAGTTAAACAATATGGCAGAGCGGCCAGACACCATACCGCGACGGCTGTCCGAGTACCGCGACAATATCGGAGCTCTTGGTACGTGGATACTTCAGACAAGCGAGCAACCCCTCCAACTCGATTACCTTATTGTGGCGTCTCCCGGAAGCGAGATGCCGCGGCCTACTCCAACTCTCTGGGAGTTGGCGCTTCACGAAATCAAAGCCTATTTCGGCTCCTACGTGTTTGACTATGAGCAGGTCGGAAATGTCTACGACCCGTCTGATCCCGAGTACTTCGAGCGAAAGCCGTTGACCGTATGGATTTCGTCTGGCCGTGACCAAGCGCAACAGCTGAAAACGATGATCGAAGATACATTTACGCCGGTTACGGGAATCCCGGTTAACCTAGAGTTGGTGAACATGGGAGTGCTGCTCCCAGCTACGCTGGCGGGCAGAGGGCCTGATGTTGCATTAGGCGTGCCGACGTCAGACCCTATTAACCTCGCACTGAGGGGAGCAGTGGTGGATCTCACGCAGTTTGAGGACTTTGGTGAAGTCGCTGAGCGTTTCATGGAGAGCGCTTTAGTGCCGTTTACGTTTAGGGACAGTGTCTACGCACTGCCGGAGCAACAGCAGTTCCCTGTGATGTTCTACAGAAAAGACATATTCCAGGAACTCGGCCTAGAGGTCCCACAGACTTGGGACGATGTGATAAAGCTCATTCCTGAGCTGCAAAAGCAGTACATGGATTTTGGCTTGCCTGTGTCCGACGAGAGACTCAGGCGGAGTTTCAACGCACACGACATCGGCATGGCGACCTCAGGTGCCGGAAGCTTAGCCGTGCATAGAGGCGCATTGACATTCGTCATATTCCTGTATCAAAGAGGGGGCGAGCTCTACTTGCCCGACGGCGTAGCCTCTGCGCTAGACTCTGAAGAGGCCGTTGATGCATTCAGGTTTTGGACGAATCTCTACGAGCTATACAAACTGCCGTTGCAGTATGACGCTGCCAACCGGTTCAGGATTGGTGAAATGCCGATCTTAATTGACAACTACGGCCTATATAACTACCTTTCGGTGTTTGCGCCCGAAATCAAGGGCAGATGGGAGTTCACCTTGGTGCCCGGTACAGTTCGAGAGGACGGCACGATAGACCGTACAGTTCCATCAAGTTCGGAGCTTGGTGGAGCTGGCTGCATCATCTTGTCTGATGCGGAAGACAAGGAGGCTGCTTGGGAATTCCTCAAGTGGTGGACGAGTACAGAGACGCAGGTGCGGTACGGAAAGGAATTGGAGAGTCTGATGGGTCCGGCTGCCCGGTATGCCACAGCCAATGTGGAGGCGTTGAGAAGTTTGCCGTGGACTGTCGATGAGCTTCGCAAACTCAATGAACAGTGGCAGTACGTGAAAGGCGTGCCGGAGGTGCCCGGAGGATATATGACCGGAAGGCACTTGGATAACGCTTTCAGGAAGGTTGTGTATCAGAAGAAGGAGCCGAGGAAAACGTTGCTCGACTATGTTCGGGTGATCAATGAGGAGCTGGAACTTAAGAGACAAGAGTTTGGTCTAGAAACGGATGTCCAAAAAGTCTTGGAACAGTACGGGGCAGTGTCGGTCGATTGATGCACGGCAGCTGGGACTGTCTCAAGGCTGATCCGGAGGTGATCGCAGGCAATGGAAACCGCACTCGGGCGATCTGCGCCGGAGATGACCGGGCTAATCCGCCGTAGGCTTTCCACTCTGTGGAGGCAGGTAAAGGCAAACAAGGATAATTATCTGCTTCTAGCGCCGTTTGCTACGATCTTCTTCGTGTTTACGGTCCTACCGGTCATCATGTCGATCTTCCTGAGTTTCACCCATTACAACATGCTTCAGCCGCCAAGATGGATTGGATGGGGCAACTACATTCGCCTTTTTTTGGCGGACGATGTGTTTCTGATTGCCGTCAAGAATACGTTCGTCTTCGCGGCTATTACCGGGCCGGTCAGCTATTTCGCATGCCTCCTTTTCGCCTGGATGATCAATGAGCTGAGGCCGAAACTCCGGGCTGTTCTCACATTGCTCTTTTATGCTCCGTCTATCTCCGGAAATCTGTTCTTGATTTGGACCATCATTTTTAGCGGTGACTCATACGGGCTTGTGAACGGATTTCTTATGAGATTCGGCATTATCACTGAGCCCATTCAATGGCTGCAGGACCCGAGGTACATGATGGCTGTGATCATCCTAGTTGTCCTGTGGCTGAGCCTTGGGACGAGCTTTCTCGTGTTCATTGCCGGCCTTCAAGGCGTAGACAAGAGCTTGTATGAAGCCGGAGCGATTGATGGAATAAGGAATAGGTGGCAGGAGCTCTGGTTTATCACCCTCCCGTCCATGAAGCCGCAGCTGATGTTTGGCGCGGTGATCTCAATTACACAATCGTTCACGGTTGCAGGCCATACAATTGCTTTGGCAGGCTTCCCTAGCACTGATTACGCGGCTCACACTGTGGTCACTCACCTTATAGACTACGGCAGTGTCAGATTTGAGATGGGGTATGCCAGTGCAATAGCCACAGTGTTGTTCTTGGCTATGGTGCTCACTCAGCGGGCCGTGCAGTACCTTCTCAGAAAGATCGGGTGAGAGGGTGGAGGTGAATCCCTTGGCGTTGCGGTTAAGAGACAAAAGGCTGAACCGATCGACCGCCGGCGATATCTTTATATTTACGGTGCTGGGGATCAGTGCAGCATTCATGTCGCTGCCATTGGTCTATGCGGTGTGCAATGCTTTCAAACCACTGAACGAGCTCTTTCTCTTTCCACCGCAGTTCTTTGTGAGGAATCCCACGTTAGACAATTTCAGAGATCTCTTTATGCTGATGGGACAGTCATGGGTGCCGTTTTCACGGTATATCTCCAATACTCTCTTGATTACCGGGCTTGGCACTGCAGGGCACGTGTTGATCGCGTCCATGGGTGCGTACGCTGTTTCAAAGCACGTTTTCCCCGGGTCAAGGCTGTTCTCAGAGATGGTAGTCCTGTCGCTGATGTTCGCATATCAGGTAACTGCCGTTCCAAACTACATAATCATGTCGAGACTAGGATGGATCAATACTCACTTGTCAATGATCGTTCCAGCTTGGGGCATGAGTCTTGGTTTTTTTCTCATGAGCAAGTTTATGGTTCAGGTGCCCGACGAGTTGCTGGAGGCAGCCCGGATTGACGGAGCCGGAGAGTTTCGGACGTGGTGGAGTGTCGTAATGCCGATAGTCCGTCCGGCATGGCTGACGCTCATTATTCTGTCATTTCAGTCACTGTGGGGCGACACCGGCGGCAGGTTCATTTATAAGGAGGCACTTAAGACTTTACCTTACGCTCTATCGCAGATCGCAGCGGGCGGGCTTGCGAGGGCCGGCGTTGGTGCGGCAGCCGGTTTGATAATGATTGTTATCCCAATAGTGATTTTTGTCTACAACCAGAGCAACATCATCGAGACAATGGGAACATCGGGGATAGACTGATAGCTGCTTTCAGCAGCGCTCTATCGGGCGCGTTTGAACGAATATGGCTTACGCATGGAGGAAATCGGGTTGAAGCTGCGAGTCGCGTGCGCAATCGTGATTTGTATCCTAAGTGTTTCTTTGAGTTCTGCAGTTGCCGGAGCGATCCAGTACAGGAACTATAACTACGGCTTTTGGGGTGAGCCGGTCCCCGGCCCGCAGGCTTACATCTTGAGCCGGGTGATTACCGGGAATGATCTCGGCGTCGGACCCCTTAGAGAGCCTGCTGATATCTTTGTGCGCGACGGACTTGGGATTTTCCTGTTGGACACCGGAAATAGCAGGATCATCTGCATGGATGAGGAGTGGCGGGTAGTCCGAGTCATAGATAGTTTTCAAAGAGGCGGCCAAATTGATCGGTTGAACCGACCTATGGGATTGTTTGTCACAGAGGAGGGCCACATCTACGTAACATCACAAGGTGATGGAAGGGTAGTGGTCCTAGATCAGAATGGCAATTTCGTTAGGCAGATTGGTAAGCCTGAGACAGATATAGAGGGACTCATCCCTGAGGGATTTGTTTACCGGCCATCAAAGGTTGTGGTCGATCAGGCAGGCAGGACGTATGTCCTAGCGACTGACCAGTACGAAGGTCTCTTGGAGTTCGACGTTCGAGGCAGATTTAAGGGCTTCATAGGCGCTCCTCGGGTTCGGCCCAGTTTAGCCGATTACATCTGGAGAAAGATTGCGACCAGGCAGCAGCGGGAAAGGATGGGGCTGTTTCTGCCTACTGAGTTCACAAGCATAGACCTTGACAGCATTGGGTTCATATATGCGACGGTGCCCCCGGGCGACTCGGGCAGATACGATGCTATCCGGCGGCTGAATCCAAGTGGAGAGGACGTATTGAGGAGGCAGGGGTTTCACTCGCCTATCGGCGACGTGAAGTATGCTGAACAGTGGACGAGAGCCTCTGTTTGGGGCCCCTCGATATTTGTAGACATAGCCGCCCAGGACTTTGACGTGTATTCCGCACTAGACGGGAAGAGGGGCCGGGTCTTTACCTATGACGGCCAGGGAAATCTGCTTTATGTGTTTGGAAATATAGGCGACTACGTGGACGCATTTAGCAATCCAGTAGCGATCGACACAATTGGGCGGGACATTGTCATTGTTGACAGTGGAGCGCGTTGCGTGAAGGTATTCAAGCCGACGGAGTATGCTAACACCATTCTCTCCGCAATTGAGTGTTACTACTCCGGCAGGTACGAAGAGTCTACGGAGCTCTGGTCGCGCGTTCTTAGCATGGATGCGAACTGCGACCTAGCTTATCAGGGTATCGGTCAAGCGCTTCTAGGACAGGACAGATTCCGTGAAGCTATGGACTACTTCAGGCTAGGCAATGACAGAACTGGGTATTCCGAGGCTTTTGGCTACTACCGCCGCGAGGTTGTGGCCGAGCACTTTGGAACTCTTGTTCTCTGCTTCTTTGTCGTCTTAGCTCTTATCTACCTGTGCGTGAGATACGAGGTTTGGAGCAGGTTGGATCGGTGGCTGGCTGAGGAGGATGAGGGCAGTGGCTTTCACCGCGGGAGTTCGGGGGTACGGGTTGACCTATAGACAACGCCAGAAGCTCACTGTTAAGAAGGTTCTGAGGAGCTTGCTGTACTCGCTGTTTCTCATTTTCCACCCCAACGATTCATTTTGGGATTTGAAATACGAACGCAGGGGCAATGTCCCTGCGGCAACGATAATCCTCGGCCTCGTTGTGGTAACGTATGTGTTCATGAGGCAGTTCACGGGTTTCATCTTTAACCCTATCGATCTTACCAGACTCAACATCGCAGTCGAAGTCATGAGTGTCCTGGTGCCGTTTTTCTTGTGGTGCGTTGTGAATTGGTCGTTAACAACGCTCATGTCCGGCAAAGGGACATTTAGAGAGGTTTACATAGCATCAGCGTTTGCGCTGACTCCTCTGGTGTTGACTCTGATACCGGCAACAATCGCAAGCAACTTCTTGATTCTCGAAGAAGGCCCCTTCATCTGGGTATTGGTGGCCGGAGGCGTCATATGGTCTGTAGTGTTGTTATTCATCGGAACAATGGTCACTCACGAGTACGACACAGGCAAGACCTTTTTCACTTGCATTTTGATAGTGGCAGGAATGACTGCTGTGCTGTTTTTGGGCATACTGTTTTTCTCTTTGTTAAACCAGGCGTACGTATTCGCGTACAGCATATACAGGGAGCTGATCTTCCGCTGATAGGTTGGAAGGACGAACCTGCGAGTTAGGTTGTTTCTGCGGCGATTTGTTCTGAGGGGGCAGTAAGTGCGAATGGATCGACTGAGACGTGCTGCGTGTATGAGTTTGATCGTATTGGTACTAGCAGCAATTTCCGATGCAAGCGCAGTAGCGCAAGCGGCCTTTGCAGTACCGGAGAGGTTTGAGCTAGCAGCGGAGAACCAGCACCTTGCCTTGTACATTGATCCGAGGACCGCCGAGGTTGTAGTGCAACAGAAGTCTACCGGCTTGATATGGTCAACTAATCCGCTGGACAGGGACTCAGTCGAGAGAATCGCTCGGGGTTCGGCACTGAACGAACTGCAGGCGCAGTTAATCCTGCACTATTACACTCCTGAAGATATCCCAAAGAGCATCGATACCTACACCGAGAGTATCTTGCACGAACAGTACACTGTTGAAAGGATTGAAAACGGGGTTAGGGTTGAATACGAGCTTGGTAAGCGCTGGGATGATTGGGCGTACATACCGGTCATGATCAGCAAGACCAGATTCGACGAGTTGCTCACAAAGGTGCACGATCCGAGCGCCAGGGACTTGCTGAGAAATCAGTTCTATCTGATTACCATCGAACCGTACGACGGGCCGGGAGTTTGGGTCGACATCCATGGTTTTGATTTCATAAAGCTTTTTGGACAGAGTCAAGTGGTGTCTGAGGACGTTCCGCTCAGAACCGCGGCTGACAAGCGAAGGATAGCCAATCTCATAGTTAACTCGGTGCACGAGAATCGCGCAGATTACGATCGAGCCGATCAAGTTCAGCCTGAGGATTTGGCTGCTGTAAGGAGCCAGCCAACCTATATCAGAAAGAGCCCGCTCAGGCCGTGGGATATCCCAAAAATCGTCGACATACTTAAGAGCATCGGCTACACTCCGGAAGAGCGTGTTAGAGATGATCAGGAGTATTGCCTAGATTCGCCGGAGCCAAATTTGGTAGTCTTTGGCGCTTCGATCGAGTACGTGCTCGATGGGGACAATCTCGTAGTTAGGGTTCCGGCTGCCGATTTGAAATACCCATCTGACATTCCTGACGACAGAGGCCGCAAGGTTAGCTACAGGCTACATTCGGTCGATGTTCTCCCATATTTCGGAGCAGCCGGGCCGAATGAAGTCGGACATATATTCGTGCCGGATGGCTCGGGTGCGATTATATACCTAAACAACGGAAAGACTGACAGGCAGCCCTATCTGCAGCCGGTCTACGGTCTTGACAATTCACTGTCATTGCGGGCCGAACTCAGGGGTTTTGACGAGATTGTGCGATTGCCGGTATATGGCTTGGCGAGCGAGGGGAAAGGTCATTTTGCAGTGATTGAGCAAGCGGAATCTCTCGCTCGGATAAGGGCTGATATTGCCGGCCGCACCAACTCCTACAATTTCGTGTGTGCACGGTTTAATGTACTGCCCACAGCGCGGGCAGTGGTATATGCCAATGAATATGGAACAGCCGACTACCTCAATGTTTATCAGTCTCGCAGCTATCAAGGAGATATAGTCATTCGATTCTTCTTCCTAAACGGACCGGAAGCCAACTATGCCGGAATGGCCAAGCGTTACCGGCAATACCTGGTCGATCGATATGATCTGAGCAGGTTGGAAGAGCAGCAAGACCTTGCAATGTACTTAGAAGTTATCGGTGCTATTCACCGCGAGCGGCCGGTGTTTGGCATCCCAATGAAGGTTGTAGAGCCTTTGACCAGGTTTGTGGAGGCTCGTGAGATGATTGATGAGCTTCTTGGAAGAGGCGTCTCCAATTTGCGCGTGAGGCTATCTGGGTGGCTTTCTGGCGGCATAGAACACGACTATCCATCAAAAGTCAAGATTGAAAAGGCGCTCGGTTCGGATGAGGAATTCATGGGGTTGAACAGTTACTTGAAGGCCAACGGCATTCCCGTGTTTGCGGATGTGGGGTTTTTGAACATTCCTGAGCGCGCCAAGGGATTCAGTGTAAGGCGAGATGCATCGAGATTCTTGACTCGCGAAGTCGCTCAGATATATTGGATCGACTGGGCCACGAATTTCTATGAGCCGGACGGCGATCGTTTCAGATACGTTTTGTCTCCGGCTTCATTGTCCGGGCTGACTGACCAGTTTCTCAAAGGCTTTAGCAGCTATGGAGTTGACGGTTTGTGCCTTAGGTATATTGGCGAACAGCTCAATTCTGACTTCAGGCCGGATCCGAATGAGCTGGTGGCTAGGCCGGAAGCCCAGGCAATCGTAGTTGAGAACATGAGAAAGATAAGTGCCGAATACGACGTTATGGTGACCGGAGGCTTTCAATACTTGCTGCCATACACGCGTCACGTGCTAAATGCTCCGATGCAATCGAGCGGGTTTACTATCCTCGATGAGGATGTACCTTTCTACCAGATGGTCTTGCGAGGATATGTCCACTACACCGGTGAGCCCATGAACCTCGCCCAGGATCTAGATGCAAACTTGCTTAGGACAATAGAGACAGGTGCTTCACTCTACTATGTCGGCTTCTACGCTGATTCCTCTGCAGTGAAACACACCGATTTCGATCATTATTACTCCTGCGGTGTCAACCGCTTTGTTGATGAGGCTGCGGGATTGTACAGGGAAATAAACCGGCTGTTAGGCGATACAGCAGGCGAGCTCATAATTGACCACAAGGTGCTCGCTCCGAAAGTCCACATGACAACCTTCGAGTCAGGTGTCAGGGTGATCGTCAACTATGCGGACACTCCGTTTAATTTGGATGGCGTGAGGGTTGAAGCCAAAGGGTACACCATACTCAGGGACGGGATCGGCAATGAAGATTAGAATGAAAAAAGGCCATAGAGAGGCGCTGAGCGGTATCCTGTTCACGCTCCCGTTTACAATTGGATTCATCTTCTTGTTCCTCCGGCCATTCATTCAGGCAATCGTGTTCAGCTTCAATAGTCTGTCGATTGGACCCGAAGGATATAGCCTGGATTTCGTAGGCTTTGGCAACTATGCAAACGCACTGTTTGTCCAGCCGGACTTCGTGAGGACGTGGGTGGAGACCACAGCGCAGATGGTTATAAATGTCCCGCTCATTCTTGCCTTTGCGTTCTTTTCTGCAATCATGCTGAATCAGCGGTTTAAGGGGAGGACGGCCGCCAGGGTGTTGTACTTTCTTCCGGTGATTTTGGCTTCAGGCATAGTCCTCGAGCTTGAGCAGGACAACTACTTCATCCAGTCGCTGCAGAGTCTCGAAGAGACTGAACGCGGGTTCATGAGCTTGGAGACACTAGGCACGTTTCTGATGAAGCTTAAGCTGCCGACAGGATTGCTTGAATTCATCATGGCCGCAGTACAGCGCGCCCCGTTTATCATCCGAAACTCCGGAGTGCAGATCTTAGTGTTTCTGGCAGGCTTGCAGTCAATCCCTCCTTCGCTATATGAAGCAGCCAACGTGGAGGGAGGAACTTCGTGGGAGAACTTCTGGAATATCACTTTCCCGATGCTCAGCCCGCTGATCCTCACGAATATCGTTTACACGATAGTGGACTCACTTGCAAACCCGCAGAACGAGCTGGTCAAGCTAATCCGCACCTCGGCTTTTGGTTCAGCGGGGTATGGGGTGAGCACAGCTATGGCTGTCCTGTATTTTCTCGGCACGTTCGCGATTTTGCTAGTTGCGATTGCCATCGTGTCAAGGTGGGTGTTCTACCATGAGTGAAAGGGCAGGCTCTGTCAAAGTGAACCGCGGGTTGCATGAGGCCGTTGCTTCACGATTCGTGGAGCGGCTGCGCAGGCATGTAACACTCCGCAACGTCGGCGGTTTGGTCATAAGCTTGGGACGACTTGGCGTGTTAATCGGGGTTTCATACGCGATACTGTTTCCGCTGCTCGCCAAGGTCGCGTCTTCGTTCATGGCCGAAGTTGACATCTTTGATAAGACCGTTCACTGGATACCGAAGCATTTTACTCTCGACAACTACAGGAACGCGATCAAGTACATGAAGTATCCAAAAGCGTTCATCAATTCACTGACCCTCACTTTAGGGTTGAGCCTGCTGCAGCTCGTCTCTTGTACTGTTGTGGGCTATGGGCTGGCTCGGTTTTACTTCAGAGGTAGAGAGCTATTGTTCAGCGCTGTGCTGTTCACGCTCGTAGTTCCGCCTCAGATGATCATGATCCCACTGTATTTGAACTATCGCTACTTTGATTTCTTTGGCTTAGCGCGTGGGCTCCAGATAAACCTGCTGGGAACTTACTGGCCCTTTATCCTGATGTCTCTTACTGCTACCGGCGTGAAGAATGGCCTCTTCGTGTATATCATGCGCCAGTACTTTAGGGGAATGTCGAGGGAGCTTGAGGAGGCTGCGTATATAGACGGCGCCGGAGTGTTCCGCACATTTATCTCAGTGATGCTTCCAGGCGCTACTCCGGCCTTAGTTGTGGTCTTTCTGTTCGCATTCGTGTGGCAGTGGAATGACTACTTCTTTGTCAACATCTTTGCCGGAAGCAGGGACTTGCTTCCGAATGCTTTGGCTAAGCTCACCGGAGAGTATGCACGCGACCTTTCAGTGGCCGGAACTGAATATGTCATGAGGGCTTACGGGTCGTTGCTCAACAACGCGGGAAGCATTCTTTTGATAACTCCGCTAGTGATTCTCTATGTGGCGCTCCAGAGATATTTCATTGAAAGCGTAGAGCGAACCGGACTGGTCGGTTGAGAAACCGGTGTTTAGGGGGTGGTTCGTGACGGGCAGGGTTGTTCGGTCAAGGGATTCTTGTTGTTGGGGGAGTTGTGTTGAGCGCAGGTCAGGCAAAACAAGCAAAAGGAGGTTGAATTCTGATGAGAGCTAGGCTTTTGCTGGGGGCGGTGCTGGCGACCATAATCGCGTTTGCAGGCGTAAGCATGGCTTACGATTACGACAGTCTTGACTTCGGAGGAAAGACGATTACGTTCCTTTACTTCGACCCAACCAATGTGCTTGACGAAGACGTCTTGGCTGAGGCTCAGCAAAGGTTCAACTTCACATTCAGATACGAAGTAGTCGGCTGGGATGAGTACGTTGAGATGGCTATGGCGAGATTGCTAGCCGGGGATTCAGAATATGATGTGTGGATGATGGGCCAGCCTCACTTTGTTCAACTAGTTGGCAACAATGCGCTCTTAGCAGTAGACGACATACTGCCTGAGGGATACTACGATGACGCTGATTCGACAGTAGTCCAGCGAGTCAACAGTCTCAAGGTCAAGGGCAAGACCTACGCGTTCTATACCTGGCAGAACGTACTTAACGACATGGTGTTCTGGGTGTTCAACAAAGACATATTTGAGAGAGAAGGCTTGCCGGATCCCTACGAGCTGTATGATAAGGGCGAGTGGACCTGGGATACGGTAGAGAAGATCGCTCTTCAGGCTACGAAGGACACAGACAATGATGGAGAGATAGACCAGTATGGCATCGGAGAAATGCGCACGCTGTTCACCCTAATACCTAACGAAGCAAAAACGGTTGAGCTGGTGGATGGGAAGTATGTGTTTGCGTTCAACAAACCTGAAGCCCTAGCAGCTATTAACTTGGTGTATCGTTGGAGGACTCTGCTCAAGATCTCCCAAGGCACTTGGGACATCAGCGAGTTCAGCGCAGGCACTAGGGCGATGACGGGGATCATAGGATGGCAGTTCTGGAATCTCCGGAATACCGATATTAATTACGGCGTAGTTCCGCTGCCAAAGGGACCGAACGCCACCAAGTACAGATTCCCGATCGACAAAGTCAGCATGTTTTACCTGCCTGCCAACTCTAAGGAACCTGAGAAGCTGATCGCGTTGGTCAAGTACCTGTCGCCGACGGCCGAAAGGCTCCAGCAGGGCATGTTTGACGAGTGGATACCGATGTGGGTCAGAGATGAGAAGTCTGCGATGATCATGTACGACGCCATAGAAAACTGGGAGGGCGAGTTTGATCTCATGGAGGGCTCGCTCAATATTCCTCTCGACCCGGTGTTCAATGGAGAGAAGAGCGCAGCCGCATATATCGACGAGATTTATCCTCAGATTCAAGCTCAGATCGACGAGTTGTTCAAGCAATAGGAAGCTGCGAGCGGTCCCGTGCTTGTCGGTTTGGGAGAACAGGGCGCCCCTTGGCGCCCTGCTGATCTCAGAGGAAAGTGGAGGTGAATACCGTGAAGGCTGCTGTCATCCCCGTTGTGACCTGCGCAATCGTTCCGATCGTCCTATTACTCGTCTGCCTTGTTCCATCGCGCATCGCGTCGGCGGCCGTTCAGTTTTACGTTGACGCCACGCAACCCGGCCACAAGATAAGCCCGTATATCTATGGCTGCAACTTTCATACTTTGGGGCCGGAGGAGAATGTTGCATCGCAGAGATATGGCGGTAACAGGCTCACCGGCTACAACTGGGAGACTAACGCCTCCAACGCCGGTTCAGATTGGCACCACTCAAGTGACGGCTACCTGTCTTCGAGCGTAGAACCAGGGAAGGCACTTATGGACTTTCATGAGAAATCGCTTGAGATGGGCGTGTCGTACACTATTGTTACTCTGCAGGCTGCGGGGTACGTCGCCGCTGACCGAAGGGGGACGGTCAGGGAAGACGAAACGGCTCCTTCGCCCAGGTGGAAACAGGTCAAGTTTAGAAAAGGTGCGCCATTTAGCCTCGTGCCCGATAGATACGATGACTATGTGTATATGGACGAGTGCGTGAACTTCCTTGTGTCCAAGTACGGTGACGCGTCTACGCCAACGGGCGTAAAGGCGTATTCTATAGACAACGAGCCTGCCCTGTGGCCGCACACTCACCCGCGCATCCATCCGCAGAAGACCACCTGCAGGGAGATAATTGAGAAGACGGTGGAACTAGCATCGGCGATCAAAGACGTTGATCCTCATGCAGAGGTATTTGGCCCTGCTCTGTACGGATACGGCGCATTTGATACGTTTCAAGACGCCCCCGACTGGGATAAGGTCAGGTTGGGTAAAGGTTATTCGTGGTTCATAGACTATTATCTCGACGAGATGAGAAAGGCTTCGGAGTCTGCAGGCAGACGCCTGCTGGATGTCTTAGACCTTCACTGGTACCCGGAGGCTCGCGGGGATAGCCGCATAGTGTTTGAACAAGACCCGACCTCGGAAAAGAACATAGCTGCACGCTTACAGGCGCCGCGTTCGCTGTGGGATTTAGAATACGTTGAAGATAGCTGGATAAGTCGGTGGAGGTCGCCTTCGAGGGAGATCCCGGGCGTGGGAACTACCCGTGAGGGTGCGATAGCGCTGCTGCCAAGGGTTCTTGCATCCATAGAAAAGTATTATCCCGGGACTAAGCTCGCGATAACTGAGTTTTCATACGGGGCAGAAGACCACATCTCCGGTGGCATTGCCATGGCTGATGCGCTGGGCATTTTCGGAAAGTACGGCTTGTATGCTGCAAATTACTGGCAGACAAGCAAGGATATCGATTACGTTGCAGCTGCCTATAGGGTTTACCGCAACTATGATGGGAGGAAGTCGACTTTTGGTGACATAAGTCTAAAGGCATCGACTTCTGATGTGGCTTTGACTTCGGTGTACGCGTCTATGGCCGAGCCGGCAGGTTATTCGGGATCGGGCCTTCATACGCCGAGATTGCATATTATAGCGATAAACAAGGCAAGCGAACCTTTGGTCGACGCGTTCTTTGCTATAGTCACAGACCGCGCGATATCTGATATAGAGGTGTGGGCATTCGACGAGAATTCACCTGAGATCAAAACTCTCGCTCCACCTACAGCACTTGAAGGCACTGCCTTCAAGTACACGTTGCCGGCTTTGTCTGTTTGTCACTTCGTGATAAGCTTGAAGTAGCAAACGGCAAAGGGGTCGGTGGGATGATCATCATTTTTGACAGCAAGATCCAGAAGGTGCCGATCAAGGCGTGGGTAGATTCGCCTGGGGAGATCGAGCCGGGAGCTATGGAACAGGCGTTGAACCTCTCACGCCTTCCCTTCGTTGTTAAGCACGTCGCACTGATGCCGGATGTACATGAAGGCTACGGGATGCCGATAGGAGGCGTTATCGCAGCTAGAGGCTCGGTAATACCCAATGCTGTGGGTGTCGACATCGGGTGTGGGATCATTGCGTCTGTGCTCGATGCTCCGGCTAAATTGATCAGAGAAGTGAAGACGGGCAGCGGCACGCTCGTTCAAGCTCTAACTGGCTCGATAATGCGCGCAATTCCTCTTGGGTTTGATCATAGAAAGCATCCGATTGATCTGGATCTTTCACCTACAGCAGAAATGTGTCAGGTCAAGCCTCTGTGCAAGGAATGGGAGGACGCTCCGTACCAGTGTGGCACTTTAGGAGGCGGCAATCATTTTATCGAGCTGCAGGAGGATGCGTCGACCGGGGAACTGGTCATCATGGTTCATAGCGGCAGCAGGAATTTCGGATACAAGGTTGCGGAGACGTTCAATAAGTTTGCAAAAGAGCTTAACCAGCAGATGCGAAGTGAAGTCCCGGCGAGCTGGCAGTTGGCGTACCTTCCTCTGGACCACAAACTCGGCCAACTCTATTTGAAGTGGATGGACCTAGCTCTTAAATTCGCAGCTAAGAACAGATCGACGATTATGGAGATCGTTACAGAGATTGTTCAGGACGGGTTGTCCAAGTACGCATCTGTGACCGCAAACGTTAAGCAGGTGATACAGTGTCATCACAACTATGCATCGATTGAGAGACATTTCGGGGAAGAGGTGGTTGTTCACAGGAAAGGCGCTATTCGGGCTCGACGTGGCGAGAGCGGGATTATACCTGGAGCTATGGGTAGCCGGAGCTATTTCGTAGAAGGCCTGGGCAATCCTGAATCCTTGGAGTCGGCATCCCACGGTGCGGGAAGGATTATGAGCCGCAACGAGGCAAAG
>Ga0134103_1000264_pt1 | contig 66155 bp, 53 predicted proteins | sample 14_taG_2_FD_94445 | JGI IMG/M metagenome (GOLD analysis project Ga0134103, IMG submission 94445) | Switchgrass degrading microbial communities from high solid loading bioreactors in New Hampshire, USA - 14_58_20_212_A1 metaG | ecosystem: Engineered > Bioreactor > Semi-continuous > Anaerobic >...
TGGTGTTGGTTTTGCGTGATTCCATTATACCATTGAAGGAGGTTTTTTACTATATATTTGTTGAAATATATTGAATGTTTTACATTTTTTATTTGGTGTTTTTCAGTGGTTTCGAACCGTCCCGTGTTTTGTTTCAGGCGAATTGGCTGTTGTATAAATTGGCGTAAAAGCCGTTTTTGGAAAGCAGTTCTTCATGGGTACCCTGCTCAATAATATTTCCGTCTTTCATAACAAGAATGATATCGGCTTCCCGTATGGTGGACAGACGATGGGCAACAATGAAACTGGTTCGGCCTTGCATAAGTCTTGCAAAGGCTTCCTGAATTTTGATTTCGGTACGGGTATCGATGGAGGATGTTGCTTCATCTAATATGAGCATGGGCGGCAGACAAAGCATAACCCTGGTGATACTTAATAATTGCTTTTGCCCCTGGGAAAGGCTTCCGCCGTCTTCACCGATCACGGTATCATAGCCGTTGGGAAGTCGTTTTATAAAGCTGTGGGCATGGGAAGCTTTTGCTGCTGCAATGATTTCTTCATCGGTTGCATCGGGTTTGCCTAATGTAATGTTTTCCCGAATTGTGCCGGATTTCAGCCATGTATCCTGCAATACCATACCGTAGTTTGCTCTTAAACTTTTTCGTGTAATATCACGGATGTCGATATCTTCCACTTTTATGCTGCCGGAATTAATGTCATAAAAGCGCATTAAAAGGTTGATAACGGTAGTCTTACCGCAGCCGGTAGGTCCGACAATGGCCACACGCTGACCTGGTTTTACCCTAAGATTAAAGTCCCGAATCAAGGGACGCTCAGGAACATAGGAGAAAGCCACGTTTTCCAGAGCAACATTGCCGCTGGCCTTTTCAAGGTTGATGGCATTTGGGCTATCTGGAATTTGCGGCTGTTCTTCAATTAACTCAAAAACACGCCCGGCGCAAGCGAGAGCATTTTGCAGCTCTGTGATTACGCCGGATATTTCATTAAAAGGCTTTGCGTATTGGTTGGCGTAGCTTAAGAAGATGGAAAGACCACCTACTGTCATTGCACTGTTTGCATCGCCACCGATGACTATAAGTCCCCCTGCAAGGGCAACTGATGCGTAAACAAGACTGTTTATGAAACGGGTACAGGGGTTTGTGAGGGATGAAAAGAAAACAGCCCGAAGGGAGTGTTTTTCCAATCGCTCATTAATCTCATCGAACCTTTTCAATGCCTCTTCCTGATAAGAAAAGGCTTGAACTATTTTGGCATTTCCAATCATTTCATCGATAAGTGATGTTTGCTCACCCCTTGTTTCCGATTGAAGCTTGAACATAGAATAGGTGCGTTTTGCAATAAAGTCAGCAACAAAGAGAGAGAGCGGTGTTAGAATGACAACAATAAAAGTAATTTTTACGTTGATGGCGAGCATGAAGATGAAAGTAGCCGCAATTGTGACAATGCCTGTGAACAGCTGTGAGAATCCCATCAGAAGTCCATCGGCGAACTGATCGACATCGCTGATTATACGGCTTACAATTTCGCCATGGGGATGGGCGTCTATATATGAAAGAGGCAATATTTCGATTTTTCGGAAAGTTTTTTTACGAATATCACGCACCACATGGTAAGTGATTTTGTTGTTAATATGGTTCATCAGCCATTGAAGTGTGCAAGTTGCGGCAACGGTAATACCTATTTTAAAAAGGAGTTTTGATATTGCTTCAAAGTCTACATTCCCCGGACCTATGATACAGTCTATAGCTCTACCTATGAGAATGGGTACGTAAAGGGTCAATGCCACTGTTGCAGTGGCTAAAACAATAGAAATTAACATAAGTATACGATATTCCTTGATATATTTCAGAACTTTTCGGAGGTTGTCTATCTGAACATTTTGTTTTTTCATATTATTTTGCCTCCTTTTTGAACTGTGAGTCATAAATTTCACGATACACATCGCACTTTTCAAGCAATTCCTCATGTTTGCCCATGCCGACTATTTGTCCGTCATCAAGCACAAGGATAATGTCAGCGTGCTGAATGGATGATGTACGCTGGGAAACGATGAAGATTGTATGTTTTCCCGGCATTTCACGCAGAGCCTTGCGGAGGGCTGCATCTGTGGCAAAGTCAAGGGCCGAAGCACTGTCGTCAAGGATTAGAATTTCAGGCTTCTTTACAAGGGCACGGGCTATGGTAAAGCGTTGACGCTGTCCACCGGAAAGGTTTTTACCTCCTTGTTCGATAATAAAGTCCAGTCCCTCTTTCTTTTGTGCGACAATTTCACCGGCCTGGGCAATGGTTATAGCCTCCATGATTTCTTCATCGGTGGCATCCTTTTTGCCCCAGCGCATGTTATCCCGGATACTGCCTTTGAACAGTACAGCTTTTTGGGGAACAATACCAATCTTGTCACGCAAAACTATTAGCGGATAGTCCTTGACATTAATACCGTTTACAAGAACTTCTCCGTAAGTTGCATCATAAAACCTTGGAATCAAATTCACCAGAGAGGATTTACCGGAACCTGTACCTCCAATGATACCGACTACCTCTCCATGGCGCACTGAAAAATTAATATTTGTCAAAGACTCATCCTGGGCATTTTTGTATCTCAACCCTACATTGCGAAATTCTACTGCATATTCAGTGTGAAGTTTTTCGGGCATCACATCTTTTTCAACAAGACTCGATTTAATATCGAAAACTGCACTGATTCGGTTGGCACTGGCAAAAGCTTTTGTTATGCTGATGATTAAGTTTGCAAACTTGATAAGTTCAACAAGAATTTGGGACATATAATTATAGAGGGCAAGAACGGCACCCTGTGTAAGAAGGCCTGTTGATACCCGAAAGGCACCGATATATATAAGCCAGATAATGGCGAGGTTAATAATGACATAGGTCAGTGGATTCATCAGTGCAGAAATTCCACCTACAAATTTCTGTGTTGCAGTCAATTCTTCATTGCGTTTATCAAATTCTGCTATTTCTTTTTCTTCAAGGCCAAAAGCTCTGATTACACGAACTCCTGTCAGGTTTTCCCTTGTGGAGTTCAGTACCTTATCCAGACGTTGCTGCACTTTTTTATAAAGAGGAATGGATGCTATCATAATGGCAAAAACAACTGCAAAAAGTGCCGGAACTGCTACTACAAAGGTAAATGCTGCATGGGTGTCCACAGTAAAGGCCATAATCATGGAACCGAATACAATGAAAGGTGAACGCAGCAGCAGGCGCAAAGTTAGGTTTACTCCCGACTGCACCTGATTCATGTCACTGGTCATGCGGGTAATCATACTGGAGGTACCGAGGGTATCGATTTCAGTATAAGATAGCTGGCCTATATGTTTAAATAATGCACGTCGCAGCTTTGTTGCGAAACCGACTGCTGCTTTGGCAGCAAAATATTGGGCCGTTATTGAACTTATCATCCCGACAACACCGAGCAGTACCAGCAGCAAACACATTTTAACAATATATACTTTATTAGCTTGGCCGATTCCTGTATCAACGATACTTTTGATGACAATAGGCACAAGTAATTCAAAGGATGCCTCTAAAAGCTTAAATAGAGGGCCTAAAATACTTTCTTTTCTATAATCTTTTAGATAAATCAGTAACTTTCTCATGAGCTATCCTCCAAATGCTATCTATTACATATAACGCATATATTGTATCATGAACTTTAGTGTACTGCACGATAAAGAAAATAATTCTGTTCCCGAGATTAAAATTATATGTAACATAATGGTACAAATGGGAGAATGATAAGTTTATGGTTTGACAGGAATTTAGAATCCATGTTATATTTATTTAAAAAAGAATGATTAAGCTTACAAACAAAGCTTTAGCAAACAGCTAGTAAAGTGGGAAAACACTATTTTGCGACTTATAACAAAAAAGTTTTTCACAATTGAATATGCTGCGTATAACGTTGTACGTACATAACAGACCCAAGAAGGGCTAAGTATTTAACTATCCTTTATGGGTCGTTTTTATTATATCTTTACAAAGGAAGCATATATTTATTACACTAAATATAATTAATTTTATAGAGCATAAAATAATTAGCGTGGAGGTAAGTGTTATGCATATGGCAGATGCCTTGATTTCACCAATAGTTGGCGCTGGTATGATTGCTGCAAGCTCAGGAATTGCAGCCTATTCAATTAAAAAAGTTCAAAAGGATATGGATGACAAGAAGATACCTTTTATGGGAGTTTTAGGAGCCTTTGTTTTTGCAGCACAGATGATAAATTTTCAAATTCCGGGTACCGGAGCCAGCGGTCATATAGGGGGAGGCTTGCTGCTTGCAGTATTATTGGGCCCTTATGCCGGATTTTTGACCATGTGTTCAATCTTATTGATACAGGCATTGTTTTTTGCTGACGGCGGATTGCTTGCTTTAGGATGTAATATATTCAATCTGGGATTTTATACTTGTTTTTTGGCATATCCCTTAATATACAAACGAATTGCCGGAGAAAAGATAAACCAAAAAAGAATATTTGCAGCTTCCATAATAGCATCTGTAGTGGGTTTGCAATTAGGTGCCTTCAGTGTTGTTATTGAAACCCTTTTATCGGGTAAGACAGAATTGCCTTTTGGTACCTTTGTATTGCTTATGCAGCCCATACACCTTGCAATAGGTGTGGTGGAAGGCGTTATAACTGCTGCTGTTATCGGTTTTGTTTGGAAGGCACGCCCGGAAATTATGGAGAAGTCAACGTATGGGGAATCTATAGGAAAAATATCAATGAGAAATGTGATGGCAGTTTTCTTAATTGCAGTAGTTCTGGTAGGTGGAGTACTCTCCTGGTTTGCCTCTGCAAATCCTGACGGTTTGGAGTGGTCAATGGAGAAAACAGCAGGAACTGCTGAACTTGAAGCAGAGGGAAAAATATATGAAGTGCTGTCCCGTTTACAAGATAAAATATCATTTTTACCGGATTATAGTTTTAAAACTGACGGTGAAGATAATGAGGAAGTGCAAACTTCCGAAATTACAGAGAAATGGCCTGCTGTAAGTCCTGGTACAAGTGTTTCCGGAATTGTTGGAGGATTTATGACTCTGGCTTTGGCAATGTCAATAGGTCTGGCTATAAGTCTGATCAAAAGGAAAAAGAGAAAAGCTGCAGTATAAAATTTTTGAGCTAATAATTTACGATAGGTAGGTTTTATATGTCCGATATAACCAAGGCATTATACAATTTGAGGCTTTTAGATGATTTGGCACAAAAGGAGAGCAGTATTCACCGTATTAGTTCCCTTGTAAAGCTCATTACCACAGTTATTTATTTAACTGTGGTTCTTTCCTTTGGAAAGTATGAAATTACCCGGCTTATACCCTTCGTATTTTATCCTGTGCTAATTTTTAGCTTATCGGAATTACCTGCCATGCCAATTGTAAAAAGAATATTGATTGTTGAGCCATTGGTTATAGGTATTGGAATATTAAATCCTTTATTGGATAAGCAAACAATATTTCTAGGCGATATGGTTATTTCAAAGGGATGGATTACTTTTTTCTCCCTTTTTATAAAGAGCAGTTTGGCAATAACAGCCGGAATTTTACTTATTGCAACCACGGGTATGAATAAACTGGCATCAGCATTGCGTACTTTGAAAGTACCCAAGGTTTTTGTACTGCAGCTGGTGTTGACCTATAGGTATATCTATGTTTTAACTGAGGAAGCTGCGAGGGTGATGAGGGCATATTCTTTAAGAGTTCCGGGACAAAAAGGCATAAAGTTAAAGCATTTGGGTTCCTTCCTTGGGCAATTGATATTGAGGACATTGGACAGGGCTCAGAGGGTTTATGGATCAATGAATTTGAGAGGTTTTACCGGCGAATATAATATCGGAGTGAATGATAAAGTAAAAATTAAGGATATTGCCTATTTGGCTGGCTGGGTTTTGTTCTTTGCAGCTGCAAGAATTTATGATATACCCAGGATGCTTGGTGGGTTGCTAACAGGAGTGATAGGGTAGATGAGTCATCATAAACTTGAGGTCAGGAACCTCCAGTTCGTATATCCTGACGGGTATAAAGCAATAAAGAATGTTTCGTTTACAGTTTACCACGGAGAATCGGTAGGTATTATTGGTGCCAACGGTGCGGGTAAATCCACTCTCCTTATGCTGATTATGGGCCTGTTGTTTCCTACCTCGGGAGAGGTTTTGGTGGGAGATGTCCGGATGACAAAGAAGACCTTGCCCATGATACGCCAAAGATTGGGGATGGTATTTCAGAATCCCGATGACCAGTTATTTATGAATACGGTATACGATGATGTGGCTTTTGGGCCTAGAAATTATAATATGGATGAAAAAGAAGTTGAGAAACGGGTAAAGGAAGCATTAGAGGCAGTGGGAATTTACCATTTAAAAGACAGGGCACCCTATAAACTGTCGGAGGGAGAAAAACGTTCGGCAGCAATAGCGTCGGTTTTGTCCATGCACCCGGATATATTGGTGATGGATGAACCGACTTCAGCCCTTGACCCCAAATCAAGACGAAAGGTTATAGACCTCCTCAAAGGATTCAAGCATACAAAGATTATTACCAGTCATGACTTGGATATGGTTTTTGAAACTTGCAGCAGGGTTATTGTAATTAATCAAGGTGAGGTTGCGGCCGATGGAGAAGGGATAAAAATTTTGAGGGACTCAAAACTATTGGAAAGCTGTGGTTTGGAACTGCCTCTTTCTTTTCAGAATTGTCCTGTATGCGGAAAGCTATAACCATAAATTGATAAATACTTATGATTAAATAAAGGTTATATAAAAATTAGAAATGTTGTTGGCAGATGGAGTCAATTAATATTTATATATAGCAGTTTAACATGGTATAATTTAGATGGTCTGTTTTTATTTAAAAAATAGGGGGGTAAAAGTTTTGTTTGATTCAAGCGTAAAGTTATATATAAAGTATACACTGAAGGATATTAGAGATATTTGCATTGAAAAAGTGTATGGGGGAATATTAGGTAAAATTTTTATGGCACCGTTTATAATAGTTTTAGTAATAGCGGCTGTCACCATACCTGTTTCGTTATTCTTTTTACAGAGAGAACCGGAACAATTACTGGATTTTATCTCAACATTACTCTTTTTAGTATTTATTTTAGGATTTATTGTGAATTTTCCTTTTGTGGTTATATATCTTTCTTATAAAAACGATTATAGGAAAAGCAAACTTTGGCAGAGTATACAGTGTGTTGAAGTTTCAAAAGAAAATCTTGTGATATCTTCTGAAGAGGGAAGCAGAACAATGACTTGGGATGAAGTGGACGGAGTACTGGAATACAGGCGATGTTTTTTTATTCACCAATCCTCTGCAAAAATATTTGTGCTGCCTAAAAGGTGTTTTGTCTCCCAGGAACAATTGGAGGAATTTAGAAGCATATTGAGTAGCAGTTTGGAGAGCAATAAATTGATACTTAAAAATTATAAACTTGTGCATTCTTGTCCTGATTATTGTGATACAGAATTTGAACTAAAAAGTTCTGTTTTGGAAAAGGCTGCTGAGGGAGACAATGAGCAAAAAACTGAACTTGTGTTAGAAGTCTTGCTTGAGAAAAAGGAATATATAAAATTCAATTTTATGTTTTTTTATAAAAAACCAATAGTCATTATCTTTACACTCCTGGGTTTATATTTACTGGTTAGCGGTTTGCTGGGTTTCGGACAATTAAATAACTTTATCAGAATATTATCATTGCTAAGTGGAGTATTTTTAACATTTTCTATACCATTAATGCTCTTAATATTTTCAAATAGAGTTTATAAAAGAGATAAATCAATGAAAAAATCTGCTTTATATAAGATATATAAAGACCACTACTCAGTAGAGCGATCTGAGGGTTTTTTGAATATAGAGTGGGACAAATTGGTTAAAATAGTCAACACTAAGGATTTTATTTTTATTTTTGTTACTAATAATGTTGTTAGTATTATACCAAAAAGAATATTTATAGGCAGGGAAGAAGATTTACGGAAATTTGAAGGCATATTACGAGAAAATTGTGGTGAGATATTGAAGAAAAGGTTCTGAAATTAATTCCATATCGATCAATATTCTAAAGACTGTTCAGAGTTCTAAAAATCTGGTGGCTTTCATTAAAACATGTTATACTTTAGACATATAATCCTTTTTATGGAGGTATGGTATATATTATGCTGGCAAAAAGGCTTATGAGTATTTTGGTTTTGGCTTTTATAATATCCTGTAGCATTAATGTATTTGGGCTTTCTGCCGAAATTAAAAAGGATTTGAAAGATGCAGTAGTATTATTGGTAAATAGTAATAGAGCCTATGTAAACAACATAAAAAAATACATTGATGAATCTAATAGGGAAGTTAGAGCAATTGTCAAAAACGGAAGAACTCTTGTGCCTTTAAGATTTATTTCTGAAAATTTCGGAGCTGATGTAAGTTTTGATGATAAAACCAAAACTGCCACAATAAATTTTAATGGCAAAATCGTAAAACTGACTTCAAATGATAAGACAATGCTTGTTAATGATAAGACAATTGTTATGGACGAGCCGGCGCAGATAATAAACAACAGAATGCTTGTTCCGTTAAGGGCTTTAGCTGAAAATGCTTTAGGCAAAGGGGTTTTCTATGACAATGGTTTGATAGTTATAAGTAACTCCAAGACAAACCTGGATTCTGAAAAAGTTCAGGACATTATATCAAGATTTGATGATTCTAAATCTCCTTTCTCTTACCAGCTTTCAGAACCGGTAAAAGGTGACATGATTGCAGTTATAAAGACCAATTATGGTGACATAAAAATAAAACTTTTTCATGAAGATGCACCTTTAACAGTAGAAAATTTTGTGAGACTTTCCCAAAAAGGCTACTATGACGGTTTGACTTTCCATAGGGTCATAAATAATTTTATGATTCAGGGAGGAGACCCTAATGGAAATGGAACAGGTGGAGAAAGCATCTGGGGGAAACCTTTTAAAGATGAGTTCAGCAGCAGGCTGTATAATATACGAGGTGCTTTGTCCATGGCCAATAGAGGGCCTAATACCAATGGAAGTCAGTTTTTTATAGTACAGAGTCCTGTTTTAGATGATGAAGTAATAGAGTACTGTGAAAACATTGGCATGGAACAGCGGCTTATTGATGCTTACTCCGATATAGGAGGCACTCCTTGGCTAGACGGCAGGCACACCGTTTTCGGACAAGTATATGAAGGTATGAATGTAGTGGATAAGATAGCTGCTGTAGAAGTTGGATATGCTGATAAACCCCTTGAAGATGTAGTAATTTTAACCATTCAAACTTATAAATTGGGCTACGAAAATGAGGATATTATATTTACAGAGAATACATATACTAATTAATATCACAATAGAGGCGGAGGAAAAGCATTGAATAAAAAAATATTGTTTGATTTTGATGGTACTTTGGTACAGTCGGAAAATATATTGCTTGCCATGTACAATGAATTGTTTGAAGGAAAAGATTACAAGGATATCACACAGGAAGATATCGAGAAATTAAGAAGTTATTCTCTTATTGATAAATGCAAAATGCTGGGGATTTCAGTATATAAAATTCCAAAGTTGTATATTGAATCAAAAAAGATTTATAAAAAATATTTAAGTTCAGTAGAGTTGAAAGATGGTGTGGCAAATATGCTGCATGAACTTAAGGATCAGGGTTTTAATTTGGACATTCTTTCATCCAATGATGCGAGTACTATAAGTGAATTTGTTAAGAATAACGACATAGATCTGTTTGATCATATATATTCATCCAATAACTTATTCGGCAAGCATCATGCTATAAAGAATTATTTAAAAAAGCATAATCTGACTGAGAAAGACATCTGGTATGTGGGGGATGAGGTAAGGGACATAGTATCTTGTAAGAAGGCAGGAGTGAAAATAATCGCTGTTACATGGGGATATGATTCTGAACAGATTCTTTCGGAGGAAAAGCCGGATTATCTGGCAAGAAAGCCTCAGGAGATCCTGGATATTTTATTGAATTGACGGATAATCAGTTGTGAGAATTGCATCCTCCAGCAATTGTAACTTGGTACAGTATTGCAGTCATATGGTTTGAATACATATATTATTTTTGGAGGGTATCATGGTTATAAACAGGAAGCTTAACATAAAAAGATACCGTGAAATTATAACTGTTTTTGCCAAACATGGTTTTGGATTGATAATAGACCAGCTTGGCATTTTTGATTATTTAAAGATGAAAAAACATGGTACCGAGGCAGAAAACTCAAATTCTAAACTTTCTGTTGGTGAGAGACTTAGGATTTCTTTAGAAGAATTAGGTCCTACATTTGTGAAAATAGGACAAATATTAAGTACACAGGTAGATATTGTACCCCGGGATATCGTTGAAGAGTTGAAAAAACTTCAAAGCTCAGTTCAGCCTTTCTCTTACAACGAAGCTAAGTCAGTAATAGAAAGTGAATTTGAAGATACCCTCGAAAATATATTTAAAGAGTTCAGCCAGGAACCGATCGCTTCTGCGTCTATATCCCAAGTCCATTACGCTGTTCTCAACAGTGGTGAAAAAGTTGCAGTCAAAGTCCAAAGGCCGGGAATAGAAAAGGTTATAAGCCAGGATTTAAATATTCTTCGCGACTTGGCCTATTTTGTTGACAATCACACAAAGTTTGGGAAAATATATGATTTCAGCAGTATGGTAAATGAATTTGAATATACGATAAAAAATGAATTGGACTTTACCAGGGAAGGTGAAAATGCCGATACTTTCAGGGATAATTTTTCAAAGGACAAGGTAGTAAAAGTTCCGGAAGTGAACTGGACTTATACTTCCCGACGTGTTTTGACTATGGAGTATATAGAGGGAATAGGAATAGATGACTATGAATCGTTGGAAAAGGCAGGCATAAATAAAAGGGAGACTGCTAAAAGGATTGCAGAATCTTTATGTAACCAGGTATTGAGAGACGGCTTTTTCCATGCCGATCCCCATCCCGGAAATATAAAGGTTTTAAGGGATGGCACGGTAGTATTTTTGGATTTGGGAATGGTAGGGAGAGTAAGTGAAACCCGCAAAAAAATAATATCTAAGTTATTTGTATCAATGGCCAATAAAGATGCCCGAAGGGCAGCCAGAGCTGTTATAGAGCTTGATGCTATGTATGATAAGAATAATATTAAAAAGTTTGAGCATGATGTGGACTTAATGCTTGATAAATATCTTACAATGCCATGGAGCAAGATAAATGTGGGTGAAGTATTTTATGAAGTTTTCAATATTGCCTTTTTAAATGGAATAAAGTTACCAAGGGAATTTACCATGCTGGCAAAGGCCTTTGCAACTGTTCAGAGTATTTTGGAGCAGTTGGCTCCCGAGCTTAATACCATAGAAGTTGCAAAGCCAATTGCTAAAAAATTGATGCTTCAATCTTATTCTCCCCAAAACATCAGTCTGGCTTTGAGAAGGAATGCTACAGCATACAAAGATTTAATAAGCGAGCTTCCTTTTTATATTCAAAATTTGCTGGAGAAGGCAGAGGACGGAGAATTAACCTTTCAGATAAAAATTAAAGATCTTGACAAGATTCAAAAGCGGTTTGACAGAGCTGTAAACAGGATATCCTTCAGTGTCATATTACTCGCTGTATGTATTGTTATTACCGGTATTATTATCGGTTCAAGCCAAAATGCACCTGAAGGCAGTAAAATGTATCTGTTGAATGTAACTGCCCTTAGGATAGGTATAATTGTTGCAGTTTCCATTGTATTAGTTGTCATAATTTCAATGTTAAGATCCGATCGCTAATGTAATGCTTAAAGACTTTTAGGTTTTGTTGTAAAAAAAGGGAGGCTTGTGCCTCCCGTATTAATAGTTATATGTTTATAGTGTAATCTTTTATTTCTTTATTGCCCCAACTATTAGTTTTACTATTTCAACAATAGGTATTATTAAGAAGGCCAGCAGCAAAGAAATAAGCAAGTTGGTACCCGACAGCGGAGTAAGTTTGAAAACTGTGTTTACTCCCGGTATATAAATTACACCTAAAGATAATATGAAGGACAGTACCATGGCACTAAGCAGGGACTTGTTTCTGGTTTTCAGTGTAAAGATGGATTTAGTTATGGATCTCATATTCAATGACTGAAATACTTCACAGGTAGACATAGTTAAAAATGCCATTGTCATTGCTACAGTATGTCCATACTTGTTGCCTATAAGATAGGCAATTAAGGTTAAAATAGCGATTGCAACACCTTGATATATTACGCTGATTCCAAGTCCCTGGGCAAAAATTCCTTCTTTTGGACTGCGTGGCGGTCTTGTCATAATGTCTTCTTCAGCATCTTCCATTCCTAGGGCGATGGCCGGAAAAGCATCGGTAACCAGGTTAATCCATAATATATGTATGGGTGAGAAAAGCTGAAAGTTCATTATTGTTGCTACAAAAAGGGATACAACTTCACTTAAATTTGATGATAGAAGGAACTGTATGGCCTTTCTTATATTGTCATATATCCTTCGTCCTTCTTCAACAGCATGAACAATGGATGCGAAGTTGTCATCAGCCAATACCATGTCCGAAACGTTTTTTGTAACATCGGTACCGGTAATACCCATACCTACTCCTATATCTGCCGATTTTAGAGCCGGTGCATCGTTTACTCCATCCCCTGTCATGGCAACAATTTTGCCTTGCTTTTTCCATGCGCTTACTATACGAACTTTGTGTTCAGGTTGTACACGGGCATATACCGAGTAATTGCTGATTTTCTTTTCAAGCTCCTGATCAGACATATTGGATAATTCCGATCCGGTTATAGCCTGGTTTTCGTTGGATAAAATGCCTAGTTCTTTAGCGATGGCAACAGCAGTATCCTTATGGTCACCTGTAATCATTATAGGGCGTATACCGGCATTGCGACATTTTTCAATGGCTGCTTTGACTTCAGGGCGTACTGGGTCAATCATTCCAGTAAGGCCTATAAATGTTAAGTTGCGTTCAAGGCTTTCGGGAGAAATATTCTCAGGAAGAGAGTCTGTTTGCTTGAATGCCGAAGCCAAAACACGCAAAGCCTTATTTGCCATCTTTTTGTTTTCTGCCATAATAGCCGAACGATGTGCATCGGTCAACGGAACTGCACCATCTTTGGTAAGTATATGGGTACAAGCCTTTAACAGTTCATCAGGAGCACCTTTTGTATATTGTATGAATTTACCGCTTGATTCTTTGTGAACGGTTGACATCATTTTACGAACAGAATCAAAAGGTGCTTCAGCAACACGGGGTAAAAGCTTTACAAGTTCATTTTTGTTTTTACCGGAATCGTAAGCAAATCTTACCAAAGCGCTTTCAGTAGGTTCACCGACAATTTCCTTCCCGTCTTCTGAAAGGGATGCGTCATTGCAAAGTGCCATGGATATTGCAAGTTGCTCAGCATCACCAAGGGTATAAGTTTCAACAACCGTCATTTTATTTTGAGTCAGAGTACCTGTCTTGTCGGAACATATTACTTGTGTACAACCTAAAGTTTCAACTGCGGTGAGCTTCCTGATAATGGAGTTGCGCTTGGACATTTTTGTTACACCTATGGAAAGAACTATAGTAACAACTGCCACTAAACCTTCCGGGATTGCAGCTACCGCAAGACTTATAGCCATAAGAAAAGTTTCAAGCACATGTCCTCCATGGAAACCGCCGTTTCTTAATACACCGAAAGCAAATATAAAAATACATATTCCAAGGACAACTATGCTCAGTACTTTACTCAAAGATGCCAATTTTTTTTGCAGAGGTGTTTTTTCTTCATCGGTATTGGAGATAATGTTTGCAATTTTACCCATTTCCGTTGCCATACCGGTATTTATTACAACACCTTCTCCACGGCCGTATACCACATTTGTTCCCATATAGGCCATGTTGACACGATCGCCAAGAGGAATGTCTTTATCTTTTGCGGGAATGGCAAGAGCTGTTTTCTCAATGGGAACAGATTCTCCGGTAAGGGAGGCTTCCTCAATTTTGAGGCTTGACGCTTCAATGATTCTCATGTCCGCAGGGACAGAGTCTCCGGCCTCTAAAAGCACAATATCTCCCGGTACAATTTCCTCGGATTTTATCTGCATTACCTGACCGTTTCGCCTTACCTTTGAATAGGGAGACGACATTTTTTGCAGAGCTTCAATAGCTTTTTCTGCCTTACCTTCCTGTACAACTCCCAGTATTGAGTTGAGCACAACGACTACCATTATGATAATGGAATCTACTAATTCGCTGGCTAACCCGGAAATAACAGCAGCTGCCAGGAGTACAATTATCATAGGGTCTTTAAGCTGTTCCAGGAGTTTTACAAAAACAGATTTCTTTTTTCCTTCGTCAAGCTTGTTTTTCCCAAACTTCTCAAGCCTTATTTGAGCTTGAGACTGGTCAAGACCATTTTTTGAAGATTCCTGTGATTTCAGAACTGTCTCAATTTCCTCAAAATAATGTTTCATTTACTACTTCCTTTCTTTTTTATTTTTTATATATTTTTATAAATTTAATATAGCAGCTTAAAATACAACAAAGCATTGGTTTTTATGTAATGGTATTTTACACCTTTGCAATATATTTAATGCTATAATAAATAGGATGTATAATGTAAGTAATTATATTTCCGAAACTTTAACCAGCATATTATATTAGAAAATTTTTTCAAAATTAATTATACATCCGATATTCAAATATTTATAGCGTGTGATTAACATCATGCTCTAATCTTTACAAATAATTTAACATGTTATAAGATGATAAAAAACCATTAACTGAAATCATATGTCCCATTTTTACACAAATCATTATAAATGGGAAGTTTTTAAATAAATATGGAGATGAGTGATATGAGGTGAACGGAGATGTCAAAACCTGAGCTTACTAAAAAGCTTATTGCAGATACATTGAAAAAGCTTATGACTAATATGAATCTTGATAAAATAACTGTACAAGATATTGTTAATGCATGCGGACTTAACCGGAAAACTTTTTACTATCATTTTAAAGACAAACAAGACTTGGTATGCTGGATTTTTGATACCGAATTTGCGGCTCTTACTGATTTGAATCAGGATAATTCCGTTTTTGACGAACTTGTGGAGCATTTATATAAAAACAGGGAATTTTATGTAGCGGCCCTTTCTTCCGATGTACAGAATAATCTTAAGGAACACTTTTTTGAAATTATTTTTGATTCCACCATGAATAAAGTTAAAGAGGCATTAGGAGCAAATGAATTGGAAATAGATGAAATAAAACTTATTGCAAGCTTCTTTTCAAACGGTATTGTTGGCAGTATAACACAATGGGCCAAGGAGGGCATGAAGTCTTTTCCTTATCAGTACAGTGCAAAGCTTTATCCTATAACGGAAGAGTGCATAAAATTTATTGTTAATAGATATTTGGAAAAAAAGGAAGAGGTCTGATATAATTTTGTAAAAAATGGATTGCTATATTATTCGTGACATTTCCGTAATAAATTATTTTATAATTATGAATTCAAAGAGACCCGTCTTGAAAGTTAAATGTTTCAACAAGAAAAGCTTATTTTTATTAATTAAAAACAATACTGTAAGGCTATGCAGAGTCTTATATATTTCCAAATAAAATATGAACCCAAAATTAAATGGAAAAAATAACTGTAATAAATACCTGAAAAAAGCCGAGATAATATATAGGTTATTTTTAGGCTTTTTTTATTATTACGGTGACTTATGAGGAAAAGTATGTTATATTAGAATTATAAAGATTAATAAATGTAGAGAAGAATTAACGGTTTTTTGGAAGGGTGTGAAATTAATGATAAAAAGAAAGGCGAGGAAGATTGTTGCTTTATTTTCAGCTTTAGCAGTGTTTTTCTCACTGCAGGCAGGTACCTTTGCTCAGGAACAGTTGTCTTTGACACCGGATAAAGAACCCAGCGAATGGGCAGTGGAAAGTGTGGAGTGGTCTAAAATATACGGACTTGCTCCGGAAGACATGTATAAAAACTATACTTCAAAAGTTACAATGGGTGAATTGTATAGTGTTTGTATAAGTGTTTATGAAGCAGCGACAGAGCAATCAATTATACCGTCTGATAAAAGCTTGATTGGTGATACTTTTAGTGAAACAATATTAAAAGCATATTCAGTCGGACTGATTAAAGAAGACGAAAAGCTTGAGCCACAACGGGAAGTTACAAGACTGGATATGGTTACCTGTACATATGAAACAATAAAAGCAGCTCAACCGGTCTTTAGTTTTCAAGCCGATATTGAACTTACCTTTAATGATGCAGACTCAATACCGGACGAAGCATTAGATGCAGTAAAGTATGTTGTTTCGAAAGGAATACTGAAAGGAAGAAGTAACAATACTTTAGACCTTGCAAGTACATGCAGCAGACAAGAACTTATAGTTTTTACCAAGAATGCTTATGAATTTGTAAGGTATGAATCGGGGAAATATTCAAAGGGTGCATTTTGGAAAGTAAGCGACGAGGACAGTTGCGTTTATTTGTTAGGTTCGGTACATGTGGCCGATTCTTCCGTATATCCTTTATCCAAAGAAATTCTAAAAGCATTTGAAGAAGCTGATTATCTTGCAGTTGAAGCAAATGTGGCAAATACCCAGGAAGCTGCTTTGTATATGATGGAAAAAGCATTTTATAAAGATGACAATACTCTTTATAAGAGTTTGCCCAAAGAAGTGTATGACCGCTTTGTAGAAGTTATTGAACCCTATGGTATAAGACCTGAAATTTATAATAAGTTTAAACCATGGTATGCTGCATTGCTTGTGCAAAATTTACTTTATGCAGAAAATTCCCTTAGTTCGGAAATTGGAATAGATATGGTTTTACTTGAAAAAGCCAAAAATAAAAAAGAAATATTGGAAATTGAAGGTGCGAAGTTCCAGGTTGATTTGTTTGACACATTCTCAACTGAGCTTCAGGTAGAATTTTTGGCATCTTCCCTTGCCCCACATAATGATGGTCAAAAAGAATCTGTGGATAAGCTTAATGATATGATTAATTGCTGGAAAGCCGGTGATACAGAAGGATTAGAGAAATTCCTGTTTTCAGGGGAGAGCGATTCAGACACAGACAAAGAATTCAATGAAAAATTGTTTGTATCACGAAACAATAACATGGTTGAAAAGGTGAAAAGTTATCTTGCCGACCCTGAGAAAAAGACTTATCTGGTAGTAGTCGGAGCGGGGCATATGGTTGGTGAGACAGGAATCGTTACCCAATTGGCTGGAGAATATGAAATAGTGCAAATAAAATAAACGTGAAATAAAGTTTACGTCTAAACTTCAGGTTCTATGAAAAATAGATACCTGAAGTTTAATTTTTATAGGAAAATCAATGAAGCAATGTATCTCTTTCAAATCTCTCACAGCTAACTTTAACAGCATCAAGATGGCCATAACTGTGAAATGCGAAGGTCAAGCCTGTTTCCTTAAGAAGTTTTACTACTTTTATTGCTTCAGTTTTTTCTCTTTCGTAGTTCGATGATACCAATTCATAAGTTCTATAGCCCAGAATACCTTCATACCCTGTTAGTGCGATAATTTCCTTTGTACCATTGAATGAAAAATCGCTGTGCTGTTCTACAAACTTGTCCAGAATGGGAACAATTTCATTATCCCGGGATATGATTTCTTTTCCATCAGGGGAAACGGAAAAGATTGCAATATTGCCATTTTCATCCAACACCAGTTTATAAACATTTCCGTTTTCAATCATGTACTCATAATAGTTAAGGTCATCAATGGAAATAATTAAAGGTTTTTTTGATTTCAGTTCGAAAATTTCTGCTTAAGTTTAATTATGATTTTGGAAATTGCAGAATGCTTTTTGAAATTTTTTGGGAACCAAATATTTAATTTGTAGGTCCAATTATTATATAATAAAAATAATAAAAGGCTTAAATAGACATAAAAATTCTTAAAATTCGTTAATCATTGGTTTTGTAAATTAAGAGCGACTGTAATAATAATTAAAAATAAAACAAATTAAAAAGGAGGAAACGGAAATGAAAAAAATTTTTGCAATGATGTTGGTTTTGACCTTATTGACCACTGTATTTTTATCTACCTTAGTGGATGCTAAGAGTAATGACGTTCCATTGACAAGGCAAAATATCGAAATCAACCAGGGAATTTCAAAAAATAACAATGATGTTAATAACCTCAAGGGGATAGAACCTGTCGTGAAAGTGACTCTTCCTCCTACTGCAACTAAAGAACCTGTCATAACATTACCCTCATTGGCTAAATATGGAAAGTTGAAGGGAACTCTATTCAATGATAATTCTTCCAAAGAGAGGTTTTTGCTGAAAACCGATAAAGTTGTTTATGAGCTTATAGGAAATACTAAAGGTCTGGAAAATGAGATCGGAAAAACCATTGTAGTTATCGGTAACTATGTATATACTCTGATAGCTACTGAATATCCTTTATTTAATGTTGAATCTTATACAGTTATAGATATACCGGAGATAACACCGGAACCCAATCTGCAAACCATTACAGGAACTCTGTCAGTTACTAAGTATGAAGCTATGGATAAAACCATAACACCATACGCTTTTCTCCTGCAAACACAATCCGGTCCGGTAAGTCTTAGCGGAAAAACAGAAGGATTGGAAAAATATGATGGATTTGAAGTGGAAGTAACAGGGACTTACAGCATGTTAACGATTTATCCTCCAATATTTATTGTTGAATCCTATAAACCGATTTTAGCTCCTACACCTACTCCTGATGTAAAGATAATAACAATGGCTGATAATGGCGGATATGTTTACGTTAAACCCGGTGATGAACTGAGATTGGAGCTTGAGTCGAATCCAACCACAGGATATAGTTGGTCGTATGCTACCAAACCTGATCCAAAGGTGTTAATAGAAACAAATTATGAATACATACCGGATAAAACCGACGAAGAAATAGTAGGGAGCGGAGGAAAGGAAATATGGTCATATAAAGCTGTTTACATCGGCTCTACAGCAATTGAAATGATTTATTCAAGACCGTGGGAGTCAAAAGCACCCGCTAAAACCTTTGCAGTGAAAGTAATTGTTGAAGAATTACAGACTATCAGAGGTATTGTTGTAGTTACAAAGAATGATAATCCGGAACAGAAAGTCGATAGCTATAATTTTCTTCTAAAGACGCAAAGCGGTCCTGTAAGTCTCAGCGGAAAAACAGAAGGACTGGAGAAATATGATGGATTTGAAGTGGAAGTAACAGGGACCTACAGCTTGTTAACGATTTATCCGCCGATATTTATTGTTGAGTCTTATAAGCTTGTTGCAACTCCTATACCTACATCAATACCAGTTCCGACAGTAAGGCCAATACCGATACCCACGGTAATACCGGTACCAACAGAGAAGCCGATACCGATACCGACAATAAAACCAATACCGACAGTAAGACCAATACCGATACCCACAGTAATACCGGTGCCGACAGAGAAGCCAATACCTACACCGACAATAAAACCAATACCGACAGTAAGACCAATACCGACACTAATACCGGTACCGACAGAAAAACCAATACCGATACCCACAATAAGACCTGAACCTACTGCAGTACCTTTGTCAAAAACACATACGATAATATCGGAAAAAGTATTGGGCATTGCTATACCAGGTGTTACTTTTTCCAATATTTCGGGATATACTACTATAAGTTGGACCGAAGGTAGTACAAATGCTTTTTTCAATTCTAAAATCAATGCGGATAAAGATGTATACGAGCTTGAACTTGTATCTGTGGAAAAATCAGATTCATATGAAATAGTTGGACTATTTAATATAAAGAAGAACGGCAAATTACTGGTAAAGGAATTAAATGGGAGATTGTATGGATTATCCAATGATGAGGGAGATTATTTCAAATTTTATTCTGAGGGAGAAAAATATCATATGAGTGCGTATATTACAAAAAGAATTGATTTTTAATGATTTAGTCAATATAAAAAGGACAGTTGAGGATTATTTCCCAACTGTCCTTTCTTGTGTTACATCTGCTTTTATGCCGATATTGGGTACATTGTCAAGATCATATTCGGGGTCAGAAGTATTGTAATTGATTGTAGGCTGTAATTTTATTTTTATCGTTTAACTCGCTTGAAGTATTGCGAACTTGATTTATACCAACCTATAACCAATGTTCCAGATGTGGAGAAATTAATTAAGCAAATTGTAACTGTCTGAAAGAAGAATCAAGAAAATTAAAGAAAAAAGAAAATAGCTTAAAATAATCCAATTTATATATTTATAAACATAAATATAAGTGTTTGATTAACCGCGAGGGAAGGATTATTATTAATTTATAGTCAAAGATGGTCAAAGTCAGTAAATTTATTTACAAATTATGCCTGTAAAATGAATCATATAAATTTAAAATATTGAATTTGCTATAGAATTAGCACCACTCAAAGACAAATAAACTATGACGGTATAAGATGCCGGAACGGTCTTAAAATAATAAGAAGGTAAAAAAGAAGGTTGTAACCCTAAGAAAGGTGGGATGCGAGATGAAGTACAAAGACTATTACAGCATTTTAGGTTTGAATAAGAATGCTACGCAGGATGAAATAAAAAGAGCATATAGGAAATTAGCTAAGAAATACCACCCTGATGCCAATCCCAATGACAAAAAAGCAGAAGAGAAGTTTAAAGAAGTGAATGAAGCATACGAAGTATTGAGCGATCCCGAGAAGAGAAAAAAGTATGATGCTTTTGGTAGTGCATATAATTTTGAGGACGGATTTGATTTCGATCCGGCAAGATACGGTTTTGGAAATAATGTACGGTATGAATACAGAACTAACGTAGGTGGAGACTATAGCGACTTTTTTAAGATTTTTTTCGGTGATGACGGCTTCGATTTAGGAAGTATATTTGATGGTTTCGGAAGACAACGCAAAAGAAAAAGTTACCCTGCACAGGGAAGTGATATTGAGTCGGAAATCGAGATTTCTCCGGAAGAAGGATTTGCAGGTGTTGAAAAAAGTATAAGTATTAGAACACGCACCGGAGAGAAGACCCTTTCCTTCAAAATTCCAAAAGGTGTGAAAGATGGTGAAAAGATTAGACTTAAAGGTCAAGGTGAACCCGGTACCAATGGCGGTTCGAATGGTGATTTGTATCTGACGGTAAAGTTTAAAAAGGGCGGTAAATTTGAAATTGACGGGAAGGATTTGTTGACTGTATTGGATGTTATGCCATGGGATGCTGCTTTAGGCGGTGAGAAGACAGTTGATACATTGGATGGGAAAATTTTGATTAAGATTCCGCCGGGAATTCAGACCGATAACAAGATACGTGTTCCAGGAAAAGGTTATATCGATAGGAACGGTTTGAGAGGAGATCTGTATATAAAAATACGCATTGTCAATCCGAAGATTTTGACACCGGAAGTTAGAAAACTTTACGAAAAGCTGAGGGATATTGTAAAAGCGACTACCTATTGACAAAGCTGCATGCTATAAAGGCTTTTATACAATTGCAGAGGAGGGATGATGAATGAATTTTGATAAATTTACTGAAAAGGCTCAGGAAGTTATTTCCTTATCTCAGGAAATTGCCATAAGGATGTCTCATCAGCAGATAGATGGTGAACATTTACATTTGGCAATGTTAAATCAAGAGGATGGCTTAATACCTAAGCTTTTAAGTTATATGGGCATAGATGTGCGAATGTATACCAATGATGTGGAACAGGAGCTTGAAAGACTGCCTAAAATATATGGCAGCGGTGCTTCCGGTATGTATGCCACCAGAAGGTTTAATGAAATACTTATTCGTGCCGAGGATGAAGCCAAAAAGTTCAGAGATGAGTATATTGGAGTTGAGCATATATTTATACGGCTGATAAAGGAAAAGGATACACCTTCCGAAAAAATTTTCAGGCGTTATGGCATAAATCTGGAGAAGTTTATGGAAGCTTTGCGCAAAGTTAGAAGCAACCAGAGGATAACTTCCAAAAATCCTGAGGATACCTATGATGCCTTAAAGAGGTTTGGCCGAGATTTGGTAGAGCTTGCAAGACAGGGCAAACTTGACCCGGTAATCGGCAGGGATGCGGAAATAAGAAGGGCAATACGAATTTTGTCAAGGAGGACAAAGAACAATCCAGTGTTGATTGGAGAACCGGGAGTAGGTAAGACTGCAGTTGTTGAAGGACTAGCCCAAAGGATACTTAAAGGGGATGTTCCTGAAGGACTAAAGGATAAAACAATATTTGCCTTGGATTTGGGTGCCTTAATTGCCGGAGCAAAGTATCGCGGCGAATTTGAGGAACGCTTGAAAGCAGTATTGAACGATGTTAACAAATCCAATGGAAGAATTATACTGTTTATAGATGAATTGCACAATATAGTGGGCGCAGGTAAAGCTGAGGGTGCAATGGATGCAGGAAATATTCTGAAACCAATGCTGGCCAGAGGGGAACTCCATTGTATAGGTGCTACAACTTTGGACGAATACCGCAAATATATAGAAAAGGATGCGGCATTGGAGAGAAGATTTCAGCCAATTTTAGTGGACCAGCCGACAGTGGAGGACACCATATCGATTTTAAGGGGCTTGAAGGAAAGGTTTGAAATACATCACGGTGTCAGGATAACGGATAACGCCATAATAGCATGTGCTGTATTGTCCAACAGGTATATAAGCGACAGATTTCTCCCTGACAAAGCCATAGACCTGATGGATGAAGCGGCGGCTATGATAAGGACAGAAATTGACAGTATGCCTACAGAGCTTGATGAAATAAGCAGAAGATTAATGCAGCTTGAAATAGAGCGCCAGGCTCTTAGAAAAGAGGATGACCAGGCTTCCAAAGAAAGGCTGGCTGCTCTTGAAAAGGATATAGCAGCCCTTAAGGATAAGGCAGACAGTATGAAATCTCAGTGGGAACTGGAAAAACAGAATATCAAAAGGGAAAAAGATATTAAGCAGCAGATAGAGGATGTAAAAAGGCAGATCGAGGAAGCAGAAAGAAATTATGACTTGGATAAACTAGCGATACTTAAACACGGTAAACTGCCGGAACTTGAAAAACAATTGGAAGAGGAGAAGAAGAGAATAAAATCCCGTGAAGGAAATGCCTTGTTGAAAGAGGAAGTTACCGAAGAGGAAATAGCTGAGATTGTTTCACGGTGGACTGGAATTCCGGTTACAAAGCTTGTGGAAAATGAAAAGGATAAACTTTTGAATCTTGAACAAATACTTCACAAGCGAGTTATAGGACAGGATGAGGCGGTAAGTGCGGTTAGCGATTCGGTTATAAGAGCAAGATCGGGACTTAAAGATTTGAGAAAGCCTATAGGTTCATTCATCTTTTTAGGACCTACCGGGGTTGGTAAGACCGAGCTTGCCAAAGCTTTAGCAGAAGCGTTGTTCGATACTGAGGATAATGTAGTGAGAATAGATATGTCGGAATATATGGAAAAACATTCTGTTGCAAGGCTGATTGGCGCACCTCCGGGATATGTGGGTTATGAAGAAGGAGGACAGCTTACTGAAGCTGTAAGAAGAAAGCCCTATTGTGTAATACTCTTTGACGAGATTGAAAAGGCTCACCCTGAGGTGTTTAATGTGCTGCTGCAGCTTCTTGACGACGGTCGGCTTACTGACAGTCAGGGAAGGACGGTTAATTTCAAAAATACCGTTGTAATTATGACTTCAAACATCGGAAGCCAGTATCTTTTAAGCGGTATTTCCCCGGACGGCGAGATTAGCGATGAGGCAAGAAAAGAAGTAATGAATGAGCTTAGTAGAAACTTTAAGCCTGAATTTCTGAACCGTATTGATGAGATTGTGCTTTTCAAGCCTTTGAGAAAAGAAGAAATTATAAAAATTATTGATCTTGCACTTAACGATATCCAAAAGAGACTCGATGACAGGAAGATAAAGCTGAATGTAACCGATAAGGCTAAGGAATATATGGCAGATTCAGCCTATACACCGGTTTACGGTGCAAGGCCTGTAAAGAGGTATCTCCAGAAACATGTTGAGACACAGATAGCTAAAATGATTATTCAGGGAGAATTGGCGGACAGAATGGAAGTAAAGATTGACTTTGATGGGGAAAAACTGAACATTGAGGCAGTATGATGATTTTTATGACTTTTATGTATTTTAAAATTATATTTATTTATAAACTTAAAAATACCGGTCTTGTGTTTAAAAGTTATAATCCCTTTAAACTTGGGATACATGGCGTAAATATTTAAAGGTTGCATGCTGAGATTATTCAAATGCAGCCTTTTTCATTGCCAAGGAAATTTTGATTAGCGTTAACTTCTAAACAAACTTGTTTAAAATTTTTTTGATTTTGTAATGTTTTTTCTAAGGTTGACGATAATGAAATCAAGGTGTATAATGCTGCTTAAAATCGGTAAAGGACAAGATGAGTTAATGGAAGAAATATTTTACAGCATTGATTTTCCTTACACATTCAAGGATGGTTCAATGATTATTAACAGCGATTGTATGACTGTCTTGCCGAAGATAAAAGATAAGTCTGTAGATTTGATATTTGCAGATCCGCCCTATAATTTGGGTAAGGATTATGGAAATGACAGTGATAAATGGAAAAACAAGAATGAGTATTTAAGTTGGTGCTATGCCTGGGTTGACGAATGTTTTAGAGTTTTAAAGGATACTGGCACGGTTTATATAATGAATTCAACCCAAAATATATCATATATAGATGTTTATATACGTGAAAAATATAATGTAATCAATAATATTGTATGGTATTATGACAGTTCGGGAGTGCAATCAAAGCACAAGTTTGGCTCGCTGTATGAACCTATAATTATGGCAAACAAGTCGGCAAAATGTAAATACACTTTCAACGGGGAGGATATAATGGTGGAAGCAAAGACCGGAGCTGTAAGAAGGCTCATTGATTACAGAAAGACTCCTCCTCAGCCCTATAATAGCAAGAAAATCCCGGGTAATGTCTGGGAATTTCCCCGTGTGCGTTATCGAATGAGTGAATATGAGAAACATCCTTCACAGAAACCGGAAGCGTTGTTGGAAAGAATTATTAAAGCTTCAAGTAATGCAGGAGATATTGTACTCGACCCTTTTTCGGGAACATTTACGGCTTCTGTGGTGGCAAGAAGACTTGGACGTAAATCCATAGGCATAGAGTTAAACGAAGATTATTACAGAATCGGTCTGAGACGTGTACTTGGTTTGAGTGAGGACAAAGAGAGTGACAATTGAAGTTACTTTGTAAAATAAAAGGAGTAGTTTCGATGAGTTTAGTTTCGATAGTAAAAGCTTCTCAATACGATAAAACAACAGTTTCTAAGGCATTGGAAGAAACTTTTGAGAACTTGGGCGGTGTCGACAAATTTATTAAGCCGGGAATGAAAGTTGCACTTAAAGCTAACCTTCTTATGAAAAAAAGACCTGAGGAGGCTGCGACTACCCATCCTGTTTTGGTAGGAGAACTTGCCAGAATAATTAAAAATGCAGGAGCTGAGGTGTTGATCATTGACAGCCCCGGGGGACCCTATACCCGTTCAAGGTTAGAGGATATATATACGGCTACCGGTATGAAAGAAATAGCTGATGAAGTTGGAGTACAGCTGAATTATGACCTTTCCGAAGTTGAGGTACAAAATCCCGATGGTAAATATATTAAGAAGCTGAAAATATTAAAACCGCTTGCAGAGGCTGATCTTGTTATAAACCTTCCCAAGCTCAAAACCCATGGGCAAATGGTTTATACTGGCGCAGTCAAAAATATGTTTGGAGCAATAGCAGGAATAACAAAGGTAGAGTATCACTTTAACATGAAGGAGTATACCAGATTTGCAGACACTTTAATTGATATTTTCCTTAGTGTTAAGCCTGCCTTAAATATTATGGATGCAATTATCGGCATGGAAGGTCCCGGACCTTCAGCTGGAATACCGAGAGAAATAGGAGTTATACTTGCATCGGAGAATGCTTTTCATTTGGATATGGCAGCTGTAAACATTATAAACGTTGACCCCAAAAACGTTCCGGTTTTAAAGAATTCCATTGAAAGAGGATTATGCCCTGATGATATTAATGGAATTGAACTTGTTGGAGTACCCATTGACAGTGTCAGAATAAAAGACTTTAGTGTTCCTGCTTTAGACGGACTTAGAGAAATCCGGTTCGTAAAGAATGATTTTCTTAAAAGACTTGCCGGATTTATGCTACCGAAACCAGTATTTGTTTTGGATAAATGCATTGGATGCGGAGAATGTAAGAGAAGTTGTCCGCCTAAAGCCATTGAAATGAAAAACAAAAAGCCCAAAGTTAAACTTTCCAAATGTATAAGGTGTTTTTGCTGCCAGGAATTATGCCCTGCCAAGGCTATCGACATAAGAAAAAACAAGGCAGTTGACAGAATTGTAAAAATTGCGGCAGGAGTATATATGGATATTAGAGGAAAAGTTAAACACTAGGCAGTATAAAAACAAAACACTCTTTCCACAAATAAACATGAAAAAATTTTAAAAAATACTATTGACTTTTTACCTATGTATCTGCTACAATGTTAAGGCGTGCTGCGGATGATAAAAATCTCATGCACACACAAATAAATATGGCGGCGTAGCTCAGTTGGCCAGAGCATACGGTTCATACCCGTAGTGTCGTTGGTTCAAATCCGACCGCCGCTACCATCATATGGCCCATTGGTCAAGCGGTTAAGACACCGCCCTTTCACGGCGGTAACAGGGGTTCGAGTCCCCTATGGGTCATCCAAAATGGGCGCTTAGCTCAGCTGGGAGAGCATCTGCCTTACAAGCAGGGGGTCATAGGTTCGAGCCCTATAGTGCCCACCAAAAGAAGGAACTATACATCAAAAAAGTATGGTTCCTTCTTTTTGCTTTCATGTTGAAGTTGAAATAAAGCACTAAAAAACTATTGATGCCATCTAAAAACATATCAATGGCAAATCAAATTTAAGATTAATCAAACTTCTTTTCTATACTTATGAATTGTTTTAGTGCAAAAGGACGGAATTTCTTGACTTGAGCATTAGAAGTTGTTGCCGAAAGCTTGATAATTTGAAGTAAAAATGCAATGGATGGCATTTTTAGCGTCTTGAAACAGGACGTTTCATAGACGCGGGCGAAAATTATCAAGCTGAGGCTTACAGATTCTTTGCGAAATTCATGTAATGGAGTCCTTTGCAACTAAAATAAATTGGCCTTCAACTAAAACAAAATTGTCTTCAGCTAAAACAAAATTACCTTCCACTAAAACAAAATTATTTCCCGATTCAAACTGCTTTCCCAATAGCGTTATCTCCCACTTGTTCATCCGCTTATGCCCGATAAAACCATGCTCAAACCAAATTTTTTGTCTATATAATATCCACGAGCAAAAAATTATTGACCAAAATCTACAAAATTCACGTCTATATTTAAGATTTAAAACTTTACTTAAGAATTTGAGCATGTTTCTCAAAGTTATTTTTCCATAGCGCAAAGTTATGTTTTTGTGGATAAGTGTCAGAATTATTTTAAAGGTCCACAACCGAATTTGACAAATAATTTTTTGCCTATACTCTATAATCAGTCATGCACGGCAAAAATAAAAATGTATTTTAGGAGGTCACAAAAGATGAAAACACATGCAATTGCTTATCCAAGATTAGGTAATGTAGAAAAGGTGTACGAAAGAACAAAAGAAGAAGTATCATTAAATGTTCCCATTTCAAGAAGCAGTATTCTAATTCTTCTTATTAGTTTTTTGCTGGGAAGAGTTTCTCTCTTCCAAGGATTTATGCCTTTTGGAATAGCTTTCTTTATGGCGGCAGCAAGTACAGGGACAAGCAGAATATTAATGACTCTTGCAGTTGCTGCAGGCATGATAACGGGCGGGGGTTTTGAACAAGTATATATAACAATTGCTTCAATAATTATATTCAGTGCTTTAGAAAAGTTGTTTTCCAATAAGAAAAATGAGTTTAGTGTTTCAGTAATGGCATTTGTGAGTGTGATTATACCTCAAATGGTCATGGTCATTTTACAAGGTTTTCTATTATATGATACATTAAAGGGCATATGTTATTCCGGTCTGGTTTTTGCATTGGTATTTATATTTAAGTATTCAATATCTATAATTGAAGAGTCAAAAAAGCGAAATGTTTTATCCAATGAAGAAATGATAAGCATAGCAATGCTTATGACTTTAACTTTAGCGGGAATAGGGAATATCGAACTGGCAGGAATAAATCTCATAAATGTTGCAGGAATTCTGGCTATTCTATTGTTCAGTATGGTATCCGGGCCGGGAGTGGGAGCGGCTGTAGGTGTAATTGTAGGATTGGTAGTAAACATTATAAATCCAAGTATAACAATGGTAATAGCATCCTATGCCTTTTGCGGACTGCTTTGCGGAGTTTTTAAGAATTTGGGCAAAGCAGGAGTTTGCTTTGGATTTGTTGCGGCCAATGCATTGTTTACTTTGTATATAAATGGCTCAACGGAGGTATTGATTTATATAAAGGATATTTTAGCTGCAGTTTCAATAGCGCTGCTTATTCCCAAAAAATATGTTGCAAAAACCGTAGGATACTTTACATTGGCTGCCGTTGGCACAAGAGACAAGTCGTGCTATAGTGCAAGAATTAAAGAATTGACAATAGATAGACTGAATAAATTTTCAAAGGCTTTTGCAGAATTGTCGAAAACATTTAGAGAAATATCTGAGACAGCTACTGCGACAAGTAAGCAGGATATATCTTCGCTTTTTGACAGGGTTGCGGATAAAGTGTGTAAGGATTGCAGTTTATGTCTGCATTGTTGGGATAGAAATTTCTACAATACTTATCAGGTGATGTTTAAAATAATAGAGAAACTTGAGGATAAGGGTTACATTGATGAAAAAGATATTCCGGATTATTTCATGGACAGATGTGAGAGAATAAGCGATTTTGTAAAACAGGTAAACAATGTATATGAATTGTTCAAAGTAAATCTTGTATGGAAAAACAGAGTGGGAGAGAGCAGAGGCCTTATATCGCAGCATTTGGACGGGCTCTCCAAAGTAATAGCCAACCTTGCCAATGAGATTAATTATGATGTGAAATTTAAGGGAGATTTGGAGGACAAGCTGCTGGTTGAATTGGATAAGGCAGGAATTAAAGCAAATGATGCAGTGATTTTCCAAAATAAATGGGGAAAAAATGAAGTGACAATTTTCCATAGAGGATGCGGCGGAACAAGAAACTGCATAAATACTATAGAAAAGGTTGCATCGGAAGTTATAGGCAGAAGAATGGTAAAGGAGAGAAATGAATGCGTACAAAACCATAAGAATGGAATTTGTACATTAAAACTTGTTGAAGAAGAGACCTTTAGAGTAACTACCGGAGTTGCAAAGCTTGGGAAATATGATGAAGGCGTGTCGGGAGATAACTATACTTTTATGAATACAGGAGATGGGAAATATATTTTGGCCTTGAGTGATGGCATGGGCTCCGGACGGAAGGCTGAATGCCAGAGCAGGGCAGCAATAAGTCTTCTTGAGCAGTTTATGGAAACGGGTTTTGACAAGGATACTGCCGTAAAACTTATCAACTCTATACTTGTCTTAAAATCCGATGATGACTCTTTTGCAACCATTGACCTGTCATCAATAGATTTATATGATGGAAAGGTGGAGTTTGTAAAAATAGGTGCTGTACCAACATATATAAAGCGGCCGGATAGGGTGGAAACGGTAAAAGCTGTTTCATTGCCAGCAGGAATATTAAGTGATATAGAGACAGAGATGATTTGCAAGAATGTAAATAATGGAGATTTTATAATAATGGTAACCGACGGTGTAATTGATTCCTTTAAAACCAATGGTGACGGAGAAAAATCTTTTATAAAGTATATTGAGGAAATAGATAATTTAAATCCTCAGGGAATAGCGGATTCTATTTTGAACAAAGCGTACTCGAATTGCGGAGACAAGGCATTGGACGACATGACAGTGTTAGTGGCGAAAGTTTGGAAGAAAGTTGGATAGAAATATGTATATTTATAGGCAAAATGTTGCAAACTATCTCCGAATATATCTTTTGGAGGAAGTTTATGGTCTGCGATGATACAAAACGTGTTGTAATAATCAGGAATATATCTTCAAATATTGTTGAGGAAGCAATACTTGTTTTAAAAGACAAGAAGCCAAGCAAAAATAAAAATGCAGTGATTTCAACCACGAATAATTCAAAGAAAGCTAACAATTACTTGCTGCGAGAGGCAGAAGACATTATTAATAATTATATAAAGGAGAACAATATAAGGGATGGGCTTATCCATGATTTGAACTTAAAGCCGTTTAATCCGAATAAAAAGCTTATAAATACATTAATAAATTTTGCTCTTGTCGCAAGTATTGCACTTTTGCTCTTTATTATTTCAAAATTTTTTTAGAAAAGTAATTGTTAGCTTTATAATTATTTCATTGATTTTACATTAGTTTAGTTGTATCATAAATAATAAATATATAAATAGAAAAGGATAGAGAGAAATAGCAGGCATTTATTCAAAGGCTTGTTAAATTTAATATCCTGAGGAGAATTTGTGTGGAAAAACTGAGTTTATTGGATATATTCCTATTTCCAAAATCTTACTTTAAAAAGATAACGGATAAGCTCCCAACCTTATTTTTAGGAATTATATTTGTGGGTTTGTCCAACGCAGTGTTCCTGTTTTTGGACTATATGCCCCTAATGTTTTGTAACAAGACACTGAATGTGTTGATATTTAATTCTACACTTGCCCTTTGTATTGCTGTTTTATTGGGGCTTGTAGATATCATTTTCTTTTGTCTTCCTTTATTTGATTTGTTTAAATTTTTTAGGGTAAAAGAGAGAATAAAAAACATGGACGGACAGTTAATAAAATTAATGAAAGTATACATATCTGCACACTTCATTATTGTTCCGGTACAAGCATTTTTTGAAGCGACTGTCCGATTGGCTAAATGGGGAGGGATGACTACAAGTTTTGCTTTTTACATAAACCTGATTGAGTTTATTATACTGCCCATTTGGCTAGGGGCAATAGTAGCCAGGGGAATAAATACAATTTACGATTTTGATGACCGATTAAAAAACATGATATATGTAATTGTTTATTGCTGGTATTTAATGTTGTCATATGCTCTTAGTTTTACTATAGGTAATTGGATTTTAATGCTTTTCAAATAAATATCTTTCATATATGTGTCAGTTGCCATTTTGAGTATATTAGATTATAATATTATGGTGGTATATTTAAGTCCCGGTGGCCTAATGGATAAGGTAGTGGATTCCGGTTCCACTGATACGGGTTCGATTCCTGTCCGGGACGCCAAATTGTTGAGCACCAGTGTTTATTGGAATACTGGTGCTTTTTAAATTTCAAAACTTATCCTTATTAATTTGAGTTCTTAAGAATTAAACAATACTGCCATCTTAAAAAAGTATATATTTTTTATAAATTTACATATCTATTCCATAAAGAAGTTCTGTTGCAAAAAATAAATAATTTTAATATAATTATGCTGTAAAAAATGGAATATAAAAACAGATATATAGGTGAATATAATAAGTAGCAATATTTAAGATATATTTTAAAAAACTATAAAGGTCAATCAAAATTAAGATAATGAATTATAGTCTTCTTGCAATTCCTAAACTTCTCTATTGTTCTATGTAGCAAATTATTTGCCATACAGCCATTAAATTATCAAACTTAAAGTGGAGTTTAACCGGGCAAACTAAAAGTAATATTGCAAATTGGGGGAAATGTAAAAAGTTGAAAGGCATGAGATTAAACAGCATAAGGACAAAAATTACTTTTAGTGCTCTTGCTGTCATATTGTTTTCATTTTTAATCAGCCATTTGATTATTTGTCTGAAGAATTATGGGGATTTAAAGTACCAATTGCTGAAAGATGAAGATATAGTCTTGTCAAAAGTAGCAGAAAATATAAATTATACTTTACTGGATGTAAAGGCAATTGCGGATAGCATAACGATAGACAGTGAAATAGAAGGTTACCTGCGGAAAACTACACAAAAAGGAAGTTTTGAATCATATAGGGATTCCGAGATTATCAGGCAAAAATTAAAGTTATATAAATCTCTGGGAAATAAAATATATAGCATTTCTATTATTAAGAAAAACGGTGATATAAGCAGTACTTCAAGCGATGGGAAATATCTGGCTGTGCTGTCTGGTGAAACAAATTTCGATGAGGATTTGGACAGCTTTTATCAAATGATTGCGCTGCCGTCATTGAATAATAGCAAATCCATAAAAATAGTGAATTACAGTAAAAAAATTTATGACAGCAATTCATATAAAAGTATATTGGGGAAGCTTGTAATCGGTATAAACTATGATTCCATTGTAAATGCTTTTAGCGCCCTTGACCTTGAATATACCAGGTATTGTCTTGCTTCAAAATCAGGTGAAATTATTTATAGTACAGATAGTACATTAAACGAAATATCTGATAATTTCTTAAATTCGATAATTGCTCAGGGAAGTAGTGCAACTTCTTTCGAAACAAAAGATTCTTTTATTGTTGTTAATAATGATCTTGAAAACGGTTGGATTTTGGTGGAATTAATTTCAAAAAACAAAATTTATAATAGAATCTGGTCAGGTTTGCTGTTTACTATAGTTTTCGGAATAATCATAATGGTTATTGCTTCAATAATTATTGCTGCAATAATGCTCAATGTAACAACCTCAATTAAAAAGCTGAGGGACGCTATGAAACAAGTTGCTTCAGGCGACCTTAATACATCAATTGAAATAAAAAGTAATGATGAAATTGAAGAACTATCTCAAGTTTTCAATACTATGATACAAAATATAAATAATCTAATTGAAGCAGTAGCTATTGAAGAGAAAAAGAGAAAGAATTATGAGATGATAACATTACTGACACAGATTAATCCTCACTTTATTTACAATACATTAAGTTCGGTTATATATCTGGCCAGACAGAGCAGAACAAAGGATATCATCGATCTGATTGTTTCACTGATACGAATGATGCAGAGAACTATAAGTTATAGTGAGGAATTTGCAATTTTAAAAGAGGAACTGGAATATATAAACGATTATATAACTATACAAAAGATCCGATATGGAGATGTTTTTAGCCTTGTAGTAAAAACCGATAAGGATTTTGATGAATATAAGATACCTAGAATGATACTTCAGCCCCTTGTGGAAAATAGCATATTTCACGGCATACTTCCTAAAGAGGAAGCTGGGGTCATTACAATAGAGGTCAAGAAGAATAATAACAAGCTTTTGATATCGATTTCAGATGATGGAATAGGTATGGAAGAGCTCTCGCTAAAAAAAATAATGGAGGAAAGTACTCCTTTTAAAGGATCGGACAAGTATATTAATATTGGGCTTAAAAACATAATGAACAGACTGAAATTGCTGTATGGTGACAGTTACAGCTTTGAGATAAAAAGTGAGATTGGTAAAGGGACTACTGCAGAGTTTGCAGTTCCGATTGAATAATTTCAGATAATTATATAAAGTTTTTTCGGGGGGACTGCCATTGATTAAGGTTTTAATTGTCGATGATGAGATAAATGTTAGAGATGATCTGGCTACACTTATTAATTGGGAGGAGCATGGTTTTAAAATAGTAGGTTTTGCGAGTAATGGAATGCAGGCTCTTGAAATTTTCAATAATACGAATCCGGATTTGGTTATAACAGACATTTTAATGCCGGTTATGAACGGTATAGAATTATCACGGAAAATACATGAGATTAATAAAAATGTTGTGATAGTTTGGCTGACTGCCTATAAGAAATCTGATTATGCTATTGAAGCAGTTAATATCAGAGTTAGTAAATATTGGCTAAAGTACGCATTGAATGCCGATAACTTAATAAAAGAATTGAGTGAATTAAAAAAAGAGATACTTGCGATGCGTTTTGATCAAGATTTGATAAATCAAATATATTTAAGGCAACTGTTAGATGAACCTGAGGATGAAGAAATAGTAAAATTTTATCTGCAAAAATTGGATGTACCCATTGAAAAATCTTCATATTGCATTATTGCTTTTAGTTTGGATAAATATATAAATCCGGACGATTTTTCACATTCCGGTGGCTATTCCGATTTAAAGAATAAAATATTCGAAGAAATAGAAAAAATATTTGGTAAAAGTAATAAATGCTTTTATGTCGAAAAGTCTACTAACTTATTTTATATATTTTGTTGTTTTACTGATACCAACGGTGAATACGGGATAAGACAAAAAGTATATACAGCTTGTACGACTCTTCAGCAAACTGTAAAATTTTCAATAAATGAAACTATATCCATTGGAATAAGTGATATATTTCATTCTCCCAAATTAATTCAAAAATTTTATATGCAATCCAAAAGCCGTTTAGATCAATGTTTTTTTAAAGGATGTAACAGCATTATACATGAAGATAGAAAAGTGGACACCTCATACAAGATAAATAGGGCCGGCTTGCCTTCTGTATTACAAACGATTTACGATAGGTTGTCGGAAAGAAAACCCATTGATGTAAATCAATATCTTAGACCTGTGTTATTAAGCTTTGATAATAAACAGGAAGTAAAACTCTTCAGTATTGAAATAATTAACTGCATTAAAAAATTTCTTGATGATAATAGGATTGATTATAGGTTTATTTTTGGTGAGTTTGTCCTTCCAAACAGTAAAGTGGAGAGTTTTAGGAATGTAGATGAATATTTAAATTGGTTTGCCAGTTTATTTGTTAACATTAATAATTATTTTGAGGAAATAGGTACACGATACAGTCCAAAAATTAAGAAGGCTATAGATTATATCTCAAAAAATTACGAAAAGCCTATAGATTTGGATAATATTGCTGAAGAACTTGGTATTACTAAAATTTATTTCTGCTATCTCTTTAAAAAAGAAACGGGAACAAATTTTATTTCTTATCTCAATAATTATAGAATTGATAAGGCAAAAAAATTACTGAGAACTACTGATTTAAAAGTAGGTGAAATAGCAAATTCGGTAGGTTTTAAAAATTTTCAGTACTTTAGCTTGATATTTAAAAAAATTACCGGCAAGAGTCCTGGGGACTTTAGAGATTCATCCGATTACAATGAAAAAATTAATATAGGGGAGATTAGAGAGGTATGATTGATTTTGATAATAATAAAATAAAAGCTTGGGCTTGTGTTTTAATGATATTTACATTTTCTTTATTATTTTCCCTGGGGAACAGTCTGTCGAAATACAAAAAATTATCAGCTACCGATGAAAATGTAAAAGTCAAAAGTCAGGAGAATGTTTTTACAGATGTTCAGGATGAGATTACATTGTGGGACTGGGACATTGACAATATGGCAGCTATTAATGAAGATTTCAACAGATATTATCCCAATATAAAAGTAAAGATGGTTCATGTTCCCTATGATGAGTATATAAAAAAAATAAAAACAGTTGTTGCAACAGGCGATGAATTACCGGATATAGGTAAACTGGAAATGGATGCACGTGGAAAACTTATCTCAATGGACTTGTGGGCAAATTTAGAAGCCGAACCTTTTAATTTGGATAGAGAAGATATACATGATAAACTTATTCCGATGTGTGTAAATGAAAAAGGGCAGATAATCGGAATTGAGACCGGGCCGGGACTGGCTGGCTTGGCATATAGAAGAGACCTTGCAAAGGAATATTTTGGAACTGATGATCCTAAAGAGCTGGAAAAAATATTTAACAGTTGGAATGCCTTTATTTTAAAAGGCATGGAAGTGAACCAAAAAAGTAAGGGAAAAGTATTTATGATGTCGGGAGCAGAAGATATATATACTGTTCTTGGGAATCAAAACAGTGCACAGTTGATAAAGAATGGGAAACTTAATATTGACGATGCTTTAATAGAAAATTTCAGAATTATAAAAGAAATGATAGATAAAAAAGTTATAGACAGGTTAGAACTGCAGGAACCAAATTGCTGGCAAGATTCTTTTGAGTCGGGAAGATATATATTTTATCCTTGTGCCAACTGGTATCCGAAATATGTAATAAAAGCAAATGATCCCAAAGGGAAAGGACGCTGGGGGTTTATGCTGCCACCAGGGGGACCATATAACTGGGGTGGATCCCTTTTTAGCATATCTAAGACTTCCAAAAATAAGGAAGCTGCATGGACCTATATAAAATGGTCATTTTTAACTCGGGAAGGAGCAGTAAGTTACAGAGATAATATGGGATATTTGTCCCCCTACAAAAAAATATATGAGGATCCCAATTTTTACGATATCAAAGATGACTTTTTTGCAGGTCAGGCTCTCATGAAGATTTTTTCGGATATTTTTGATGATATAACACAAATATATATAAGTCCTTATGATCAGGATATTAACCAATCGATTGTGATGGGTTTGAAGGGAATGGAAATGGGAATATCTTATGAGGAAGCTTTAGATGTAGTTAAGCAGGATATATTAAGAAAGTTTCCTGAATTGAAATAGAAATTTATGCTTTGAATAAGTTGCTTGAGAAAAAAACTGCCCAAATTAAGTTATATCTATATTAATATATTATAATAAATATTAATTTACATTATATCGTAAAATCTGTAAAAATGTTAAGATGTATAATAAAATTAAGGCCGACGTCGACTAGGTCAGAAAAAGTAAAGAGACAAATAAAAGTAAAAGTGAAAAGTAAATCTTATGAGGGGGGAGAAGGGGACGTATTAATGCCGAAAATGCCTGAATTTATGTGGTTCATCCTGTGGGTATAAATAATACAGGAAGCTGTAGATGCAGCGGAAGAAAGTAGTACCATTATATTAAAATCAAAATACTTAAAAAGTGTTCCACAGGTATATTATGAGAATGTCAAAATTAATAATAACAATATCAAAATAATTGGAGATGGATCGGATTCAACTATAACATTAAGAAGTAATTTGGGGGACAATGTTACCTTTGTAAATGTGAAGTACGTTAATCTTTGTAATTTTACAATACAAGGAGAAACTACGGGAGTTTATTTTAACGGCTCAAAGAATATCATCGTAAGCAATTTCAATATTGAAAGAAATATGAGATCAGGTATATCTTTTTAGGGCTTTAGTTCGGGAAATGAAATAGGCATATGCAATATCTCAAAAAAAGGGGAATCCGGAATTAAGATTGGAGGAACTGCTCGATCGGGCAAAAATTCTATAATCAGAAATTGCATAATAGCAAAAATGCCTATAGGATAAGCTGTTCAGAAGATTATTTCATAGAATTATATTTACTATAATGACAAGATAGAGAATAATGCTGAAGATAATGGGGAGAATAGCATTTGGGATGATAGGGAGAGTATAGGGAATTATTGAAGTGAATAAAGAGAGTTAAAAATCTTGATGGAAAAGTCAGTTCTGTTGATTATGCAATTAAAATTGTATATTCTCGGTAAACTGACTTTAACGGAGGAACAATTAAACAATACTGATTTGAATGATGGCGGAAAGGTAGTTACTATCGATAATGTATTATTAAAGGCATACTTATTGGGAATTATAAAAGCTATATAATCATTGTTATTGGGAACATAAATCAAAAGGATTTCGAGAACTTAGAGTCTTGAAATCCTTTTGATTTAAGATTTATTAATGTAAGAAGAAATAAAATCATAAGATTCGGATAACACGCAGATTTATTCTCCAAAAGGGTTAAAACTTAGCAGTTTAAAAAGCATGATTTAAGGAATTTTTTTCTAAATGTCTATAACCCGCTAGTACAAAGGGGTGTAAAAATTTAACACTCGACATTCTTTAAATTATATGATAAAATGTAATTAGGGCAAAATACATATTAATTTGGAATTCCTATATACTGTGTACGATAAGTTTGCGCAACTATCGAATTGATTCCAGTCTTTTAGGGAAAAATACCGTAATAGATCCAATGATCTTTTAATTCCTGTGAAGCTCGATTCGCCGCGAAGTTTAAATCCAAAGGGGGAGTGGTTATGGGAAGTTTTCAGGAAAGATTTACCCAAAAAAACACCAATGCTACTTTATGTACTGCATCGGTAAGTTTGGACATGATTAGATGGAGAAGCGTTGAAGTGGATGATGTTTCAACTTCGGGACTTACTTTTTATACCGACAAGGCATATAAAGTAGGCCAGGTATTGAAAATTGATTTAAGGGTATACAGTAAGCTTACTGAATTTGACATCCCTCTTGAGGCGAAAATTGTTGAAGAAAAAAAGTCGGTTGACGGATACACTTATGTTGTCAGGTTTGAAAAAATAGAAGAGCATGTAAAGGTGCAATTGGACGAAATTTTCAAAGCCAACATTGTTTCTGCAACCAATCCTGAAGTTACTGCCGGTGATGGAATATATTCTTTCATATTAAATCCGATGAATAGAACCGCGAAAGTTCGCTAATATTATTCATTTAGAGAATACTTTTCAGTACAGAGAGTTAATAAGAATTGTCTTCATATAAAAAAGGTTCTTAAAAAAGAATCTTTTTTTATTCAAAGGCCTATAAAACCAAGTAATAATGGAATTATATATTGGTTTGCAAATTTTAATGGAAAGCTTATATAATACTCCCAACAGGGCTGATGCAAAAAAAAATTTATATTTGAAATGCGAGAAATTGCAAAAGACGAACTTTTGGATTAAACTACTTTATAGGAGGAGATATATGAAGTGAAGATTGGCAATGTAACACTGGAAAACAACGTTTTCTTAGCACCAATGGCAGGTGTAACTGACATGCCCTTTAGAATTTTATGCAAAGAGCAGGGCTGTGGACTGGTATATACAGAAATGGTCAGTGCAAAGGGTATCTATTATAATGATGAAAAAAGTTTTAAACTAACACAAATTGACCCTAAAGAAGAACCTACTGCATTGCAGATATTCGGCTCGGAACCGGATATTATGGCAAAAGTTACGGAGAGATTGAGTCAGCTTAATGCTGCCATTATAGATATAAATATGGGTTGTCCCACTCCTAAAATAACTAAAAACGGAGAAGGCTGCGCTTTAATGAGAAATCCTGAATTGGTGGGAAAGATTGTGAGAGAGGTGGTTAGAGCGTCCAGTAAACCTGTAACTGTAAAGATTCGCAAAGGTTGGGACGATAATAGCGTTAATGCGGTTGAAATTGCAAAGATAGCTGAAGAGAACGGTGCAGCTGCAATAACGGTTCATGGCAGGACAAGGGAGCAATTTTATTCGGGTAAGGCTGACTGGGAGATAATAAAAAAAGTAAAAGAATCCGTATCCATACCGGTTATCGGTAACGGCGATATATTCCAGGAGGATGATGCTAAAAGGATGCTTGAAGAAACCGGTTGTGATGCTGTTATGGTAGGACGCGGGGCACAGGGAAATCCATGGATATTTAATAGAATTGTTAAATTCCTTAAATATAATGAAAGACAATCCGATATATCATGTGATGATAAACTAAAAATGATAAAAAGACATATGCAAATGCTTATTGATGTTAAGGGAGAAGTTTGCGGAGTCCGCGAAATGAGAAAACATATAGCGTGGTACATCAAGGGAATGAGAAATTCAAATGCACTTAAAGAAAAAGTATTTCGTGCTGTTTCACAGCAGGAAGTTTTAAACTTATTGGACGAATATTTAGATGGTATTAATGCTAATAAGTGTTAATATATATATAATTGTTGAATTTGCAACTTTTTAACTTTAACGGTACAAAATATTGATTTTAATATATTAGAATGATAATATAGATACTATAATAGAATTCTTAATATGGTGTCGTAGGTTTATAAATAATACTTAAGGAGTAGATAAAATGGTAACGTTACCTTTCATTAAAAACAGCCTTATAAGTATTGATATTGGATTTAGAAATATAAAAATCGTTGAAGTAGAGGTAGGAAAAAACAACGAGATATTTATAAAAAATTTCGGAATAGCTTCTACACCAAAAGGGTCTATAAAGAATGGTGCTATTAAGGACGTTAAAAGCGTTACCAATGAAATTAAGAAAGTAATGAATGAAATTAACGTCAAAGCAAAGAATGCCAAAATTGTTATGTCAGGTACAAATATCATTTCCAGAATATTTTTGATTGACCATATTCCTGGACAAGATTTGTCGGTTGCTGTCAGAAATACTATTTCTCAAAACATGCCTATTGACATGGATGCTCATCAGATAGATTATAAAGTACTTCAGGAATTAAAGGAAAATGGTTCTTCAAAATTAAAAGTTTTTGTTACGGCAGTTTTGAAGAGTATTATTCAAAGCTATATAGATATACTGATTGAACTTGGATTGAAGCCGATATCGGTTGATATACCTGCGAACAGTACTGCTAAGTTTTTTAATAGAGATATAATGGTAAATGAAAATGAAACCTGGTTTAAGAAAAAGAAATACAGTAAGTTGAGTCAGAACACTTTCGCAGTTATAGATTTCGGTTCTGAGACAACTATAGTAAACATACTCAGAGACAGGGTTCTTGAGTTTAACAAGGTTATACTGAGGGGAAGCAGTAATATTGATGAAGCTATTGCTGAAAAACTGTTTAAAAAGTTAGATGAAGCAGAGCGAATCAAAAAAATAAACGGTATGGAAATTCTTGAAACTAACGTTAGTGAGGAACAGGAAATAATATATCAATGTATAAAAGGCGTAATTGATGATATAGCAAAGCAGATTTACCAGTGCTTTGAATTCTATGAAAAAAGATGTTACGGTGATAAAGTCGGAAAGATCTATATTATCGGTGGAGGTTCTTTACTTAAAGGATTGAGAGATTATCTGGAGGATGTGTTTACGGTACCTGTTTATCCTGTTAGCCTTCTAAGTATTGAAGGAATTGAGATAAACCAGGGATTGGATAGTGAAAGATTAAATTATCTGATAAATTCTGTAGGAATAACTTTATAATTTAAAATATATAAAAAAACGGCACATTGAGGTGTCGTTTTTTATATATTGTGTGCAGGGAGAAAAAGTCAAAATAAGAAAAGTGTTTAATGCTGCCGGAAATTCGGTATATTAAATATAAATAAAATGGTGGAGACGAGAAGTTTAAATATTTTAACATATGTGAGGTAAAGGAGAATTTATATGCATGATGATTCAAGGGAACATTTGAACAATCTTGTTGGAAAACCGCCAAGTGCATCGCAGGTTGAGATGACCGAATTGGTTTTGCCCAATGATACAAACCTTTTAGGTAACCTTCTTGGCGGAAGGTTGATGCATTGGATTGATATAGCAGGTGCAATGGCTGCTTCACGCCATTCGGGACGGATTGTTGCAACCGTTGCTTTAGATAGTCTTGATTTCAGGCATCCTGCCCGCATGGGAGAACTGGTTATACTGAAAGCAAAGCTTACATGGGTTGGAAGAACTTCCATGGAAGTGGCTGTGAATGTTTATGCCGAGAACATAAAGTCAGGAAGAACTATATTGACAAATAAGGCTTTCATTACTTTTGTTGCTTTGGATGAAGAGGGAAAACCTGTGCCGGTGCCACCCCTTTTGCCTGAGACGGAAGAAGAATGGGCTAACTTTCGCCAGGGGGAGTTAAGGCGTCAGGAAAGATTGAAGAAAAAGCAAGCTGAAGAAAACTCTTCTGAAGAGAAATAGCATTTAAAGCATATTGAACTTGAATTTTGCACTTTTTAAAGAAGTGAAAAAGGAAAAAAGGGGCATTAATGCCCCTATTCTAATTTAGTGAATAAATTATATTACTCTTTTTGCTCCAATATATCTTTGTGCATAATATGTTGAATTCAAGTTTGAAATAGTAACTTTGCCGGCACCGGAACTTGCATGGATAAACTGGTTGTTTCCGATATAAATCCCAACATGGGAAGGGCCGGATTTATATGTGGTAAAAAATACAAGGTCACCTTTCTTTAACTGCGATTTTGATACCCAATATCCCGAATTATATTGAGTACTGGATGTTCGCGGTATTGTTATGTTGTTCTTCAACATGACATAATGGGTAAATCCCGAACAGTCAAATCCCGACGGTGATGTTCCGCCCCATACATAAGGCACTTCCATATAACTTTTTGCTTTCTGCACTATGAGGTCTTCTTTTATGAGTCTTGAAGTCACAGGACCTACTATTCCGTCAACTGCTACGTTTTTGTCTTTCTGATAGTTTTTAACTGCCTGATAGGTCAAATTACCGAAATATCCTGTGGGGTTAACGTTCAAGTATCCAAGTGCCCTCAAATCATCCTGAAGGTTGTATACTTCACTTGTTCTCATTCCCTGCTTTAATAATATACGCTCTGTGTGGTAGTCTGCATATGTTGTATTCACAAATGCCAAAGCAGATATAAATACCGATATAAATACAGTTACCATAAAAACTGCTATTTTCTTTTTCATTATAATTCTCCTCTCTAAGCCGACGAGGTTAGTTGACGGGTTAGGAGAGAGCGGATTTCCCCCACGTTTTTGGAATAACAATCGGATTGCTTAAAAAATAACCTGATGCATATAGCCGTTAAAAAAGATAATGACGAAAATTTTCCGGTTATTTTTAGTAATATCCTGTTTTATCCCAAAAAAACAGTTTAACCCCCTAAATTAATCCCCCGTTCCTTTTTTATAAGGATTAGGCTTTCTGGTATATTTATTTACTTTGCAGTAATAGCATTGATGATATTGCTTTTATGGCCGACCTCATTTAGATTCAAATGGCAAACAAAAAAGCTGTCTAGATTTCTAAATCAGCCCTTTGCATGCAAAGTGTATAAAGAATACGTTTGTACATTATAGTTAACTAAACATTATAAATCAACCTGTAATATATTCCATGGATTTTTTAACAAGTTGGAAAGGGATATGAAAATGTTAACGAATATAAAACAAATTTGGGAGTAATTAAAATTATGGAGCATAAGTGAATTTATTAATAAATATTAATAAAAAGGACAATTTTTTTGAGGTTGGAAAATGGGGAAAAAATCATTTGTCGGAAGCGCAATAATATTAATGATTGCAGGATTTATAGTAAAAATATTGGGTTTTGTATATAGAATATATCTTTCAAATCTTATTGGTGCAGAGGGAATGGGACTCTTTCAACTGATTTCACCGATATATTCCCTGATTATTCTAACTTTAACTTCAGGCATATCCATAGCCGTTTCGAAGATGGTTGCTGAAGAATTGGCCCAAAATCATTTGATAAATTTAAGACGTATTACAGCTTGTGCACTTTTTATAATAATGGTGTCAGGAATTGTTGTTTCGGTATTTATGTTTATATTTATCGATCCTATTGTAAACGTTATATTAAAAGACTCGAGAACCTATTATTCAATGCTATTGCTAATACCATGCATACCGGTTGTTGCAGCAGCTTCTGCACTTAAGGGCTATTTTTACGGGATTCAGAATGTGGTACCTACAGCCTTTTCTCAAATAGTGGAGCAATTGGTGAGAATAACTCTTGTCATAACCATGGCAAATTACTTTTTAAATATTGGCCTGGAATATGCGTGTACATTGGCAACATTGGGTATGGCGATTGGTGAGATATCAAATTTGGGGGTACTTGCTATAGTATATAAGCTAAAGAAAAATAAAGAGCACAGTACATCTAAAAAGGGATTTATGAGGAAAAGATATATTGTGAAAGACTTGGTTAAGATGTCTATTCCTATCTCCTTCAACAGGTTGATAACGTCAATAATGGCTGCAGTGGAAATGATTTTGATACCGAGAATGCTCCTGGCAGGAGGACTGAATTACCAGAGTAGTATGGAAGAGTTTGGAAAACTTATGGGAATGGCTATGCCTTTGGTATATTTTCCTTCACTGGTAACTTCATCTCTTGCGACTACTCTTGTACCTGCAATATCGGAAGCTATGTCTCGTAAAAGTTATAAGACAGTAAATCACAGAATGTCCATGTCCATTCAACTGAGTGTAATTCTTGGATTTATTTTTACGGCGATATTTATGATTTTCCCGAATGAAATAGGGGATATGCTTTATAGAAGAGATCACATAGGAGAGATATTGTATTTTCTGTCATTCACCAGTGTTTTTGTGTATTTGCAGCAAACACTGCTCGGAATTATGAACGGTCTTGGGAAACAGGGAGTTTCACTTAGAAACTCTGTGGTAGGGTACATAATTCGAATTGCATTTGTTATTTATCTAATTCCGGTGTACGAAATCAAAGGTTATATTATAGGCATGATTGTGAGCTCTGCCATTGTTTGTTCATTAAATATAGGTACAGTGGTGAAAACTACAGGTATGGTGCTGGATATCAGAAATTGGCTGATGAAACCGGCAATTATAGGTGCAGTAATGCTTGCTATAGGAAGATATGTATTTTACTTCTTTACGATTTTTAAACTTAATTCAGTACTTACAACTCTATTGGCTGTATTCGGCAATGTCTTTATAGCTTTTATATTGCTTTTTGTATTTGGTGTACTTGATAAAAGAGAAATAATGAAACTTATTGGCATTAAGTAATGGCCAGTTTGTTCAATTTTTTAAATAAAAAATACATTAACGGTGTTGCGAAGGATAAATTATATAAAATTTACTATCAAAACTAAAATTGTGCTAACAAACCGGGAAATTATCTACGCACGTTTATGTATAAAAATTCATAAGATGGGATATATCTATAAATGCCATAGAAATCCTTAGAAAAATGAAAATAACAATAGATAAACCAAAGTAACCGATATTGATGGTCAAAGAAGGTCAAAATCAAATTTTGATATTTATTTGTGGAATGTGGTATAAATAAATTGCAAGGTCAAAGAAAGTCAAAGTTAAAATAAATGTTTAATGGAGGTGTTATATATGTTTGGACTTACACCATATAATAGAAGGAACAGTGGGATTTCATCAAGAGGAGATGTTTGGGATGTTGGCAGGAGCTTTTTTGAAGATTTTTTCAATGATCCTTTCTTTAGGGAAGGTTTTATTCCCGCAACCGGCATTAAAGCCGATATACGTGAAAACGACAAGGAATATGTTTTAGATATCGAAATACCCGGTGTTAAAAAAGAAGATATTAAACTGGAATTGAGAGATGATGTACTTACAGTTTCTGTTGACCGCAATGAGGAAATAAATGAGGAAGGCAGTAACTATATAAGAAGAGAACGCAGGTATGGTTCGTTAAGCAGAAGTTTCTATGTTGAGAACATCAGACCTGAGGATGTAAAAGCTAAGTATACCAACGGTGTTTTAACAGTTACTCTTCCTAAAGATAAGACTGCTAAAAGAAATACCCATAGGATAGACATACAATAAAAGATTCTGCTTACTGATTCAATCAAATAAAAAACACATTTTCGAAGTTTAAATGGTGCTAAAATTCCATTTAAACTTCGAATTTTTATTTCCGGGTACAATTTTTTGTATGTTTATTATAGATAAATAAAAAAATTATTGTAATATTTTCAAAACTTTCGAATATATATAATGTGCATTAATTTTTTGTGTAATGTTAAATTCTTATTACAACTATTGAGAATAATGGAAAATTATAGTATAATTATTCTGAAGGCTATTATTTGGGGGAGTATAGTTTGAGAGGAGGGTTATGGATGGATAATTTCACACAGAAGTTAAAAAGGGAGATAGTTGAGAAAAACTCACTACTTAATTCCTTCGACCAAAACTATGACTCGAACAGAGAAACTGCTGAAAGCATCAAGCTTCAGTTGGATAGCCTTCTTTATCAGTATTTTAAAACTTTAAGATACGCTGATGAGGAAGACTGAGAGAAGTAAAGTTAGCATCGAAGTGGACTCTATGAAGACATAAATGAGGACATATATGATGCGCTGACATATTTACATCAGATTAGGGCCGGTGGGAACGTTTTGTTCTACCGGCCCTTGAGTTTTTAGTTTATAAAAAGCACTGGTATTAGCAAATAGCAAATGATATAATAAATGACTGATGACTGTGGGCATAATAAGTAAACTATATGTTTGTATAAAAATTTTATATATTTATTTACTTTTACAATTATTTGTTTATTGAATTCAGATTTTGATTATGATAGGTATGAAAGTTCAAAATATAATACGGTAAAACCTATAGGAGTGAATTGTGTTGGACAACTGTTCCAGGAATACAAAGGATATTGGTATAGTTGAAAAAATTAAAGCATATATAAAATTATTAAGGCCAAAGCAATGGGTTAAAAATTTATTTGTAGTTGCTCCTTTGGTATTTGCTAAACATATATTTGATTATGATTATGTGGTCAGAGTAATTGCTGCTTTTATTTTATTTTGCCTTATGTCTTCTGGTGTTTATGTCTTAAACGATATTATTGACTGCGAGAAGGACAAGCTTCATCCTAAAAAGAAAAAAAGACCTATTGCATCAGGCATTATAAGAAAAATGGAAGGTTGCATAGTTATAGCAATTTTGTTGCCGCTGGCTTTAATTGTTTCGTTTTATATTGACTTATATTTTGGCATGGTTGTTTTGGCATATTTTATAAACAATATGCTTTATTCCTTTATGGTAAAGCACATGGTAATTCTTGATGTAATGAGTATTGCTTTTGGCTTTTTGCTTAGAGTTATTGGCGGTGCTATTATTATAAGGGTATATATTTCACCCTGGATTCTATTGTGTACATTGCTACTTGCTTTGTTCCTGGGATTTAGCAAGAGGAGGAATGAACTTGTTGTTCTTGAGAAAGATGCAGAAAATCACAGGAAAATATTAGAAGAATATTCCCTTGAGTTTATTGATAATATGTTATCAATTGTCACAGCTTCGACGGTTATGGCATATTCGCTATATACATTTTCCACTAATAGCGAAAACTATAATATGATGCTCACTATACCTTTTGTTTTGTTTGGTATATTCAGGTATCAATATATAATATACAAGAAAAATGAAGGCGGAAGTCCGGAAGAGACGGTTCTGTCCGATATACCGCTTATTGTAAGCATTGTACTTTGGGGTATAGTTAGCGTTGCAATACTGTATTTTTAAGATACCGAAGCGGTTTTATAATTTGTTGTGACATCGATTGGGCGGATATTTTTTACACTACCTGGGTAAGGAGATTTTTAGTATGAAAAGTGAAGCAAAAACGCAAAGTACAGCAAAAACAGTTGGAATTGTAATGATTATCATGGTGCTTTCAAGGCTTTTGTCCTTGTTCAGCGTAATAGCATATACATCATTTTTTGGAACCGAGAGCATCGAAATAAACATATATTCCTATGCTACACAGTTTCCCAATATAGTTTTTACTGTGTTCGGAACGGCGCTTACCACTGTGGTTATACCTATATTTGCCAGCAACCTTGAGTCAGGAAACAAGAAGAGGGCTTATAAATTTGCAGACAATGTTATCAGTTTAGCCACTGCATTTACTTTGGGGCTTTCATTGGTTGGAATACTTTTGGCACCGCTTTTTCCATTGATGACAAAGTACAGGACAAATGGCTATAATTTTGCGGTGACAGCACTTAGAATAATGTTTCCCATTATGATATTTTATGCTTTGAACTATATATTTCAAGGTATTTTACAATCATTGGGCAAGTTTAACATGCCTGCCTTTGTATCTATACCCAGCAGCCTTATTCAAATAGGATATGTTTTTTTGCTTGGTGACAGATATGGGGTTAAAGGTTTGCTCATTGCCACTTTTATTGCCCTTTCAACACAAGCTTTGATACTGATACCTCCAATATTAAAAACCGACTACAGGTACAGACCGTCTTTCAATTACAGAGACGAGGATATACAAAAGGCCATAAAACTTATGATTCCAATTATTATAGGTACTGCAGCCTATCCTCTTAACCTCTTCTTTAATGTTACCATAGCAGCAAATCTTGGTGAGGGAAATATGGTTACAATGCTTACCCTCGTGCAAAATTTGGTTTCTTATGCCGTACTGGCTTTTATCTATTCGGTGACAGCGGTAGCTTTTCCGAAGTTTTCAGCCTTGGCAGCAAGGAGCGATATCAGTGAATTCAAGGAAAGTGTTGTAAAAGTGCTTACATCAATGTTCTACTTTTTAATGCCTGCAACGGCAGGATTTATACTAGTACGTAAAGAACTGTTAAACCTTATTGTGGGCTGGAAAAAGTTTACCCCTGAAGATGTAAAACTTGCCAGTGTGTTGATGTCGCTTTATGCTTTAGGCGTAGTGGGCATGGGGGTAAAAGAAGTTGTGGACAGAGCTTTTTATTCTCTGAAAGATACAAAAAATCCTGCCATTATAGGAGTAATTGTAATGGGTGTCAATATTTCTGTGAGCCTATTTCTGATGAATATAATAGGAGTCTACGGTATACCTGTTGCCTACTCTGTTTCCATACTGACAGGAGCTGCGGTATTGCTGGTACTGCTCAGAAAAAAGATAGGCGCCTTTGGCGGTAGAAAACTGGCTGGAGTAATTGTTAAAATAGCTATATCCTGTATTGTTATGTCAGCAGTGGTTTTAACTATAACCTGGCTGCTAAACAGGTATACTTTTAAAGCCGGACTTGTTGTTGGAATAGTCCAAAAAGTCGTACCTAATGTAAGCCCTGGTATTATTTCTTTGCTGCAGCAGGTGACCGACAGAGCAATTAAACTCTTTGTTCCGGCTGTTTTAGGTGCTATAGTTTATTTTGTCTCTACTTATGTGCTAAGAGTAGAAGAAGCTGTGGATGTGACTAAAAAGCTTAAGGTTAAATTGTTAAAACAAAACTGATATGTTACTGTTGGGAGGATTTTAAATGAAAAAACTGAGAACCTATATTTGTTTAATGCTATATTACGCTATAGCTCGCCATCTTCCCGGTTCGGACATGATTTACAGCTTTGGTTCGAAGCAGATACGCCGGTTTTTGTGCAAAAGAATTTTTAAAAAAGCAGGCAAAAATATAAACATTGAGCATGGTGTATTTTTTGGGTCCGGTGCCGATATTGAAATTGGGGACAATTCCGGGCTAGGCTTAAACTGTAGGGTTTCAGGACCGCTAAAAATTGGGAACGATGTAATGATAGGTCCCGATGTAATGATATTTACTCAAAACCATAGAAATGACAGGCTGGATATTCCGATGAGACTTCAAACGGATCCTAAAAGACCGGTGGTAATTGAGGATGATGTGTGGATTGCGGCAAGAGTGATAATATTGCCTGGAGTTACCATTCACAGGGGTGCGATTGTGGGAGCTGGAGCTGTTGTGACAAAAGACGTTCCTGAATATGCCGTTGTGGGCGGAAATCCTGCAAAAGTAATTAGGTACAGGAATGTAAAGAAAGTTTAGAAATATTTGATCTTATGGTATGTAATAAAAAAGTTGATTTTACTTGTAAAACAGAACGGGAAAGGAGGACCTATGCTAAAGGTTTTATATTTGCTCAATCATGCGGGTAAGGCTGGGACTGAAAGATATGTTCAGACGCTGGTTGAGAAACTTAATAACGATAAAATCAAAGCTTATTTTGCATATAATGAAAGCGGCCTTTTAGTGGACAGAATGAAGGAACTTGGGGTGGATACCTATAGAATTGTAATGAGAAATCCCTTTGACTTAAAAGCCGTTTTTGAGCTCACCAAGTTGTGCAAAAAATTGGATATTGATCTCATTCATACCCAGTTTCTGAGAGAAAACTATATAGCTCTGTTATCAAGGATTTTGAATCCCAAAGTTAAGGTGGTTTACACCAATCACTTTATAATGCCCAATAACGCTATTTTAAGAATGACCAACCGAATGCTCAATCCTTTGAGATCGTGGGTTATTGCCGTTTGCAACAAGGGAAAGGATATGATGATTTCAAACGGTATTGACGGAAATAAGATAAAAGTTATTTTTAACGGTGTGGATATAAATTACTGGAGTGAAAAAGTAAAGTCTACTTTGAGAGAGGAATTCAATATAGGAGAAGATGAATTTGTACTGTTATGTGCATCGAGATTTGCCCATGACAAAGGGCATAAATTTCTCATTGACTCTATTGCCCAATTGAAGAAATTGACCGACAGAAAGTTTAAATGCGTACTGGCAAATGATGGACCTTTGCTTGAGGATTGCAAAAAACAGGTTAAGGAATTGGGTCTGGAGAAGGATGTTATTTTTACAGGATTCAGAAAGGATATTAAAAATTTGATTTACGGCTGTGACCTGTATATAAATTCATCGGAGCATGAGGCATTAAGTTTTGCCATTATTGAGGTTTTGGCTTGTGGAATCCCTGTTATTGCCACCGATATGGCCGGAAATGGAGATATAATTAATGATGAGACTAAATGCGGAATTTTGGTGGAATATAACAGTCCTATGGGATTGGCACAGGCTATTAATCGCATTATGGCGGATAGAGAATTGCAGGAAGAATTGGGTAAAAATGCATTAAAAGCTGTAAAAGAGAAATTTAATCTTGATAAGGTGGCTGCAGAAACATATAATTTATACATGGAAAGCTGCAGCAAAGTTATACAAAAAAATAGATATAGGAGTGTATGAAAGATGATTATTGACAGTAAAGGGAAACTTTTTGGAAAGGTAAGTATTATCGATATTATAGTAGTTTTGGTTGTAATAGCGGCAGTTGCAGGTATCGGTTATAAAATGACCCGTTCAAATACTCTTCCCCTGACAGTAAAAACCGATAAGATAAGGTTGACTTTCTATGGCGAAGAAGCGCCGGAGTATGCAGTTAAGGCGTCAAAAGTAGGGGATATAGTAAAAGATTTCGATCAAGGGGCAACATTTGGGAGATTGGCAGAAGAGATAAAAACTGGAGATGCTTTGTCTTTTACCGATTTCACTGAATATGTGGACGGCCAGTGGATAGTTGGCAGCAAGCCCGGGTATTGTTCTTATAAAATGGTCGTTGACGGAGAAGCGGTAATTAATCCGGACGGTGGAATTAATATTGGCGGTGTGAACTATTATGTGGGAAGAAGTGCTACAATAAGAGTAGGTAATAATGTATTTACAGGACGAATTTATAGTATTGAAAAAAAGGAGTAATGCATCTTGCTATATAATAGTTTGTTTTTTAAGCCGATATTATATATGATAAGAGTTATTGAAGCATCCTATGATGGGAGCTTGACTCAAAAATTTTTTAACTGGATTATACGTGTGGCAAAGAAAATTAATGATGCTTATGAGAACAGCTGGACTCATAAGATTATTGATAAAATAGTTAAGACACTTATATTGTTGTTAACCAACAGTGTCATATTTGGCTTTTTTTTAAGAATCGGGAATTTAAACAAGTGGTGGGAGAACAGCCTTTTATTTGGAATTGTTAATGGCATATTGACTGTACCGTCAAACTTTTTAAAGAATCTGTACAGAAAATATGAGACAGTGTTTGAAGAAAGCCTGTTTTTCCGACTATTGTCACTGCTCCTTGAAAGATTTGAAATAATTGTGGCAATTGTGCTGGCAATAACACTGCTTGTACCTCATGAAAGTTGGACAAATATTTACAGTACCATATTTGCAGCAATATTGTTAGTGTTACTGTTTATATCTACAATTATCAAAAAAAATTCATATTTTAATTTAAAAGCTCTGGATTTCTCTTTGATTATTTTTATGCTTGTAGTAGCACTGTCATGGTTTACTTCAATTAACCGGGGAGAAAGTCTGAGATTTCTCATTATTAACTTCACCTGCTTTATGTTTGTATTGATAATTGTAAGTTCCATTAGAAATGAAAAGTCTTTAGGCGATTTTATTGAGATACTTCTTGTAGGAGTAACTGCTATTGCATTATATGGATTGTGGCAGTTTGTGACCGATTCGGTGCCCTTTGATCCTTCACTTACAAATGTGACCCAGAATGAAGGTATGCCGGGGAGAGTATATTCAACTTTGTATAATCCCAATAATTTTGCCGAAATTTTAGTAATGATGCTACCGTTTTATGGAGCAGTGATATTTAATGCCAAAACTTTTGTAAAAAAGGCTACATTTACTGTGTTGGCTCTTCCGGTATTGGTTGTCCTGTTTTGTACAGGTTCAAGGAGCGGATGGATAGCTTTTGCTGTGTTTGTATTGGTGTATACCTTCCTTAAAAATAAGCGGCTTTTACCCTTTATGCTGGCTGCAGGGATAATGGCAATACCGTTCCTTCCACAGCATGTTTACCGAAGAATATTGACTTTATTCAGACTATCAGCGGATACTTCAGCACAGTACAGAATAAAGATTATTAAGACGTCATGGCCAATGCTTAAAGATTTCTGTTTGACAGGGGTAGGCTTAGGCTCCGATGTCTTTATGGATGTTGTGGCTAATTATAAGCAATATACAACAAAAATACCGGTCCATACCCATGTGTTGTATATGCAGATATGGGTTGAAATGGGCATTATGGGTATTTTATCTTTCGTATGGTTTTTGTTTAGAACAGTTAAGGGTGCTGTGACAAATATTCTGGAAAAATCAAATATATATTTTGACAATGTGCTGATAGCAGGAACCGCATCTTTGCTGGGGATACTATCAATGGCAGCAGTGGAATATATATGGTACTATCCGCGTGTAATGTTGTTCTTCTGGGTCGACGTAGCAATTGTTTTATCAGTTTTAAGCATTATAAGAGTAAGGAGAAACAAACTTTCGGAAGATTAAATAAGGGTTTAAAAAATTAAGTGAGGTCTTAGTTATGGTTAATCCACTCAAAAGGCTTATTCAAAGCAGGAGAGGACGGCACAGCGGAAAGTTTGACAGAAAGCTTCTTAAAAAGAATGATATACATTTGCTCATTCTTGATGAAAGATGGAATGGGCTATTTAAAGATACTGATAAAACAGTTGAAATACTTGAATGCGAAAAGAAAATTCGGGAGTTGCTTAAAAGGGAGGCTAGTTTGACCTCCGAGTTAAAGGAACTTAACCACAGAAAAAAAGTCTGCATGGATACCATAATAAAGCTTACTTCAGATGTGTTTGATAAAAACGATGAGCAGGCAAAGGAGAAAATGCACAGTTGTGAAAAGGAAATAAAATATATAAATAAAAGAGTAAAAGAAATAGAGGAGGAGCTTGAGATAAGTCCCGACAAGCTTAAAGATGCAAATCTTGAACTCCTTGAGCATACTGTCAATACAGTTTATTTTAAAATGCGCAGAAATCAAAAAAGATACAAACAGTTGGAAAAATTAATTGAGGAGACTTCGCAAAAATTGAAGGAGTATACTGAAGAAATGGAAGCTTTATGTCAGGATGATACCGATGTCTATTCTTATTTTCATGACCTTTTGGGTGGAGAAGAGCTGGAAAAGCTGGATAAAGAATACTTTGGGGAAAGTTTTACCGCTTTAAGACACGACAAAAGTGCCGATAGATAATAAGAGGACAATTAATTATTGAAAAACGAAATAATGTTTTATAAGCTTGCTAAACAAGCATGATTTAAGAAAAAATAGATGAGATGTGCATGGAGGAGTAAAATGCTTGCAGTAACACCTGATGAAATGAAGATGATTGACAAAACTGCAATAAACCAATTTGGCATACCGGGTATAGTGCTGATGGAAAATGCAGCATTAGGTGTTGTACGAGAAGTTGCCGGGATTTTGGGAGAAATACCGGGGAAAAAGGCTATTGTACTTGCAGGCAAAGGAAATAACGGCGGAGATGCCTTTGCTGTTGCAAGGCATTTGTTTAATATGGGCGCACATGTTGATGTATACGCGCTGGCAAAGCTTGATGATATAAAGGGAGATGCCAAAATCAACCTTGATATTCTGCTCAAAATGGGAATAGAAGTAAATGAAGTTTTAGAAAGCCAACATATCGATGGAATTGAAGAAAGATTGAAATTTAGCGATATTGTGGTGGACGGGTTGCTGGGAACCGGGTTAAAAGGAGAAGTGACCGGAGTAATGGCAGGAGTTATTGATGCTGTGAATAGATCCTGTGTTCCGGTGGTGGCAGTAGATATTCCTTCCGGTGTAGATGGCGAAACGGGTAAGGTATCAACAGCATGTATAAAGGCAAGGACTACAGTGACTTTTGCCTTTCCCAAGATTGGACAGCTTGTACATCCGGGATGTGAATATGTTGGGAAACTGGAAATAGTAGATATTGGCATTCCAAAGGCAGCTGTAAGAGAAAATGAAATAAAGAAATATTTGATAGATTCAGGATTAGTATCGAAATTAATACCGAAAAGAGAGCCAAACAGCAACAAAGGGACCTATGGGAAGGTGCTTGTTGTAGCAGGCTCCAGAGGAATGACAGGAGCAGCATGCCTAACCGGCAGTGCAGCTTTGCGAGCCGGAGCAGGTCTTGTCTATATGGCAGCACCATTATCGCTTCTTCCAATATATGCATGCTCACTGGTTGAGGCTCTGACAATTCCGCTGGAAGATGGCAATAAAGGTTATATTACAGGCGAATCGATTCATAAAATATTAATGCAGCTTGAAAAAGTTGATGTTGCAGCGGTTGGTCCCGGTCTTTCGACTGAGGATGATATTAAGGAAGTGGTGCACAGTATTGTAAAAAATTCAAAAGTGCCTATAGTATTGGATGCCGATGGTATAAATGTGCTGGCAGAAGATTTATCTGTTTTAAAGGAGCTCAAAACCCAGATGGTCATAACTCCGCATCCGGGAGAAATGGCCAGACTTTTGGGGGCTACTGTAAAGGAAGTTCAAGAAGACAGAATAAACATTGCCCGCTCTTTTTCAAAAGAGTACGGGGTAATTACTGTACTTAAGGGCTCGAGGACGATTATTGCTTCACCGGAGGGTGAAATATATATAAATACAACAGGTAATGCAGGAATGGCTACCGGGGGAAGCGGAGATGTTTTGACAGGAATTATAGCAAGTTTTATAGGACAAGGACTAAAACCTTTGGATGCTGCAGTTGTAGGTGTTTATTTGCATGGAACCTGCGGGGATAATGTTGCACGGAGAAAGGGTGAACACGGACTTATTGCCGGAGATTTGGTTCGGGAAATTCCAAAGGTTATATTTGAGACAGACGGATCGAGGGGTTAAAATGGACTATAAATTTAATAGGGCTTGGGCTGAGGTTAATCTCGACAACATAGCTCATAATGTGAGAGAGATAAGAAGAGTTACAGATAAAAAAGCTGAAATAATGGGAGTTGTAAAAGCCGATGCTTATGGACATGGAGTAATGGAAGTTGCCAAGACCCTGATAGAAAACGGAGTTACACGTTTGGCGGTATCAATGTTAGATGAGGCAATTCAGTTAAGGCAAAATGGTATCGATGTACCCATTTTGATACTCAGTTATACAGACCCCATAAGGGCAGAAGAGATAATTTTGAATGATGTTACCCAGACGGTTTTCAGCCACGACTTGGCAGAGGCATTGTCAGAGGCAGCTGTGAGACTTAATAAAAATGTCAAGATTCACATAAAAATAGATACAGGAATGACGAGAGTTGGCTTTATGCCTGGCTATAGTGCTGTAAAAAACGTTGTACAAATAAGCAAGCTGCCCAAAATTATTGTTGAAGGATTGTTTACTCATTTTGCATCGGCAGACGAAAGTGACAGAAGCTATACTTACATGCAGTTTGAAAGATTTATGAGCATAGTAAGCGAATTGAATAGAATTGGAGTATACATACCCGTAAAACATGTGTGCAACAGTGCCGGAATTATTGAATATCCTGAAATGCATCTTAACATGGTAAGACCGGGAATAGCATTATACGGTATGTATCCTTCGGACGAGGTTCATAAAGACAAGATAGACTTAAAACCGGCTATGACTTTGAAGGCAAATATAATTTTGGTAAAGGAAGTGGAGGCCGGGACTTGTATAAGTTACGGCAGGATATTTAAAACGCAGCGTAACAGTAAAATTGCAACTTTACCCATAGGTTATGCCGATGGTTATACACGGCTATTGTCAGGAAAGGGAAAAGTATTGGTAAATGGACAATTGGTACCTATAGTTGGACGAATATGTATGGACCAGTGTATGATAGATGTAACCGATGTCGAAGGCGAAGTCAATGTCGGAGACGAAGCAGTGCTTTTTGGTATTCAGAATGGAAGCGAAATAAAGATAGAAGATATTGCAAAGGAAATTGGCACCATTAATTACGAGATAGCTTGTATTATAGGAAAGAGAATACCGAGAGTCTACTGGAAAAACGGAAAAATTCACAATGTATTGAATTACTTGATATAAGGCTTTGAGTAGGTCAGATAACCTAAGACACCTTGGCATTAATCTTTCGGATTAGGTAGTATATGTGTTTGGAAAAAATTGAAATAAACATATTTTGAATTTTTGGAATTAAATATGTATAAGATTTTGAAAAAAATTGAAAACTATGTTTGATATAAAGTTAAAGTTTAAATAAGGAGATGATATAAATAGGATAAAGAAAGTATGGTTTGAAATTCCGGTTGTTGGTAATTGAAAACATAGTGTAATTAATTTGATTGGACAGGATAATTTTTGAGGAATTTTTTCAAAAGCTTGTAACAGTGTAGTAATTAAATTTTAATTTGACCTGTGCATATGCCGGGATTTATAATTATATATATAAGTATGTAAAAAATTATTCATGAGCTGTAAATCCATAAATAATCATATCAAACTGCAGCGAAATAAATTCTTTGGGGAAATGGTAATACTAATGATTTTGCCTCTTCCAGTTCATTTTGAAAGGCTGAATCAAAACAGAAAAATACATAAAATTGTACTATAATGCTATATATATGTAATATATATAACATATATAGACAATTTAAAAATTACAAAGTATATCGGTTTATTTTGATTATTTCTTTGTATATTTAGACCCAAATAAAAGAAGTGGGGGTTTTTATTTTGGCTCAGTTAAAAAAGATTTTGATAAGTCTTCCTGACAATTTGCTAAAAGAGGTTGATTCCATAGTTGCTATGGAACGAATTAACAGAAGCGAATTTGTAAGGGAGGCTATGAAACTTTATATTCGCGAGAAGAGAAAAATTGAAATGAGGGATAGAATGAAAAAAGGCTACCAGCAAATGGCCGAAATTAATAAAAAGCTGGCTGAAATATGGTTTGAAGCCGATAATGAGCAACAACAAAAATATGAGGAAGGGCTTAGGGAGTTGGAAAAATAGTGGTTATAAAACGTGGAGACATATTTTATGCTGACTTAAGTCCAGTTATTGGTTCGGAACAAGGTGGCATAAGGCCGGTTTTGATTGTCCAGAATGACATAGGAAATAAATATAGTCCTACTGTTATAGCGTCTGCGATAACATCGCAGATAAACAAGGCAAAATTACCTACTCATATAGAGTTAAGTGCCAAAGATTACGGATTACCGAAAGATTCCGTAATTCTTTTAGAACAGATAAGGACTATCGATAAAAAGAGACTTAGAGAGAAAATCGGGCATCTTGATGACGAGCTTATGGAAAAGGTGAATGAAGCGCTTAGTATCAGTTTTGGTTTGGTGGATATATAATTGAGGGGGTTACAAAAGATGAAAAGTTTTAAAGGCTTGAATAGGAAAAAGTTAATTTCTCTATTGATTATTACAACAAGCTTTATTGCAGTACATATTATACAGGCAGCATCCGCACAGCCTGGTACAGATAAAGATCCGTTGGTTACAAAAAGTTACGTTGATAAAGTGCTTGCATCCTTTTCCGGTTCAAAAGATATGGACAGTAAAATTGCAGCCTTAACAACCAAAAATGATGAGCTTACTAAAACGTTAGAGACTCAGACCAAAAAGGTTGAGGAATTGACCAAGGCTGTAAACGATTTATATGAAAAAAATGAAAAACTTGAAGAAAGACTGGCAATCATTGAGACCTACGGCAAGTTTATACCTTTGGAACTTACTGAAAATCAGAAGCTTATGGCAGGAGAGAGCGCCGAAATAATCTTAAGAGGCGGCAAGGCAAAGGCAATTGGAGGGCAAGGCGGAGGTTTGTCGGATATTACTTCCGGAACCGGAGCCGATATCAATACTGACCAGGATGTGCCTTTAAATCATTTATTGCTGGTTTCTAGGGATGACGGAAGAGGAATAAAAATTGTAAGCAAAAAAGCATGGGTACTTGTAAAAGGTCCATATGAAATAGTGGAAAAGTAAATGAGAATTAAATAATTATAAAATAAAATTCTGTTGCATTAAAGTTCTGTGCAACGGAATTTTTTATTGTTGAGGCTTATTGTCTGCTCTAAAAATCTTCAGCTAAAGAGCTTACAAAGACACATGATTTAATTTTCTTAAGCAAAAAAAGCTATTCCAGTAATTGCCGACGGCCCCCATAATTGTGATGCTTTAGGAAATCTTATGGAAGGAGTTAATATAAATTATGAAAAAAGAAATTGCAGATTTACTGTCGCATCTTAATTCAAACAACACTGAGGAAAAAAGATATTCAATTGCCGATATTGGAATGATTCTTGAAATGAATACGCGTATACTTAATGGAAATCAAAGTGACTTAGTGAATGAAGAGTTTAAAAACTATTTAGATAAAAAACTGTTATCTATAAGACTTAATATTGACGAGCAAGTAGAAATTATAGAAAAGCTGGTTGAAAGAATTCTTGCAAAAGATACATTATCTGCATCAATGCTTTGGGCTATTGGCAAGGCGTATCCTACAGCTGGTTTGCCAGGAATTGTAAAAGTCATAGAATTTAATTGGAAAACCTTTGATGATGAGATGTCATATCAATCAATAATTTCATTGGAAAACTTTTTATATTGGGATATTATTCGAAATGCTTCAGGGGAACTTTTAAGGAATGAAGAATTTATGACTTTTATTCAAGAAAAGTCCCAATCAACTAATGAACGCTTGTCAGAATGCTCAAAAAGAGTACTGAGTAAATTATCTGGTATAAAGCGAACTTGATATCTTTACTGAAATAGATGCAGTATTTTGGGATTTCGGCAAAACTTATTAAAATTGATTGAATAACGTGCCACTAAGTGCAAGGCAATTGCTAGGGAATTGCTTTGCACTTGGTTTGGATGAAGCTTTTGAAAGTATAGATGTAATAAATTAATTTATCCGACATGAATAATTTAATTGGATTTAAGCAAAGGTCAACCTATTTCTTCAAACCCAATTTTTTAAAAGTCACAAGAAGAATAAATCGAGGCAGATCCATCATTCGTTTGTATCTCCAAGGCTCTTTGTAAAGGCGGTATAACCACTCAAGCCCGTTATTTCTGAAAAACGCAGGAGCTCTTTTTGCTTTCCCTGAAAGTCCGTCAAAAGTACCTCCAACGCCAATACATACTTTTACGTTCAGCTTGTCTTTATTTTTATGTATCCATTTTTCCTGTTTTGGTGCCCCTAAACCAACAAGAAGTACATCGGCCTTAGAGGAGTTTATGGATTCAATTATCTTCGGTTCTTCCTCGGAAGTAAAATAGCCATCCCTAATACCTACGATTTTGATATCGGGATTGTCAATTTTAACTTTTGCGGCTGCTTCTTCTGCAACGCCCGGTTTTCCACCCAAAAAGAAATAGTTTATGTTCATTTTAGAAGACAGCTTGAAGCATTCAACAGTAAAATCAAAGCCGGCAACCCGTTCCTTTAAAGGAGTGCCGATGATCTTGGAGGCAAGCACAACCCCGGCACCGTCGGGCAAAAGCATATCTGCTTCAGTCAATATTTTCTTCAGCTCGGGATCCCTGTGGGCAGCCATCATTATTTCTGCATTGGGTGTATAAATTGTGTGGACTCTAGGTTCACTCAATAAAATTTTGAACCTTTCCACTGCTTCCTCCATTGTAACATTATCCACCGATATATCTAAAACACTAACAGTATTTCTCATAAAAACTCCTCTTACATTTTGAGTAATTTTCAAAATTGATGTCCTTCTATAATTTTAACTGCTATCTCAGCATTGCTCAATGCCCTTTCTTTGAGGGATGCTGTGGTATTTTTCAATTGATCTTTAATTTGTTCTCTGTTATTCCATGTATTATCAATTATTTTTATTGCATTATCAAACTCAAGAGAATTTACATGGCCTAAGGAAGCCTGATTTGAATATTTCAAGAAACCTTCAACCTTAGGTTCGTATACAATACCCACAATGGGTACGCCAATACTTGCAGCAAAAATTAGAGCATGGAGTCTCATACCGATTAACATCTCAGTCTTGCCTATTATTCCTAAAATCTCCGATACAGAATGTTTTTTGCTGACAGTATAACTTTTATTTTTCATCTTGGACTGTATATTCTTGATAATTACCAGGTCACCCGGATAGTGCATCGGTATAAACAATACATTTATCCCGTAGGTTTCAATTATGTAATCGGCTATATTGGCAATGGTTGTTTCATATTTGTCATGGCCGTGCCATTTTCTGACTGAAATACCTATATAGCGGGCATTTGGGTTAATTTCTTCATCCAACAGCAGACCGTCAACATGCTCTGTATTTTCCGGCTGGATTGTAAAGGCCGGATCGGCTGTTACATAAATTTTAGGCTTGCTGATATTCAGACTGACAAGTTCCTTATAGGACAATTCTTCCCTTAAGGTTATAACATCCACTCTGTCTACAACGTGTTTTGTCAGGCTTCTGTTATTCTTTTTGTTCAACGGGCCAATCCCGTTGGCATATATCATTACTTTCATTTTCATTTTTTTAGCAAGCCAGATCATGCCGAGGTAATATATTAGGGAACGGGTGCTTGTATTATCTTGTATCAAGCTTCCTCCGCCGCTTATAAACAGTTTTGAGTTTTTCATTATATAAAGTATTGGAATGAGATTAACCCTACTTATTGAATCCACATTGTAAATACGTCTTGTCTCAATGGGGTTTTTTGAAAGTACCAATATTCTTAGGTCCTTTTTGTACATTTTGAGGGTATCAATTATTGCCATAAGCATTGCATCGTCGCCCACATTTTTAAAGCCGTAATAGCCTGAAATTATGGCGTCATAATGATTCTTCGGCACTTTTTCCGCACTTCTTCTATTTAGTATTGTTTCATATATGCCAAGTTGGGTATTGCACATATTTTCAAGGGAAAAGTATTTGCTTGCCTTTTGGTGAATCCTCTCTCCCATCTCCTGACGGAGATCGGGGTTGTTGATAAGGGTAAGCATGTATTTAGCTAAGGTCTTATAATCCTTAGGTTCAAAGAGGAAGCCGTTTCTTCCGCTTTCAATAAGGTCGGAAATACCGCCGACATTGCTGCTGATTGTTGCCTTTTTAAACAGTGTACCCTCCAATATAGAGTAAGGAAAACTCTCACTCAGTGAGGTAAGGACATTAATGTCAATGGTATTGACGAACTCAAGAGGATCGTTTATAAAACCCAAAAAGAAAACATTTTTTTCAAGGCCTAAAGATGCAGCTTTACGTTCTAGTGCTTTTCTTTCATCACCGTCTCCTGCTATTAAAAATCTTACAGAAGGAGCTACCTTAACTACTTCAGCTGCAGCTTGCAAGAAAGTGCTGATTCCCTTTACCGGATGCAGCCTTGCAAGAATTCCGATTATAACATCATCTTTACCGAAATTGAGATTGTATTTGGCTAAAAATTCTTCTTTTGTGAGTTTCAAAGTTTTATTTTCAAAATTTATGCCATTATATACAGTGAATATATTTTGAGGATTGAATCTCCTTTCAATCAGCATGTCTTTGAAGTTTTTCGATACAGCAATATAGTAGTCTATAAATCTGAGAGCTACTGTATTTATCATACCGAAAGAAAACATTTTGAGAATATTCTGAAGATAGTCAAGCCTGTAATCACTATGGACTGTAGTTACTACAGGAAGACCGGTTATTTTTTTGACAACTACAGCAACCATATTTGCTTTGGCACCATGGGAGTGAATAATGTCATACCCCTCTTTTTTTATAATATCCAATACCATTTTGATGTCGGAAAAGATGGTGCCTGTCTTAACAATTTCTATATTTATACCCAGAGCATAAGCATCATCAGCAAAGGCTCCGGTTCTAAAGCTAATTAATTTGACATCTATATGTTTTCCCAGCTCTTTTACCAGAGAGAGAACATGGCTTTTCGCGCCGCCTATATCTCCTCCGCCAATTAAATGAAGAACTTTCATCAGAATCTCCTTTTAACTTTTATTAGAAAAAATTTTTAGTTTTTTAAAAACAATTATTATTATGTCCATGCTATTATAGCATAAACGTATTATTTAATTAAAGTATATTGAACAACTTTTGCAGCATAGATTTCCATTGAGAGATTACGATTACGATATTGCTCTGCATTCCGGTTTGCAGGTTTTTGTACAATAGGATATTATTAATGTCGTTGGAGAAAATATATAATAAATTGATACTTTTAAGAGGTACGATATGATTTCAAAACAAAAAGCATTCAAGCCATGGTTGGACTATTTCATGATAGTCATCGGATCAATAATAGCAGCGTGTTCAATGAATATATTTTTGGTTCCGTATAAGATCGCACCGGGAGGATTAAGCGGAGTTGCAACGGTTTTGTACCATGTAAGCGGCGGTAAATTCCCCATGGGTATTACCATGCTGGTACTGAACGTACCCTTGTTTTTTTTAGGTATTCGGTTTATCGGAAAAAAATTTGTATTGAAAACGCTTTTCGGAACGGCCATGTTGTCGGTGGTGATTGATATTACAGAACCGTTTACAAGTGATCTTACCCAGAGATTTGGACAGATGCCGGTAGGAAATGTTCCTTCACAGGATATACTCTTATACTCGATTTTTGGAGGAGCTCTGATGGGAGTAGGCCTGGGGCTTGTATTTAAGTTCGGTGCCACCACTGGAGGTACAGATCTTGCGGCTAGAATAATAAATCATATTTTTCCTGCATTTACAATGGGTGAGATTCTTCTGGTTATCGATACAAGTGTAATAGTACTTGCAACAGTAGTATTCAGGAGCTTTCAACTGGGATTGTATGCAATTTTGACTTTGTTTATCAGTTCTAAGGTAATAGATGCTATTTTGGAAGGTGTAAACTTTGCAAAGGCGGTATTAATAATTTCTGACCATTCCGAGGATATAGCAGAAAGAATTATGAACGACCTGGACAGAGGGGTGACAGCTCTCGAAGGAACGGGAATGTATACAGGAAACAATAAAAAAGTTTTACTTTGTGTATTGAACAGAGGACAGATATCAATGTTAAAGAGCATAGTAAAAAGTATCGATCAGAAGGCTTTTATAATACTGGCAGATGTAAGAGAGGTCCTGGGGGAAGGATTTAAGAATTATGACTAAGGAGTGGGATTTGCTTTTTCAAATGTTGAGTTCAAATAAAAATAAAAAAAATGAAAGGGCAATATAGACTAAATTGCATTATTGTAGTATAATAATCAGGAAAAATTTATTCATAGGAGATGTATCCATGAACGAGAGTCAGATAAAGGAATTGAAAAAATACTCAACTATACTGAGAAAACACATAATAGAAGAAGTTTTTAGTGCTCAGTCAGGTCACCCGGGTGGATCGCTCTCTTGTGCAGATATTTTAACCGTGTTGTATTTTAAAGAGATGAGAGTGGATCCAAAGAACCCTAAGTGGGAAGACCGTGACAGATTTGTTCTTTCAAAAGGACATTGCTCTCCTGCTTTATATGCTGCACTGGCTGAGAAAGGATTTTTCCCGAAAGAAGAATTAGTTAAATTTAGAAAAATAGACAGCTTTCTTGAAGGGCATCCCAGCATGAGATATGTACCCGGTGTTGATATGTCCACAGGTTCGTTGGGCCAGGGAATATCTACTGCTGTTGGTATGGCTATAGCAGGAAAATTGGACAACAAGGATTACAATGTATTTACCATTTTAGGTGATGGTGAAATTCAGGAAGGCCAGGTTTGGGAAGCATTTATGGCAGCTGCTCACTATAAGTTGGACAATCTCATTGCATTCTTGGATCACAATGGCTTACAGATAGACGGTAAAATAAGCGAAGTTATGTCTCCGGAACCTGTTGTTGATAAGATTAAAGCCTTCGGATGGCATGTAATTGTGATAGACGGACATAACTTTGAACAGATTGTGAATGCGATTGACGAAGCGAAGAAGACTAAAGGAAAACCTACTATGATAATTGCAGAAACTATCAAGGGTAAGGGTGTTTCCTTTATGGAAAATCAAGCCGGATGGCATGGTTCTGCTCCGAATAAAGAGCAGCGTGATACTGCTATAGCTGAACTGGATGCTGTTTTAGCTGGATTGGAGGTATAATTCAGATGTCAAAAGGTATAGCTACAAGAGAAGCTTACGGAAATGCTCTTGCTGAGATAGGTGCAGATCCGAGAATTGTGGTTCTTGATGCCGATCTCTCAAAATCTACAAAAACAGACGTATTTAAAAAGCAATATCCTGAAAGATTTATCAATATGGGAATTGCCGAATCAAATATGATGGCAGTGGCAGCAGGAATTGCTTCCTGCGGTAAAATAGTATTTGCCAGTACTTTTGCAATGTTTGCAGCAGGAAGAGCTTTTGAACAGGTAAGAAATTCGATATGTTACCCTGCATTAAATGTAAAGATAGGGGCTACTCATGCCGGACTGACAGTTGGCGAGGACGGTGCATCCCATCAATCAATAGAAGATATTGCTTTGATGAGATCCGTGCCTAATATGACGGTTATAAGTCCTGCAGACGGTGTAGAAGCAAGACTTGCAACAATAGCTGCTGCGAAAATTGATGGCCCTGTGTATTTGAGATTTTCACGTATGACATCGCCCATACTTTTCGATGAAAATACTTACAAGTTTGAAGTCGGAAAAGGCGTTACATTAACTGAAGGTAATGATGTGACAATAATTGCTACCGGTTACATGGTATCAGAGGCAATCAATGCAGTGGAAATGCTCAAGAGCGAGGGAATTAGTGCCAGATTAATTAATATTCATACAATAAAGCCTATAGACAAGGATATTATAATTAATGCAGCCAAGGAAACCGGAGCTATTGTAACTTGTGAAGAGCACAATGTGTTTGGCGGACTTGGAAGCGCTGTAGCAGAAGTGCTTGTTGAGAATTATCCTGTACCGGTAAGAATGGTAGGAGTTCAGGACAAGTTCGGTAAGTCCGGTAAAGCACAGGATGTTATGAAATTGTATGGATTGACTGCTGAAAATATTGTTGCTAAGGCAAAAGAAGTTATAGCAATGAAAAAAGCATAATAATCTTTTGAAGTTAAAAGAAACGAAAATAGTAAAACCACTACATTTCATTTGATTTATGAGATGTAGTGGTTTTTGTTACACTCAAAAGAACTTAAAATTTGAAGTAATATTAGCTATAGTATGTATTTTGCATTTATATATCAGCTGAAACGAATACCACATTGTTTTTAGTATTTAACCAGTGTTTATAATGTTATTGATTCTTAGTATTAAATAATGCGAAATTTATTTCTACTACTTATGCCCTGAATGTTTTAGGTATGAATAAGATTACTTGGTAACTAACTCAAGGCATTTTGCAATAATAGTACAAACTTCTGCTCTTGTTACTTCCCTGTCAGGTTTGAAGGTATTATCGGCATATCCCTTAACAATGTTTGAACTAAAGGCTTTGCATACACTACTTTTAGCCCAGTTTGGAATAGTATCGCTGTCCGCAAAGGGAAGCTCAATTTCCGCACCTTCAATGTTAAAAGCGTTTACTGGCATTACAACCATTTCTTTTCGGGTAAGAACCCTATTAGGCTTAAACTCTCCGTCGTCATATCCCTTGATGATTCCCTTATCCACTATAGCTTGTATAAATCCTTCTGCCCATTTCGGAATATCCTTAGAGTCCTTAAAGGTTAAATTGGATTCGGCAGGGTCTAATCCTATTGCTTTAGCTAAAACAACAGATACTTCAGCCCTTGTCATGTTTGAATCCGGCTTGAATGTACCGTCGGGATAACCGCTAATTATACCCATACCGGCCAGCATTTCTATGGTTTCTTTTGCCCAGTGATTTTCCACATCGGTAAATTTAATGCTAATTGGTGTAGGTGTAGGAGTTACTACCGGCGTAACGGTAGGAGTAGGTGTAGAAGTTGGTGTATTGGTATTTACCGGATTGCTTGTGATTGTCGGTGTTGGTTTTGGGGAATTAGGCACGTCACCGGAGGACGGCCCACCTGCAGAGCCTCCACCGGAA
>Ga0134103_1000266_pt1 | contig 66027 bp, 79 predicted proteins | sample 14_taG_2_FD_94445 | JGI IMG/M metagenome (GOLD analysis project Ga0134103, IMG submission 94445) | Switchgrass degrading microbial communities from high solid loading bioreactors in New Hampshire, USA - 14_58_20_212_A1 metaG | ecosystem: Engineered > Bioreactor > Semi-continuous > Anaerobic >...
AATTTTTCCATAAAGACCTCACCTCTGAGTACTTTCGAGTACTCGTCCAATCTGGGACGGTGAGGTCTTTATTCTTCATCCGCACCCCCGATTCCCTGTCCTACAGTAAAGTTACACTAACTGTCCATAAAGATGCGGTTCTTCTCATCGCCGGACAAGGGTCACTGAGGGAAAAGGCCCAATCTCTCGCGGAAGAGCTGGGGATCGCTCCAAAAGTTTTCTTTTTAGGCGTTCGCACCGACATTCCCGATCTTATGAATGCCGCCGACGCCTACGTTATGTCCTCCGCCTGGGAGGGGATGCCCATGGTGCTCCTTGAGGCCGGCGCCGTTGGCCTTCCCGTTGTGGCGACCGATGTCGGCGGGAACCGGGAAGTGGTTGTGGACGGCAAATCCGGGCTTCTCGTTCCTTCTAAAGATCCCGAGGCCCTGGCCCGGGCTATGGTGCGGCTCATGGAGCTTTCACCGGAGGAGAGGCGGAGTATGGGCAAATACGGGCGTAGGCATATAGAGGAAAATTATTCTTTGGAGCGTGTTGTCGAGCAGTGGGAAGCGCTTTATAGAGAATTAATGATGAAAAAAGCGGGAGGAAAAGGGGGAGCGTTGTCTAAATCACAAGAAGCATGAAAACAGAACCTAAACCAAGCCCGAGTCTTCGGGCTATTGGGGGTGCAAACAAATATTGAGATCACTTGAGGAGATAATCTTTACAAAAAAAGCCAAAATAGGAATCATCGGCCTCGGTTACGTCGGCCTTCCGCTCGCCATGGAGTTCTGCCGGGCCGGGTACGAGGTATTTGGTTTCGATACCGATCCGCAAAAAGTGGAGGCGCTCAGGGAAGGCAAGTCTTACGTCTTGGACGTACCTTCGGAGACGGTGGCCGCGGCCGTGCGGGAAGGGCGTTTTAAGGCCTTCACCGAATTCGATCACCTACGGGACGTCGACGCGGTGAGCATCTGCGTCCCCACGCCGCTGAGGAAAACAAAGGACCCGGATGTCTCCTATATTATTGCTGCCGTAGCCGAACTCAAAAAATACCTCCACCGGCAGATGATCGTGGTTTTGGAAAGCACGACCTACCCCGGTACCACCGAGGAATTACTTCAAGCCGAGGTGGAAAAAGCCGGCTTCCGGGTAGGCACCGATATATACTTGTGTTTCTCGCCCGAGCGCGTTGATCCGGGCAATCCGATATATCATACGAAAAACACCCCGAAAGTGATCGGCGGGATCACGCCCGAGTGCACGAGGATGGGTACGCTTCTCTACAGCCAGATAGTGGACAAGGTGGTCCCCGTGAGCTCGGCCAAGGCGGCGGAGATGGTGAAACTGCTCGAAAACACCTTCCGGGCGGTAAACATCGCCCTGGTCAACGAGATGGCCTTGATGTGCGAACGGATGGGAATCGACATCTGGGAGGTTATTGACGCTGCCGCCACCAAGCCTTTTGGCTTCATGCCGTTCTATCCGGGGCCCGGCATCGGCGGCCACTGCATTCCCCTCGACCCGGTTTATTTATCTTGGAAAGCCAAAATGTATAACTTCTACAATCGTTTTATAGAACTGGCCAGCGATATTAACGGAAATATGCCGTATCATGTGGTACAACGTATCGGAGAAGTATTAAACCTGGCGGGTAAACCTATTTCCGGGTCGAAAATATTGTGTTTAGGTCTGGCTTATAAAAAAGATGTCAACGATACTCGGGAGTCACCGAGTTTAGATGTTATCCGTTTATTGATACGGGCCGGTGCCCATGTGGAGTATAGCGACCCCTACGTCCCGGTGTATAAAGAAGGCGGTTTCGAGGTAAAAAGCGTAGAACTTACCCCCGAGACCATCAAAACAGCGGACTGCGTGGTGTTGCTCACCGATCATTCTAGGTTTAACTATCCCCTTATAGCTCAGCATGCACGGTATATTGTCGATACAAGGAACGCCTTCAAGGGAATGGAGCAAAGCAATATCTTCCGTATCGGAACACCCCTTCCGACAGTAGAGGAATGGCAGGAGATGAGCAAGGTAATAGAGCACGCCGCGGTAGCGACCGAAACCCATGCAGACGAGAGAGGGGTCGATGCATTTTGAGTATTTTAGGGCGCTGTGTTGTCACCGGTGGGGCAGGATTTATCGGCTCCAATCTCGTACGTAGGCTTGTCGGCTGCGCCGATGAGGTGGTGGTCCTCGATAATCTCTCTACCGGGCGTATCGAAAATTTAAAGGGGCTGGAGTCTCGGGTTGAATTCGTTCAAGGAGATGTGCGCGATGCCGGTCTTCTAAATAGACTGTTCAAAGGTGCAGAGGTCGTCTTCCATCAAGCGGCTCTACCATCTGTCCCGCGATCCATTCAAGACCCAATAGCCTCCAATGCCAGCAATGTGGACGGTACGCTGAATGTCCTCGTTGCAGCGAGAGAAGCCAAGGTACGACGGGTAATTTTGGCCGGGTCTTCATCGGTCTACGGGAACACGGCGGCTCTGCCGAAAGTAGAAGATATGCCTACCAATCCCTTGTCGCCTTATGCGGTGACGAAGCTTGTAGGTGAGCTTTACGGACGGGTGTTTACACACGTCTACGGATTAGAGACCGTTACACTTAGGTATTTCAACGTTTTCGGACCCCGGCAAGATCCGAACTCCCAGTATGCGGCAGTCATCCCCAAGTTTATTATGAAGATGAGTCGAGGAGAACAGCCGGAGATTTATGGGGATGGTGAGCAATCCCGAGATTTTACTTACGTTGAAAATGTGGTCGAGGCGAACATCCTTGCCGCAACGGTCGAAGGTGTCGCGGGCGAAGTCTTTAACATCGGCTGTGGAGAGCGCCATACGCTGAATGAACTGGTAGAGAAGCTTAATTATCTTTTGGGAACCACGATTGAGCCGAAGTACGGGCCGCCGCGACCGGGAGACGTCCGACATTCTATGGCTTCAATTGAGAAGGCCACCACTCTTCTTGGGTACAGGCCTTTAGTTTCGTTTGATGAGGGGTTACGGAGAACTGTCGAGTGGTTTACGATGACATGTAAAAATGGTGAATTAATAGATTTTAGTCAATATTAACCTGTATCCTTAATGTTTTATTTTGTACTTTCAAACTGTAAGAAAGAATTAATAAGGTGAGGCCAGTTATATGAAGATCGTTCATGTCTGTGTAATTGAACTTACGGCTAAACATTTATGCTTCCTCAATGTGAATACATGCGTTCTTTAGGACATGAAATTGGATTTGTATTTAGTCCGGCTCCCGGAGCAGAAGAGCTTCGCCAGCGCGGTTTTTTTGTAAAAGAAATAAAGATCTCGCGCAAGATAACTCCATTCGACGTAGTCTCTATTTTTAAACTTGCAATGTACTTCCGGCAGGTAAGACCTGATATTGTACATACGCACACTTCAAAAGGTGGAGTTATAGGTCGGATTGCGGCTTATTTAGCAAGAGTGCCCTATATTGTTCATACAATACACGGTTTTCCCTTTGCAGAGGGTCAAGCTCGGGCCAAGTATGCATTTTATGCAGGTATTGAGAAATGGGTGGGCAGGATTACGGATGTACTACTTTCGCAGAGCAAAGAAGACGTTGATACGGCAATCCGACTTGGAATTCTTGCACGGCGTGGAGCACCGGTATATATAGGGAATGGTATAGATGTTACCAAGTTCAACAGAGCGCGATTCACTTCCGTGCGGAAGGCCGAGATACGAAAGTCGCTCGGCATAAAAGACGAACCAATAATTACGATAATTGCCAGATTAACATTGGAGAAGGGTTACGCCGAACTAATTAAAGCCCTAAAATCTTGCGTCAATCTCCCATGGACGGCTCTATTCGTAGGTCCCGATGATGGGGCTAAAAGTATAATCGAGGATATGGTGGCCCAATATGGGCTTATTGGGAGAGTGCGGATGCTCGGTCAGAGAGACGACGTGGATGAATTACTGGCGATAACAGACGTTTTTGTGCTCCCCTCCTATAGGGAAGGGATGCCTAGGTCGGTTATAGAAGCACAAGCCATGGGAGTTCCGGCAATAGTTACTGACATCCGAGGTTGTCGTGAGATAGTTATCAATGGCCAGACAGGAATAATCGTACCACCTCGGAATTCTCTCGAGTTAGGTGAAGCCCTTTCTAGATTACTTCAAGATCCTCAATTGCGCGAACGGCTTGGGAGAGCTGCGGAACATTATGCCCGTACCAGGTTCAGCGAGACATCGGTATTCGAACGTATTGCAGCGGTGTACAAGGAGTTAGAGATGGATTGCCATAGGAAGGGTAAAAGAGCATGACCAAGTTTAACTTAATAGCCATCACCGGCATCACCGGACTTACCGGCAGGTTCCTTATCCCCTGCTTCAGAGAGCTCGGATATCGCGGCCGGTTTAGGTGCTTGGTTAGACCGACCAGCGACACCCGCGGGCTTCCTTTGGACGATGCCACCGAGCTGGTGGTCGGCGACTGCCGGGAGGAGGCGTCTCTTGACCGGCTTTTAGAAGGGGCGGACGCCCTGGTCCACGTAGCGGGGATCGGGACGGCGGAAAACGTGATCGCGGCCTGTAGGCGCATGGGCACAAGACGGGTCGTTTTCGTGAACACCACGGGGATGTTCAGTAAATACAGACAGTATGCCGCCGAGTACCGGCGAATTGAAGGGGAGGTCTTAAGGAGCGGGCTGGATTATACCATCATCCGGCCCACCATGATCTACGGCAACGCCCGCGACCACAACATCCACAAACTCGTGCATGTGGTGAACCGGCTTCCCATCGTTCCGGTGATCGGCAGCGGTAGGGCCCGGCTACAGCCCATATATGCTCAAGACCTCGCGGCGGTCATCGCTAGGGCGACCCTGGAGCCCCGGGCGGTGGGACAAGCCTACAACGTGGCCGGCAAGGAGCCCATCGAGTATCTCGAGCTGCTAAAGTGCATCGCCGCGGCCCTTGGGAAAAGAAGGTTTTTCATCAAAGTCCCCTATCCCCTGGCGCTACTGGCCGGATATATTGCGGAAAAGGCCGGCAGTAGCCTCGTCAATGTAGAACGCGTCCGGCGCATGGCCGAACACAGGACCTTCGATTATTCTTTGGCCAGCAGGGATCGCGGCTTTGCCCCCCGGAGCTTCGAGGAAGGCATCAGACTTGAGATAGCGGCCATGCGGGAGTGCGGACTCATCTGACCCGGACCGCGTTGACCGGAGTCGTGCTCCGTCCGAGAGGTAATGAGTTGCCGAGCAGGCCGGGCCCTGTGGGTCCGCTGAGGTCTTTCGAGAATGTCTTCGAATAACCTGCGGGAGGTAGACACCCCGCATGGGAACAAGGTTCAGACGCTCCACGAGGAAGAGGGCGGTTTTTCAACAGAAACTATGTAGAAACGACACCTAAAATATCTCAACTAAAGGCAAATACTTTTTCTGTTCGATAATTGGTTTCCAAGAGATTAGTATGTAGTATGAATTCTATTGAAATATTCTTCCTATTTAGTTTAAGCTTGAATAATTACTGCTATACATTTTAGATTAATTTTTTAGAAGTTGAATAGTAAAGTAGGATTATCAAATCTAATGACATCCTGCAGGAAAACTATTATGCAGTGCGATTAACTACAGTATGAGTATGCCCAGCCTATTAACCGTAGAGGGTGATATAGTGAAGAAGGTTCTAATTACAGGAGCCAGCGGTTTTATAGGTTCTCGAGTAGCGAGCCGGCTTCTTTCGGATCAGCTAAATGTACGTTGTCTTGTGCACCGAAGCCCCTTCCAAACCCAATACCCTACATCTGACATCATTGTCGGCGACATTAGAGACCCTGATTTGGCTGTTAAAGCAACTAAAGATGTCGATATAGTCTTCCACTTTGCGGCAGCAGTTCATCATAAAGCTACAGAAGAAGAATATTATTCAATTAACGTCGAAGGTACCAGAAACATTGCCAAGGCAGCCGGGGTAAATAACGTACGGCATTTCGTCTTTGCCAGTAGCACGTCTGTATACGGCAAAGGTTCGACAAATTTTAAAGAAGACTCACCTTGTAAGCCCGATACTGCTTATGGTCGCTCAAAAATTATAGCTGAGAAGGCCGTAAAAGATATAGCAGCTGAAACCGGTATGAAACTAACTATTTTACGCTTAAGCACCGTCTACGGAGAAGGCGAACCGGGCAATGTCTCACGCCTGATAAAGGCGGTAGCGAAATATGGTCCTCTGGTACTGGGGAGCGGCGCTAACAGAAAGAGCATGACCTACGTCGAGAACGTGGCAGCGCTCTGTAGTAGACTTATCAAGTGGTCGGGGTCCGGCGGCGTCTCTATCCTGAACGTTGCAGACCCTGAACCATACAGACTCGACGAAATCGTGGCGGCCATTGCCTCGGCCCTCAACAAGTCCGGTCCGCTCATTAGGGTTAATCAGCATCTTGCTTTGGCCGGTAGTTGGGGCCTTACCGCGGCCGCAAGGCTGTTTGGACGTAAAAGCCCTCTGACGCCTGAACAAGTGAAAAAGATTACCGAAGATGCGGTATGTGACGTAACGAAACTCCGAGAAGAGGTTGGCTTTGTGGCCCCAATTCTCTTGGAGGAAGGTATTAGGAGGACCGTGGCCTGGTATAGGTCCAAGGGTGAAATCTAAAACGGACACACTCCCTATTTCTCAGGCGTTTAAACCACTTGGTGATCCCGGTAAACAGTTTGTTATCGGCAGGGATGGGAGGTATACCAAATTGAGTCCGGAAATTATATGGATCGTGGCCGTTGCGTTCTTGGTGTCATACGGCCTTACCGGTGCCATCCGCCGATATGCCTTACATCACGGCATCATCGACGTTCCCAATTCTAGAAGCTCCCATACAGCACCCACCCCCCGCGGGGGTGGACTAGCCATGGTGGTGGTGTTTTTAGCCTCTCTTCTCCTATTGGCCCTCCAGGGCGCGGTTGGCGCCAAAACGGCCGTCGCCCTCATCGGCGGCGGTCTCCTTGTGGCCGGCGTCGGCTGGCTTGACGACCGGCGTGGCCTGCCCCCGGGAACGCGGGCCGTGGTCCAGGGGCTTGCCGCCTTGTGGGCCTTGAGCTGGCTCGGCGGCCTCCCTTCACTCGACCTCGGGATAACCCGCCTCTTTCTCGGTCCGGTCGGGTTTCTCCCGGGGCTTCTCGGGATCGTCTGGTGCATTAACCTCTACAACTTCATGGACGGCATCGACGGCCCGGCCGGGGCCGAAGCGGTCACCGTGGCCGGTACGGCCGCCCTGCTTCTCGCCGGGAGAAAAGCCGGGCTCTTTCCCGTCGCCGGGGCCACCGGGACCGCGGCGGAGGCGGCCGGTATAGCGCTTGTCGGCGCGCTTCTTGTTCCCGCGGCGGCAGGTTTTCTGGTCTGGAACTGGCCCCCGGCCAAAATCTTCATGGGCGACGTGGGGAGCGGCTTTCTCGGCTTTACCTTCGGTACCTTGGCCGTGGCCTCCGAAAACTCCGGCGCGTTGCCCCTTCAGGTATGGGTGTTGCTCTTAGGGGTCTTTGTGGTGGACGCCACGGCCACCCTCTTGCGGCGGATCCGGCGCGGGGAGCGGTGGACCGAAGCCCACCGGACCCATGCCTACCAGCTGGCGGTCCAGGCCAGATGGACCCACAAGCAGGCCACCCTGGCCGTGTTGGGCATAAACCTCCTCTTGGGCCTTTTGGCCGCGGCCGCCTGCCTCTGGCCCCGCGCCTTGCTCTTGGTCGTGGGGCTCGCCGGGACCGCCTTGGTCTTTTTTTGGGCAAGGGTGGTGAAGTCCTGCGAAGCGCACCGCCGGTCCCGGATGGAGGAGGGCATCAGAGAGGCGGCCGCTGCCTCTTCCTCTCAACCCCCGGCTTCCTTCTGAAGTAGTTCGCCTCGCATACGACGGAAGGAATTCGGCTACCGCGGCGGCGAGTACCCGGTCACCGAGTTGTTGGGCCGGACGAGCATCGCCATCCCCTTCCACAACAACCTGACGCGGGAAGAGGTCGAGTACGTGGCGGAGGTGTTGGCGGGGGCCGTGGGGTAGATAGGCGTTAAACCCTGATTTCGAAAACCCTAATCCCACGTGAAGTATAACGGCGCTTTCGAAATTCGGGTTAAAATTATGGTTCCAAAAGCAGGATTTTGCTCACCAAAGACGAATTAGATTAACAAACATATGTTCTACGTATAGGGGCGAACAAACGAAAAATTTAACACCGGAGGCGAAGAAATTATTGAGGGTAAAGCGGTCTCATGAAATAAGAGACCCTATTCACGTTTTCATCCGTCTTGACTCGGACGAACGTGAAGTGCTGGATTCCCCTTATGTACAAAGGCTCCGGTATATTCACCAACTTTCCTTGAGTTATCTTGTTTATCCCGGGGCGACCCATCGCCGTTTCGAACATTCCCTGGGTGTAATGGAAGTGGCTACACGGATTTTTGATGTGGTCACCAATCCGAATAATCTTAGCGATGAAATAAGGCATCTACTTCCGGAGATTATTAAGGAGCGAAATAAGCCATGCTTTCTGGCTTGAAGCGCAAAGCCCTTTTACTTTCCCTTGTGGACGCCATGGAAAAACAGGGAAGTTGGTGCGGGGAGACCCATATCCAAAAATGCTCCTATTTCCTCCAGGCTATGCTCGGCGTCCCCCTGGGGTTCGAGTTCATCCTTTATAAACACGGCCCCTTCTCCTTTGATCTGCGCGATGAGCTTACCGCCATGCGTGCCGACGCCTTCCTGGCCGTCCGGGTGAAGGATACTTCTTACGGACCGACCCTTTCTTTTACTCTGGGCCCGAACCATGAAGTCCTGAGTCGGTACGGTCAGGAGGAGGTTACCCGGTATGGGCGGCAGATTCTTTTCGTTGCCGAACATCTTGCCCCCAAAGGAGTCGCCGAGCTGGAGCGGCTCGGCACGGCCGTTTTCGTCACCTGCACGGAAGGCGCGCATGATGCCGAAAAGCGGGCAAGAAGGATCCACGAACTGAAACCCCATGTAAGCCTAGAAGAAGCGCGGGCGGCCGTGGAAACGGTCGACGCCCTGCGCGCGGAGGCGGCGAAGGCGGGGGTGATATAACTCACCCCCAATCCCCCACCCCCTTGGCATAGAAGGTCTCTCTTGAGGGCTCATCCTCCCCCTTAAGGTCTTCCTCTGTTGGCGAAAGCTCAGCATCTTTATCCTTACCCCGGGAATTATAAACCCTATATGCATATACCAAAGCAAAGCTCACCAGCACTATATATACGTGGGCATAGAGGGCATTCATGGTCTTTTTAGGGGGGTTCACAGGGCCATTTGTGAGAAAGACCTTCATCTTGTCCGGAGCATAATCGTGATTCTCCCATTTCTTAACCACAATAGCATTTATAGGCTTTGGGGTATACTCCTTTAATCAGATTCCAAGGCAGATTAACTCCTGAAAGCATTGTTTTGGAGATATATTCGACGTAGGGGGTCCCGTACTTTTGGAAGATATATCCAAATATGAGGTTCTTTTAATCCAAGATTACTTAAGATTATAGCAATTATCCCCTCGCATAGAAACCGAACACTTCAACACTCCTTGGAGAATATTGCCTGCTTATATCAAAAGCCCATGTCTGGAGGGAGGATGGCATTGACAAAACTCAACTGAGGGTCCAGGGTACCTAACATTTCATCATCACATCCTAAAAAATAGTTTTCCAACCATATAGTAGCATATTTATCCCATAAAATATTATCTAAAGATCTCGTCGAATATATCAGCGATAATACTTCATCCATTTTCAAATCTACTATTACGAACATATGACTGGTATATCAAGGGGGTTTTTAAACAGTCTCCTAGGCGCTGGCCCTAGTAGTAGCAGTCTCTGTTGGGACCGGAGGGGGTTCTGGACGCACAGAAGGCTCGCAGAGCCGTCAAAATGACCGGGTAGGTATAAAATACCCGGCGTTTTTCGTGGCCTTATAGGGCAAAATGGAGGCTTTGGAGAGGGTATTTTTGGGAACAGTAAAACTTGATGATAAAGCAGAGTCTAACCACTACGCCAAAGCCCCACTCTACATCAACAGGCCGGGAAAGTCAGGTGTAGTACCTGGCGTGGTTTTCCGAATAAGTTCGTATAAAGAATTGCCGTATCATGCCGAATTAACGTAATATGACAGGCAAATATGTCGCCGGCGCTTTAAGGAGGGGTTAGACTTGAAAACCAATCAGGTTGTGGTTTTGGCAGTAGCGTGTTCGCTGGTTTTGGTGCTGGGCATTGTCGGTACGTGCTTTGCGGTTCTACCATCTGATACTGCAACCGGTATATATGACGCTGTCTTCTCCTCAAATATAATAAACGCCTTCCCGGAGCTCAATCTCTCGACCGAGGTCATTCAAGAGCTCCGATCAAAAGGCATTGGGTGGGGCGAAATCACACTCGCCGCGAGTCTTGCATCTTCTTCAGGCAAAACCCTGGATGAAGTGATAGCCATGGCTGATTCGGAGCTTGGCTGGGGGAAGATAGTAGAGGAGCTTGGCGTGGACCCAAAGACTCTTGGCCATGGAGTAGGCGAGGTCATTGAAAGTGCAAAAGACGGGCGTGTTGATAAGGATGCTCTCGAAAATGCCGCTATCTCAGACTTGCTTGCTTCCAATTTCGGTCTTGAGGATTCTGAGGTTGCCGCTCTTGCCGGGTCAGGAATCAGGAAACAGGACGTCCTCATGGCACTTTCGGCCGCTGCAATCACGGGTGATGCAGGCACATTTGAGAAGGCCCTCGTATTGCGCCAGGAAAGCCGTAACTGGCAGGATGTTTCTGAGGCCGTCGGTATAGACCCCAAGGGCGCAAGGGACATGGGGACAGTTATGCAAAGGAGCGAAATCAAGGAGCAGCTCAAGGAGCAGCTCCGCGAGATGGTAAATGAGCTCCAAAAAAACCAGAAGAAGAGTCAGGAGAGCGCTGACACAGAGTTAAATAGCAGCGAAACCACAGAAGGCTCCGGTGACCAGACTCTCGATGAAGATGACAATGATAATGACAATGCCCAGAAGCAAGAGACCATTGATGACGACAAGGACGACCAAAACAAGAACGACAAAGACGATCATAGCAAGCATGACAAAGACGACACAAAGCCCGAAAAGGAGGAACACAAGAGCGATCCCGGTAAAAGGGAAAGATAAATAGACAGGATACGGCCACCCAGACCCCTGCGAGGGGCACTACCTCTAGCGAGTGCGCTGCGGCCGGCGGGCCAACCGGAGAGGCTCTTGTCCGGCCGCAGCTACCAGTATCACGGGCTCCGGGTGGCACACCGAAGGCCAAGGCAATTTCTAGCCAGCCTCAGAAGATTAAAGGCCAAATTTCTTCACTTCGATATGAGCAGCACAGATATGAGCAGCACACGACCGCACATAAACCTCAAGTTTTTAAACAGCCTACTAGAGCTATCTGCGTAAGTGTTCCCTATCCGCCCCACTTAGTCTTTACTTGAAACCACGACCCGGGGTAGGTTCTAAACGAGGCTTAGTAGGGGATGAACACGGTAAGAGTTTCACGTTCGCTTCCACAAAGACTCGATAAGCATGATCCATAGCCCGCAAGATAGTTGAAATAGGTGGACGCATCAGTCCGTCCCATTTCCTCAGGTATGAACCGGGTAGCACGTTCAGAAAACGTCTGATCAACGACTCAAGCGATGCTACAGAATCTTACGCACTCCCGAGCATGTTTGTAAAGCCTTCCAAGTCTGCTTAACGTGTTGCCAGTTGCTTCACAAGGCTATATAATCCTCCTACCGATCGCATCATAGGCCTCGATTTTACACCGCGCTGCTGGACTCTCAGGGTACTCGCTTCTGAGCAAAGTCCAGATCATCTCGTCTCTCAGCTCACCACCGCGTCCTTGAACACGTTGCCTGAGGGTAGCCTCATGGGTGAATCCCAGCTTTCTAGGAATTGCAGCGCTTCGAATATTCAACGGATCGCAGTGAATCTCCACTCGGTTGACCTGGTTCACCTCAAACGCCACCCGCGAAAGTGCAGCTGCAACCTCAGTTGCCAATCCACGATTAATGCAGTCAGCTCGTATCCAGTAGCCTATCTCAAGGGCCCCTTGCCCGAGTCGCGTGTGCAGACCAGTTCCCCCGAGCACCTTTTGCTCATCAAGATCAAAGATTCCGTATGCGAAGTCCTGGCCTAGGTCGAACCTTCCTCTGAAGCCTCGGAGTAGCTGAACCTTGGCATCTATCTCGGTAGGCTCCTGTTCCGCCCACGACATCCACGGCCGCAAATGATCCAGACTGGAATCGATGGCCTCCTTGAGCAGAACGGCGTCAGTCGGATTCCAACAACGAACTATTGTCCGTTCAGTTCGTATGCGATAAGCTAGACCACTTCCTGAAACACTCACTGCCCTCACCCCCGCTTCGCCGATCATTAGCCTACGTCGCGTGTGATACCCGAAGCTCCAAACTCTCGATAACCTCTAACAGCTTCTGAATACTCCCCACACCGGATACTGTCTACATTGGCCCTCACTTCCCGCACAACACCCCGTGAGGAAGATAAGATAACATCAGTGGACGATCGCCCTCCGAATAGCAGCCTCTAGAGCTTCGGGTTCATCAGTCCCGATCCGATATGTCTTCCCCGTCTTCATAACAATTTCAACCGCATCAAGACCAGAGACGCTGAAGAGCCAGCCATGAGGGATTAAGCGGATTCCCCACCCATAGTACCAGGGATTCCTCACCCTCCTGCATGACTCAATGTCACTCAGCCTGAACCTTTTTCGGACAATCCCTGCTCCGAACCGAATCTCGAGGGTATCTTGATCTACGACTACAGTCAAACTGCCGAAAAACACCAGGCTGACGGCCAAGATGGCGAGGACAGCTAGAGCTACCCAGTTAAGTCCCTCCATGTACATGATAAGCGCAATGAGTATGCACAAGGCGATTACAAGAACTACCGTCAAGTACCCTATTTGCCTGTGTCTATAGAATTCACTCATGTTTTACCTCCATGGCACCCACTGTCGGGAATCTGTTGGCAGCCACCGATGAAAGCAACCGCCGTCCGTTATCAAGATACTTCTGTGGGGAATGATCCGGAACCTGCCGCAAAGACCCTAATGATTGGCGCTGGGTTTGGTTGCTCGAAGGGCGTTTGCGAGCTGACAATAGATGGGTTCGAGTTCCTGTCGTTTGGACAGGTTTGGACAGGTATATCCGCAAAATCTCTTCGAGAAGAGCAGCGTCTATAATATTACATAGGCCGACGGGAAATCAGGCTTGATGCCGTTGAAGGATACCGTACATGCGCGGCCGACATGCGTGCCAAGCTGCTTTATCCACTCATCTCCCTCGAGTCTGGCACGAACAGCCTGCTCCTCATCGCTTAACCTCTTAGCCTTGAGCTCGTCAAGAACCTCCTCTAGGGTTCGGTCGGCCTTGCGTTCCTCTGCCCACGCCACGAAGCTGAGATCGTCCATATGCAGGCACGTGTGGAAATTGCCACTATCCTCTTACTGGAAGAAAGAAACGGCAATAGATGCCCGCATTCCGGTACTGGCACGTTAGCTTTCCCCAGGCTTCAACCCGGTCAGGTGCAGCGAAGCTGCTTCGGGCCAGCTTGATCACGATTCTTGTGCCGCCAGCGAGTTCGACTATATAGATATATAGATGGGGCGAATATCCTTACCCGCTGAATCTGTCAGTTAGGCAGACAAACGACCAGCGAATTACGACCGCCAGTACCGCGTCCGATCAGTAACGGAACCGTTCCGAACCGACCATGACCTCTCCACTAATGTGTTCACCGGTATATTGCCGTCTAATCTCAATGAGATTCAATACATCATAACCACGCTTTCTAAGAAACGCGATTATGGCTGCGTTATTCGGATGGACCCAGTTGTATACCGTATCCGAGCCAAGTTCCTCTGCAATGGCCTCTGCATACTCGTAAAGCTTGGAGGCTACTCCCTTCCGTCTAAACTCCGGCACAACATACAGCGACTCTGCCCAGACGACATCGCCGTCGATACGGCAGGCTATAAAACCTATAAGACGGCCCTCATCTGACTCTGCTACCGCCAAACGAAAACCCTTTGCTCGATAGTCAGCCAACTCTGCAGAAGCCGCGTTCAAGTCGGCGTCTATCTTTCGCTGCTTCAACGCCGCAAGCTCGACGCGAAACGCTGCAATCAAAGGTACTAACTGTTTGTCATCACTATCAAGTGCACTGCGGACTATCACTCACCACCACCCCATCTTACTAGCGCTTCAACCGCTTGCTATCAGCGCCTCTGCCGCGCACAAACCAGTGCAGCAACGGCGGCTGGGACTGTCACCGAAGCGACGAACATACCTAATACGGCAACTTGCCAGATTGGGATAGAGATGCTGCTGCCGAGGCGATGAGCCCAGTACCCCATTACGTATTTTGTCGCAACATATTTTGTCGCAGCGCCTCCAACAAAAAGAATGCCCCCAATAGCAATTATCTGAAAACGGGCCGTCTGTCCCTCGCACAGTTAAGCCGTAGATGCCAACCGCCCTCAGCCAGCGTGTACCAATGTCGCCTTTCGATGCTAGGATTCCGCCACCACCCGTCCACTAGGTACGCTCATCAGGCGTGCGATTAGCCAACTGTATTTCTGAGGTCGATCACAAACAGAGTGGAGTGTCATCACCGCGATTGATCGACCTCAAGAAATCGCCAAGTGCAAAGAATCCAGAAAATCTCTGACTTTCTCGGCGATTCCGTCCCGAATCTCCCTGAACTTCGCCATTATTTCTTCTTCTGATCCAGTTGCCTTAGCTGGGTCATCAAAACTCCAGTGCAACCGTTTCACCGATGGCGGCGTTATCGGACAACGCTCTCGGATTAACTCCATGAGCTTCTAGTCCGGCGCTATAGACTTCCACTTTATCTCCGCCTAGCGCTTTAGTCAGCCCCTCAGCCATCTGACTTCTACAGGAATTGCCTGTGCACAAGAACATGATTCGAATCGGTCTCTTGTCCATAGCTTATACCTCCGTTTCTTGATTTAGCATGGGTTGGGTCCTGTCTAGACTTGCACGTTGCTACAACAGGATTCTGCTCTAAGCTCCTCGCCCTAGTCAATTCGTTTTCGAACTCAGGGATGGTATCTGGATCAGCGGACAAGAATCTACCGACCGACGGTTCAGCCATGTGTTTCTAACAGACACTCCCCTACGAGCTTAGAGTTTTGGCAGCAGTCGCCTGGCCGAAATCCTAAACTTAACAACTCCGTCTGGACAGACTATCTCCATTTCGTGCTCTCCCGCACCACCAAGGTTTCTCAGATCGCCACCGCTTCTCACGGCTTCAAAGATCGGAAACACTTTCAGCATGGACTTGGAGCAGAAGTCCTCCGGGCAGCCGTATCTGCACCGGAACACATCTCCAGGCTCATATCCCATCCTGCAATTGAGCGGTCGGTTGTCCTTGGCGACCGACGTGACCTCGATTGTGAACTCCCACTCTTCATCATACCATTTCTTCATCTTCTCACCCCGTTTAGCTGCCGAGGAAGCACAGCTCTAAGCCATTAGAGACACCAGCCCATCGGCAGGTAGCGTTTGCCCAGAAAGGCACAACCGCTCGCACGTTCAGACCGTGTTCTGGAGCACCTGACGCGCAATGCGAAATATGTGAACAACGTGCTGCTAACAGATTCTGCGTCACCCATGGATTCCCTACTGTGATTTGGCATGCAGCGAGGAAACGAAGAGAGATGTGCTAGGCCAATGCCTGTAGTCAATATGGATCCTATTACCGAATTCTTTTTAATATTACCACATTCCGGCAGGAAAAGACATCACATCCCAGAATATATCTAATTAGAAAACCATAAGAAGGGTTGAACAATGCGGTCGAAGCTGTTATCAATCCTCACTCGAATACTTCTACTACCGATCATGCCCTGCTTTATGTGGGGACCAGTGACACACCCATACATCGCGTATGAGGCCTATCGGAAAGTCAAAGAGGACCCTAAACTAGCAAGTAACCCCGAGATCATTACAGCAATCGATCATCACAAGGAGACGTATATCTACGCAGCCAACAGCCCGGATGCCATTGCGACGAACCACGTTCTGTTTAACATTATCATCTATGACTACGCCCATAACAACATGCCAAATGAGCCTAAAGGGAATCCCATGTTTGGATATCGACTAGTTGCCAAGGCACTCGAACGATTAAAGCGAGCGCCGAAGAATGATAGATCCAAGTATGAAAAGGAACTCGCGTTTGCGTGTGGATGGTTAACCCACCAGGTTTCTGACTGGATTGCTCACTACAAAGAGGTGGAAAGACCGATTGGGCCGGGCCTGACCGACAACTTCTATGGCTATGCGAATTCGCATCAGGTCTTAAGCCCATACTTCCATGAGGACATCCTCACAGCTAAACGTGAGATTGAGCATGCACTAACAGAGACTCTCCATGATGCCCACATCATGTTCAGTGATAGGACAGGCCTATTTGGGCCAGGTCAAGTGAGAGTGGAGCTACCGACCGAGAAAAAGGATAACCTAATCTCTATAGTCTCTGAGACATTCGGTGAATTCGGTTGCAGCAAGATTCCCTCGGGGCATCTGCCCAAACTCAAAGAGGACTTCGATATTGTCATCAACGGCATCCAATCGGGCGTTGTCTTCGCAAAGGCTATGCAGCCGGGACTTGAGCAAATTGCTAGGGAGTTTGCGGAGAGCAACCGGATCTATATTGATGAGTCAATCGATAGGGTAGTTGACAAGGTATTGTCACTCACCGAAGAAGAGATCATCGAAGAATCAAACAAGATGCCACCAAATCGCGACTCAGTAAGAGCGACTTCTGTTGTCAGTGCTAAGCCAGAGTCCCTAATCCACAAGTTGGCCTTCAGCTTAGGCAAAACAGTGACGCCGGTGATAGTCGACACAGTCTTTGGAAGTCCTGTGGTGACGCTCAAGTGGGACCTACCTGTCCTCGGTGACAAACGCGACCCGAAGATTCAGATTCATCTCGGAGACAGGGTGCGCAAGCTGTTGCCCAGTCTCATCACGAGATTCGGTGGAAGGTCCGAATCCGTCCGAGCCTTAGTCAACTTCGCAGCCAAACTGCTATCTTCCTCCGACGAGATACTGAAACAAGCGCGCGACGCGTATTGCACCGGGCTTCGCCCTGTAACAAGCCTTGATGTAACACGTGATCCATTCGAGCCGGAGGACGACGACTCTGTTCTTATACGGATGATCAATGAGGGGATAGTAAGGATCAGGTTCACTCCAGCCAAGCGAACCGATAAAGACAGCACACAGTACTTGCTTGATCCCGACACAGCCGTTATCCGGATCAACGGGTACCAGTTGGGCGAGCAAAGCGCTCCATTTACCGCAGAGCGCAGGTGGGATGAAACTGGAGAAATCCTAAAATACGAGATACGACTCAATCAGGCTCGACTTGGAAACTGCGTCCATCTATTCGCCGACATCAAAGACAAGCGCGGAGAACACTCGCAGTACATCGACAAACAGATAAAGCTCGGGTAGGTCGCTACCGTTTAGGACACAAGGCGGCCCAACTACCTATGGCATTCGGCCAGCCATCTCGGCTCGAGCGAAACTGGTCCAGCGTCATCGAGTCTGTCTGACGACCGATCCTCGCTGCGTAAAGGTCTTCTGAGCTAGCCTTCTTGGACAACGCGTCGTACCACCTATCTGGTCGTACCACCTACCTATAAGAGGTCCTGCACCTCGTGATCGCCCTTCCATCACTTTGGCTGCTAAGTACGTTTAATGAGCCAGATCACGAAGTGAGTTGTCAAACCCTTTCTTTACCAACTCCATCTTTACAGAGATGTGAGCGCTGAAGAAATTGTGGAGGCTGCAGTCGCAGCAGGTGCAGGCGAATTCATCAGGAAGCTTCCGAAGTCGTCTGCGCCACCTGATTGACAGAGGCATCCGGATCGCCCATCTCCTTCTAAAAGGGTGTGCCTTGACGATGCGGACCACGAGTGCTCTCAATTCAGTTGACCCCGGAAGGGGAAAGCAATAGAATCTATTTTGAGCTCGCCAAGCAGTGCCTTTTTGATGAGAGGAGGCTTATGATGTACGCAGAAAACATTCAGGCCCTGGTCGTCGTCATTAGCGACCCAGACAAGCTAGAGCAGGTCCTAGAGGTCCTGCTGGAATGTGAAATACGGGGTGCCACGATTATAGAGACCCAAGGAATGGCGAAGGTACTCTCTGATCACGTTCCCATTTTCTTCGGGTTACGGGGCATGAACCTCAACGAACGCGAGCGCAACAGGACGATCTTTGCCCTCTCCAAACACCCGGAGAAGATTGACAAGGCGTTGGAAAAGCTTTCTACAATGTTTCACGGCTTTGAAGAGGCTTTTACCGGGATGATGTTCGTAGTTCCAGTCACCAAAGCGATCGGGGTGGGACGGAAGTTCCGACAACAAGCAAGCGAATAGAAACTGACATCGTTAGATAGGAGTTTTGGCAATGAACATGGTGCTCTATTTAGGCCTGATTTTACTGGCCGGTTTCACCGCTGGTAAGCTCATTAACTACGTCAAACTGCCGGCCGTCACCGGCTATCTGGTTATAGGTTTGCTGTTAGGTCCATCGCTTCTTGGTCTAGTGACCTCGGAAACTATCACTGCACTGACACCGATCAACACAGTTGCTTTGAGTATCATTGCCTTCACAATCGGCGGCGAGTTCTCCTTTTCCCAACTGAAAAAGTGCGGAAAGAGCGCCATCTTGATTGCGATCTTCGAGGTGCTGGGTGCGTTTGCCTTCGTCACCGCCACCTTATATTTCCTACTCGGAGTCGAACTCTATCTGGCACTTATCTTTGGTGCGATCTCCTGCGCTACCGCACCTGCCGCGACAATCTTGGTACTTCGCCAGTATAAGGCAAAAGGGCCGTTGACCGATAACCTCTTGGCGGTGGTTGCGATTGACGACGCCCTTTGTTTGATAGCGTTTGGTATAGCCATGGCATTCGCCAAGGTGCTATCTGGAAAGGTCAGCGGAGGGTTGGCGGCCATGATCGTCTCTCCACTCTGGGAACTACTTGGCTCGCTTCTCCTAGGTGCAGTTACTGCAGTTGTCCTCTTACTGATCACTACTCGCCTTAAGGAACTACCTGACAGACTAGTGGTCGTCCTAGGAGTGCTTTTCGCCCTGGCTGGGACCGCCGAACTGCTTCAACTCTCGTCTCTGTTGGCTTGTATGGCTATGGGCTGCGTAGCAGTGAGCATTCTTCCCGGAGAAACCGACCGGCTATTCAGCATGGTCAAATCGGTAGATACCCCTATCTACGTTCTCTTTTTTGTTCTGGCCGGAGCCAATCTGCAGCTAGGGTTGCTAGCAAAGGTTGGCGCCATCGGGGTAGCCTATATGATCAGTCGGGTACTTGGGAAAATGGCCGGAGCCGCTTTGGGTGCCAAACTCGGTCAAGCACCGTCCACCGTGCTGAAGTACTTGGGCTTAGCCCTAGTCCCGCAGGCTGGAGTGGCGATTGGCGTCACTCTGGTAACACAGCATGAATTTCCCGAGGTTGCTAATCTGGTTACGACCGTCATTTTGGGTTCGGTCGTAGTTTACGAAATCATCGGACCCTTCTGCTCAAAAGTGGCGATCACAAAAGCCGGTGAAGTAGGCGGTATTGAGGGCCACCGGCTGTCGACGCAGTCGATGTGACAGCGGCAGCCCTACTTGGGCACCACTTCTTCATATCCAGTCTAAGGCTCTTGCGTAAGGGGCGGCAGTCACCCACTCGCCCACTGCCAGTGCTGCCGCGACTCCAACAGTCTCAAGGCGTGGGGGTAACCTGGCGGCGAAGCGCTGCTCGGATGACATTGCGAAAGACCGGGTAGCCACCAATAATGATAGGAGCTATGCCGATAGGCGGTGGAACAGTGTCATTCAGTCTATCAAAAAGACATCGACGATGCCGCGCATACCATGAATGAAGCTAGCCCCTGGCATAGGGCTAGCTTCGTCCAAGCTGCGATATCCCACTGAGTCGCGATTTCCGGCAGACTACTATCTACAGAGTTCCAGGCTTTCACCCTAAAGACATTGTCCATGCCGGACATACGGTAGAAGAGGGGCGGGGCGAGTCTGCCCCTAGTCTACTTCGACAATCCTTCGAGATGACTTGATATGGGGCTTCAACACCTCATAGGGTCTCATCATCTCATGGTCCTCGTGCTCCAGGATGTGGCAGTGCCACGGATAGACTCCTGCAAAGTCGCCAAAGCGAGCGATGATCCGGGTCACCTCTCCTGGATTTGCTCTGACGGTATCCTTCCACCCTCGCTCAGTCACCTCAGGCCCAGACCGTTCTCCGGTATAGATCACCCTTCCCGTTCGTTCGAATTCTGCTACATCAAACGGCTGCCTGTCGAGGACTTGGAACCGGACAAGGTGAAGGTGAATCGGATGCGTATCCGGCGTCGTGTTCACGAAGCCCCAGATCTCCACAGTGTCGAGAATCGGCTTCTCGCTAATCGGGTCGCTCCATCTTCTGTCAGTCAGGAGAAGCATAAGACGGCCAAACTGATCGGTCCTCTCTACCAAGGCCAAGTTTCTGGTGCGGACCGCGTCCTCCTCCGTAAGCCACTCGATCGACGTTATGCGATCAGGGATGACGGTGGTGTCCTTACCTGACAGTGGCAGCGTGACTCTGAACTGCATTATCTCTCTGGTCTCTGGGAACATGACCTCGGTGCCGCCTGGCATGAACGGTGTCGGAGCATCGTTAGTCATCAAGATAGTCTGACCTTTGTACGGTGAGAAGTCGACGATGATATCGAGCCGCTCTGCCGGCCCCAGGATCATCTCATTCAGGAGAACGGGCTGCTCAATGAATCCTCCATCGGTACCAATCTGGTAGACTGGAACGGTTCGTCCATCACTGAGTTTCAATTGTGTTCGGTAGAACCTTGAGTTCGACCCGTTGAGTACCCGGAATCTGTACTTCCGAGGCTCTACTTCCAAGTATGGCCAGGCTTTGCCGTTGACCAGTATCGTGTCCCCGAAAAACTCAGGTACTATCGACGGGAATGGCAGTCCATCGACGGCCCCTGCTCCGGAGTCGGGCCCACTTGGGTAGGCCAGAGAGCCATCCGGGTTAAACGATCTGTCCTGGATCAGCAGGGGGATCTCGAATCTGCCCTTGGGGATGTTCAATTCGTCTTCGATGTTGTCCCTGATCAGGTAAAAGCCGGCCAAACCTGCATAGACATTCAAACGCGTGATGCCTAAGGCATGGTCATGGTACCACAGCGCAGTTGCAGGCTGGATATTCGGATAGTCGTAGACTCTGGTTGAGAAGAAGGGGCCAGTCTGCCTGAAGCCATTGGTAAACCACGCCTCTGGGTGACCGTCACTGTCTGGGGCTACGTTGGCTCCGTGCAGATGGACTACGGTTCTGACCGCTGGGTTGGGCGGCTCAGCTCCGTGTATGGTAGTGTCGACGGGCAACAGGTGCCGGTAGACGGGGAGCTCGTTTTTCCACTTCACCCTTACGTGCTCGCCACTCCTTACCTCGAATGTTGGTCCAGGATAGAGGCCCTCATATCCCCATACTAGAGTAAGGGGAAGGTCCCTGTGGGCTTTGTGAAGAGTCGGGCGCATAGCCACCTCGTAGTAAGTGACACCGCCTTTTCTGCGCTTGGGCTGAAGGACGCGCGGCAGTGGCAGAGGATCTACAAACTTCTCTAGTGGCATACTGTGTCTACATCCTTATGTCTGGAAGGAATCCATCACATGGTACTCGCTTGAGGTCGCAAATGATACAGGCGATCGTAGTTACATACACGGGACGACCACGCAAGATGCGGGCCGTACGGAAGTCCAACTATAGAAAGAGGGGGCAATGCTCCCTGAGGCCTCGCTAGATGAGAACTCTGTCTACAGTCACACTGCTCATCCAGGTGATATCCGGCGACCGGACTCACGATCCCGCATTGTGGCTTGGTCGCTACCCTGGGTGGCTGAGACGGGAAAGCTACGCTGCAAGGGCTATGATATGAGCCGAGTGTAGCAGTACTCCATCGGAGTCCTCACTGCCGCAACCCAAATATCCAGGTCACCCACATTGTAGGGAATGGATATGTCATGGCGCCCGTTGCTCTCGAAAAAGAAGATCTGCCCGCTGTTCGAAACGGCCAGGTCCAGACCTAGATCACAGTAGTCGCCTGTGCCTCCAATCCCCTCAGCGATCCGGACAGCAAGAGATCTGAGGCTGCCAATAACATCAACTGCTTTATCGCCGAAGAGGAACTCGAGCACGGGCAAGGCTGGGACCACGCGGACTCTCACTGAGCCCTGCACATCGGAGATGATCTTGGCATACGTTCCGGTAACCTGCCACGCACCCGAGGCCCCGCGCTGAGTGATGAGTCTCAGGTCAAAGGGATCGCCTTGGACTTCCGCGACTGGGGGTGCCGACTGAACGAAGTACCTATGCTTGCTGGAGATGAGCCTCTCCACCTCCTCATAGACCAGGTCGGGATCGGTAGTCGGGAGCACCCTTCTCTGCTGAACCTGCCGTCCATTCGTATCAAACTTCAGTACGGTAGTGTTTGGAGTTCTCCGGACCTCTATCATCCCATTCCTGTTATAAGAGACCCTACGCTTCACGTAGACAGAGCCCTCTGAGTAGAGCGCAACGAATGTACGATGGCTTAGCTCCCCGAAGGCCGGTATAGCAGGGCAAATGGCCGGGTCGCGGGCGAGCAGCCGGTTGACCGCAAGCTTGTCAAAGTGGTTAATCTCATTGAGGAGCACAGAGCACCCGCAGTCCCTCACCCACCCGCGCAGGCCAATGGCAGCTGTGAGGGTCATGGGCTCCCTGTGTCGGATCACTCTTGGAATCGGTCGCACCACGGTTTCGTCGCTGGAATAGTTAGGGCCGATCAGTCGACAGCGGACAGTCAGCGCCCGGCGGTCTATATCCCTATGGGAAAAGGCACATACGTCTATGCAGAGATCCCGCGATATCCTGGAGAGCAGTGCGACAAGGCTTCTGCCCCGCCTGATCCGCTCATGGGTGGTGAGATATCCTATCACCCCTCTGCTACGCATCTTCTGACCTCCGTCTCGGCGCCATAGACGCACCTCAGGGATACCGACACCTTGTCCGCCGCCGCACCGGGGAAAGAGCGGAGGCGGGAAGGGACCGATCAGCGGTCGGTGAGGCAAGCCACGACGGCAGGCTGGTATGGCGGCGAGTCAGTAGGTCGTCGCCAACGGCTCCTTCCACCTGCCCCGCCCCCGACACGCTAGATAAGGTCACAGCAACGTCGGCCTCGGCGCCGATAGCGCCCACCGAGGTGTACTGTCCTGTGATGCATGACTGTAGGACCGTCGGGTTCTCGGGGAATAATGGCACGAGCATTCACCGCTGCCTGAGCTAGGTTACACTGCATAATACTCGGAACTGCCATTGATGTGACTAACCCTGGGGCTCAGCGCTGGCCTTCCGCTTTCACTGAGTCTGTCCGCTGAATGCAATCTGTCAGGCCTGAACCCTAGCAGCTATCTGTACTAACTCTTAGACTACAAAGAACCGTCCAAATGCTTAGAAAGGAACCTTCCCACTTCGGCAAACACCCGAGCGACGAGCGGATAAGTCAAACCTGCTTCTTTTCCCTGTGTTGGCAGCCCTTCTGGATATATGTCGAATAGATGATCGCTGCCTTCTAGAAGCAGAAGCGAATGCGGCACGTTGTGCTTCTCGAGCTGTTTGGCCATCCGAACCGATTCCAGATAAGGCACGTCTGTATCCTTGTCGCCGTGGATAAGAAGAGTCGGCGGGTATGTCTCTGAGACGTGTCGGATCGGGCAAAACGGTTCGACCCCCTCTGGTTCGCTTCTAGGATCAAACCCACAGACAGTTTGCGGCCATAGACCATTCTGACGGCAGTACTTGTAGAATGTATTCCTAGGGAATACCTCGCTGCCGGTAAGGATTCGGTCACCTACAAGTGAATAGGCTTCCCCCGTCTCAATCACTCCAGCTTTCAGGTAGTGCGGATCGGCTCTGTAGTACCAATCAGAAGTAATATCACCGTACCCGTAAAACGATACCAAAGCCTTCGGCTTCGGCTCGAAGCGAACCCCTGCAAGAAGCGCAAGGTAACCACCAGCAGAATGCCCCACAACTGCAGTACGATCCGGGGCTACATCGAACAACCTCGACCCGTTCTCTTGTAGCCACTCATACGCACTCAGTATATCTTCAACGATCTCTGGCAGTTTACTTTCTGGAGCAAGCCTGTAATCGATCGAAATCACCGTATAACCGTGCGAGAGGTAGAACCGCGCTTGGTCATTGGGCAATTGCCGTCGATTGCCGAAGATAAGCGCACCGCCATGGATCCAAAGGATGACGGGCTCCCCCACACTCTTAGGTGCCTTGTAGACATCCAGCTCGATCGCTACACCCTTCACCTGTTTATAGCAGTAAGTTGTCGGCGACACCTCTCCTTGCGCTATCCCGTCCACTACCACAATCCCTCCCCGCTAGCGTCGAACGACAAGATCTGTCTAGTACTTACTCACCACCAAGATCTCGCAGTTCTGACTGAGTCACAGGTCCGCTTGTAGGCCGGGAGAATGGTTCGATCACGAACCCGAGCAGAGACAGTCCAACAACAGAAACTACATTGACCGCCAATGATCTCAAGAGCCCGTACCTTCCGTATATCTCTATCCCAACAACTCCAACTATCCCATCGGGCTTTTCAGCAACGAGAAAGTCATTGATGTGCGCATCGATATCTTCAAATGGGAGTTTCGAATCAGAGAGTAGTCTCTTAATCGCACTTATGTCGTGAGTCTCCGCCTTTCTAATGGCCACATCGTTCATGATATCATCCCTCTACTGCAGTTAAACCGTATTATTACTGCATTAGCCGGACTCGGATGCCGTGGTTTTCAACGAAACTTCGGAAGCCCGCCGTACTGGCGCGACATTTCCAGCAAACCAGAACGAGCTTGTCAAGGCTTACCGTCACTTCGTACAGCTTGGCAAACAGAAAGATGGGGAAATCCACACTTTTGAAGCAAGAACTGCATCGATACAAAGACCTCCTCAGTGCCGCGGAAACCAAATCAGAGCATTCTCAACGAGACGAACATCCCGGCCAGGTAGGCGACTAGGCCAGCCCACGTTCGACGCCTTCAGCTCGCGATAGGATCCCGGTTGACCTCCTGCTCTTGCCCAAATCTATGGTATGTCTCTACCAACGTCTTAGGAACACCAGGCAAGTCCTCGGGCCGGCAGGTGTAACCCGGTCTCGAATCCAACATGCTCACGAGAGTTGCGTGCTTCTTGAGACACTCCGCGTCCACTTTAACTGGAAGTTTAGGAATGCTAAAAAGGTGGGAGCCCTCCCCCTCAAATATGTAGACCATCTCATCCGCGTAAAACATTCCGATAGCGGTCATGAACCCTTGCAGAGCTTTGAATGAGCCGACGAGATTAAAAACCACTCGATAGCCTTGAAATCTGCAGCTGTCGAGACACCCACACCAGTTGATCAGCTCCCTGATTCCGTGAGAGAAGTCCTTGTCGGAGCTGGTCCTTAGGTTCCTTGGGACCACCTTGCTCGCACTAGGGAGCTCGATCTCTCTCAGAAGCTCGCAAAGCACGTCAGCAGTCGACTGGCCTAGGAATGTGTCAACGCAAATCAGAACAAATCAGAAAGCGAATATCATTCTTGCATAGTTCGTCTATCTTGTTCTTGTTGATGCCGTATATGCCGTTAAGTTCCGCGCTCGTATCGCGTCGCTGTTTGACTCCGGCCTCGAGCAACCTACTCAGAACTTCTCCGCAGAGGGTCTCCACCCTTGTTACTATCTTCGGATCCTTTTCCTGGACCTCAGATTTGGTAAGATTGGCGACACTAATCAGTCGATCATGCCACCTGTTCTCAGAGTCGTCTTTCCACAAGGTCTAAGTTAACAGGCTGATCCCGACAGTAGACACCACAACCTTTGGTGCGCGCACGCTCATTCCGCTCTCTCCTTCCGTTCTACATGCCCTCTAACTTTTGTCACGATTGATCGCCTTAAACTCTACTCAAGAAACTCGCTAGGAATGGTCTATCTAAGCTCCTTAATCAGACAATCAGCAGGAAAGATGTCAACGCCTCCGTCTGCCCCTTCAGGCGAGACCTATGCTTTGTAAACCTGGGCCTCTAGCACAGCGGCTACAAGCCGGGCACGGTCATGACCCTTGAACTTGCCGACGATATACTTACGTATCTGATCACGGGCATACTGCTCCAGACCAGGCGGGGCTACCTATTCTCCAGCCTCCTCGGCAACAGACGTAAGTATTGGGGATACCGGAAGCTGCTTGCCAGCCAGCAGTGCTCGGAGACGCTCCTCCGCATTGTTCCGCTGAATACGTCAAACGGTCATGAAGGCCCCCAGGGAACGGTCTTTCCCCCGATCCTTCTCGCTATCCGCTTCGCCAATGCCTCCGGTCCCTTGCTTGCGGCGGAGATGTCACCGAGCAACCGGGCTAGGCCGTCGAGGTTTCTTAGTTTGCTATCAAAGTTTCGCCACGTTTATCAACAGGTTATAAGTAAACCAGCCGTCACCGGTAATAAAGAACTGCGGTTTTGCGCTCGCTGCATCTCGTTGAATCCCAACTCCATCTGAATAAGGCATAAACGAAACAACCTTGTCTAGACGCACCCGAAAAGTCTTCGTTTGGCCATGAAAGTAGAGATGTTTTGTTGTTACTGCAAGGATTCCTGTGTCCACATGAACTCTTTCGGTGGTTTCCACCGGGTGCCCCCGAAAAGAGCCAACTCGGTAGTAGACCCCCTTGGCGATTCGGAAACTCATTCCATGGCTGCCGCCTATGTATTGGCGACGAGTTTTCTCTTCGTAGTAAGCCACATCATTAAAGGCCCAGATTAATGCCTCACTTTTTTGAAAGTTAAACGGCAAGACCCCCTCTAGTTGAAAGCGAGAAGAGACTTTCCCTTCCATGACTTCACGCAGGACCGCCCCTTTTACAAATTTGGTATAAGCGCCATTTTTGTCTAAGTCCTCCTGGGTAAACCCAAAGTGTTTGGCGAACAAGGTAAGCTGGTCTTCTTCTTGGGGATCTAGATTGCCGTCCTCCAAAAAATGATCTACTGCCTGCTCCCAACCTGCAATCAACGCTTTCCGCACCTCATCAGGCGGGATAAAACTGTCTTTTGCTATTTCCGCAAGGCGGTCATTGATTTCCTCCAACACGCTTTCAGGCCCTTTTCCTAGTGCTGCGGTTTTCGCGAGACCAACCATCTCAGTCCAGCCCTGATTCCGCTTTACTGCGCACTCATGGTGCTTATTGCGCAAAAATCCGGCCGGTTTTCCACAATAAATACATGTGCCCATGAAGATTCACCCCGGACTAATAAAACTCTTGAATACTTTCTTTCCGCCCTATGCCTTATCCGCAGGACATAAGGAACCCGTTGCTCCCGATCGAGCCGCAGAGTAAGCCGCCAGTCTTCTACCCTTAGCCACCACATATTCTGGCTACCCTTGAGTTTTCTCCGGATCCTGCTGAAGTCTATCTTGCCGTCATCTGTGAGATCCCTTCTTTTGAGCCCCAGTGAGTCCCTATCATAATCTTTGGCAAGCCGATACCAAGTCGCATAGTCTCCCTGCTTCTCGCAGCTCAGACCGCCTGTAGCAAGTGACCCGGCTTGCACGCCAGCTGCGTTCGAGCTCATAGCTCAGGACCAATGCGATGCTTACGAGGCATTCACAAGGACCCTCAACTCATCAGCTCTCTCTTTGATTCTGGATCAAACTTCTCGATGGCGTATCTCAGGGACACCCTGGGCATCATCTGCTTTCGCTCCATGACGAAGTCATTGATCAGCTTTGGGTCTTTGTTTGATATCTCTTTCAGCATCCATCCATAGCCTTTTCGGACCAGATCATGCTCGTCGAGCAGCAGCTTGTCGGCGATACGCAGACCCTCTGTAAACAGCTTCCCACGTCTAATCGAGTAGATCAGAACGACCGGTGCAGCCCTTCTGACCCAGCAGCTGTCAGACTCAGTATACACGCCCCGACCGTCAGAACGAGAACGGCGGTTCACCTACAACAGACGCCATCAGAGCATTTGCCTTCTCAATTTCCTCGTTTGAGCCCCAGACCGCAAGCCAGACAGCACCTTCAGCGCCGCGAACGCCGCCGGCCGCAATTATATCAGCTCTGGCGCCAGTCAAAAGCGACAAAGCTTCAATCTCTGTGAAGACCTCTCCTGGCACTGGGAGGAGCCTTGGCCCTTTTCCGCCGGGGCTGTTGACTTTAACAGCGAGCTCGTTCAGATCCGACAGCACTCGCTTCTCAAGACCTACAGGCAGGATTAGGCGAACGCGTCTGCCCACAACAGCTTGCAGCGCAGCACCGATCGTGCCTCCCTTTGGATGCCCGATCAGTATTGCAGCCTGCTTCCTGGCCGGATCAATCGCGTTTGCACCCTTCAGGACGACGTCGCCTTCTCGCAAGTCATCGACAACATCGAATATGGTCTTTCCTCTGAGCCACTTGCCTTTGACTATGATTACGTCACCGGGGAACTGGTGCTCGTGAGGCGACCGTCCGGTCTCGTCAGTCAATACGCTCGGAGGCACGGTGATGCCACGCACGAACCCTTGCCTGCTGAATCCCTCCGCTTGACCAATCTGGCTGAGCAACTCCTCAGCCACGTACCCGTTGGTCGTTCCGGCAAGAACTGCAACAGTTCCTTCGTCCAGTGCCCGCAAGACCTCGGGATGCCGAGCAATCCCTTTCGCGATGAGCCTTTTCCCTGCGGACGGAGTGACTACGAATTGCATCATGTGACCTTCTCCCCTTTCAGCGCCCTGAAACGGCCTGATCTACCACCAGACTGTTCAGCGATGAAGTCGTCTAACGATGAGCCACCCTCTTAAAGGCGACAAGGCCGTTACTACGCGCCTCCCCTATCATTTTCTTAACGTGGGCCACATTCCCTTCATAGTGCTAGAAGATACGTTCCACTCATTTATTATTGTAGATGGCATGATTGAACCCGGCTCGACCCCAGTCATGTCAAGTGCCTTTCAGCAAGCAATCGAAGCATTTTACTGTCGGTATCTCGTACACCCTATGGTTACACTCTGCATGGCAAACACCACGAGATCTACCTCAGTGACCCGAGACGCACAGCTCCGGAGAAGCTCAAGACTGTGATACGCCTGCCAGTCCAGTAATTGAGATAGGAGCAGCTAACCATGCTCGAAATAACTGAAGCAATCGTCATTGCCCGGCAAGTATCCGAAACACTCAGGGGCAAGCGGATCGAAAAAGTCATCACAAACCACTCGCCTCACCAGTTTGCGTGGTTCTACCATAATCCAGAGGCATGCGACAGCGCACTAAGAGGGCACCCGCCCGCGCTACTACCTCCCCGGTGACAAGGTGCCGGCAAAGCGCCAACTCCTGCTCGAGTTTGATGACGGCTTTTCGCTCGTGGGTTACGTGAAGATGTGTGGAGCTGTGTGGGCGTTCCCGGAAGGGGAGTTCCGTAACTCGTACTATCTCGGTGCTAAGCACATACCCTCACCTTTGAGGGATGAGTTCGACTGTGCGTACTTCAAATCGCTTCTAGAGGGCAAGAAGAGTGAATCCCTGTCCAAAGGCTTTCCTCGCGACCGAACAACGCATACCTGGGCTTGGCAATGGTGTCTTGCAGGACATCTTGTGGACTGCCAGGATTCATCCCAAGCTCCATAAGTGCGCGTTAGCCCGCTCTCACTGTCCTGACAACCACTTAATGCTTCTTTCCGCGGGCATAGATATAGAAGATAGCCTCACCCAGCTTGAAGTTCGGATCGTCTAAAAGATATGTGAAACCCTCGAGCGTCGTTGACATACTCTCGCGTCGCTTCTCCCAAACTTGGCGCACGACGGGGGTAAAATCCAGCACCTCGACCTCCGTCAAATCCGCTTCTTCCATCCAGCGGCGGAAATCGTCTTGAGTACCTTCACAGAGGTAATCCAGGCCAATTACCTGAAGTCCTTCTCGCACTTCTTGTGGAATAGGCTTGGTGACAATCACGTCCGTTAGCACCATCACTCCGCCCGGCTTGATCACCCGCGCCATCTCAGGCTGTCCTATTTCGGTAGGGGTGGGTGTAGGGAAAACTACGAACTCGCTCACCAAGGCATCAAATGTACTGTCAGAGAACGGTATGCGTGTCTTCTCGGCCGGGCGGAAGTCTATAACGCTGCTCAGCCCTTGTTCTCTTGCACGTTGACTGGAATGCTCCAGCAATCGCTGATCGAGTTCCAAGCCGGTGATTTTTCCCCGCTTCAGCCCTCTTGCCAACCAGAAGGCTATATCGCCGCTGGAACTGCACAGAACAAGGATGTTCCTGTCGTCCAACGGCTCCAAATCTCTTCGCACCTGCTCAAGGATGGGGGATAGCATTTCGATCTCGTTTTCTGCCCACCGCATCCTGGCCTCCCTCCTTACTGCTACGCGATCAGCTCCTTCGCTACTGCAGTTGCCTTCAACGTTACCGGGTCTCGCTCGTCGGTACCGCTCCAACCCTGAGGGAAATGCCGCAGTCGAGACTGTGAACGACCGGCTGCGCTGTGTATGAGGGCAGTGCATTCTCCCTCAGGGCGAGGAACAGCAGGTCTGAACAATGCACTGCACAAAGGACCTGATGTCACCTAACCGAGTCTGGAGTATTTCGTAAATCTGGCTATCATCCACTTCGTCATACATATGGACAATCCGATTTCGGAATCGAGCCATCGACCTGTACACCGGCAAGGCATCGGCTGGAAGCAGCCCAATCTCACTGACAATCTCGAAAGACTCTGCGTTCGTCGCCGGGACCCGGAGTCTCTTGCGGGAAATGATATGATTGCATATGTCAATCATCGCCTCGATGGCAGTCTGCAGGTTATACTTAGCCGAGTCAATGCTCCGGAAGTCATCGAGAAAAGTATCCTTGTCCATGCGTGCCAACTCTTCGAGCTTTGACAGCGATTCCGTGATAGCCTGAAGTTTGCGAAGAATCTTCGACTCATCGACCACGGAGGTAATCCTCCTTCAGCCCTGACTTCAGATCGCTGAGAAAAGCTCTCATATATATGCCATAGTCCTTGTGGATCGATAGAACCTTTTCGATGAACTCCGAGGTCTTCAGAGGATCACGGTCCAGGATGAGCTCGCCTTGTGATATGACTGCGTGCTGCAGGTCATTGCGAGCGGAGTTGAGGATGAGCAGGTCTACATCCTCCCTCCCAAGTGCGACTGCCACATCAGCCGATAGCGAAAGCTCATCCAGGAGAGAGATATCGCCGTCAACGAGAACGGCGATGTCGATATCGCTCATGTCAGTGGCTTGTTCCGTACCTGTGGAGCCGAAGAGATAGGCTGCAATAACGCGGTCATGCTTCGTGAGAGCAGGTAATACTGCCTCCTTGATCTGCTTAACAACGTCCCGATTACGGCCGTGCCTGCGCACACAGACCACCTCCTATGCCCAGGCCACTGGCAGACCATCAGTTCCTGATTCCTACCCCTCCATTGTACCAGTTCTTAGACTTGCTGACCATACATAAGACTCTGAATCTCAGCAGTGCGAATGACTGCATAAAGGAGGCCTTCTTCACCTCAGAAGGATGAACAAGTAACTCTAGCCGTGGCCGAAAGCCATCGCGTACCGCACTCGCATTCACTGGCAAAGTCCTCAATGCCTTTTAGGTATAGGTCGAACGGCTGGTTAGCCCGCTTTAGAGAGCGTCTGAGCGTCATGTAAATGCTGTCTACATGGCCCTATCTATGGACGCCCTATAGACGCTCCCGAGTATTTCTCAGTTGGTCAATGTAGCTCTTGACTTTCTTCAGAATCTCCTCAGGAGCTTCTATATCGCACTCACACAATCGGGGAATCAACCAATCTGAGTACCATTCGAGAATCAGTTCTACGGCAGCAAAGATCTCTTTGGTAGAGATGTTTCTCGCTTCAGTGTAATAACTCACAACTCTTGCTCTTCAGGGTGTTCAGCTGTACCCCCAACTGGCCACACATATCTCGGCAATTGCACTCGCGTCCGATTCGATTGCTCTGCGCACTTCCATCTTGGACCACCCGTCGGTCTTAAGATTTCAAGCATCAACATCGGCGCCCAATGGCCTTGACTGAACCGCCGCACTCCGGCCCGTCCATTGGACAAGCCTGTTAGGCTCGTTCACTATCCTCACCATGAAGCCAGCGAAGACCACCCGGCCACCCCTTGTCCGACATCTCCAGAATGCTGCGATAATAGGCGTTAAGGGGAGATACTGTATAGTCAAAGTTTTCATACTCCCAGCAGAAGTAATTTGCGATGCCGGCAGCCTGGAATTGTTCTGGTGTCGTATAGGCGGCTCTTGGATCGCGACCGTGATTCGCGACCAGCTCGCGGTTGTTCATGAGTTCCCAGACCGAAGCCGGCGTTCCGTCGTCGTGCTTGTACACGACTCCGGTGCTGGAATCTACAGCTCCCCACTTGCCGTGATAGTAAACCTCTATGATAACGTGGCCGCTGTAAGCTTGCTCCAAATTGAAGAGATAGACTATCCGCGCCGGAAAGCCTGCAATCTGAGACAATACACAGGCAACTCGAGCCACGTCCGTACACCAGTCAGAACCTCTTTCAACAATCTCCTCTTCTGTCCCGCCAAAGAGCATCTTGCTCAGACTCCGCTCCGCACCGGTGCCGAGCCGACTTGTGAACTCAGCAATGCTGGCAGGGAATGACTCATAAGGAATCTGCTCAAGAATCCTCTCCAGCTTGGGCCTACTTCCGGGCTGGTACCGGATCTCCAAAGGAGTAAACCTGCTATAAAGATACTCCGCAGTCTCTGCGCACAAACGTACCATATTCTCAGTCAATACCCTATCGACACTACCTGGAGCATGAACATCATTCTCAAGCATGCGACAGTACGCTACTCCAAACGCAGCTGGGCCAATGTAGCCAGACAAGTCCACTGTATCTTCTCCTCCCCGGTGAGCCTAACAAGTTCGCATACCAACGGATGGACGCTAGTTTCATTAGGGGGGCACTGCGCTTCCATCCGCCGGGTACGCTTATTAGGCCGACCGCTGGACGCGTTCACTGGGGTTCGCTTGATCTGCCCTTATCGGCAGTGCATCACTTAGCTTCAAGGTCCAACCTGCTCGTGCAGGGACTTCAATCGACTCAAGAGGTGGCTTCGCAACGCCGAACGTCCCCGATCCCCCAACTCGGTGCGCCGTGCCATTAATGCCATCATCACTCCTGACAGCAGCGCTGCCTAATACGCCCCGATCCCGTCTTTCCCCGGCTACTTCAGGAACCGTATTCATGATTCATGCGTCGTAAGCACGGACGAATGTCTCTCTCCTCAAGCACCTGCCACAGTCCTGCGAGAGCACGATCTTTGTTTGCGTAGAAGGCGGATTCTCTCACACGGAAAAACTCTCAGCCACATCGCTCCAGTTGCCGCTGACGCTGCATATCGGCCTCGTATTGATCGGCTCCATGCCAACTGTCATCATCGCATTCCACTGCTAAGCGCGCCTGTCCGCCTTCAACAACAAGATCAATCCGTTTCCCCGCAACTTCATATTGTGGAATCACAATGAATTCTTTACATAGAAGCCCCAAAGCGACGTCAACCTCGAACCAGCTTTCAAATGGTACGGGAGGTTTTACGATGCGTCGATTGTCCTGAGCCGCTCGGCGCTCCAGCTCATCTCGCCCGATTCCCGCAATCTGTTGTGGCTTCGTATTATGGAAGAACTCGAGCAGCCGCCGGCGAAGACGAATCCGCTTTTGTAAGAGGACCAATCCTTTCATTGGTCGCCGCCAGGCGCAGCCAGAACAGCCTCCGACGCTATTGCGAGGAAGATCCAGATCTCCGGATGATCGACAATGTGGTCCAGAAGGCAAACCGATGGTGCATGTGCCCAGAAAAGAGGTCTCTCTAGCCGTATAGTGGACTTCGCAGGTGTGAACTGGAGGCCAGTGACTGGCACGGCCAGGTGGTCCTCACTGACAAGCAACCAAAACCCACGGTCAGGCAGCGACCGGTGAATCGCAGCGAGGTACATCCCACCAACAACCAGACTAACAGCACCTTTATGCACACCAAACCACGCCTGATGCGGATCATATGTGTGTTCAAACGCTTGCTCAAAGAAACGTATGGCAGTTCTAGCAAGTGCCTCACTGTCCACTTCCTCAGGCCATGCTCTGATGAACGCAGTAACACCGTCGCGCCAGTTCACAGCACCGCTACGGTCAGCACTACCCACACGAATCGCCGCTGGCATGACCATGTACGACACCGACTCGGCAACACACTATTCAGCTGTCTCTACTGTCGTGAGATTACATATCGTAAACAATCTCAGCACTTGCCCAGCGAGCGCACAAGATTCCCAACGGCCTGGTTGAGCACAAACGAGCGATGCGTTTGTGATATGCTTTCCTTCTACACCAGTCTCTAGGTTCCTCCCGATCGAGTGCGGTGGAACCTACCCAACCCTTTCTAGAACCAAGTAAACCTGTAGCCTAGCGCAGAGACCCAGAACAGAATGAGTGAGCCCGTGGCGGCAGGTATAGGCAAGAGCATCAGCCCGCGCCGAACGAAATCGTCAAGATGCCCGTTCGAGTCAAAGCAGGTATTACTCATTTTCATGGCTGCGAACCCAAAAACGAACCGCCTGACCGTAGTGCATCTAAAGAACAGGGAAACACAGAATGAAGGATTGCGTTCGCTTTGTAAGCGTTGGTCTAGCTATCACAGTCAACGCTTCTTGTTGGCTGTTGCTGCCCAGAAAGGAACGAAGCCGGCTATGCGGATGGAGCGCCCCTTGGCAGCGGCGCTCAACGGCCTTGACCGATCCACCACACCTGGCCCCGTCCACTGGACACGCTTGCTAGGGGCATCCATATCGCTGACCATCTACGATTTCGCTGATTTATACTGTTCATATAGCGTATGCCGCCAGAAAACGCTGCCCTCGCCTCTCTCCTGAGTAGTCCTATCGACAATGGCCACGTTGATCTTTCTGTACCTATCTGTTTCGAGGACTCCGTCTGCCTGAATATGAACAAGGTAAGCATCCATGTAGCGATTGGGTGAGACCTGCTCGCGGACCTTGTTGATGCATAGGAGTGATACTGATCTATTGTCGATAGTGACCTCGATGTCTTCAAGGCCGAGGTTCGGACAGATATCAATAAGCCCGGTTTCACCATGTGGACCAGACTCATACGCTTTGCTCTTCTTGAGGCTCATCGGCCTGAAGTATAGCATCAACCCAGCATATTTGGGCCAAAAAGCATTGAGTCCATACACCTCCAGGCCACCAATCCTTGCGCTAAGCTCCAGATCGCTATAGACAGGAACATGCCACGCCCAGTATTCGAGTGCTTTCTCCTTATAGTCCTTGCAGATCCAGACTGCCAAGTACGTGCCACCCTCAACTTCAATGTTGTATAAACCACGCTCGTCAGTGAAGGTAGTAACCACGTCACGTTCGAAATCTCGCCCCAGAACACGAATCTGTGCCTGGCCCAGCGGCGAGCCATCGAAATCTGTTACCCTACCATATATGCGCACGTGCAACCTCCCCTATCGCTCATTTTGTACTGCGCCTAACGTTCTTGCACATGGGCAGCGGAACCGCCCCGCACTCACAATGATCCGACCCCTCACCCATCCGCTCGACACGCTTGTTGTTGTGGTTCAGGCCGTCAAGCCCCTTCCCCTGGTATATGATCCATCTCGGACTTGAGCCAGGTCTAGGCAATGTCAACGGTCGGCAAGCTGCTATCCGCGAGTTGGATACCGCACATTACTGCACCCGTTAGGGCTGCCTCATAATAGGACCGCACCTGCAGCCCGCATGGGCTGTGTGCATAACAAGCTCCAGGGTTCCCCACCGCTCCGAGAGTGTTCTGACTCTCTGCTATGGTTGGATCTATCCTCAGTCCTGCAGTCAGTCTTGTGGCTTCTCCGTCTGTACCAAAAATCCTTTACGCTGCCGTTTGCTGTGTGTTGCCCGCCCACATGGCACGCAATCGCCCAGATGAAGCCAGTCAATTCACGAGCCACCGCGGTTACCGCTACGGTGTTGTGCTTCCCGCAGTGCAAAAGCTTCCGATACTTGAGACGTAGTCGCTGTTGTGCCTTCATCGAGACATGTATCGCTTGAGAGTCGAGTCCCTCTTGGTGCTTACGGAACGCCTCCTTCACCGCCGGTTGGAACCGATACGCCCAGGCTGCCTGCCAGAGCACGAATCGGATGTTCTGATTCCCTGTCTTGCTTACCCTTCCTCGACGCGTTCGACGTAGGTCTTGTTTGGCCAACCCCCTGGCTCGCACCGAATCCCGCAATGCTCGCCTTCGAGACGTCCAAACCTACTAACTCCGTGGTAGAATTCATGGTACCGGCTCTTTTCGCTTGTGGCTCTGTAACGGGTAGTAGTACCGCTTCCATCATAACCTACATACTCGCGAATTGGGGCAGGCCTCAATCATTGTATCTAGACCCCACTGGCTCACGCGCTCCCCTGCTCAAATGGCGGAAACTCCTGCCGAAGGATACCCTGCACCTCTTCAAGCACTTCGAGGGCCTGCCCGGGGACGTAGAGATCATTCATGCCAAGGTATTGTGGAGGATAAGGACCTTTCGCCCTCGAATCTGGGCAACCGTTTCCCGTGGATCAATTACCCTGTATCCCTCTGGAGGTCGCACCGCGCTGGACGTGTCCGTACCTGTGGATCGTAAACCGCAGTAAAAGTGCCTCAGGAGTTCCTGGAGCACCTCCGAAGTATGAGGAATCCAGGCCGCTCTCACTCCCACCAATGGTATAGAGCCGTTGCCCTCAACTGTTGAAATCCGCCCATTATGCTGAAGCATCTCGCCTGCGCCAAAGGTTCTCATCATATCTAATGAAAAATACTGGAGTAGATTCAAGGGCAAATCACTGCCGATAAGTCCGGCACAAAGGACAAGGTTTCCCTCCGACTCAACGACACTTTGGAATACCATCGTGCTCTTCTCACGACTCCAGGATGAGTGGGACAACACCCAGTTCACACTTGCACCTCCTAGCTCTCTGCACGCTGGCATGAAGACCAATAGGCGGGTCTAACGTCCTTAGCACGGACGAATGTCTCTCTCCTCAAGCACCTGCCACAGTCCTGCGAGAGCACCATCAATCTGCTTGGCACGTTTGGCAAGCGCCGGAGCGTCTTCTCTTCACTCTTGCGGAGAATTCCATGCCAGAGAGTTTCTCAATATCTAGGCTCTTAGTGTAGGTGTCCCACAAGTGAAGCACGCCGATCTTCGCGCCCAACGCGGACGCTGTAGTCATAGAACCCCTTCCCAACTCCTGTTGGTCTTGACGGCGATGCGCTTAGTGCTTTTCGCTACTGCCTCGCCTAAAGAAGCGGCCTACCCTCAAAGAAAGAGTCCCTCACTCCTCATTCCAAATAATGGGTTCAAGACTAGTACCTTGCATTTTGCATAAGTACTTCGCGTTCATGTATTATATTATTGTCTCGTGGGATACCCTTCCGCAGAATGACCAGTTGCCCTTCGATAAGCTTCTTTCAGCAGTTGACACGAGAGGCAGGTGATAGCTGTGGCCGTAACGCCGGTAACCACGGCAACGGCTGCGACTAAAGCGGCAGATAGGAAAGTATACCGATTAATAGCAGCGAGTCTTCGAAGACGATGGCCCCTAGTAGTGGTCGGGATCTTGTTTATGCTAGCTGTAGCGGGCATTGCGTTGCTTCCGCCGCTTGTGATGAAACGCATAGTGGATGATGCCATCTCAAATGGTAATGTGAGTCTTCTCGGCAAGCTTGCACTAATACTAGCCGGACTATACGTCGCAAGCACGATTTTCGATCTAGTCGCAAACGCAATCTTCCTTGTGACAGGACAGTCAATTCTCCACGAAATACGTCGCATGGTGTTCCGCCGCGTGTTGCGCCTGCCGATAGAATTTCTCGAACGAAAGCAGACCGGATACCTTACCGCTCGGCTCGGGGAGATCTCGTCCGTCGCCATGCTATTCAGTTCTGGCACGTTCAAAATCATTGTTTCTGTTGTCGAGTTCGTCGGAGTTCTTGTAATCATGCTGTCTATGAATGCCCGCCTTACTTTAATGTTGCTTGCATTCTTGCCCCTGTATTATGTGGCGGTCAGGCTGTTGTCCGGTAGTTACCGCCATACCTCGAAGGAATTGATGGAAACCGGAGAGACTATGTCGGCCAAGCTTCAAGAAACTTTTGATGGCGTAGCTGAAGTGAAAAATCTCGGAGCGGAGGAGCACCGTGCCCAGGAAGCTATTCGTCTCTCCGATGAATTCGTACGGGCCGGAGTGCGCCAAGGCGCAGTGTTCACCGTCGGAGGTCAAGCCCTTACACTAATCACGAGCCTTATTACGGTAGCATTCTTGTATTTGGTTGGCAGAGACATTATAAGAGGGACGTTCACATTGGGTGGCTACCTAGCTTTCGCCGGATACATTGGCAAACTCCTTGCGCCGTTCGGCCATATGATGAACTATACCCTCATGGTTCAGCCCGCCCTCGCCGCTTTGGAACGAGTTAATGAATTCGTAAACGAAGTCACGGAGGAAGAGAGGTTTTCGGGAAAGCCTTCGCCTGGGGTTATCGACCGAATCGAGTTCCGCAACGTGAGGTTTGCATACCCGAGTTCACCAGATAAGACCGTATTGGACGAGATCAGCTTTGAGGCAAACCGCCCGATGAGTCTGAGTATAATCGGTCCGAATGGGGCGGGTAAGTCTACGGCAATTAAGTTGCTCCTTGGTTATTACCCCAGCTACGATGGCCAGATCTTGATTAACGCCAGGGAGCTGCGGGAACTAAACGTTCTCGACCTGCGGAGAAGGATAGCCGTAGTTTCTCAGGATCCATTCCTGTTTGATGGAACGGTAGCAGAGAATCTAGAGCTAGCCCTTCAGGCATCCTCCGAAGTACCGGGTGGCGACGCGGAGCCCAGTAGGCATAAGGCACTGTTGGAGCATGCTCTGGCGAGACTTCAGCAAAAACAACCGCTTGTTGCGAAGCTACTTGAGCGGTTCCCACAGGGTCTCGCCGCACAAGTGGGTGAAGGCGGTCGACAACTTTCAGGCGGTCAAAGGCAAATCGTCGCGATCCTACGGGCTCTGCTGCGAGAAGCCGATGTTGTCATTTTTGATGAAGCTACGGCCCATCTTGACGACGAGATACGAGAGCTAGTGCGTGAAGGAGTACAGAGGTTATTCAGTGAGAAGATCTGTGTGGTGCTCACCCACGACCCGGATCTCGCAGCTCTGACTAAATCGCAGGTTCGCTTAGAGGCCGGGAGGATGGTTTGACTTTGCCCTTGGCTGTGCCTAGGCAGGTATAACGGCATTGAGCACGTCGACAGCACCCGGAACAGCGGCTGTCAGACTGGCGAGGACTCGGAGCAAGTCCGGATCCTCGCTCTTCGATCTGCGCCGACGCGAAAAGCCGCGATCGCCCGGAAGCCTAACCTATTTTCCTCAGTCCAGGAATTCTTGGAGTGCACCTACCTCCAACAGCTCTGTCAGCTTTTCTCCGAATATGATCAAATAGCAGCAGGGTTGATACTGTGTGAAAGCCATTGACACATCCAGGTACGATCGGTATAATGACATAGACATATTTCTATGTGATAGATATAGGACTATATCATAGAGGGATGTCGATATGAGGAATCCGTACACCAAGTACACCCCAATGATCAAAGCCTTGGCCGATGAGGCCCGGCTCAAGATTGTACACATGCTGGCTGGCGGTCCATTATGTGCGTGCCAGATCTTGAAGGAATTCGACTTTACCCAACCTACGCTTTCATATCACATGAAGGTTCTCACGGACAGTGGGCTGGTCAAGGGAGTCCGCAAAGGTGCGTGGATGTGGTACAGCTTGGATCGCAACAAGCTGGATAGGCTAATTCAGTTCATCACCGAGATTACAGACGGTGCTGGCGCAAAGGATCCTGATCACGAGGAGTGCGATTGTAGATGAGCATACTAGGTAGCGTTTTTGGCTGGTTAAACGATCAAGTGCTTCGGATGGAGTGGCTCTCTGAGCTCATCAAGCTTCTGGTCGAGAACGTGTTCGGCCTCGGCGTAGCGACGAAGGTCGGCTCGAGCATCCACTTCTTCATCTACGACTCAGTGAAGATTTTTGTGCTACTCTCTGTATTGATCTTCGGCATCTCGTACATCCAGAGTTTCTTCCCGCCTGAGCGCACGCGGAGGATCCTCGGACGGTTCAGCGGGATCAGCGCCAACACCCTCGGCGCTCTGCTAGGAACGGTGACCCCGTTCTGTTCCTGCTCATCGATTCCTCTGTTCATAGGGTTTGTCAGTGCAGGACTTCCCCTAGGAGTCACCTTCTCCTTCTTGATCTCGTCGCCGCTGGTGGATCTCGCATCCGTGCTTCTGCTGGCAAGCATCTTCAACTGGCGAATCGCTATCGCCTATGTCCTGGTAGGCGTAGTGCTGGCTGTGGCCGGAGGCACCCTGATAGGTAAGCTGAAGCTCGAGAAGTATATCGAGAACTTCGTGCTAGCCCGGAGCAAGATGACAGCTTCCACAGACTCGAACAGTGCACAGCCGTGTGCCTGCGGTGCCGAGGCTCCCGACATGACTAGAAGAAACCGGCTCCTGTTTGCTAAAGAACAGGTCCAAGATATCGTCAAAAGGGTTTGGCTGTACGTCCTGGTCGGTGCAGGAATAGGGTCCCTGATACACAACTGGATCCCTGAGGGTATCATCGCTGCTATTCTAGGTAAACAGAACGTCTTCTCGGTATTGATAGCCACGCTTGTAGGCGTTCCCATATATGCTGACATCTTTGGCACCCTACCCATTGCCGAAGCGTTGGTTTCCAAAGGCGTCGGCATCGGTACGGTCTTGTCCTTCATGATGGCAGTCACAGCACTCTCGTTGCCGTCGGTGATACTGTTAAAAAAGGTAGTCAAGACGAAGTTGCTTGCCATTTTCGTCGGCATAGTCACTATCGGAATCACCATCATCGGGTATGCCTTCAACGCTGTCGGGCATTGGTTCATATGAGTTAGGGCTAGCAGAGGAGCGTGACTCACGTGAAACACATAGAGATATTTGATCAGGCAATGTGCTGTTCAACCTGCGCCTGCGCGTCAAATGATAATTCGGAACTTGCCCGTGTCGCCGGTGACCTTGAGCGGTTGAGGAGAGCTGGCATCAAGGTGTCCAGGTATGACCCGGGACAGGATCTCCGGCCGTTTGTCAACAACCCCGAGGTTAGACGGCTCATAGAGGAGCAAGGCACCCCAGTTCTGCCCATCATCGTCGTCGACGGCAGCATTGTGAAGACCGGTGGGTATCCGACAAGCGCTGAGTTTGACTCATGGCTGAACAGCGACGATCCCGTCCACTCATCAGATGATCTAAAGAACGAAAGGATCCGCGCTGCTGTACGACAAAGCTACGGCAAAGTGGCTACCTCGGAGAACAGCTGCTGTGGATGCTCGAGTTCATCCTGCTGCGGATCATCCAGTGCGACTCCGGAGTCAGTCGCGCTGTCTGTAGGCTACTCGTGCGAAGATCTAGAGGCAGTACCGGAGGGTGCAAATATGGGACTCGGATGTGGCAACCCACTGGCGATCGCCGAGCTGAAGCCAGGCGAAGTGGTTCTGGACCTGGGTAGCGGCGGCGGGTTTGACTGCTTCCTCGCTGCTGCGCGAGTGGGCGAGGCCGGTCACGTAATCGGAGTAGACATGACTCCTGAAATGGTCTCAAAGGCACGAGAGAATGCTACGAAGGGTGGCTATAGGAACGTCGAGTTCCGCCTTGGCGAGATAGAGAACCTGCCGCTCGCAGATAACTCGGTGGATGTGATTATTTCAAACTGCGTCATCAACCTGTCCCCCGACAAACCCCGTGTATTCAAAGAAGCATATCGAGTGCTGAAGCCCGGAGGGCGGCTGGCGATTGCTGACATAGTATCATTCGCGGAGATACCAGAAGATCTGCGAATGGACCTGGCCTTGCACACTCAGTGCCTGTCCGGAGCATCAACCATTTCAGAAGTAGAGGACATGTTGCGGTCTGCCGGCTTTGAGGAGATTCGTATCACTCCGAGGGACGAAAGCCGCACCTTGATCCAGGAGTATACACCTGGCACTCCGATCGCGGACTACGTGGTATCTGCACTCATCGAAGCCAGAAAGCCGTTCCGGAACCGTCAATCCGCAAATGAATGTGGATCATTGAATCGCACAGGCATCGGCCATCGGGAGGACTGATGATACGTGGAACAGACAAACACGGGAATAGGCTTCTTTGAGAAATACCTGACCCTCTGGGTCATACTCTGTATGGCAGCTGGAGTGCTGATCGGCAGATATGCTCCTGCGGTACCCGACTTTCTTGGCAGATTTGAGTACGCCCAAGTCTCCGTACCTATAGCCATACTCATCTGGTTGATGATTTACCCGATGATGATGAAGGTCGATTTCGCCAGCATCAAGAATGTCGGGAAGAACCCGAAAGGGCTGTTCGTTACCTGGATAACTAACTGGCTAATCAAGCCTTTCACGATGTTCGCTATTGCTCGGTTCTTCTTTTACGTTGTTTTCAAAGCGGTTATCCCGGCGGAGCTCGCTAGGGATTATTTGGCAGGAGCTGTACTCCTGGGAGCAGCTCCTTGCACTGCCATGGTCTTTGTTTGGAGCCACTTGACCCAGGGCAACCCGGCCTATACAGTCGTGCAAGTCGCAACCAACGATCTGATCATCCTCGTGGCGTTCACCCCGATAGTAGCCTTCCTATTAGGGGTCGGAGGTGTTTCGATTCCCTGGGACACGCTGATTTTGTCGGTTGTTCTGTTTGTGGTGATTCCACTTGTGGGCGGTACCATCACCAGAACTACGGTAATCAGGAACCGGGGCGAGGACTATTTCATCAAAAGCTTCGTCCCTAAGTTCAACAATGTCACCATAGTCGGCCTGCTGCTGACTCTCGTAATCATCTTCTCTTTCCAGGGAGATGTTATCGTCGAGAACCCGCTTCACATCATATTGATCGCCATTCCACTCACTATGCAGACCTTCTTGATATTTTTCATAGCCTATCTGGCCTGCCGGATGCTCAAGCTTCCCCATGACATAGCGGCCCCTGCCGGGATGATAGGTGCATCGAACTTCTTTGAGCTAGCTGTCGCTGTTGCCATCTCGCTTTTCGGGCCTACCTCCCCGGCTGCGTTGGCAACTGTAGTAGGCGTATTGGTGGAGGTCCCAGTGATGCTAGCTCTCGTCAGGATAGCCAATCGAACAGCTCATTGGTTCCCGACGAGGAGTAGTCTCGAAGTGTGGGGTGGGTAGTAATGAATCATGGTGGAACCGTTGAACATGAGGGGGGATCATCATGGAGATCAAGGTCATAGGCACAGGCTGTGCAAGCTGCAAGAGGCTGCTCGGTCTCGTGCAGGAGGCGGTAAAGGAACTAGGCATGGAAGCCGACGTCAAATACATCACGGATATGGCGGAAATCATGCAGACCGGGATCATGCAAATGCCGGGCTTGATAGTAAACGGTAAGGTCAAAGCTAAGGGCAGAGTTCCATCGCTCAATGAGCTAAAGCAAATCATCCAGGAGGAAATGTGAGAAAACCAGAGGCTGGGCATGTCCCGGCCTCAATCATGTACACCGCTCCTGTAGCTGTCTACGACCAGTTACTTTGCACAGGTCTAATCTGAAGCATCGCTCGCAAGTAGTTCGCCTTTCGCTCGGCTCACGTCTGCAAACTGCCCGACCCTGGTCCCGAAGCCAATAAAGAATCACGGGATAGAACTCGGCGAACGACCGGTAATGCCGCCCGTATTCGTCTTTGAGAAGCTCTTCGATGCCTCGAGTTATGGGCAAGCCCATCCGCGTTTCACAAAAGGACGACCATGGGATACAGAGACAAGAACCGAACCTGGAAGGCTCTGATGATTGACTCGTCGATGATCGTCGACCACCAGTTGTACGCCTGTGGAACACTCTGACGCATGCGCCTAAGTGCTTGCAGCTGCTAGATCTAACGTAACTGCGCAACAGCTCAGCTGTTAGTGCGAGACTGAACTCGCTGTCCAGCAGGTAATGCTCGACGGGCTTTACCTCGTCAACTTCAGATGGGCACCCACTCCCTCGAATTGCCTGCCATCTGGCATTGAAGCCCTACCCGCTCCAGCCGCAGGACACGCTTACTAGGCATCGTCCTCGATCAGTACCCGGATCTTGGATATTACCTCCGACATGGTACTCTGCGGCACACGACCTATAAACTCCGCCTGTCGGGCTTGCCAGTCGAGACTCTTGAGCTGATCTGCGAGAATCACACCTCGCACGCACACATCGTCTGGAATCGGAACCTCAAAAGGATATCCCTTGATATGCGATGTGACCGGACACATAAGAGCTAGACCTACCCGGCCATTGTAGGCAGCTGGAGACACGACGAGTGCTGGGCGCCGACCGCTGTGTTCGTGGCCCGCTTGTGGCTGAAATGTAAGCCAAACTAGGTCACCACGTGCAGGAACGTATCGCATTTCACCACACCTCGCGTCCAGCTGGTTCGCCTGTTGCAACCTCACCATGGATGTTCTCGTCGGTCACCTGCGCCAGGAGCTCCGAAAGGGACGGCTCTGTGTGTCTGGGCCTTATGATAAGCCGATCAGCCTCAAGTGATAGATCAACCTCGCTGTCCTGCCGTATCATCAACTGCTCAGCGAACCCACGGGGAATGCGAATGGCCAGGCTGTTTCCCCACTTCTGCACCTTGGTGCGCACCACTCAACCCTCCCATCTCCGTATCTACAATGAAGATACCAGAAAGCCCGTTAAATGTCAATCGGTACCCGGATACAAGAGGTGGACATCTAGCTGCTGATTCTGCCTATCCTATTCCGCACTTTGTGTACTCCGTACCTATAATTCCGCCTCCCCTGCATCACTCTACCCAACCACTGATTCCACCCATCCTCCGATCGCGATGCCGGCAGTCTATCTGGTGCCCGAGCTCACCCCGTCCGCCCGGTTCGCAGTGGCCACTGAACGGGCGTCCGCGTCACTGATAGTGCCGCCTCTCGCTGATACCTTCACAAGGTGTCAGCCAACAGACAACGAGCTACCCAACAAATCACACGAGGGCCCGAACCACAAGTAAGCACCGCCCTACTCGATGAACTTCACCAACATGCGTTTATATGCTCTAAAACCGGCACTTTCGTATAGCTCTATAGCTGCGTGGTTATTCTCACTGACACTGAGCTCCACCTGTTGGCGTCCTCTTTCTCTAGCCCATTGGATAGTCGACTCAAGCAACGCACTACCGATCCCCTGTCGCTGCTCTGTCTTCTTCACTACTAACTGCCACACGACGGCATATATCCTGTCACGGTAGTGGCTGTGGTCGCAGACAGATTCTATGCTTGCCTCGCAGAGTCCAACGACAGTAGCATCTTTCTGCGCAACCATGAAAAGCCGTCTCTCTTGCCCAAGCATGGAAATCATGGTCGCACGGAAGGATCACGCGATAGGTGTCTTCATCTCTGTCCCATCCCACAGCTTCTCGAAGCGTGCCGATTTCCTTCGACTCCACGGGACCGTTTCTGATAATCTCCACGTCAGGTTGCAATGGTAACTTTCCTCCTCCGCTACAAACATCTTGAGGTTCGGCCAGGATTCACTTGCATCGCTCGCAATGCCTCGATCTCCTCAAAGATCTGCCTAGCAGTTCTGGCAGCCCTGTCTCGATTTCGCCCGAGACGTTGAACGAGTTTCTCATACCGGCAACTCAGAAACGGCACGATCAGGCCAAAGAGCATACTCAGTGCCCTTCTTTCGGCTTCACTGAGCGAGCGTTAAGTCTCGTAAGCTGCAATGTATAGCTCTAGCAGTTGACGTCCTGACAGATTGCCCTCGACTTCGCTACCATAGCACAGCACAGCTGCAGTTCCGGCAAGCTCGTTGACAAACACTTCATCGCCAGACACGTGAAAGTCTACAATTCCAGCTAATCTGCCACCAGAGTCTACCAGCACATTGTTGTCAAATAGATCTCCGTGGACCGGACCCATCGGTAGCGAGCCCAGCGTATGAGACCCGGGAAACCACACTCCCGACACTTTGCCTGACCCCAATCCTGCGAAACTACTGCGATTCCGGCCTAAACTCTGCGGGGCGGATACACGGATGAGTGTCAGGCAGGTCGGGATGGCAGCCATGAGGTCTCCCGCATCTTGTGGCGGTTTAGGATACCAAGATGAGCACCTGCGCAGCGCAAGATCCGCCGTGAAATACCCATTGAAGAGCCTTTCGGGGAAGCAATAAAAGGAAAAACCGCACGATTCAACGAAGATAGTTGATACTTTGACAGTGTCAGAATCCTTTTGAGAGGAGCTGTCTCGGATGGTCAAGAAACTGCCTTACTGGGGTAAACTGGCTTATGGCGCCGGCGCAGGCGGCTACAGCCTGATTGACCGGATCATGGTCACCTGGCTGATGTATTACTACGTCCTAACGCCGATCAAAGGGACAGAAGCGCTCATTTCCGGCTTCGCCTTCGGTATCGTTATGTTCTTAGGCCGCGTGGTCGATGCAATCGCCGACCCACTCATTGCGCGCTGGTCTGATAACCACAGCAGCCGCCTAGGGCGCCGGATCCCCTTCATGCTCTACGGCGGGGTCCTCTATACTGCGGTATTTATCGCGCTGTTTTACCCACCTGTGAGCGGCGAATCTGTTGTGAATGCAGTCTACTTAACCGTTATGCTCGGGCTTTACTTCGCCCTGTTTACTGCGTATGTCTGCCCCCACCTGGCCCTGTTGCCGGAACTGGCACGCTCCAACAAGGACCGTGTCGATCTGGCTACCTGGAAAGCTGTCTTCAGCATCTTGGGGGTTGCGGGTGCAGCAGTTGGCGGGGGAATGCTCATTAATTCTCTCGGCAGCTACGGAATGCTCTGGGTAACGGGTATAATCGGTCTGGTACTGCTCTACATACCCATGCTCATCCGTGAAAGAGATTACGCGGTGGCCGAGCCTGCGACTTTGGGGCTAATAGACGCTCTGAAAACCACTTTCCAGAACCGTCCCTTTCTGATCTACCTGGCCGGCAATGTCGCTTTCTGGCTGGGGTTCAACATCGTTACCCTGAACATTCCTTCCTACGTCACGGTTCTGCTAGGAGGAACTGAAGGGGATACCGCTATCTATTTTGGGCTGGTCCTGGCCGTAGCCTTGATCTGCTTCCCACTGGTGAATGTCTTCTCGAAGAACTTCGGCCTGAAAGCGGTCATGCTCTTCTCGCTGATTCTGTTTGCTGTGCTCTTGCCGGGGATCTACTTCCTAGGGAAACCGCTCTTCGGATTGACCCCGCAGGTCTTCGCCTATATCCTCATGGCGCTGATAGGAATCCCTGTGTCAGCCATCTTTGTTATTCCCGATGCAATCGTCGCCGCGGTTTCGGATCTGGAGGAGAGGCTTTCTGGGCAGCGCCGCGAGGCAATGTATTTCGGCGCGCAAGGCTTCGTTCTGAAGCTGGCACTTGGCCTCTCGACCGTGATCACCGGCTGGCTCCTAGATTACTTCGGCAAGACCGTAGACCAGCCACTTGGCATTCAACTGACCGGCCCGGTGGCCGCTCTTTTCACTGTGATCGGCGCGATCATTTTCTCCAATTACCCTGAAAGAGAAGTCGTCGCGTACGAGCAGAAGACAATCGGCGCGTAAATCAAGATTGAAGCGTAACGCAAAGTTGAGAAAGGAGGCGGGCTCGCCCTGCCTCGTTCTCACGCCGCCCAACCCTCATCTAGTCATATCATATGCCGACTTTCTGTTGTCCCCGGGATATGAGGTCATAAACCGACGGAAAATAGCGCCGGTAAAGCTCGAGGTTGCTGTCGCGCCAGGGGTGGTCGCGGCGTAGCTCCTGCAGAGCGTCTAGGTCGATCTCAGCAACGGCAATCCCCTCTTCTTCAGGAGATTCCACTTCAGCAAGAACGCCACTGCCATCAGGAGTCAACTCCGCGGGTGCGAATACCCCGGCCCGCCCGGTAAACGTAAACCCTAGTGCACTCCCAACCAAGGCACTCTTGACACCATAGACGGGGCATTCCTGGACGCGCGGCCAGATTCCGCGAAGAGCCAGCCAGTAGTTGTAGGGCTCGGGGTTGGCGATGGGGATGATCACGATTTCCGCTCCCTGCAACTCAAGCATCCGAAAGGTCTCAAAATAGCTTGCATCCATACACACAGGAACTGCAATCTTGCCAATGCCTGTCTCAAAGAGGTTGAACTTCGAACCTGCGGAAAGACCCCATTCCATCTCGATTGGAACCAGATGGACCTTGTCTTGAGTCCCGATTAGCTGCCCGTCGGGGCTGTAGAAGAAGGAACGGTTGACTACTCTGGCGCCATCCGGAAGGATGAAGCTTCCGGCCATCAGATAAAGCCCGTACGCGGCAGCGAGGGTGGAATAAAGAGTATCGAGAAAAGGAGCTATCACCGGACCGACATAGTGGATCACATCCGCAACTGTAACCGCAGGAGCGCCAGGTTTATCAGGCGCCTTCTTCGGGACGTCCGGGTTTCCGGCATCCTCACCCGCGCCTTCAGCGGAGAGCGCCTCCGCCATCTTCTCCACTCCCGGAAGCATCCCTAGCAGAGAAAGATTGTTGTATTCGGGAAGCGCGACCAGGTGAGCTCCAGTAGCTGCTGCCTCTTCGACCCGACGGTGCATTTCTGTAGCATAATCTAGTGGATCCTTAAACAGCTTGACCTTTACCTGAAGCGCGGCAACTTTGAGACGGCGGCGATCCACCGGGAGCGCCGGCCTACCCTCTTTGATCAAGGCGGACAGTCGTCTCCTGAGCCGCGCCGGGCGGCAGAGCCAGTAAAGATACAGTCGAAAAAGCTTCTCTACGCACCCGTCAAGCGCCATATTCTTACCTCCTCGCTGCCCAGACCGGGTGATGCTTAACCGCTGTTCATTCCGAGTCTAGCTCCGAGCCTCTTTGTGAGGAAGCCCCGGTAAAACAATTCCTCAGAAACGCCATTCGCTATGAAACATTCGATCAAACATGGCAGGATTGCTGCAGCCCCTAGTCCTTTGTGGGTATTTGCGGCGACAGTGGAGCTGCTGTCCATTTGGCTTGATAAAGCCTACCCACTCAAAGAATCCGACTTGTTTTCTGTGATAAAATGTACCACCACAAAAAAAAAGAATGAAGCTGAAACAAACGAACGTCGTCACTGCGGTCAGTAGTTTCTGCAACACTAGAACACTAGGCCCACAGATCACACCTCCTAAGGCCCACTCTCCTTGTCACTCTCCCTGCCACTCCCCTTGCCCGATGTATGATGCACGGGCCGTCAATTAGCCTTTGCGTTCAGCTCTTCCGCGACCTTGAGCACGCTGTAAAAGGCGAGTTTGGGCTGAAGGTTTCGATCAAACAAGCGGGCTGTCGTAGTGTCGTTGGGGTAGAAAAGGTAGTTGTCCATAAGCCCAAATACGGTCACGCTGGTAATGTTGGCGGGTCCGCCGCTTGCAGTGTCCATTTCGGTCAGCACCCGGAATACCTCTTCGTACCGGTTAGCCTGCCTTGAGAAGTGCGACGGGCTAGTGCCATTGGTCCTGATAGTCAGCTCCGTAACGTGGATTTCCAGCTCCAGCTCAGCGAATCGAGCTAACGCTGCTTTGAAACTGCCCGCGCCGCCGTCAATCACGGGATAGTTGAGGTCCATGTAGCCCTGCATGCCGATTCCGTCGATCAGGCCCTTATCCTTCAAATGCGCCGCGAGCTTATAGATAGCCTCAGTCTTTGTCGGCTGGAAGGTGTTGTAGTCATTGTAGAACAGCTTAACTTCCGGATCGGCATACTTCCTAGCATACTCAAAAGCTTTCTCGACGTAGTCGACTCCGACCACCTTGTACCAAGGGTTATCTTTGGTTCCATCATATTTGGTTCTTATGTTAAACCCGGATTCCAGTTCGAAGCTACCGGGAGTATTCTCCACAGCCTCGTTCACAACGTCCCATGCATAGATAACTCCAGGATACCGCGTCTGAGTGAACTCGAGGACCTGTCTTATGTAGCTCTCAAGCCGTGCCAGCATGGTGTCTCTGTCGACGTAGGCTCCGTCATTCCTGTAGCCTTCTCGGAAAAACCAATCAGGAGTCTGATTGTGCCATACCAGCACATGGCCACGCATCTTAATCCCGGTATTTTTGCAGAACTCTAGCCCTTTGAGGACCGTATCAAATTTGACGGCCGGTTCGGGATTGCCTGAGTTGTAGTTTCTAATGCTCCCTACCTGGTCCAACAGGTAGCTCGGCTTCATCAGGTTGCTGTAAGTAACGCTGTTGAAATGGTACTTTATGATCCCAGTCATGGCTCTGGAGTTGAGTGTATCGGTCTGAGTGTTGTATCCGTTAAGGCCGACGCCGATCCTGAAGTAGTCTCTGTACGCATCCTTCAAAGGTGTCCCGGTGACAGAGGCAGTTATGTCATAGCCGTCGACGACTACGGCATTCGAGCCCTCGCCAGCGCCAGTGCCTGCCATCAGAGATACACAGGTAAGAGTCGCCAGCAATATCAGTCCGCTCTTTTTCACAAAATCAACCCCTCTAGAAATGCACTTAAGCTGTCGGTAGCCTATTCCCCATCTGTAAGATATATGGCCTCGCTGCACGATATATTGCCATATAGCGGCGCCGCACGATATATTGCTGCGCCGCGCAGAATGCCGAGGTCATCTGCAAAAAACGCATCGTCCCCAGCAGGTGCAATGCAATGTTACTCCACCAGATACAGTACCATGTTACCGCAGTAACCAGCATAAATCAACCTTTACCTGGTAGTACTGGCATACAGGGCGGCTCTGGCAGGCTCCGCAATCTGCGTCCGTAGACTACTCTATCGTCTCCCAGCTTCCCTTGGTGTACTTCGTGTCGAGCATGTCGCTAATGCCTGCGAGTAACATGATGATCCCTTGAACCCTATTCTGTGTCGACGTCGTTTCTTACCCATGTGGATTGTCTGCCACCTGACGCGAAGACACCAACATAGGCAACTCGTCCACTACTGCCGCTTTGTCCACATGAGTTCTCAAGCTTGTCAAGCACCTTAATGAGGTTCTCGTCTGCCTCTACCGCGCGCACTTTGTAGATATGTCCGACCCGCTTTGGTATCTCGTAAACCCGGGCTTGTACTTGGATTGACTCTTGAGATCGAAGCAACTGTTTAATCTCCTCAAGCTCCTGCTTCAGACTATCAATTTCTACGCCGTAGTCTATCTCCATAGTGCCACTTCATTTCCATACATCTGAAGCGCGACTTTAAAGAAACTGTGTGCTTCGATTTCCAGTAGGAGTAGCGGCAGGTTCAACCGCTCCATGAAAGGTTCAGCCGCTCAAGCAAAACAGAAAAACTATATAGCACGACCCTCAAAGATTCACCGCCTAGTCAAAGGCACAAAGCGTACCGGGCCATAGTTCTCCTTCGATATTGCTTCTCCGTGTTTGGTGATCCGCCAGAGAGTCTGAATCGCACCAGGTGGGCCGACGGGAATGACCATCCTGCCGCCATCCTTCAGTTGCTGGATCAGAGGGTTGGGGACGTGTGTTGCTGCAGCAGTCACGATTATGGCGTCAAAAGGGGCTTCCGACTCCCAGCCGAAGTATCCATCTGCACACATCGTGTGTATGTTGGTGTATCCTAGCTCTTCGAGGAGCTTAGTGCTTCTTTCGGCCAGCTCTGGGATGATCTCGATTGTGTAGACCTCGGCCACTATCTCTGCAAGGATGGCAGCTTGGTATCCAGAGCCGGTTCCTATCTCAAGCACCCTACTCTCAGCGTTCACTTCGAGCAGTTCAGTCATCAGCGCAACTATGTAGGGTTGAGATATGGTCTGCCCGTACCCAATGGGAAGTGGATGGTCTCCATAGGCATCATTGACATAGGCCGCAGGCACAAATCTGTGACGCGGAACTCTCCTCATCGCCTCAAGGACTTCGGGATTGCGTATACCATACAACTCTAGGAGGTCGACCATTTCCTCGCGCTTTTGGGCGAACCAGTCCTCGTCATAGGCCAGACTCGTCTTCATGGATACAGATGACTGAAGGAAGACAACCACAAGGCAGAGAAGGATAACGATGCCAAAGAAGCAAGCAAATCGATGGGACCTCCGAGCGGGTGTAGACATAGATACCCCCTCCCTTGCTTCTCTTTACTCTTATTATACCCGACGCTGATGCGAGGGGCTGCGTCAGCTCTCATCCGCATAGAGGTGCTCACGGCACACTGCAGGGACGCATCTCAAAGGTACGTCACAAGACCACATCACAGGAGCACATCTTTGACATCCTTGCTGGCAGATCTTACGGAGCAACATCACAGGCGGTCATTGCTGAATAACGTTGCAAGGAGATTCAGGAGGTACATTGGATGCCATGCTGATCTATCCGGTCATCGGGATTGTTTCAGCAGCCGGACTGGTCCTCCAGATCAGCCTGACCAGAGTATTTGCGGTCGGGCAATGGTACCACTATGCCTTTCTTTCGGTGAGCCTAGCGTTCCTTGGCCACGGAGCAAGCGGAAGCCTAATGACTGTGTGGAGGGAAAAGCTCGGGCGAATGCCATTGCGAGATATATTGAGCGCTGCGGCATCTGCTTTTGGCCTGACAACTCTGCTTGGTTATCTCGCCGTGAACCTAATCCCATTTGATTCCTTTCGAATTATTCTAGAGCCTGTTCAACTGGTTTACCTTGCACTACAGTATACGGCGCTCTCTCTTCCGTTTCTCTGCGCAGGATTCGTCACCGGTTGGGCGGTGAGCAGCATGCCGGAGTGCGGAGGAGCCCTGTACTGCTCAAGCCTCGTTGGATCCGGCATCGGAGCGCTAATGACTCCATCATGCCTGTCGCTCGTTGGTGAACCGGGAGCAATATTGATCGTGTCAGTCACGGGCGGAGTCGCCGGCTTGCTGGCCGCGGTGGCAGTTCCGAAGGCTGCGCCGGCAGTGCCCGGCAGTCCCCGCACCTCCTCGGCCGACCGCACAGACCCGAACCGGCAGAGGAAGGACGATGCAAACCATCCGAGTTCCAATCGACCGGTCGAGCAAATCGTGCGTGCAACAGTAAGAGGTAACCCGGCACTCCGGACGCTGTCTCTTGCCCTGGCGGCCATAGTACTGATCGTCAGTTGCTGCTTCCTGATTGTCAGACCTGACTTCCTCGAGGTGCGGCTGTCAGAGTACAAAGGGCTCTCACAGGTAATACGGTTTCCGGATGCCCGTGTCGAATACCAATCTGTGAGTTCGCACTCACGCGTGACTGCAGTATCGACCTCGCTAATCCACGAAGCTCCTGGCCTCAGCTATATGTACACTGGAAGGATTCCTCCACAGATAGGCCTGTTCGTGGATGGAGAAAGCGTAATGCCGGTAACGATCGCGGGGATGCAGGAGGCAGAGTTTGCTGCCCATCTCCTCACTGCAGTGGGCGCCGTCGTGCAGCGTCCGGAGAGCGCGCTTGTGGTGAATCCGAAAGGCGGCATGGACTTACTCACCCTGCGGGCGTTGGGCGTGTCGGATCTGACAGCTGTCGAGGGAAATCCTCTAGTGGCTGAGGCGGTGCTTTCAGTCGCTAAAGACTCTCCTGCCGAGGCTCTGTTTGCAGGTGTGGATCTGCACGCAACCCAGCCGAGAAGCTTTCTCTCGCGCACCGACAGGAAGTACGACCTCATACAGATTTCCCTCTCGGATAGTTTCAGTGCCGTCACAGCAGGTATGTACAGCCTGCACGAGGACTATCTCTACACTGTCGAAGGGATCGCCGCGAGTCTCGATCGACTCGAAGATGGCGGAATGCTTCAGGTAAGCCGGTGGATCCAGGTACCTCCGAGCGAGTCTGTGCGGCTGTGGTCAACAGTGCTGGAGGCAGTAGAGAGCAGGGGCGGCCTGACTTCATGGTCGTTGGCTGCGGTGAGGACCTGGCGGCTTCTCACCGTGCTCGTGAAGCACGGCGAGTTCACACCGGTCGAGCTTGACCGCTTGCGGGAGTTTGCATCGGAGAACAGGTTTGACCTGGTATACTACCCTGGGATGGACAGGAGCGAGGCCAATCGGTATAGCCAGTTTCCCGAGCCTATTTATTATGACTTCTTTACCCGTCTGCTAACAGGCGAGAGAGATGAGATCCTATCAACTTATACTTACGACATACGTCCTGCGACAGATGACCGACCGTTCTTCTTTCACTTTTTTAGAGGGTCGCAGATCCCCTCAACAATTGCGAACCTGGGCAAGCAATGGCAGCCTTTTGGCGGAGGGGGTTTCCTTATAGTGCTGGTCTACCTAGTCATAGCGCTCCTTGCATCATTGGCGTTTATCCTATTGCCCTTGCTCCCACTGAAGCGAAAACCCTCCTCCTTGAGCTTGAAAAGGCGCTGGCCTTCACTGATGTACTTTATCTTGCTAGGATTGGCCTTCCAGTTTGTCGAGGTGCCTCTCATGCAGAAGTTCATCCTGTTCCTCGACCATCCCACTCAGGCGTTCTCGATCGTCTTAGGTGGCATGCTGGTATTCACAGGCATCGGAAGCTCACTCTCATCGAGGATGCCGGCAAGCAGGCGTCCCTTGTTGGTGGCAGCAACAGGATTAGTAGTCCTTTTCTATCCCAAGGTGCTAACGCTTCTTATGCGTGAATTTCTCGACGCGAGTATAGGCGTACGCTGTGCTATCTCTCTGATCTCCTTGGCTCCTCTCACTCTAATGGGGATGCCGTTTCCTGTCGGGATAGGAGTGGTATCTCAAAGCAGTGCTGAAGCTGTGCCTTGGGCGTTTGCTGCAAACGGGAGCGCCTCTGTCATTGCCTCCATTCTGAGCGCCCTGATCTCGCTTGGCCTCGGGTTCTCTGCAGTGCTCCTCTCAGGCGGGATTGCATACTTAGCTGCAGCCCTCATCATCGCACGCCTGACCTGGATAGAGTTCCGGGCGGACCGCACGAGAACCATAGCTGCGGCTGACGGCACATGAGCCGCTGGTTGAGCTCAAATTCTGTTCCAGACAGATAAGACTTTCACCAAGTTCGAGCAGATCAAGCGCAACCCTAACGTGGCTCTTTGCTCGGGTAACGCTCAGATCGAGGGAGTCGCTCGGATCACTTGTCATCCTCTAGAGCACGAATTCTTCAGAGAGGAATACAGGAAACGTCACGAGCGGGCGTTTAGGATGTACTCGCATTTGGAGGATGAGGTGGTTATAGAGGTCGAGCCGACACTTGTGACCTTCTGGAAATATAACTCAGAGCATAAGCCATTTAGAGGTTTTCTCGATGTCAAAAGACAGCAAGCCTACCGTGAGTACTATCGCAAGGCAATGTAAGCCGCGTGCAGCCCACGGTTGCGGCCGTTTGGAGCGGAGGCCTGACGCCGGTTCATAGCGTTGCCCGCAGCCGGGCTTGGAGTAGCTGCCAGGTCTGGCCTCAGAACTTGACTTGAGCTTGGTATTCGGCCGGACTCAACTGAGAGTCTAGCGAATTCAACTCCCGGTAGGTGGTTAAGGCGTCCTTCCATGTGATATGGTGTGAGTGACAGATAGGCGCACCTATGACCGATATGGAGGAGCCGCTGAGCGCACCTGCACCTACGGTCGGTATGAAGGTGGCTCAGGGCACGCCCACGTCAACGGCAGATCCAGCAGGACGCCCAGGTGCGGAAGCCGAGCAAGGCGAACGTATAGAGCTAGACCTTCACCTCTTGTCAGAGCTAGCGCCATTCATGAGCCGCGAAACAGTGGATCGGATCTTTGAAATGGCGTGTGTAGGCGATGCTGATCCAGACTGCCTGGTCGAGCTGGCCGGTCGATCCCGTCGGCCAGCTCCTTTCTGTGTACACCCCTGCTATAGGCACGGTCAATGCGCAAACCGGATTGACTATTCCGGCCACTCTGATTATGGTAGGAAGTGGACCGAAGGAAATCGATGGCGACAAGGAGGCCTTCTGGAGGGGCACATCTGGGCATAAGAATATACGCGGCGATGAAGCAAGCCGAGATAGCTAGAGGGAGGGGCCTATGGAGTACCGGGTTCACCAGGGAGTCAAGCTCTCAGTCATTGGAGTTGGGTGTTATTCGCTCAGCGGAGCCTACGGTCACAAAGATGTAGGCCAGATCAAGGCTATGCTGCGCCGTGCCCACGAGCTGGGTGTCAATCTTTTTGACACTGCAGAGGCTTACGGCGATGCGGAGAACGTCCTAGGAGACGCAGTGAAACCATTTCGGGATGAGGTCTTGATATCCACCAAGGTCGGGGTCAGGTCGGGAACCAAACCGAGCCTGTCCCGTGACTATGTAAAGGCTGCGTGTGAAGACAGTCTGAAACGGCTGGGTACCGACTGGATTGACATCTACAGTGTCCACTTTGACGACCCGGACACACCGGTCCTTGAGACTGTCGAGACTCTGGAGGATCTCGTGAACGAGGGTAAGATCCGCAAGTATGGATTGGGCCACCTCCCACTGCGAAGAACCGTCGAGTACATGGACCTGGGAAGGGTCTTTTCGGTGCTCATGGAGTTCAGCGCTGTCTCAAGACAGTCGAGCAAGGATCTGCTCTCGCTCTGCATGCGACGCGACGTAGCAGCTATCGGCTTTAGCGTGACCGGCAGAGGTCTACTAACGGGCAAACTCGATGAGCGAACACGATTTGAGGAGGCGGATATCAGGACTCTTGATCCTCAGTTCCAGAGAGAACGCCTGAAATTCAGCCTGCGAATTGCGGCAAAACTCCGAGAGCTGGGGGAAAGGCACCGGAAGACTCCTGTCCAAATGGCCATTGCTTGGGCAGTAGCACAGCCCGGTATCACGAGCGTCCTAACTGGGCCTTCAAGTATCGAACACCTCGAGGAGAACCTCGGCGGGGTAGGATGGGCGCTTTCAACGGAGGAGCTGAACGAGATCAACTCCTATCTAGATGAGCAGGAGGCGTGGCTGCTGGAGGCGCAGAAGCGGTCTGTGAGAAGCATCCTTTACGGCAATATCAACAGGGAGGTCTCAAAGGCTTTTGTGGATCTGATCTACTGCATCGAGACTGCGATAGGACTTGGCTACGTACAAGAGCAAGAGATCATGCCTACCTTCTACAAGCTATTCAGCATGAGAAGCCGATTAGGGCAGATATCCGAAAACGATCTGGAAAGGATACAGGCGGAGATGAGAGAGGTAATCCGCGACCCTGAAACTGTGCGAGCTTCTCACTCCTTCTCGGTCGGCGGATAACACTGGACGAGGACCAGATGAGCGTCGCCGGTGTTCTCGCACACTAGTCCATTCACGCCATGAGGCACAAAGAGCTGATCACCTTGGGAGATGTCAAGGCGTCCGCTCTCATAGCAGAGCCTGCCGCAGCCTGAGATGACGATTAGGCTTGAGAAGCTCTGCCCTACGTCGATACTCAACTTCGAAGTGACCACAAGGCGATCCATAGAAAAAGCCGAGGTTCTCTCAGGACTGATTAGGGTCTGCCTGAAGTTACCCTCATTCACAGGAGGTGTTACGGGAGTGAGGCAGTACCTTGCTAGTAGTTCCTGCCTACTAAGTCCTTCGTAGTGGAAGCAGTCAAACATTTTCTCAAACCCAAGGCCTTGGTGGCACAGCTCGTCTTGCAAGTCCAGGCCTCCAGGCGTCCGTCTCTCGGTTCTGATGGTGTAGTCAGTAGGCTCCTGGATCTCGACCAAGAAGCATCCCGGCCCGATGGCGTGCGGCACTCCGCCTTCCACAAGGTACACGTCTCCTGGTTTGACATAGATCTTATGCAGGGCGTCTAACATCTGCGGGATATCTTGAGTCTCGAATAAGCGTCTCCACTCACGCCTGGTAATGCCCGGTTTGAAGCCAAGCAAAACATAGGGGGATTCGTCCCCAATTGTGCGCACGCCGAGAATGTACCATGCTTCGGTCTTGCCATAGTCTGAGTGAAAAAGCCTTTTAGCGGTCGGTTTATCTGGGTGGGCTTGTATAGCAAGCCGCTCGGCTGAGTCGAGGATTTTCACCAAGACGCCGGTAACAGCCCCAAAGCGATCTACGTGTCTTTGGCCGAGAAAAGCAGCCGGGTCGCGTTCAATCAGGTCCTTGAGATATAACCTCTTGCCTTCATGTTCAAGCTGACTGAGCCCCTCACGCGTTTGAGGGCCGCTGCTAGGATTGTATGCCGTGACAAGTGAGGACACCCACTCCTCCGGGAAGTGGCTATCCACTGCAGTCTCATATCCATGCCACTCATCGATGAGTTTCCCGCCAGTGTACGTCCGCCAGACACGGGTGGGGCATAGTTTCAACGGTCTTCGGCTTAGTGCAAGCAGGTCAGCCATACCCACATCTCTCCCGATTCGTCAGATTCTCCGTGGCACAGTGTCATACCTCTTGTTCGGGCGTTGGCGAGTCAATTGATCGCGAAACAAGAAGTTCCCATCCGTTAACGTTCTGAAGAGGAGCATCGCAGTCCGACCTGTGTGGCACTGCCTCCGGTTTCAGCCTATAAGCCGATGACCGGTCATAGATGTGTATGTGGGTAGTAGCCGTGCGAGTCGCTATGAGGAGGGCGAATATACGGGCCGCACCGCCTAGCCTAGTGCGGCAACCCTGTGCCCCTAGCTTGAAGCGGTGCGGAGTCTGAAGTGTACGACATCTGAAAGGACTCTCTCTCCTCTGGAGTTAGCCTTAGCCAATCAGGTAGCCATGACCACACCCACTCCCGCTGCCGGTCTGGAAGCCCATTGATAAACACCTCAATGACCCACTTCAACCTTTTTCGACTGACGAAGGCAACCACTGCTACCCAGATGACATAGAGCCTGGCTTCAGGACAGCCGTAGACAAACGCTAGGGCAGGTAGAGCGATTTGCATTGGAAACATAAACGCCAGCAACACGGTGGTCACTGGCCTGATAGCATAGAGCATCAGACAAGCAACAAGCCACACGACGATGAGCTCGCCGGGCAGAAATCCAGATCGGGCAAGCGCTATGCCAGTGCACAGCGTCAACACGAAATCTATCTGAGCGTCGTGTTCACCAACCCAAGAGGATGGCGTTTTTGAACCACGAGCGATCCTTCCGTCGACCGCATCTGTGCTCCAGAGAAGAAGGTTGTACTTAATCAGTTTGCCCAAGGACCTGACGGTTTTCTCCCAGGGCATCAGCGCTAAAGCGATGCCCCCTAGGAAGCGAGAAAGTGTCAGCAGATCTGCCAGTTTCCGAGCCCATGGCAGGGGTCTTCCATGTGGCAGATGTGATTCAGGAGCTGCGATTTCGTCTACATGTTCGCTCACGGGTCACTCACCTCCGCGTGGACACTACCAGGAACGCAATACAACACACAACACGCAATGAGGCACTGCAGCTCACTCGACTACCCTTGAAGTACCAGTGCTCGTTCGCCGACTGCACGTGGTGCCCGTCTCGGGCCTCATTCTCTCCCCGTTTCTCACTTTCTCCATTCTATGCTCGAATACCTGCGTGTATCTGTCCACCACCGAGTGTCATCAGGGGACACCCGGACTCGGAGAGAGGGATCAACTCTAGACTCGCACTCGTAAGTGAAAGAGACGCTAGAGTCACTAGAAGCTTATGCAGGATTTGTAAACACTGATAGCGAACTACAGTTGGCCCTGGCATCACTGGTGTATCCAGGAGCGCTTCATAAAGGGAAACTGCTTGTAACACCGAGGAAATACATGAGGTCCTGACTCGGACCCTGATACAGCAATCCGACGAACTAAAAAAGCTACTTGGCGAGAAGATTGTAGAGCAAACAGTCGGGCTATTGTCCGGGACGTCCGGCAGCACTACTGCGGAGTGAAACATGGAGTTTATGATGTAGACAGACTGATCTCGACCTATAGGAGCTTGAATAGTGACAACGACACTATAATTGCTGTATCTGAGGATGGTGTTCATTCACTTGAGCAGTTTATCCTTGCAAAGTACTATATATGACTACTCAAGTCTACAGGCATAGAGTTCGCTAAGTGGATTATCACCTAGTGATCGCCCACACCTATTCGATCCAGTCAGTGAGAAAACTAGCTAGAAGGGCGGAAGGTAATATCCAAGTGATTAGACGCAACGGAAAGAATACTGTCAGTTTCTATGAAGAATCAACACTATTTCGATCTATAGATGAAGCGCAGAAAGATTACTATTTAGATTTCTACGCCCCTATCGAGTACAAAGATGAGATCGAGAAACGAACGCTAGAATCCGAGCTGCATGATCGAATCCGAAATATAGTAGAGGAAGTCCTCAATGCCGATAATGGTAAAGAGGTGAGTGTCAATGAAGCCCAATACTAAAGATGTGTTCCTAGTTATGCTGAAACATGCGGGAGGCACGATCACTGGTAGAACTCTAATTCAAAAACGCGGCTTTTTCCTGGACGATATGCTTAATTTCGGTCTAAACTACATGCCACATTAACTACTACCCCAACTTTCTGTTGCGGCCAAAGCCGTTTGGATTCTCAACGAGTACAACAAGCCCATGACACCAACGGACGTTGCAGGGGAAGCAAGTAGTTTCGGTTGGGAGATTGCTGACAAAGACGTTCGAGAAGCAGTTGGCTTTCTCCAGAAGCTCGGTCTGGTAAAGGCCAAATGACCCGACCCCGTGCCCAGTAGGAAAGAAAGCATCTCTAGGCGTGTCTGCTGACTGGTATGGTCAGCAGACAACCAAACACCAATTACAGTCTACTCTTGATGGGCCAGCTCCTCCCAAGGACTTCGACAGCCCGCTTTCTACGTGCAGCAGCGGGCACTCCGCTATATCCCAGCGGCATTTCGACGTTCTCTACTGCTGACAGGTAACTGATAAGGCACGCTCTCGACCTGGTCTGAAAGGACTCGTCATCTTCAACCACTCCGATGCATATACACTGCCTCGTACCAAGAAAACGGGGAGGATCGCACCTCCCCTTGTCGCTAGCAGGGAACATGGTGAGTCCGGATAAACGAATTCCAGACCCCTAGCTTGGTCACTGTCTGCCTTCACGTCTGTAGACTACAACCGCCCCAGACAAGCCAAACAATGGGCACACTGAGTCATTCACTTATCTAGCCGTCTTTCGTGCATTCCTGGCAAGCAGTCACCTGAGCGTAGTATCTCTTAGCCTGCGCAACCGCACTATTATGGTTATCAAACGACCCAAGATAGATTCTGTTTCCCTCTGGAGCCAGATGCTCACACCCGGCCCTGTGCACCTGATGCTCCCCAGTCGGCAATGCAGCCTTGTTAACATAGTACTCGGGCATCGTTGCCTCTCCTCCTCTTCTCCGCTAAACCGCGAGGCAGCCAGTGGTTCAATCCCTGCGCTACCAAACAGAAATGTCGATAAACGCCCTAGCCATAGGCACCTGACATAGTCCGGAGATTGAAAATGAGAGGCTAGAGCAACGCATCCCAATGACCTATGCAAGAACAGCAGACGCCGTTCTCTAGATGTCAACCAGGCTGCAAACCATGCCATAATTACACGAAGTCTAATCTATGTGAAACGGTGCGTCTAAGGATGCAGGTCTAGAAGAGAGCCCGAAAACTTCGAGCAATAAGAGTGATTGTCTCGAGAACTGATTGAGATGATTATCGACGGTCTGTATCAATTATATACGACAGGTTGGGTTGGTGTCCTTCTCTTTTGAAGTGAAGACAGAACGCCGGAACCCTTAGAAGATCTCGTCGAGCTCAACCCGTAAGTCGTTCAGCATCGGTATCGTTGCGAAGCATTTGATTCTGACTGACTCTGCTATGCGCCTTTGCAGGTCCGAATCAGACAACTGCCTGGCAACCCTCTCTGCAAGCTCGGTCTCTCGGTAATACTCCTCATCGGTCACTCTGTACTTAGGCTTCGGAATCCGTCTCTGAAGGATGAAGCCGTCTAACCCTTGACCTCGAGCGGCAAGCTCCTTCATGCGGGCGATATTGTCGGCGCCAGCGCTAGAGTTTGTATAGAGGTATGCCGAACCATCGCGGAAGTATATAATGATTGAATCAGCCGTCTCCTAATAGAACACCACACCCGAATATCCTCCAAGGTTAGCGTATGCTGGCATATGAACTCCTCCTCAATTCGGGAACTAGGTTCTGTAAGGAAGCACACATCTCTTGGCCCATCAACTGTATCCGGTGTAATGAATTCGGTGAGATTCTGTATAAATCCTCCTATTTACCCATTAAGCCCCATCTGTCTATGACAGGATATTTCAATTGTTTCCTTCTCTTAACTAACAACAGCTTACCTCCACCTACGTTCTCGGTGCTTCGACAGTGCGCCCGAATAGCCTCGTCTTGTAATCCATAATGAAATCAGCCGAGCAGATGCCGTGTAGGCAATACACGGCCAGAGCAGTTTCCACGTATGGTGATCCCCTCTCAGGTCTGCTATACTAGACTTGATCTTCCACGCAGTTCCATACACTTACGGATAGCCGCAGACGGTTTCCGTCCGAGTAGCGTTTGAATGAAGTCTATGGCACAAAAAGGAGAGATCGATCTATGAACAACTTCACGTTCTCACAGCCCACGCAGATTATCTTCGGGAAGGATGTTGAAAACCAGGTCGGTCAAGAAGTGCGCAAGTACGGAACAAAGGTGCTCCTGCACTACGGGGGTGGAAGCATAAAACGAACCGGCCTCTACGAACGAATCACCGCTTCCCTTAGCAATGCCGGAGTCGAGTGGAGGGAACTTGGCGGAGTCCAGCCTAACCCGCGGCTGTCGTTGGTCAGGGAAGGGATTTCTCTGTGCCGCGAGTTTGGCGCAAGTATCATTTTGGCTGTGGGCGGCGGAAGCGTGATCGACTCAGCGAAGGCCATAGCTGCCGGAGTGATGTACGACGGGGATGTCTGGGATTTCTATTCAGGCAAGGCATTCCCAGAAGAGGCGCTGCCGGTCGGCGTAGTGCTCACCATTGCTGCAGCCGGAAGTGAGGCAAGCAACGCTTCTGTCATTACTAACGAAGACGGCTGGTATAAGATCGGGTTAAGCGCTGATTGCCTGAGGCCAAAGTTTGCGCTTTGCAACCCTCAGTTGACCTGCACTGTTCCACCCTATCAGACCGCGTGCGGGATTGCAGATATCCTAGCACACATCATGGAGCGCTACTTCACTCCGCAGCGCGATGTCGATGTAAGTGACCGGATGTGCGAAGCTGTGATGATTGCTGTCATAGAAAACGCTCGGCGGGTAATGGCTGACCCAAACAGCTACGAAGCGAGAGCTGAAATCATGTGGGCTGGCACGATCGCACACAACGACATACTGGGAGCCGGTCGGAAAGGCGATTGGTCTTCGCACAGGATCGAGCACGAGCTAAGTGCGATCTACGACATTCCTCACGGCGCCGGACTGGCGATAGTGTTTCCCGCTTGGATGAAGTATGTCTACAAGCACGACATCCCTAGGTTCAAGCAGTTCGCGCAGAGGGTATTTGGAGTTGCGGATGACTTTGGTGACGACGAAAAGATCGCTCTAGAAGGAATTGCCCGGTTGGAGAGCTTCTTCCGCGAAATCGGCCTCCCGGTTACTCTGTCTGAGGCAAACCTGCCGCATGACCGTTTCGACGAGATGGCGCAGAAATGCGCGTCTAGGTCTGCCAACGTCGGTAACTATGCAAAGCTGACTGCGGACACAGTGCGGCAGATACTCGAGTTGGCGAAGTAGGCTAGTAGGGCGAACAGAGTCGCCCGGAGAAGGGCTGCGATTAGAGTCCTAGCCCCCACGCCCACGCGCTCAAAGCCATCCGCTGAAGGCTCACAGCCGCGGCGAGAGCGAAAGGTGCTCTAAGGGCGGGAAGCATCAGTGCGAATGCGAAACAGGGCCTTCCCTCGCAAAAAGGAAGGCCCTGATCGTTCCAAGACCACGAGCGTGAAACGCTGTGAAACACTTCATAGCATGTGGACATCTTAGAAGTCCTTGCGTTCTACACCAGGTAGCTTGCTCTCAGGGCAGAAGGGAACCACTATACAGCCGTTCAGTCGCTTTGCCTCATGCAGTTTTCTGTCCCTACCGCTCCTCCCATTGTCGATCTCAAACTCCCATCTGCCGTTGAGGTTCAGCCACCGCTCTCTGACCATCTGAGGCCGTGGATACTCGGGCCTTGGTATAGCATCTGATCTATGACTCAGGTCTGACCAGCTCCTTGATGTCAACTTCGCAACCAACCAGCTGGCAAAGGCAATAAGGCGAAACACGCTTAAGCAGATGGAATCGTACCATCAGGGTCCCATAAGTCTTCCCACGATTTCGCACCTTTCCAAAGGAAGACCTGACCCTTAATCAGCCGGCAGTTCTTGTCGATACCCTCTATTTCCTTCATCTCTTCATCCGTTAAGGGCTCAGTCACTGTGCACTTAATGTTGGCGAGATAGTGGTCGCGCTTGGTGGAGAACGGTATCGGCACTTGGCCGCGCTGCACTGCCCACTTGACGCAAACGACTGCGGGATGAACACCAAGTCTGTTGGCTATCTTTACGATGACGGGATCCTCGATATCAACAGTGTCTTCAGGTGTCCTGTCACGATCTGGCCGGTTTGGCGATCCTATGGGACAGAAACCGATCGGGACTATATCATTGTCTATGCAGAACTTGAACAGCTCTGGCTGCTGGAAATGTGGATGCAGCTCCATCTGATTGCAGGCGGGCTTGATCTTCGCATCTCTCAGCAGCAGTTTTAGCTTTGGAATGGTCATGTTTGAGGTGCCGATGTGTCGCACCAAACCCAGTTCTACAAGCCTCTCCATCTGACGCCACGTGGTCATGAACTCCTCGTGAATGTAGGGTCTAGCATTCGGGTCTCGATAATCAGCACTCGCTCCAGGCGGATGGGAGTTTGGGAACGGCCAGTGGACAAGATAGAGGTCCAGGTAATCAAGTTTCAGATCCTTCAGAGACTTCTTGCATGCGGGAATAACGTCCTTCTCTCCGTGTTTGTCATTCCATAGCTTAGACGTAATCCATAATTCCTCTCGCTTGACTCCACCCTTCATGGCAGCCTGTAGAGACTCACCGATCAAGTGCTCGTTTCCGTAAATTGCGGCGCAGTCAATGTGCCTGTAACCTACAGAAATAGCACCCTTGACGGCTTCAGCAATTTCCTCGGCAGAGTAGCGATCCGACCCAAACGTACCAAAACCAATGGCAGGAATCGTGGCTCCGGTGTACAGAGTCCTCTTAGGCACTATGTTGGGATCGACACCATCACTTGCAATGGAAAATGAATAAGAGAGTCTCCCCATTTATACTGCAACCCCCCGGATCGCAGGATCAATCTTTCCTAATAATCCTAGCCTCAATGGGTCGCATAGTCAACAAGCATTTCTTGAAATCGAATCTAGTGAAATTAGTCAGAGCATGTGTATACGTATCAACGCTAATTATACAGAAGTCTGTCGGCATCAGGCATTGAATTTGGTTTGAAGAACTTCAATGACTACTTGAAGCCCTATTCGTCAAATCTCTCTGTGTTTAGAGCCAGAACAAAGTTTACATCTAACCATCAAGTGTGGTACAATGCCGATGAAATCGATTTCTCAATCTGATTCCCCTGACGAGATAGGTGTGAACAACCAAATGCCTGCAACAACTAAAGATGTAGCACGAGCTGCACGGGTATCTGTAGCGACAGTATCTCGGTACCTGAATGGACGCAGGGTCACAGACGAGAACCGTGCAAAAATCGAAGAAGCAATTAAACGACTCGGTTTCCGAATAAATCCAATAGCAAAAACCTTAAGGACAAATCGATCCATGACTGTGGCTGTCCTGGTTCCGTCGTTGGCCAACATCTTTAGTATGAGTATCATTGAAAGCATCGAGCGCTATCTCGATGAATACGATTACAGCATCATCGTGTGTAACTCAAACGATG